>Ga0316232_1003709_pt1 | contig 13738 bp, 13 predicted proteins | sample TBHtaG_FD_206006 | JGI IMG/M metagenome (GOLD analysis project Ga0316232, IMG submission 206006) | Freshwater microbial communities from Trout Bog Lake, Wisconsin, USA - TBH18025_13 | ecosystem: Environmental > Aquatic > Freshwater > Lake > Hypolimnion/Profundal zone | place: USA: Wisconsin... | reverse complement strand
TGTAGTAGCGTCTGTAGCTTTGTAAGAACGGGTAGTGTGGCATAGCCCAAAGATGTATACCTTCTGATTGGGGTCACCCATGTCCCTGCGAATACCGAGTTGCCTTTGACGGCATATTAACCCAAATAGGACTCGCTTAGGAGTGTGTTACAATGGCGACAGAGCATAGAACCCCGCTTACCTCCACCGAGATTGGCGTCCTTTGGTTCCAATACATGGGTGACACCATGCTGCTATGTGTGCAAAAATTCAGTGCCGCGAAGGAACCCAATGACCAAGCGCGGCCAATCTACCAGGACACAGTATCCCTAATGGAGAAAACAACTTCCCAGATCAGCCAGATATTCCAGAACGAAGGTATTCCCCTTCCCCAAGGGTTCACTGATAATGATGTCAAACTAGATGCGCCGGCATTGTATTCCGACATTTATCAGTTGCAATATATGAAATTCAACCTCAACCTTCGGATGGCGATGACTGGTCTTGCTATGGCCGAATCGACCCGCGCCGATGTGCGCAAGCTTTATCATGATTTGAGCATTGCCATCTTGGATCTGGATGAACGAACAACCAGCCTTCTGTTGGAGAAGGGACTATATATCCGTGCGCCCTATATTACGGTAGGTGAGAAGGCAGAGTCTGTACACAGCCACAATTTTATGGGGAGTTTCTTCGGCGATCAGGACCGGAAACTGTTGGCGGCGGAAATCGGCACTCTGTTTTCCAATATCCGCAACAATATCATGGGTAAAATACTCCTGACCGGCTTCAGTCAGGTCGCGGAGTCGCCAAACGTGCGGGAATACATGAACCGTGGAGTGGAAATCGCGATCAAGCATGTCGAAATTTTTCGGGAAGTTTTGCAAGAAGAGAATATTCCCATCCCAATGACTTCGGATTCGGGTGTAACAAATTCTACGGTTGCCCCATTTTCCGACAGACTGATGTTGAGTCATGCGGTTGTCCTTAATCAAGCCGGAATGGCCGCTTATGGAACTGCTATGTCAGTAAGTATGCGCAAAGACTTACAGGGAAGTTATATGCGCCTTGCGACCGAAATCGGTCAATATGCCGCTGACGGGGCCAAACTATTAATCGATAAGAATTGGATGGAAGAACCGCCGGAAGCAGTAGACCACAGGGAACTCGGCTTGCGGCATTAAGGCTAGCGAACTTTAGCATCTAATCGCCCAATAAAAGAAGAGACCGATGGCCTTTGAAATAAAAGGTCTATCGGTCTTTTCGTCTGCGTCTATATTGAGGGCAGTATATCAAATGCCATTAAATAAAACCCAGGACCACGGGACAGCCCAGAAATCCTAGATTTTAGTGACATGGATCCTTAACGTATGCTTTTTTGAAAGGATGGCGATACCCATGCAGGAAAAACCTATACTTTGTCGAAAAATAGTTTGCATACAAAACAATTCCATGGGACATGTTTAAGCAAACACTTGCCTGCCTTCGGAGAAATCATAAACACGGTAACAAGAAGTAAGGGAGCAGGAAACTTTTTGGATGAAACTAAAAGAACAATCATTGAAGATATAGAATGTATGCGAACTGAATTAAATCAAACGGCAATTACAAAAGGTGTCAATAGTACAGAAGTATTGGAAATAAGCCGAAAATTAGATTCAATGATTAATAGATTTATAAAAAATGACTTTTAAATGATTACAAGGTAAAAAACCATCGTAAGATGTTTATTATAATTACTTAATTGAGAGGTGTATTATAATTAAATCAACTGGTATTGTAAGAAAAGTAGACGAACTAGGCAGAGTGGTAATACCTATCGAGCTGCGACGAACTCTTGATATTGCAGAGAAAGACCCTTTAGAAATTTATGTCGATAATGACCGTATTATCCTGCGTAAATATGAGCCAGCCTGTGTATTTTGCGGTAATGCCGATAAAGTAATTGACTTCAAAGGTAAAAGAGTATGCCATGAGTGTCTATCCACTATGGGGCTTAAAGCGGTCTAAAAGTTAACTCATGAAGAATAATAGCAGAGACCGGGTTTTCCCGGTCTTTATTTTTTATGATGAGTGTACCAATCTTTCAGTCATGACTAAGGTTAAAGGTCTTTTGTATTGACCCCCGCGAGAACTGCACAGATAATAGTCTGCTTCGCTTTCCGCACAGCCTACCGCCCAGAATATAATTCTTTATGCCTGTTCCGCTAAAATCTCAGGTCTATTAGCAAAATCCAATTTAGAAATACCAAGGGCATGATTGTCCCATAATTGACTATGAACCATCTCTAATTCATGCTCTTGGCATTCGATGATCAGGACCACTTCAGACATGATGTTTCCTTTAACTCTATTTTTAGCGTATTTCTTCGTTGCAATTAGCTTAATAACAAATCCTATAGCAGCACCACTAAATAAACCTATTAGCCCCCACCATATTGGACCCCATGCCAAAACAAAGCCATATATACTGCCTAGCAACATACCTATTGTCCCTAAGGCTGCTGCAAGGTCTAATAAACTTAATCCATCGGAAGAGTGCATGGTATCAAAGAGCCGCCTTTCTTCCCCTCGCTTATCTAGCGGTGCGGCAAGAATCCGTTCCTTCGTGACACCCAGCATCTGCATTCCAGTGACAGCCCGTTCTAAAAATTGGTTATGTTCAAAAGTAGCTATTATATACATACCATCACTCCCGAATCTCCCATATTCTACCGGCATGCGAAACTTTTCGTATTGATACTGTCTCTTTAAAAATTTGGTTTATTCCCAGTCATACAATTTATTGTTCGACACCGTATTGATATACGCATCATACATACCGAATAGATACGCTGATGGTATGTTCAGAAACCATTGTATCTCTATGGTGTTTTTTGCTTGCTCGAATTGCCCAAGCAGGGAATAATGAATTGCCGGAAGCATCTTGGACATATAGCAAGAAATAATCCACCAAACTAAAATAAACGCCGCCGTAAGAAGCCTATGAATGTATAACTGCCCCATTCCAGGCGATAGCAAAGACCACAAAATGCATTGATTGGAGTCCTTTTATCCAAATAGTTTATTTCTAAAGCACTTATAGTAAAGGATGAAATTTCCGCATCCTCTCTAGCAGCCAAAGTATATACATTGTTTACGTCGACGGTTGTTCTATAGCTATCCCACATGGCGAAGATAAAAGTTCCGATATATAATAACATCCAATCTTTATCTATCACCAGTTTTGCTTGGTCAATTTGGCCGATAAAGGAAAAATAAATTGCCTTATTGATATGCCCGTTGTAATTTACAACTGCCTCCCAGATAAACAGGAGGAATCCTCGCAGGTATTTGGAGAGTAGCAGGTGACCTAAGCCGGGAAACGCAGCAGACCACCACGCAATTATCCAGGGATTTCTTAAATGTAATTGGGTCGTGCCTAGCTGACTAACATAGGCAACTTCCCTTCGGCTTTTAACTTGCTTACTTTGCGGCTGTTGCATTTATTAATTACCTCCACCCCCGGCTGCCCCAGGGCTTTTTCTAACTGACAGAGAGTTGTGGAAAGCGCGTAGCTTGGTCAGCACATCTGCGTTGAGCCGAATTTTGCAAGTGCTACTCGCGGATTTTAGCGATAATACCCTGTTCAGATTTAGTATGCTCGTTATCGACAACTAAAGAGGTTGTAAATTTTGTATCGCCAACAGGACATCCTCAATGTCAGTGTTCTTTTGTTTAAAGTGCTGACTTGAACATATCTATAGAGAGACAAGAACTATACCACCATTAGGTGCTCCGTGCAGGGACTGCACAAAATACCCCAGAATGCCCAAAGGGACACCAATGGTGTCCCAATTGCAAATGTTAGAGCCTTTTTGGACTCGGCAGTCTAGCCTGCATGAAAAACTACGACAATCCGAGGAAGCGGGTCTTATTTTAACGGGAAAGACTGTGCGTTCCCAGGGGGTCATTATACTTTCTCATCAGGAATTTGTCAGTTGCGGCTTCTGTCCCACTCAGGACCGTTTGGCTTGAACGTAAGAGTTGATGTGGCCGATCATGCCGCCTCAGTCATGAGTGCTACGCTCGGCGAAGACTGAGCGCTGAACTGTGAGATGAGGTAGCAACGGTATAGATTATTGACTAAGTGTTTCGGTGGGCTGTCCTTTGCCAGCGGTCCCCTGAAGCCCCATTGTCATGGCCGTTAATCCGGCTAAACCGCCAAGTTGCATGGATTCAACGGCAGTGCTGGGGACGATAACAAGGGTGGCATTCTGCTTTAAACCCTCGTAAAGCATGTTCATCGCCCGAAGATGCAGGGCGACAGGGTCATTGGTATAGGTCTTGGCTGCTTCGCCGAACTTCTCCGCGACTTGCCGCTCAGAGTCCCCCAAAATTACCCGGGCCTGGCGCTCCCTCTCCGCCTGGGCCTGCATCGACATCGCATCCTCTAGGGCCGGAGGGATCCGTACATCCCGGATTTCTACCGAAATAACCCGGATGCCCCATGGCTCGGTGCGTTCGTCGATGATTCGCTGCAACTCCTTGCTAATTTGTTCCCGGCCGGCCAGCATGTTCGAGAGTTCGGTCTTGCCGATAACGTCCCGGAGAGCCGTCTGGGAGGCCCAGCTTATGGCGCTCCTGTAGTCAGCTACATCCAGGGCAGCTTTCTTGGGGTCGAGAACTTTCCAAAATAGCACTGCATCTACATCCACCGGTACGGTGTCTTTGGTGAGAGTCTTCTCTGCAGTAAAGGAAGCGACGATGACGCGAGTATCAATCCTGTAAGGCATGGCGTCGATGAACGGGATGATAAAGAACAGTCCCGGTCCTTTAAGGGCACGGAATTGGCCGAATCGCAGTATCACAACCCGATCCCACTGGTCAGCGACCTGAATCGCCGTAGAGACAAGGAGCGCGATGACCAAGGCCACAAGCCCGATCCATAGGCTATACATGCTGTAGGCCAGTACAGCGCCGCTGCCGAGGATGAGGATAAAGAGCAAAGCGGAAAAAGAGCTGGTTATTCCCATTGCGTTTACCTCCTTAGCATTTTAGCTGATCAGATATATTTTGTTCCAAAAGGAGGGGCTTATGCTTGATCAGCTATCTGCGTTGCAGGATTAATGATGTTGATCACTGCATGAACGCTTCAATAGATTTGAGCGAGATCCGGGTAGGGGGTCATGAGCGTAACAAGTGCTACAACTCACAGACTCAATGCGTTAAATTTCAGTGTCAATTATAATCTATGCTATAATTTAGGAGACAGGCTCTAAAGACCAGTGGAACACTTTATAGAATGGATTAATTTGGAGGCACAGTGATATGCAGCTAAATGTCGGAGCACAACCCGTAAATGAGTGCAATGCAAGATTCGTTGCTTGAATGATGCCATAACATGTAATGGGGGCGGATATTGATGGTTCAAGAGGAATGGAGATCTGTTCAGTTTCAGCCTAATGGTAAAGTTGCTTTTCCAGCCGGCAACTGGTGGTCGTTCCAATGACCGGCGCTTTAGCTCGATTACTTTATCACCGCCGCTTTTTATGGCTGGTATTTCTATTAAATATAGCTGGTACGCTATGGGGCTTTGCCTGGTACTGGGACCAGCTTGCGGAAACACCTTGGTTACTGCTTGTTTTTGTCCCCGATTGTCCACTCCACGCCATGCTCTTCGCAATATATATCCTAATGCTGATCAGGGGTATCCAGGTGGATAAGGGTTGGCGCCAGCTTGTTGCCTGGACTGCAGTTCTAGGTTGTGTTAAATATGGAATATGGACGATTGTAATTGTCGGCCAATATCTCTTTTCCCCTGGAGCAAGTCCGGACAGCCAAGATTGGCTTTTATTCGTCAGCCATATCGGAATGACTCTCCAAGGGTTGGCTTATTGTTCAAAGCTGCCTGGCGCACCGCAATGTGTTAGTTTAGCTGTTTTATGGTTTGCCATGAATGATATATCTGACTATGGTCTGGGAACGCACCCCCGTTTGCCACTGCCAGGACAATTCACTCTTGCTGCAGCGTTAAGCGCGGCACTGACCATTTCCGCGGCGCTGTGGGCAAAATACCTGAGTAAGTCATCTGCAAGCAGCAAAATTAGTACATAGGTGTTTCTGTCCTGTGAAAACTGGTCCAGTTATGCAAAAGGCAGCAGCTCGCCGCGGCGCATCAGCAAAAATCCAGATTAAGGGGCAGATTGGATGCTAAGTCTCCAAGCGCGTATTTTCCGTTTCATAATAAAAAACCGGCATTTACTGCGGTTTCGCCTGAAACGGGAAACAATTGACTGGAATAAGCAAGATGCCTTCATGCGTTTTTGCGAGGACGTAGACAAGACCGCGGCGGTTTTCACCAAACTGCCGTCTGGAATCGAAGTGTCGCCGCTCACTATCGGGGACATAACTGCTGAATGGATTCTTTCCTCCGATACAAAGAAGAACAAAGTGATCCTGTACTTTCATGGCGGCGGGTATGTGGCGGGTTCGTGCCGCACTCACCGTGGTATTGCAGCCAAATTCGTCAAGGGTAGCGAGGTGGCTGCCCTGCTGTATGAGTATCGCCTGGCACCGGAGCATCCTTTTCCTGCAGCCCACGAGGATTCCCTCACTGTATATAGCTGGCTACTAGCTCAAGGCGTTCCACCTGCCTGTATCGTGTTTGTCGGAGATTCGGCCGGTGGAGGTTTGTGTCTTGCCACATTGCTGGCTCTTCGTGACCAAGGCCTGCCTCTACCTGTGGCAGCAGCGGTGCTTTCGCCGGTGACCGACTTCAAATGCACAGGCGATTCCCACAGGACAAACGCCAAACGATGTACGCTTCCCGAGGGTAGCGGGCCCGCTTTAGCTAAAATTTACTCCGGTGCTTTTGATCCCGGCTTGCCGTATATATCACCCCTTTATGCCAATCTTAATGGGCTCCCCCCAATTTTTATATACGCTGGAGGCGACGAAACCCTGCGTGACGATTCGATACGCTTCGCGCAGAAGACGAAAGAAGCCGGCGGCGAAATCACCTTGCGAGTGGGTGAGGGGCTATTCCATTGCTATCCGGCCTGTGCGCCCTTTTTTCCCGAAGCCAAGCAGGCTATGGATGAAATATGCGCCTTTATCAAATCTCATTTAGCCGGAAACGAAACGGTTTCGGCAGCTCCTGAAGAATAAACAGTTAGACTAAACGAAACGCTGAAATCAATCAGAAGGCCAGTTCGAACGTATTTGCATACACGTTTGAACTGGCCTTCTTGCTGACGAGTGGGCGAAGCCAACGAGGAGTATAGGCTTATTGGCTTCGGTAAATACGAATTAAGACAAAAAAAAGAGAACCTCTGCGCGGAGAAGTTCTCGCTGTTTACGCGCCTGGGGTCAGTTTTCAAACTTAGGCGGTCCAAGCTTGTTATGGTTCCATTTGCTGGCATCGCAGCCTTCATAAACTTCGCCGTTTTCCAGATACAGGCTATATACGGCGCCATCCGTTTTATATGTAGCTTTCATCCCCTGATAAATTTTCGCTGGCTTGTTCTGTCCATCAGCGGCTGTTACCGAGATGACAGTTTTCGGAGTAGTCCGCGATATCGAACAAATAATCGGCGCGGAGAGATAAGAGCGGTCAGTGATCGATGGGTTGGCGGCCATCTCATAATCCGGTGTTGTGATTTTTAAGTCATTCTTCTTATCATATAAGGTGTAAATGACGCCGGCCTGTTTATCGGAGTAAGTCACGGTATACAGAAGCATGACTGGTTCCTGAGGGGTCCCCAAAAGACTGTACCCGGCAACCATAAGCAAAATCAACAGCAAGGCCACAGCAAACCGTTCACTGGTCGCGTTGAAAAAGGTCATCTATATTCCCCCTTACAGGTCCGCGAAATACACAAGTTAATTTTAACCTATGTATTTTGCCGGCGCAAGCATTTGGCAACAAGTGAGACACTTCGCAACCGGCCAAATAGGGGCAGGGCTTTACCTTTGTCTACACCAGCTAATCCTCCATAAGTGGTTTAGCTGGTATTTGCTTTACACGGAACAGAGAGGGACATAAAAGCAATGGAAGAACCCAATAACAATTACAGCTTATTTCAGTTCAGGCGAAAACATTAAGCCAACTAACTTTTGTATGAAATCAAAATAAACGCCTAATAACAAGTGTTAAATGGTGGAGGTTGCGGAACCGGTCTGAACCCAGCGAGCCGCTGCAAAACTCCGAGCCATCCAGCACGCTTCCCCCCCCAGAATCAACGAGCCGAGCCAATCGTAGATTCCATTGACAGCCGCACCAGTGTTCCTAGCAGCTTAGCCAAATCTTGGGCAAATCGAGGCTGCAAGCTAATGATGTATACTGCGGATTGGTTTTCATATTAAGGCTTTAACCTCAGTGGTTATGCTTGGAGAGCGGCCACTACCGACGATAGGATTATACTACAGCAAAAAAATATAAATCGAGCGCATGAACATATGTTCGATAGAGCATACTAAAGCCAAGCTTGGTAGAGGGTGGTAGCAGTATGGCGTTCAGTTTTAAAGAATATCCGGAGTTCATCTGGTCGTTGTCCCGAAACCACATTTTTAACAGCTGTAAACGAAAGTACTATTAGCAATACTATCTGTCCCATAACGGTATCGAGTGCATTGTCCGTAAAACCGGTGCGTCGGACCGGTTGAGATACTGGAGCAACAAGTGTGGGCATACTATTAGGTCGAGGGGGAGGGACAACTCGTATTGACCGTGTGGCCCCCCTAACCCCAATTTCCCATTATTCATCTAGACAGGAGAAGTGACTAGACTATGTGTAAAGGCTGTAGATCAGTGAAAATTTCAAAATGACTTTCTACGTGCGGAATTGGTGCAGACGCGGCTAAAAAATGTAATTCTCATGGCACGCCAGACGGAAATGTCGGAACACCTACAGTTTACGAATGAAAAAATTAGCGATCAGAAAAAAATATTGATTTCCTTATCACGGTGCTGTGACAATTATGTGGAGGCTTTGGATGATATATTATGCATTGCAATCGAGGTTAATCAGTCTCTAGCCGCAGATGAAATGCCGACCTAGCACCTAGAGGAAAGTGTCCGTTTTGCAATAGCAACCAAAACCGAGAGTATCTATGCTCTCGGTTTTTTTATATGTATCCTGGCAATCAATCGGCTTAAACGCTACTTCGTTTTAGCACGACAGGAAAACTTCTTAGCGAAGAGCCCCCGTCAGTAAACGCCGCTAATTTCACGAAAATGACGCATAGCAATGTAAATTTTGGGAAACAGTAGTTCTGGATACAAGAATAGTGGTCCGCAAAAAAAACTGCGCCTAACGCTCCCAAAACTGCATTTAACGTTCTCTAATTCTGTCAATATCGTAGAAATATTTGAAAGCAGGCGTTTAATTTGTCATCTGGTCCGACTGCTTTTTTTCAGGAAAGCGTCATTTACGCATACATGAAAGCAAGATTTCGCGAACGAAGTTTGCGTGTTTCTCTTGCCGTCCGCGGCGGAGTCCCCGTCTCTAAAAAGAGATGGATTAGGGTAAGACAATTTGACCCAGTAGAAAATACCAGGTTTCCTGATGTTACCGCCATCTGCCTCTCCGATGATCAACCACGGCCTGCAGAGATAAAATTTCGGACTTCGCTGTTTCGTTATCACCTGCTTCAGGCAAAAAAAACCGACTACGAAGAATATAAAGCCCACCTAGGCTGCATCGTTGTTCTCAGTCATGACTATATTCCACAATCATTGTTGCATGATTACCCTGGGGTTGAGGTGTATGAGCTAGACTACGCTGACTTTGCCGATTACGCAAAGGAAAATTTCACGAGACTCTTGGACCGACAGCTTCACCATCATACTGCTCCAAAAGTATGGGTCATGCAGCAATCGAAGAACTTTTATCAAGACAGTGTATGCGTCTCCCCGGCAAGAATAACCAACAGGTGGTGTCCAAGCGACAAGCTTACGCAATTCGAGCTATCCACAGGCGATACAGTATTGTTTGTTCGACAATCCGGATGTAGTTATCAAAAGATCGCCGGTTGCTGGAGCAAGAAGCAAGAAATACATCCAGGTTGGTTTCTGCAAGACGTATGTGTTACTCGTTTGATATCACCCATTCAAAGTCGCCACGAGTATCTCATGCGTCACAAGCTGGCAAACGACAGCTACCTTTTTTACGACGAATCTCCGGAGGCGGCAAGTGATCCTAGAGTAAGACACCGTGGCGAATGTACATGGCCTTTCATATTTGAGTTTGAAAAAGTCGTCCACTTTGAAAATCTCAGACTAAATATTGCTTACCTCTATGCAAAAATCCCCACTTTAGTCCATGCTATCAGGGAAGCCTACACCCAGCATGTCTCGCGAGAAATAGCAATGGACAACTATGTCGAGTTTCTCCAGGAACTGGCCTGTCAGCGCAGCAATGATTCATAATGGACTATGGTATAAGAGGACGTCGCAGCCTTCAATACGCTGTGCCGCGTCCACTGCAAAACCAATAAAATCACGCCTAATTTCACAACCAATTGCATTTCGACCATTTTTAATAGCAACAAGACCAGTTGTCCCAATCCCGGAAAATGGGTCAAATATCGTATCCCCCGCGATGGAAAACATACGAATCAAACGATACGAAAGCTCAGGTGACACTACCGCCGGGTGACTTGGACTGACCGGCGAGTGTAATGTCCATACTGGATTCACCCAGTCCCGGACCTCGTCTATCTGGAGTGCATTGAGTGGGTGCTCAAAACGGATATCCATAGACGGCAACTTTCTGATGCCGGGTTTTCTCATCACAAGAATATGTTCCATCCGAAGATCGCTATAGAGGAAGGGTGGAGCGGCGAGGTTCTTATGTTTTCCTTTCCCGACAGAGCCGTAGATAATCTTACCTTTGGGCTTGTTGTTGGCATTCTTCAGCCATATGTAATGTTGAGAAAAATCAAACCCTATTTTTTGAAAGAACCGAATCGTATCAGAATGCAACGGAAAAAGGCAGGGGCGGTCGCTTCGGCCTTTTTTACGTATGTCTGCGAGAACAATTGCAATAAAACAGTCGGCTTTCAAAATCCGGGCACATTCGAGCCAAACTTTCTGGAGTTCAATAAGAAAGAGGGGATATGTAAGCCCATGGCCGATTTGTTGGTCATGCTGATAATCGATTATGTCGAAATATGGCGGACTAGTGATAATGAAATCGATCGATTCGGTTTGCAAATTAAGGCCTGCAGTGGCATCTTGCTCGTATATAGTGAAATACATGAAGATCTCCTTTTTTGACAATTGATCTTATCATTATACCGCCGGTTTTGCAGATTTCCACTAAGTGAGAAATATTACGTTAAATGGCCTCTAATACCTCAATTCCGATCTGAATCAAATTTGGAATAAATCGGGGATAATATGGGGACACTATAAGCAACGGGAACGTAAAAGGGAGGTGAAAAAATGCAAGAAAAAGCACCACGATTACCTCTCACCAGCGAGGAAATACGGGCATTCGCCCTAGCACCGATAACCAGACACAATTATAAACGTAATTGGGAATACTATTGCGGCTGGTGTCTAACAAAAGGGTTAAAGCCTCTTCCAGCAAGACCGGAAACCCTCCTCGCATTTTTTACCTTCCTTTTCAAAAACGAGTACGCGTGGTCTACGATTAAATACTTCAAGACCGTTATCCGTCATGAGCATCGAGCTGCGGAAATTAAAGACAATTTAGATAATAAAAAAGTTGTAACGAGGTTAAATGGAATTCATTCCAAGCTTTCTGTTAATGACTCCGGGATAAAAGCACTTCGCCTCCAACCGATAAAAGAAATATGCCGCAAGATTCCCTCTGCACTGCAAGGCACCCTGGCAAAAGCGATCATTTTAACATCTTATTTTGCGGTTTTATCGGCGCAGTCGTTGATTAACCTTGACTTTGCTGATTTAAAATTTACCGCCAGCGGGCTGATCGTCACCAAAGGCGAACAACTCCCCGCGAGAATCCCCTACGGGATGGACGCAAATAACTGTCCTGTGTTGGCACTCAAAGAGTGGTTATTAAAATCAGGGATCACCTCTGGCCCTATTTTTCGACCCGTCACGGAGGACGGTGCAGTAATAGAACGTCGGCTTGACCATCAGACCATTGGTAAAATCATTAAAGACCTAGTCACCGTAATCGGGCTAAATCCAAAGAATTTTGCCATCGGTAGCCTGAAAAAAGGTATTGTTCTTGACTTACACTATTCCGGAGCACCACCGGAGTGGATCAAGCTAGTCACCGGCGATAAGACGAATCGGGCAATTGAGCGGCAAACAGAAGGGCAACCCCAGCGGCCAGAGCCAAAATTACAACGCGCGGTAATAGGGGAAGGAATGGAATTTTGAGAAAAAGCGAAGCAGAATCAGACCGACAGTACGACGCGGAAGCATTTTCGCTGAACACTAGGAGAACCTACAATTCGAACTGGAAAGTATACGAAGATTTCTGTGACGAAAGCGGTTACAATCAGTTAGCCGGCCAACCGTATATCATTAATGAGTACCTGGAATTTTTGTACAACTCTGACAAAGAGTTAAACACGATTTTAGGTCATTTAACCGCGATTCGTCATTTTTTTAGCCTCGTCGATCTACCCGACCCAACTGCCCGTTTTAGCAGTACAGAAATCATCGCAGCATTAAAAAAAATCATTCCCCCTTCAGAACTCAAAATAGCACTGACAATTGCTGAGCTAGAATTAACTTGTGGGAATATTGACACTACAACAACGCAGGGAGTCCGCGACCATGCTCTGCTGTGTTGCGGGTATGCCGGAGCCTATCGTCCGTCGGAACTACTGGACATTGATGTTCACCACATATCCTTCGACGCTGTCGGTCTAACAGTTAACACAAAAAAATCAAAGGCAGATCAACACCGAAAAGGCTACACCAAATTAATAACCTACGAGCAAAACCCAGATATTTGCCCTGTGAGGGCAATGCAAAAGTGGCTTTTGGTTTCAGGCGTAACGAGCGGACCAGTATTTCGGCCTTTAACCCAAACCGGAGCAATAATAAACCGTCGACTAGCAAAAAGTACGCTCTACAATATAATTCAAGCTCGTACAACCGCAGCAGGATTACAAGGTAAAGACTATAGCGGTCAAAGTTTACGGCGCAGTTTCGTCACACATCAAGGCGTACGTGGTTTGACCGGCAAGCAGATCACGAATCAGACCATGCATAAAAGTAAAGCCCATGAACTATACATGGTACTTAAGATAGTTCACAAGAAGGTTAACCCGCTTCGTCTACTTGATTACTAAAGTCGCCAAACGGCGACTTTATTTTATTCTTGTTTTTGTTTTTTTATGTAATTTTCTGGTGGTGATATTGTAACCCGTTTTCAAGGCTTTTTTTGTTTTTAACACAAAAAATAGCCATTTTTTGTGTTAAAAACAAATTTTTCAATTTATTTTTAAGTACGTCCAAGTCAAAACATATGAAAACAAAAAAGCAGCTTTTTTGTTTCCCCTTTAAGGTTTGAAGCGTCAATATGTGTCATTGGGTTTGGCTCGGTGGCATAGACTCGGTCTGTTCGGGCAGCTGTCGCTGGGGCTTCGAAGCTTTTTTCAACAGCGGGCCGGCATCTTCAAGCCGTTTATCGAGAAGTCTTTCAACATGATCGGCTCCCATTTGCAGCGCGGCCTTTTCGTTTTCCAGCCGGTCGACCTTAGCCCTGATCATTTCCATCTCGCGGCTAAGCTCATTGTTCTTTGCCCGTTCGAAGTTAAGTTCGGTTTG
>Ga0316232_1003707_pt1 | contig 13750 bp, 9 predicted proteins | sample TBHtaG_FD_206006 | JGI IMG/M metagenome (GOLD analysis project Ga0316232, IMG submission 206006) | Freshwater microbial communities from Trout Bog Lake, Wisconsin, USA - TBH18025_13 | ecosystem: Environmental > Aquatic > Freshwater > Lake > Hypolimnion/Profundal zone | place: USA: Wisconsin... | reverse complement strand
CGTTCCGCCAGGCGCAGCACCTTGAACGCCGCGGCGGCGCTGTAGCTGGCCCCGGTGGGATTGTGCAGCTGGGTGTTGGTCAGGTACAGCTGGGGCCGGTGCTGCTCGAGCAGCGCCTCCAGGGCCGTGGCATCGGGCCCGGTGGGGGTCATGGGCACCCCGACCAGATGCAGCCCGCGCAGGCGCAGGGCCGAAAGCGTGTTGCTGTAGCCGGGGTCGTCGACGAACACCGTGTCCCCGGGCTGGGTAAGGCGGCGCACGATCAGGTCCAGGGCCTGGCTGGCGCCCATGGTCAGCAGGATCTGCCCCGGCGGCGCCTCGATCTCCAGGTCCGCCAGCTGCCGGGTCAACTGCTGGCGCAGCGGCTCATAGCCTTTGGGGTGGCCGTAGCGGAGCGCCCCCTGGGGGTGCAGGGCGAGGGCGCGCAAGCCCTTGCTGACGGCGTCCAGGTCGTGCCAGGATTCCGGCAGCCAGCCGCAGCCGGCGTAGATGTCCCCTTCGCGCTGCTCGTAGATGTCGCGCAGCAGCCAATCGGTGCTGATGGCCGAGCCGTCCATCCGGTTCGGGGCCGGCGGCCTGGCGTCAGCCCGGCCGGTCTCGGCCACGAAGAAGCCCGCGCCGCGGCGGGCGGTGAGCAGGCCCGCCGCCACCAGCCGGTCATAGGCCTCCACCACGGTGGAGGTGGAAATCCCATGCACCCGCGCGAATTCCCGGATGCTCTGGGCACGGCTGCCGGGCCGCCACTGGCGGGACAGGATGCACCGGGTCAGGCCATTGACGATTTGTGCCACCAGCGGCTCGCTGGAATTCGGATCAAGCTGGAACATGGGGGTCCTGGGAGCAGGGCGGGGAGCGTAATGGCCACCCGGACATTACAGTCCATGGAGGGGCCGGACACAGTGCGGCTGGTGATTGCCTCAAGTGTACCTGGAACTGTATGGTTGTGGACCCTACAGTTCCTATTATCCATTCCTTTCCAGCATCCACCCCATCCTTCCAGGGAGGCGCGAGCATGAGTGCAGCACCGAGAAAACTGCAATTGTTCATCGACGGCGCATGGCGGGAATCCCGGACGACCCGGTACATGGACTGTTTCGACCCTTCCACCGGAGCAGTGATCGCCCAGGCGCCGCAAGCCACGGCGGAGGAGGTCGAGGCGGCGGTGCAGGCCGCCCAGGCGGCCTTCCCGGCCTGGGCGGACACCCCGGCCAACACCCGGGTCCAGGTGCTGTTCCGCATGAAGGCCCTGCTCGACCAGCACCTCGATGAACTGACCCTGCTGCTGGCCCAGGAGAACGGCAAGGTGCTGAACGAGGCCATGGGCGACGTGCTCAAGGTCACGGAAGTCGTGGAGTTCGCCTGCGGCATTCCGCACCTCATGAAGGGCCCCGCCCTGATGAACTGCACCAGGGGCTTCGACACCACCCAGTACCTGGAGCCACTGGGGGTGTTCGCCGGGATCGCCCCCTGGAACTTCCCGGCCATGATCCCCATGGGCTGGATGGCGCCGCTGTGCATCGCCACCGGCAACACGCTGGTGCTGAAGGCGGCGAGCTTCACGCCGCAGACCTCCATGCGCATCCTGGAACTGTGGCAGGAGGCCGGACTGCCCAAGGGGGTCATCAACCTGGTGACCTGCGGCCGCCAGGAAGCCGAACTGCTGCTTCGGCATCCGCTGGTGAAGGGCATCTCGTTCGTCGGGTCAACGTCGGTGGGTCAGCACGTCTACGCCGAAGCTTCCGCCAACGGCAAGCGGGTGCAGGCGCTCACCGAGGCCAAGAACCACGCCCTGGTGCTGAAGGACTGCCGGCTGGAGCGGACCGCGCGGGGCATCATCAACGCGGCCTGCGGCTGCGCCGGCGAGCGCTGCATGGCGCTGCCCTCGGTGGTGGTGGAAGAAGCCATCGCCGACCGGCTGGTGGACCTGTTGAAGCGGTTCATGCTGGAACTGAAGGTCGGACCGGCCTACGACAAGACTTCCCAACTGGGCCCGCTGGTCAACGCCGAGCACCGGAAGTTCGTCATGGAATGGATCCACCGGGGCCGGGACGAGGGCGCCCAGCTGATCCTGGACGGCCGGAACGTGCGGGTGTCCGGCTTCGAGAACGGCTTCTATCTCGGTCCCACCCTGTTCGACCACGTGCGGCCGGGCATGTCGGTGGGCGACCGGGAGATTTTCGGGCCGGTGCTCTGCGTCAAGCGGGTCAAGGGCTTCGACGAGGGCCTCGAGCTGATGAACGCGAACGAGTTCGCCAACGGCTCGGTGGTCTACACCCAGAGCGGCAGCCACGCCAGGGAGTTCGCCCGGCGCACCCACGGCGGGATGGTGGGGGTCAATGTGGGCATCCCGGTGCCCCTCGGGGTCTTCGGCTTCACCGGACACAAGCGTTCCTTCTTCGGTGACCTCCACGCCATGGGCACGGACGGGGTGCGCTTCTTCACCGAGCTGAAGAGCGTCACCACCCACTGGTTCGCCGATGCCGAGGACGAAGCGGGGGTCGCCAATTCCTGGGACGGCATGATCGCCATGCCCGACGACAAATAGGAGCGCACCATGAACACCCAAGAGAAATACCGGAAGTATGTCAACACGGCCTGCGTCAAGGCGGTCGAACCGATCGTGATCGCCCAGGCCAAGGGGGCCCGGGTCATTGACGAGTCGGGCAGGAGCTACACCGACCTGTTCGCGGGGATCTCGGTGGTGAACGCCGGGCACTGCAACCCCGAGGTGCTGGCCGCCGCCAAGGCCCAGATGGAGCGCCTGGTGCACGCCTGCGCCTACGTCTACCACATCCCGGCGGTGGCGAACCTGGCCGAGATGCTGGCCCAGATCACCCCCGGCCGGCTGCAGAAGAGCTTCTTCGGCAGCGGCGGGGCCGAGGCCAACGAAGGCGGCATGCGTCTGGCCAAGCAGTTCACCAGGAAGCAGGAGTTCATCTCGCTCCAGGGCTGCTTCCACGGGCGCTCAGTGGGGACGCTGTCGCTGACCGGCAACTGCGGACGCAAGCGTGGCGGCGGGCCGTTCCTGCCCGGCTGCGCCTACCATCCCGCGCCATCGTGCTACCGCTGCCCCTACGCCAAGACCTATCCGGGCTGCGACCTGCACTGCGCCAAGGAACTGGAGCGAACCATCCAGTTCAACACCGCGGACAACGTGGCGGCCTTCATCGCCGAGCCGGTGATGGGCGAGGGCGGCATCATCGTGCCGCCGCCGGAGTACTTCCGGGAGATCAAGCGGGTGCTGGACCGGCACGGCATCCTGCTGTTCGTGGATGAGGTGCAGTCCGGCTTCGGGCGCACCGGCAAGCTGTTCGCCATCGAGCACTACCAGGTGGAGCCGGACATCCTGACCATGGCCAAGGGCATCGCCGACGGCTTCCCGCTATCGGCCGTCATCGCCCGGGAGGAGATCGCCGACGCGTTCCGTCCGGGGGACCATCTGTCCACCTTCGGCGGCAACCCGGTTTCCTGCGCCGCCGCCCTGGCCAACATCGCCTTCTTCGAGCGGGAGCGGCTGTGCGACCAGTCCGCCGCCAAGGGCGCCACCCTCATGACCGCCCTGAAGGAGCTCCAGCGCAGCCGGCCGCTGATCGGCGACGTGCGCGGCCTGGGCCTGATGGTGGGGGTGGAGCTGGTGCGCGACGGGCAGAAGACCCCGGCCAGCGAGGCGGCGGAGAAGGTCAAGGCCTTGATGCGCGAGAGGGGTTTCCTGATCGGGCTGGGGGGCACCTACGGCAATGTCCTGCGCATCCAGCCGCCGCTGGTGATCGAGGCCGGCGACCTGCAGCTGGCCGTGGGGGCGCTGGCGGAGTGTCTGGATAAGGCCTGATTCCGATTGGCTCAGAAGCGCAGGTCGCGCTCGCCGTTCCTGATCCGCTGCAGGAAGGTCTCCGTGACCTCCCGCGCCTTGGGATTGGTGATGCTGGCCAGTTCCCGGCTGATGACTTTGTCGGCCAACTCCTTGATTTCCTGGTCGCCGTAGTCCTCCGCATACTCCTGCAAGGTGATCATGGCGTTGGGCTGGCAGACGTTGGCGATCTGGCCGGTCTTGGCCAGGCGCATGAAGCGGTCGCCGGTGCGCCCTTCCCGGTAGCAGGCGGTGCAGAAGCTGGGGATGTAGCCGCCGCGCAGCAGGTCCTTGAGGAAGTCCGAAGGGGTGCGGTGGTCCATGGGCTCGAACTGCGGCACGGCGTCCGCTTCGCCCAGCTTGTGCTCGTGGGCGTAGCCGCCCACGCCGGTGCAGGAGCCGGCGCTCATCTGGGAGATGCCCAGGGCCAGGAGCTCTTCCCGGTAGCCCATGGGCTCCCGGGTGGAGAGCAGCATGCCGGTGTAGGGCACCGCCAGCCGCAGCACCGCGACCACCTTCTTGAAGTCCTCGTCCGAAACCAGGTTGGGGTAGTCGGCGGCGCTGACCCCGGAGGCGGAACGGATGCGCGGGATGGACAGGGTATGCGGCCCCACCCCGAGGGCGGCCTCCAGGTGCTCGGCGTGCATGAGCATGCCCACGGTGTCGTACTTCCAGTCGTACAGGCCGTACAGCACGCCCAGACCGACATCCTCGATGCCGCCCTGCATGGCCCGGTCATGGGCCTCCGTGTGGTACTCATAGTTGCGCTTGGGGCCGCCCTTGTGCACAGCGAGGTAGGTGGGCTTGTGGTAGGTCTCCTGGAACAGCACGTAGGTGCCGATGGCGGCGTCCTTCAGGCGGCGGTAGTCCTCCACCGTGGTGGCGGCGATGTTGACGTTCACCCGGCGGATGGCGCCGTTCTCGAATTTGAGCGAGTAGATGTGGTTGATGCATTCGATGATGTAGTCCAGCGGGCAGTTCAGCGGATCCTCGCCCGCCTCCAGGGCCAGGCGCTTGTGGCCCATGCGCTCCAGCACCCGCACCTCCGCCTCCAGTTGGCCGCTGTCCAGCTTGCGCCGGGGCATCTTGTTGTCGTGGTTGTAGCCGCAATAGGAGCAGCGGTTGACGCAGTAGTCGGACAGGTAGAGCGGGGCGAACATGACGATCCGCCGGCCGTAGATGTGCTCCTTGATCTTGCGGGCCATGGCGAAGATCCCGGCGAGGATCGCCGGGTCCTGGACCTCGAGCAGGATCGCGGCCTCGCGGTGGCTGAGCCCGCCGTAGCCGGCGGCCTTGTCCAGCAGGCCGCGCACCAGGGCCTGATCCCCCGCCAGCGCCCGGGCCTGGGCCAGGGTCTCGAGGATTTCTCCGTCATTGATGAACGAACCGGCTTCCATGGACTTGGGATCGTACGTGGCCATCTATTCCTCCTTGATCGAGTTCCGGGCGGGCGCTGGGCTCTCCCGGGAAAGGGCAGTCTTCACTGAGGTGTTGGGCACCCGCCCGAGGTGCCCGGTGAGGGCGCTGATGTCGTCCATGCTGCCGTCGACGATCAGCGAGATGACCGCCAGACCGCGCTCCCGGTAGGGAATCCCCATGCGGCCGACGATGACCCGGGCGAAGTCGTGGAGGATGGCGTTGATCTCGGTGGCAGCCGTTGGGCTTTCCACGACGATCCCGACGACCCCCAGGCGCTTCTGCATCTCGAATCCTCCCCACCCCTGCCGAGCTCCTCACGGACGGATCGGGAGCGCGCAGCCTGATGGCGGGATTCTGCCTTGCGCTGCTTCCCGCTCAGGTGTGAGGCTTCGCGGTCAGGGCAATTAATGGTACGTCCGTCAACCCTGATCCCCTATGCCCAAGGTCACAATCGCCGGGCCTTTACTTCCTGGGGGGAACAGATCAAGGTGGTTTGTCATGCACCTAACAAGCATCACCCACAGGAAGCAGTTATTTGAACTGGCCACCCGCTGGTTCGGCGATGCGCCGCGCCCCCAGGACGGCCGCTTCCTGACCCAGGTCTTCACTTACGAAAATCTCATCACGGCCGGCATGGTCCGGACCCTGCTGACCGGCATCAAGGACGCGGTGCACCCGGAGCCGGTCCAGCTGCTGCGCCTGCGCTCCAAGGACGAGCTGCGCGACGCCATCGTCGAGGCCTGCAAGAATCCGACCGCCCGGGAGGCGGAACTGTTCCGGCAATACCGGCAGCGGCCGGAGGAGTTCTTTCCCGGCACGCCCTCGGACGTGGTGCTGGGCCTGCGGGCGGACGGCTCCATCCTGGGCATGGCCCGGGTCAAGCGATTGCGACGGATCGCCGAAAAGGGCTCCCGGCGGGTGGCGGACAAGCTGGCCGGGGCGATCAACGACCGGGCCACGGCGGTGGCCCTGCGCCGGGCCGAAACCTACGGCATCCCCCTGCGCCAGCTGCTTTCCAGCAAGACCGAGATGGCCGAGGACTTCGCCCAGGCCGAGCGGATCGTTTCCCGCACCTTCCGGGACGGCGTGGTGGTGTTCCAGCCGGAGGACCTGCGCATCGACGACGGAATCGGCTTCAAGTTCGTGGGCACCGCCGAGGAGATGGCCTCCATCGAGGAGGCGATCCGCAACCACCCGGCCGTGTGCGGGGTGCAGCGGGAGGAGCACCGCGGCCTGTACAACGACATCAACCTGCTGGTGGACCTGGAACTGCCCAGTTGCGGGCAGATCGTCGACCAGGAGCGGGCGCGCGACTGGTCCGGCCTGGCCGGGCGCGGCCTCAGTGCGGCGGAACTGGCTAAGGACTTTCCCGACTACGTGGCGAGCGGCGATCGCAGTTTCCGCGCCGAGGTGATCCTGACCACCCGGGCCGACCTGGTGGAAAGCGAGTTCGGCAGCGCCATCCACGAGGCCCGGATCATCGAGCAGCGCCAGGGCACCCCCTACGCCGGGCGCATCGCCAGCAACGCCTCATTCATCATCACTTACATGCTCATGCTGGCCCTGTCCCCGAACATCGCCGTGGCCGAGCTGCCGGTGAAGATGTGGGGCCGCTACCTGCCGGACGTCTACTCCGTGGCCATCTGGAAGCTGTTCGGGATCACCCTGGGCCGGGACCAGGTGGATTCGCTGGTGCCCTGGAGCGCCGAGCTGCAGGTTTGAGGATCGCCGCCAGGGCAAGTAGAATGCTCTGGGTATGACTTGGAATTAAAACTGTCACCGGGAGTTGCGATGGACACCACGGGCGCTGGTCCGCTTTTCACCTGTGCCGGATTGGCCGAGCGCCTGGGCGGGACGCTGCGGAACTGCCCCGGCGACCGGGTCATCCGCGAAGTGCGGCCGGTGGAGGAAGCCGAAGTGTCCTCGCTCAGTTTCCTGGCCAACCCGAAATACCATGCCAAGGCCCTGGAGAGCGGGGCGGGGGTCATCCTGGTGGATCCCAAGTCCGACCTCGGCGACCGGCCCCAGCTGGTGATGGCCAACCCCTACTGGGGGTTCGCCCAGGCCATCGGCTGGCTGCACCCTGAACCCGCGCCCGAGTGGTCGGACCAGCCGGTGCACCCCACGGCCGAGATCGGTCCGGGCTGCCACCTGGCCCCCGGCGCCAGCATCGGCGCCCGGACGGTGGTCGGCGCCGGCTGCCGGATCCATCCCGGGGTGCACATCGCCGAGGACTGCGTCCTGGGCGAAGGCTGCGAACTGTTCCCGGGGGTGGTCCTGTACCGCAGGACCCGCCTGGGCCAGCGGGTGCGGCTGCACGGCAACGCGGTGCTGGGGTCGGACGGCTACGGCTACGTTCCGGTCGCCGGCCGGCACGAGAAGATCCCCCAGGCGGGCTGGGTGGAGGTGGGAGACGACGTGGAGATCGGCGCCTGCACCACCGTGGACCGCGGGGTGCTCGGGCCCACCCGGATCCAGGCCGGCACCAAGATCGACAACCAGTGCCAGATCGCCCACAACGTGCAGATCGGCCAGCACTGCCTGATCGTCTCCCAGACCGGGATCTCCGGCAGCACCACCCTGGGCGACTACGTGACCCTGGCGGGCAAGGTGGGCACCGCCGGGCACATCCACATCGGCAGCCGCACCACGGTTTCGGGCAACTCCATGCTGGGCAAGGACATCCCCGAAGGCAGCTTCGTCTCCGGCTACCTGGCCCGGCCGCACCGGCAGTGGCTGGAATGCCAGGCCGCCCTGAACCGGCTGCCGGGGATCCTCAAGGCGCTCAAGCTCAAGTGATGCTGGAACGCCTGATCTACGCCGACTGGGAAACCCCGCCCGACCTGATGGCCTTCGAGGCGCCCCTGGAGCAACTGCTGGACCGGATCCAGGCGCTCCTTCCCGGGGTCCTGGCCGGCCGGGAGGCGGCCCTGGCCGATCCGGCCTCGGCCCCGCCGGACTACTGGGACGCTTGCCTGTCCCTCTACCTGCTGACCCCGGCCATGGTGAACGTGGCCCTGAACTACAAGATCTGCGTGGAGCAGGGGCTGCCCCTGCATCCCACCCACTATTTCGAAGTGAGCGAACGGACCCGGCGCAAGAAGCATTACCCGCCGGCCATGGTGGCCGGGGCCAACGAACGGTTCCAGGAATCCATCGCCACCGCCCGGGCGATCTACGCCCTGGATCCCGGGTGCCCTTCGAAACTGGAAGCGTTCCGCCGGGAACTGCCGCTGATCCTGCACGGGTTCATCTATGCCAGCACCAAGGACAAATACACCTGGCGCGCCTCGAATCCCCGGTGGATCGCCAGCCTCGCGGCCCAGGTGGGGAAGTCCATGCAACCGGCCATCATCGTCGGCGCGGCCCACGGCTCGATCATGTCCGGGCTGGTGTTCGCCAACCTGCTGGGGGCGCCCCTCTACTTCATCCGCTTTTCCATGTTCAAGCGCAACGACCTGGCGCCGATCATCGCCGAAAGCGACCTCGCCTTCCTGAAGCCCTATGCGGCCGGGCCCGCGCTGCTGTTCGACGAGGACGTGGCGAAGGGGACGACCCTCACCGGCTTCGGGGCGGCGCTGCGGCCGCTGTTCGAAGCCTCCAGCACGGCCAGTGTGCTGCGCCACGCGCTTTCGCCCTGCTGGCCGGATTTCACGGGCCATGCCTGGAATGACTGAAAAAACAGGAGCTTAAAATGAGCGATGGGGTCGATCTGAGCGCGGTTCTCGTACCGGCCGACCCGGGGCTGTTCTACCGCCGGGACGATGCCTTCGATCCGCGCATGGGGGAGCTGGCGCTGCGCGGGATCGAAGCGCTGCCGGACGCCGCGGTGGTGCTGATCGGCTGTCCCCAGGATGAAGGGGTGCGGCGCAACCGGGGCCGCGCCGGGGCCGCCCAGGGGCCCGCGGAGATCCGCCGGGCGCTCTACCGCTACCCGGTGTCCGAAGCCCACGCCGGCCTGCGCCTGGTGGACCTGGGGGACATCCGCCCGGGCGCCACCCTGGAGCAGACCCACGATGCCCTGCACGCCGCGGTGCGCCACTGCCTCCGGCAGGGGCTGAAGGTGGTGGTGCTGGGCGGCGGCAACGACATCTCCTACCCGGACTGCTCGGCGCTGGCCGCCGAGGTGCCGTCCGTGCTCGCCTTCAACATCGACCGGCACCTGGACGTGCGGGCCGATCCGGTGCGCAACAGCGGCACGCCCTACCGGCAGCTGCTGGAAGAGGGCTGCATCCAGCCCGGGGCGTTCCACGAGGTGGGGGTCAATTCCTTCGCCAATTCCCTGGCCTACCGCCGCTACGTGGAAGCCCTCGGCGTGGGCGTGCACTACCTGGCCGAACTGCGCGAGCGGGGGGTGGGCGCCACGGTGCGGGCCATCGTCGACGCCAGTGGCGCCGAGGGGATCTTCTTCGGCTTCGACATGGACGTGGTGGCGGCCGCCGAGGCGCCCGGGGTGAGCGACCCCAGCCCCATGGGGCTCAGCGCCAAGGAAGTCTGCGAGATCGCCGACGTGGCGGCGCGGGACCCGCGCACCCGCGTGGTGGAGATCAGCGAACTCAACCCGGTCTACGACCGGGACGGCATCACCGCGAAGCTGGCCGCGAACCTGATCATGCGGGCCCTGGCCAACTAGGCCGGGCGGTACGGCAGGAAGTGCGGGTCCCACTGGGCCTTGGCGATGAGCGCCGCCAGCTGGGCGTCGTCCAGCAACCGGCCCAGGCCGGAGTCCCGGGCTTCCCTGGCCACGGCCAAGGCCACGGCGGCGGAGACTTCGCGGATGCGCTCCACCTCCGGCAGCATCAGGCCCATGGCCTCCTGCTCGGGGGTCACCAGGGCGCTGATGGCCCGGCTCGCGGCCAGCAGCATGGCGTCGGTGACCCGGGTGGCCTTGCTCACCAGGGCACCCAGGCCCACCCCGGGGAAGACATACATGTTGTTGCACTGGGACGCCATGAGCGTCCGGCCCTGCCAGTCGCAGGGCGGGAAGGGGCCGCCGGTGGCGACGATGCCCCGGCCGTTGGTGGCCTGCCAGACCTCCTCCGGCGTGCACTCGCACTTGGAGGTGGGATTGGAGAGGGCGAGCACCACCGGGCGGTCGGTGACCTTGCCCACCTCGGCGAGGATGGCTTCGCTGAACAGCCCGGTCTGGGCGGTGACGCCGATCAGCACGGTGGGACGGGCGTTGTGCACCACGTCCTCCATGCTGATCCGCCCGGGGCTGGCCAGCTTCCAGCCGGCGACCTGCGCCCGGCGCTGGGCCAGGGGCTGCTGGTTGTCTTCCAGAAGCGGATCGTCCTCCACCAGCAGCCCCTGCATGTCCACGGCGAAGACACGGGCCCGGGCTGCTTCCGCCGAAAGCCCTTCCTCCTTCAGCGCCGTGAGGATGTTCAGGGCGATGCCGGTGCCGGCCTGGCCCATGCCGACGATCATGTAACGCTCATCCTGGAACCGGCTGCGCTTGATGCGCATGGCCGTCATCAAGGCGCCCAGGGCGGTGGTGCCGGTGCCCTGGATGTCGTCGTTGAAGGAGAGGATCCGGTCCCGGTAGCGCTCCAGGATCTTGAAGGCGGTCTGCTTGCCGAAGTCCTCCCACTGCAGGAGCGCGTCCGGGAAGTTGCGCTTGATCCCCAGGACGAACTTCTCGACGATGGCGTCGTAGGCTTCGCCGCGGATCCGGGGGTGGCGGCAGCCGAGGTAGAGCGGGTCGTCCAGCAGGCGCTGGTTGTTGGTGCCCACGTCCAGGGTGATGGGCAGGCACACGTGCGGGTGCAACCCGCCGGCGGCGACATAGAGGCTGACCTTGCCCACGGGGATGCCCATCCCGTCCGAGCCCAGGTCGCCCAGGCCGAGGATGCGCTCGCCGTCGGTCACCACGATCAGGTTCACCTGGGGCAGGTTGATGCCCTGGAGGATCCGGTCGATGCTGTCGATGTTCTCGTGGGTGATGTAGACCCCGCGGAAACGGCGCAGGATGGCGCTCATCTGCTGGCAGGCCTGGCCAACCGTCGGGGTGTAGACGATGGGGACCATCTCCTTCAGATGATCGACCACGAGGCGGTAGAAGATCACTTCGCTGCGGTCCTGGAGGCCGATCAGGTAGATGTACTTGTCGAGGTCGTCCGGCTTCCGGAGGAAGGCGTCGTAGGCCCGCTCCGCCTGCAGTTCCATGGGCGAGATGGCCGAGCGCACCAGCCCCTCCAGGCCCAGGGTGAGGCGCTCCTCGCTGGACCAGCCGGACGCCTTGTTCAGGTGCGGGTCGTTCAGCAGCTGGCGGCCCCGGAGGTAGACGTCGTAGTATTCCTCCCCGGTCAGGGGGTCGATCTTGAAGGCGAAAGTTTTCAAGGAGTTATCCTATGGGGTATGGCGGTTCAATGAAAGCGCGTGCCCAATCCAATTTAAGGCTTTTAAGTCTTAAATCTATTTCTTTTTCCAGCGGCCGCGCTGAACCATGCGGCCTCCCCGATCCGTGCTTCCAGGCGGCGGATCGCGGAGCCCTGCCATGGCTGCCTGCGGCGGGCCAACGCTGGTGAAATTGCGGATCAGGTGGGCCGGGCGGTTACCTTTTTTCTTGGTTTGAAATAGGTTAAAAGTATACTGAACCACTCAACTATCTATCGTGCTATTTATCACGAATTGATGTTTTTACGACCGAAAAGCGTTAGGATTTAAAGATCGATTAGTGCTAAATACCTGAGCCCATTGTCAGCGCGCCCAGGTCATCCACCTTTGGAGAACCGCATGAACGCAGGGCGTCTGTTCAGCTCGGCTCGCCGTATCGTCTGCGGCGGCGCGCCGACGCGTCCGATGGCGGGTGCCTAGATGCGCACCCGGATCGGCACGCGCCTGATGCTGGGAGCCGGCCTGGTGACCTCGCTGGTCATCGGGGTGATGACCGTCGTGGTCATGCGTTCGCACACCGCCCAGCTGCTGTTCGAGCTGACCCAGAGCGCCAACCAGGTGAGCGAGACGATCAAGAGCAGCACGCACTACGACATGCTGGAAAACCGGCGGGACGATCTGCACCGGCAGATCCGCAACATCGGCGACCTCAAGCAGCAGGGCATCCAGAAGGTCCGGCTGTTCAACAAGGAAGGCCAGATCATGTTCTCCTCCAGCCACGAGGAGATCGGCTCGACCCTGGATAAGCGCGGCGAGGCCTGTTACATGTGCCACGCCGAGGGGCGGCCGCTGGAGAAGCTGGACATCCAGAGGCGCTCGCGCATCTACCGGGCCCCGGACGGCTCGCGCATCCTCGGCATCATCAATCCCATCCCCAACGAATCATCCTGCTGGACCGCCGACTGCCACGCCCACAGCCAGCAGCAGAAGATCCTCGGGGTGCTGGACGTGAACCTCTCCATGGTCCAGGCCGACCAGCAGATCAACAGCAGCCGCAAGGTGCTGCTGAGCATGGCCGCCCTGGCCATCCTGGCCAGCAGCCTGATCATCTGGTGGCTCAACCGGCGCCTGGTGCTGCGCCCGGTGGCGGCGCTGCTGGAGGGCACCCGGCGGGTGGCCGCGGGCGACCTGAACACCGCCATCGCGGTGACCTCCAACCACGAACTGGGGGATCTGGCCAAGGCCTTCAACGCCATGACCCACAAGATCGCCGAAACCCAGCGCCAGCTCACCCAGGCCGACAAGCTCGCCTCCGTGGGCCGGCTCGCGGCCGGGGTGGCCCACGAGATCAACAATCCGCTCACCGGCGTGCTCACCTACGCCTCCCTGCTGGCCAAGCGCTACGAGCAGGACGCGCAGACCCGGGAGGACCTCGACGTCATCGTCCGGGAGACCAAGCGCTGCCGCGGCATCATCCGCGAATTGCTGGACTTCGCCCGGCCCACGCCGCCGGCGCGCAAGCCCACCGACATCAATGAAGTGGTCCGGCGCTCGCTGGCGGTGGTGATGAACCAGCTCAGCATGAACCACGTGAACCTGGCCCTGGACCTGGCGGCGGACCTGCCCGAGGCCTTCGCCGAGGGCAACCAGATCCAGCAGGTGGTGGTGAACCTCCTGCTCAACGCGGCCGACGCCATCGGCCCGGACGGCGGCCGGATCCACATCGTCACCGAGACCGTCCGGCTCCAGCCCCGGGGCCATTCGGTGCTCCGCCGGGCCACCTGCGCCAAGGGCCACGACCTGATGGATCCGGCGGTGCCGATCGGCGGCCTGGCAAGTGTCCGCGTGCTGGTGGGCGTGGCCGGCCTGGAACTGACCCTCAACCTGGATCCGGTCTACGACCGGTTCCACGACGTGGGCCGGGAGAGCATTTCGGCAGGCACCCTGGCCAGCTACGCCTGCCCGGTCTGCCGGCGGTCCCTGCTGGATCCCGAGCGGCTGTGCGAGGCCTGCGGAGCGCCGTTGTTCACGCTGCAGGCCGGCGAAGACGACCCCTACTACCAGTGCAGCCGCCAGGGCTGCCGCCATTCCTACTGGCCGTCCCGGGACAAGGCCGGCGCCAAGAGCATGGTGCAGCTCAGGGTC
>Ga0316232_1003701_pt1 | contig 13786 bp, 25 predicted proteins | sample TBHtaG_FD_206006 | JGI IMG/M metagenome (GOLD analysis project Ga0316232, IMG submission 206006) | Freshwater microbial communities from Trout Bog Lake, Wisconsin, USA - TBH18025_13 | ecosystem: Environmental > Aquatic > Freshwater > Lake > Hypolimnion/Profundal zone | place: USA: Wisconsin... | reverse complement strand
AGTGGAATGTCATCATCTAATATCTTGTCCCTAGAAACTGGTGGGTGTTTATGACATATGTTCATTAAATCATTTTCGCTAATCCACGCTACTGGTTCATTATTCATTTAATAATCCTCACCATTTAGTAGTTGGCAGTATTGGTCTTCTGCTTCCTCTAGTTTTGCTTCCAACGCTTCTATTTCAGCTTCTAACGCTGGGATAGTGCGTAGCATAATGGCAGCCGCACTTACCCAAACCTTTTCAACGGGAATTTCCTGATACGATTCCAATTCATCAGCCAGTTCATTTGCGTTCATTTTGGAACCCCTAACAATTCAAAAGGATTGAATTTAATTCTGTTATCTTTATATACCCTTGAAATTTCTACTCCATTCTCAATAATAACAGTCATATCATCGTAAATACAAGTAATTTTATAATTCATTAGTTTTTGTCCTTTACTTGGTGCTGTTTAACAAAATCTACTGCATCCCAAAAGCCGTTCTCGTAATCTGCTGAGTTAATGCCTGTCATGGTAATGTCTTGGTACCAGACAATCATCTTCTCTAGGTGCGCAAGTCGGTCCTGCATCTTCTTTAGCTCATCACACGGCACACCTACTACGTTGTTATGTCTTTTAGCTGCGTCTATGCCAAATTGTTCATTGCTCATTCTGTGTCCTCTATCACAATGCCGTTATCACGGCGGTAAATTTCCTCATCAGCAAACACCTTGGCAATGTGCTCGGGGATGTGTGTCTGCGTCATGCGGATGTTGTGGATGTGCATGTTAGACAGCGAGCACACTGGGCGGTATTCCAGTGGTGATCTACCGTCCTTGCCACGACAACCCCACCAAAATGCTTTTCTAATTACCTCATGCGGGTCTGTGTCATACACACTGGCCTGTGTGTACAGCGCGTCATCGTGTATGTTGCAACGTTGGTAATCAAGGCCACCATCAATCATGTACTCCTTACCATTAGCGTCAACGTACGTCTTATAATCGTGCCGGTGAAAAGACTGCATCAGTGTGCCGTCTGGTGTGATGATGCGGTTAGCTAATAGTTTTGGTTCAGTCATTTTGTTTTCTCGCAGTTGTATATAACGGTGCAAATATTGTTTTGACAAATAATTTCCTTGGTGCAAGTTTGAGTTTGCGCAAAAACGGTGATTGGGCTAAATGCCAGTAAAAATAACCAAATAATACACTTCATACTTATCTCCTAAATGGTGTGGTAGGGGTACGTCTGCCGTACAACCGACGAACCTTTATGGCTGTAATTCTGCCAAAGGTAATATTTCGCCAGCCCTGATGCGCACGTCTTGTTCGTTGTAGCTTAAAGCGTTTTGCTACAGGTGTTTTCTTAAACTTAGGTATGTAACTACGCACACCTCTGCGCCGACCAACACCACCAAAAATGGTGGTGAAGTCGTTACGCATTATTGTCTTTCTAAAGTTAAAACACTTCTTCATTAAACGATTCCACGCTCTCAACATACTTTTGAGCTTTGTCAGTTAATTTTACACCATGGTAAACCTGTATTCTACCACCGTTCGTCCTATCTTCGCCAGTTAAAATTCTATGCTCCTGTGTAGCGGCTAAGAAACGGCGTTTAAACGCTAGTTCTGTACCTGGGGGTAAAGACTTATGTATAGCCCATTTTTTGTAGCAAGTGAACACATCGTCTTTAGATACCTTACCTGTAGGGTCAAACACAAGAGCGTCTTCAACAAATGAACCTATTGGATTGCCCAGTTCGGACATTAACTCTAATAACTGCTTACCCGATTCTGGTTGGATAAAGTGCCCACCACGGGCTAGTCGGCGTTTAAGTCCATCCATAGCCCAGTTAAAAATACCAGCTAACTCCTTATCTAATTTAACGGACAAGTCTGTATCTTCATTGTTATAAAATGAACGGGTCATTTTAAACACTACCATACGGCCCGTCAATGCGTTAGAGTTCTCAGTTAATTGAAGTACCTCGTTACTATAAACCACAATACGGGTAGGAAGATAGCCGCTCCAAGCCTCTTTGTTCTTTCGATTGACTGTGACGGTATCGCCACCCACAATCCGCAAAAGCTGAGATACGACAGCACTCCTATTACGTTCGGGAGCTCTTGCATCTGTGAAAGAAGCCAATAATTTACCCAGCCAAGGCTGTAAGCCAAAAGTATCACAAAGTTCCTCTAGTTGTGGTGCAACGGTATTATGTTGTCCTAGTAACGATACCAGCACCTTGTTAATAGTCCCCTTACCTGATCGGCGAGGTCCGATAATATTAAAGAATTTTTGTTGCTTTGTTTCACCCGACAACACATATCCAAACATTTCTTGCAATGCTTGGACTGATTCAGGGTCATCCCCCCATACTGATTCTAAAAACCCCATCCATGATGGGCATTGTGCAGTTGGGTTATATGTAAACGGCAATGAGTTTGGAGTAAAGAATCCCAATGAGTGCGGGATCATTACATAATCTTTTAGATGGAAGATTCCGTTTTTAAGGGAGATAAGGTCAGAAGCGTCGGGCTGGTTTGAAGCATATTGTTCCAACCAGATTGGCGGTTTCGTATTAGGATGGTTTGGCAAATGGCAGATGGACTTAACTGCATCGAGTGCCGCAGATACGGATGCTGGAGAAGGGTTAAACATTTCAAGTGCCCCCTTTCTTCCCGTCTTCTTGCATTTATCCAAAAAAGCGTAAAGTTTAGCTCTGATTGTTGCTTCTTCGATAATTTCATAATGAGTACCTACATAAATAAAGAAGTCCTGCGCGTAGTGAACTAATGTATGTCCTTCTTCGCTTGAGAACAGATTGTCTAAAAACGTACGGGCATGATTCATTGTTCCTGCATCAAGAATAATATCGCCCCGCTTTAACGCCGCTTGTCTGGTTTGGATGTTTACTTTGAAGATAAGCGAGCGCAACGTGGATGTAGAACCACTCTCCCGTTTAAACGTCTTCCACTTTGCATGGCATGAGTTATCGCCCGTGGCTTGGTAGGCTGGTGTTGCTCCATCATTGTAAGACCATGTATTCCAGAGTTCACAGGCTTCCGGGTCACCTCTAAACTGGTGATGGAGAGCATACCCTACACTCATCCAGTCTGCGTAGCCACAATCAGGGTTTAAATGCGCTAGGATGTCTGTTTCAACACGGGCTAGGTCGTACTCAGGGACAGGGGGTTTGTAGTCTGCAAAGTCATCCCCAGTAACATGAACCACCCTATCAGGAATAACGGAGGATAAGTCTTGTTCCTGTGCGGGGACAGAACCGCTTATAAGGTGTCCTGTTACCGTGAAGTATCTTCCATGGGGGTATGCCTCAAATCCAATCGAATGGTCTACATGGGCTGTTTTAAGGCTTCCACGGGTAAATATCTTTACACCTGTTCCCGATGGGCTGATTTCCATGTAGCCGTTGACGGATTCTGCAATATGCTGCATTGCAGCATTTGTGAAACTCGACAATTCGGCATCATAGCAGTCATCCAAATCAATGCCCACTAGGTTATCATCTTCGGAGAAGACAAATCCAACACCACTAAATCGGTCAGGGTTGTTTTGATAGGCGGCTTGGACTGTTAGGAAGTCTGCCCATGTTGTTGGGTTAGTGGATGATGCAGATTGCCCTGATGCTTGAATTGGTAGTTTTGACCAGCGTCTATTACCTTCTTCGCCCACTTCTGTATGACGCCATAGAACCCATCTAGGGATTCTTTTAATCTCCATGGGTATGTTCTCAAAGATTACGGGCAGTGCTTCTGGTTTATTGCTCATTAAGATTCCTTTCTTATTTCCGCTATTGTATAGCGAAACAGCCGGAAATACTAAATAACTTTTAGTTATATTGAAATTCCTTATGATACCAAAAAGTTATGGATTGACAGGGTAGCGGGGGTCTATCTCACTTTATTCTTTTTTAAAAAAAAAAAAAAAAAAAAAATATAATAAGAAAAGGTAAATATACCCTGTATTTCACGACTACCCTGTCTATTTTTGTGGATAACCTGTGGATAACCTGTGGATAACCTGTGGATAACTTTTATTGCACCATTCTTGGGCGTTTTGCGATAAAATTTTGCATTAGTAGTTACCTAGAATAATATCTGCTACTTCCTTGGTTAAAGGGGTGCAACTATTAGATTCCACGGTAAACACCTCGTATTTATTAAAAGACTCAATGTTTTTTGTTTTTACTGGGTCTTTAAGGGTGGTTGTTCTTATTACAAGGTTTAGCCCATCGTTATAGACTGTTACTACCTCCCCTAACATTTCACCCCACATAACCCAATCCCCGGACTTCATAGGTCTATTTCAAAACCTAGTCTTTTAACCATCTTATAAGACCATTTTCGGAAAGATTCTCTGTTTTCGCTGGTTTGTTCATCATTTGAATCCCATTCAGATTGGATTTCAAATTCACCTTCAAGATTGTGAAATTCTAACCTTAATAGGTTTCCGTCTTTATCGTAAACATCCGTTGGAATAACCTTGGTCATTATATTTCCTTAACTTTGCTTGGTTTTTCTTCCCAGTTATCTGGTGTGCCGTAATCCCCCCGTGATGACCTCATGCGTTCCTCCTCACGATACCTAGGTTCTACACCTAACCACATAGCAAAAGCCTCTGCATACTCCACATACTCGTCGTTAATTACATATAGCGGGTGGTTTAGCCCCGCAACATCAACTGTATGGGAAATGGTGCAAGACCTTACCCAAGTCTTATTGCGTTTAAACAGCCTGTCCCTAGCTATAATAAAACGGTTATAGGCTCTGGTCTGTTCGGGGTTTAGTTCAATCATCTTGCTCATCAGTTAATCTTTCTGTATTTAAGTGGTCTATGGAGATAGGCTCTCTAACCATAAAGGACTGCAACTGCGCCAATTTGCGTGTTGTAATCCCCATTATTTTTGCCAGTTCTTCGGGTTTAGGACTTCTGCCTAGGATTTGAGATAAGGCTCTTTCGTTGTAGTTCATCTTCTTTAATGCCTCTACTACATTCATAGGCAATCGAATGATGCTGGAAAGGTTGTCAAGTTCTCGCCTTACACCCTTCTCAATAAAGGACTTTGCGTAGGTCGCAAACTTAGCATTGTTTTTTGGTTTCCATTTGCGCCCTGCTATTAGTAATTGCTCATTACCAATGCCAATGATATCTTCAACAGGCATTTTGCCATGCTTCCAATAACTCATTTTACGCACTACATAAACGACAAAACGCAGATTGTGGGTAATAAGGCGGTCTAATGCCTCGTTATCCCCCTGTGCTATTTTGTAAGCTAGTTCATGCTCTTGCTCGGTTGTTAGTGGCTCAATACCGTACAATGATTGTAGGTAGTCACTTAGTATGTCGTTGTCAATCATAGGCACTCACATTTTGTATGAGTGCCTATTATATCACATACCCTTTCTTTTTGCACCATAATGGTGCTTGTAACACATAACTAAATAGGTAGCCAGTAAAGCCCACCATGAATTAACTACTACCCACCACAAACCCTTGATTAAACCTAATACTGATATTGTTACTAGATAAAATAATGCCACTATGTATTCCATTAAAACAATGCCTTTCCTAGTTGTTTAAACACTTCCGAAAAGGTGAGGCTTCGTACCCTCTTTGGTTTTGGTGCTGGCTTCCATACCACCTCACCAAAATCATCATACTTAATCTTCGGGTTCATAAAAGTATTCTAAACTTCCATCTTCGCCCAACTCCTCCAATGTCTTTAACTTCTGCATAAAGCATTTCTGTGTTTCGTAGTCCTCATCAAAGTTATCGTGGTTATCATCAGTAAAATAATCTCTGTTAATCATCTGCTTCTCCTCATAATATCGGCTACTTCTTTGGTTATAAAATGACAATCTTCATACAGGGCAATTCTTTCACTTCTAGTTTGAAAATCAAGGTGCGGGTTGTCCTTATAGTATTCAGTCGGCACATATAGATATATCAAGTTCGCTATTTGCCTAGAAACCATACAAGGGTATCCCTTATACTCCACAAAATCACCGTACTTCATGTTTAAACACTCCTCATAATGTCTGCTACTTCTTTGGTTATGGGGGTTACTTGATCTTGGTTATATACACTCTCTCCATAATTAACGGGGCTGTAATCTTCTTTACAATGCTTCACCCATATTGCCCCACCTCCTGTATCCCAAGTAACCTTGCCTATATGGGTCTTACCATCAAACCCTTCCGCAAATACAAATTGCCCACGAATCATGTTTAAACACTCCTCATAATGTCTGCTACTTCTTTGGTTATGGGGAATATCTCATTGGTAGGTTCAATTATTGCGTATTCTTTATCCTCGGCATTTAACACCCATATCTGACAATACATTCCCCCGTACTGTCTAATTTGACCAACACCTGTGCTATACATAACCCAATCTCTAGGGTTCATGCTATCACCCAATATGAAACTGAATCTTGCCTCAAGCCAATGTCCTCTACAAATTCCTTTTCGTTTGAGATATCTAATACAAACATTTTACCTCTAATATCTTCAGGAAGCTCGTTTAAACTTGCTAATATTTGCGGCTCTTTGCTACCTTTTTTGATATACTCTACTGAATTCGGTTTGACCCATACAAAAGAATAATCAGGGTCATAGCGGGAATACTTGTCAATCTCGGCTTTATTTTCGGCTAAGTAGTTCATGGCACTAGCAAATTTTTGGGTCTTAGGTGCATAACCAATGCTATGCAAGTGAATCATATCCTCATAGGCTAAATCAAAAGCTGAATCTGTTTGCCTATTTACTTGCCAACTCCATTTATTTCTTATATTGGCAACTGCGCCTTCAAAATTACTTTTCACTTCATCAATGACTTGAAATATGGTTAATGGGTGTATGGTTTTCTTTGCCGTTGCTAGAATGTTTTTGGCATGAATGGAGGATTTAAGCTGACCCTCTCCTCGCCCATAATATCTTCGGCTTGATTCCACATTCCTATTAACAATCCAAAATTTGCCATCAAATTTTTGTCTGCCAATTACTGAAACACGCTTATTAAGGCTATCATCAAAGTAAACATCCAATGAAGTAGTAACCCCTACCCATTCACATTCAATTGGAATATTGTATCGTTCTACTTCACCCTGGTTAAACACTACATTCGGAATGGCTTTTTGTATATTGTTTGCCAGTTCTACAAGTAAAGAATCCACATGGGGGATATCTTGAAACGGTATATAAATTGCTTCTTCTTTCATTTTAATACTCCTTAATTAAGCAAACCAAGATTTATAACGGTCTTTGCACAACTGACCTAGAGGCACTTCAACTGCCTTTAATGGCTTAACGATCTTATATAAATCTCCATGCACATATCTACTAAGCCTCTCTTTATGGAATACATGGGTGTATTTTGTATCGTAACCCCCACCTGTTTCTTTCATAAAATGGTCGTATGTTGATACTTTTATTTTAAATTTATAGTTTTCGGCAAGAGTAAACCAATGCTCAGGAGTATTGTCATCGACTTGTTTAAACACATCGGCTACTTTAATACCTTTATCTTTTGATACTAATTTAAGGGGGCTTTCCCATGCACCACAATATTTTGGCTCTACCATATCCACCATAACTTTAAGGTAATCTAAAAAGGGTTTAGTCTTAGCCCTCCATTCTTTAGTTAATTCTCTATCTAAGGTGTGGATTACTTCTCTACGCACTACCAATGGCATCCAATCCTTCGTGCCCTGTTTGCGTGTGAAAGAGATATCCCCTTTTTCTATGGTGTAATACTGACCGTTTAAACTCACATACTTACAAGTGCTATGGTTTACCATTTCAAAACCGTACGGCAAATTGAAGTCATAAAAGTAAAAAACAGAATTACAACTGAAACCCCTCGGATATAGACCGTGTGGATCAGATTGTGACCATATAGTTCTAGGTGTGTGGACTGTCAATGTTTCCATGCCATCGTTTAAACAGTATGTTATGGCTCTGCTATGAAGCCTTGACTTATTTATCTCCGACCAACGGTACGCGTCATAAGTAACATAATATTCATTGTCACTCACCTTTACAATTCGTTCTTGTGACCTATTCCTCTCACCCAAGGGGCGAATATCAAGATGACCCCTTTTCTTTCCAGTAATCGGTTTTACTTCCTCGTATCGGTTTGCTACTCTTAGAAAATCAAATCTACCACCGTTATCTCTTTGCACATCATAAGGTGTGCGAGTATTCCGTCCAAAACCCATTTTAATTCTCCTCAATATGAATTGTTGCACCAATAGGTGCGGTTGTTTGCTTGTTGTCTTGTATTACCCACAATACGGGGCAATTCCAACTCCCTCCCCAATCATTGCCTACATACCCATCGGTTAAAACAATGGCACATACTGGCTCTATCTTGTGCTTGTCCATGTATTTTGTAATACAGGATGGGCTTGTACCTCCGCCACCCTTCGGCTTGGTAGATGATCGCATTTTATCGGCTTCGTTTAAACCATATACTTCATGCCCCGCTACTGCGCTATCCCAATACAATAAATCTACCTGTTCGGGATTTACATTTTCCATAATGCTACTAACTTCTGACAAAAATCGGTTTAATATTGCGCCTTGAATACTGCCTGATGCATCAATAGCCAAAACAACACGACCCATCGTTTCACTAAATTGTGATGGCATATAAATGTCATGTTGTAACCACCTTCTGTTGGGTCTAGCCCATGTTGAATCATCTTTGCCTTTACATACTGCTGAAACAAATTCTCGTAGTGCCTCTTTCCAATTTACTTTGGCACTCATCAACTCATCAAATGATCTGTTTAAACTGCCCCCTACCTTACCCGCTAAGATTGCGCCTTGACGAATGGCCTGGTCTATTTCCTTACCAAGTTCTTCCTTCTCCTCGTCACTCATCTCCTCTGCGCCTTCCCAATCATGCTCATCAAACCCATCCCCTCCCCCTCCCCCGCCACCTTCCCCGCCTTCATCGGGTAATAGGTTGAATACATCGGCAGAGTTTAACCCCTTGTATTTAATATCATACAAACCCCCCTTTGGTAGTGTGATAAAGCCGTTTGAAAATTCGCCTTCATCCACTACTTCTATGTTAATAACATAGTCACAAGCCTTATTAGCCTTGTCGTGGTTGATTTTGGATAGATGCTTCCATGTTAATAAATGGCGGTACATTTTATGCTTTGCTTCGTGAATAATTACACCACGCAAATCGGTATCGTTTAAACTCTCCACAAATTTGCGCCCGTAATATACATCCCGACCATTAGTACAAGCCGTTGGCAAATCCTCTTTGACTTTACATTCTCCGACCATCAATACCCCCGAATATGCAACAAACTGCGGGGACTTCATAAGATCAATATGCGCTCTTTCAATTCGTTGCTCTGCGGTTAGTGCCATTACAATGCCCTCACTTGTATTTTGTCGTTTTCCTTGACCACTTCCGCCTTACCTTCGGCTAGTAGTTCAAGGGCTAGGTGAAACATAAATAACTTTTGCATGGATGTTGATAGCAAGTGTTTAAACACTACTGCCAATACCGTTGCAACTATCGCCCATACTAATAAAAAAATCTGACTTGTTTCCATTACTTCACCTCTTGAGCAAACAGATAGTTATTGGCGGTAGCCCATTTGACAAACCCCTGATTTGTGCCTACTGTGGTTTTCTTACTGGTTCGCATAACCGATGTAGCAAATAAGCCTTGAGCCTCCTTGGACAATCTTTCTAAATACTTCATCCACTTACTAACATCCTCCTTCTCTAGCCGTTGTATTGCTGAATAGATAAGCATACAGACGGCACTAGAAGATTTTGGAACAGGGCATTTATCAGGGTTTGCCAAGATATTATCCCAATCAGGTAATTCATCATTAAGCTGGATTATGGACAACATATCGTAGGTTGCTCTGTTTCCAATAGTGCCTTTTAGTGCATGAGCCATGATGTTTAAACCAAGCCCTTTGGACTTCTTAATAATGTCGCTGGCTTTCTCCATACTGCGAGGGGTGCAAAATGATGGGCGGGGCGATCTTGGGTCATAAATGTATTCATTATCGGAGGCTTTATCAAAATCTTCAAACGATGCAAGCATTTGGGGGAACTGCTTTACGGTTAATAGGACTTCGGGGGCAATGTTGTTTTCTAAAGCCCACTCCACCCACTCTTCGGCACTTGGCTTTCGTACCTTGACCACGCAAATACGGTTACGGGCATGGGGTTGTAGATTGTCCCCAATGGCTTCGCTGGCAAGGTTAGTAGTGGCGAATACAATAGAGCCCTCTGGTAAGGCATATGTCCCCAATCTGCGTTCTAGCATTAGGCGTAGGCAAGCATTCATTACTGCCTTTGAAGCCTTGCCAATTTCATCCAGCATTAAAATAATAGGCTTATCAAAGTGAAAGCCGAATTCCTCATTCGGAATAAAAGAGCATACCTCTACCCCGTCAATGGTGCGAATCTTTGGGACTAAAAAATCCCCTACATCCTTGGTGGTCATGTCCCCGTAACATACAAAATGGTTAGGGTGCTTGGCTTGTAGCATTTTGAGCATGGAGGATTTACCAATACCCATTTCCCCTTGTGCTAGGACTGTGACGCTATCGCCTACGCTACTAATTAAATTGGCACACTCTTGGAGAGAGATTGATTTATATAGATTTGACATAATGGTTAATTCCTTTATTTAATTGGTTGTGGGTTGATACAATTCAGGTGCAATACAAAATAATGCAAATAATAAAACTAATAATAAGGCAATAAAATAATCCTCTTTTGTCATAGTGTTGTGCCTAACAATAACAGAATGACAAGAAAAATCGCTAGGGATAAACCCTTAATAAAATCGGTCATGTTTAAACACTCCGATCATAAAGTAATTCATATTGTGTAACCTTAATAAATATTTTGGCGGGGGCATAAGGCTTGTCCATGTTATATAAAAGGCGCAACACTTCGGGAAAGGTATTGGCTTGCAACTCCTCCTGTGCGCCTGTGGTGCTTTCAATTAAATAAGTGCTCATGTTTAAACACCCTCTATCATGTTAATTCGATTATCAAAAAACTCTTGGGGCATTTCCACGGCTTGCACTCCATCCAGCCAATGGTTTATGTGTCTGCTTGTAGTCTTGCTCCATTTCTTAGCCGTTCTAAAATAGCGGTAGGTGTGCTTATCATATATTGCAACGGGTGTGGCATAACTGAATAGAATAAGCTGGTTAGGGGTTACTAATAGAGTCTGATTACTCCCAATGGGTTTAATAGTAGTCATGTTATGCCCTATCCTTTGCGAATTCTATGCCCTTAATAAAGGCTTGAAGTTGATCATATAAGTCCCGTTTAGTGGTGTACCCCGTGGATAATGCCTCCCTGATACCTCCCCCTTCATTTACCATTCGGTGCAGTTTCACTCCCCCATAAGCCCAAGACAGGTGATAATTTCCGATATTGGCATGGCTTCTATCATTCTCCCTTGTATATGGTGTTGATGGGCTATTGGTGATTGCGTTAATACTATCTACCAATGATTCTAGGTGTTTATCGGTTACTCGTTGCATGGTGTTATCTCTCTTAATAGTGTTTAAACATGGCGGGGGTTTGCCCCCCGCCCTTGGTGTTATATAGTTGGTTTGCCTAGCATTTGGGCTAGATCGTTGTAAACTGAAATCTTATTTCCTTTAAGCCCTAACTCCTTTTTAGCTAGGGAATACATGGTCATTCCTTTGGAGCATTTAAGCCCCTTAATTTCAAGCCCTAAGCCTCTTAGGATTGTGCAATACCTAAAATGATGGATTTGCGTAGGGCTGGTTAGCATTGTCATATTAAATACCTTTCTTAATAAATACATAATCGGAGGGGTTCAAAAATTGGGTGCTGGTGCGATCTTCATTCTCCAGCTTTATACCGTTTTGGGTTCTATCAACATAGCCTAGCCTGTAATCCATTAGGCTATTGTGAAAGGCTATTGTCATGCCAGCCTGTAATTGCTTGGCTTGAATTCTGATAATGTCTTGGCGCATGGTGTTATCTTTCTTATTGGTTATCGTACATTTTTTGTAAGGTGTTACCCTGTTTAGTGGATAGCGTGTACCATGTGCAAGCCCTCCAATGGGCTTGAGGATACTCTACACCTAACCCAATTAAATCATTAAGGTGTGACAAGGCTTTATCTAATACGGTCATAATGTTATCTCTCTTAATAGTGTTTAAACATGGCGGGGGTTTGCCCCCCGCCTTTGGTTGGTTGGTTTAATCATCACCTTCGTCATCGGGTAAGTTTACTGATAGCCATTCGCTGTAATCATCACAGTCACGATCAGGGCAAATTGGGTTGGCTAATTCGATCCACTTTTTAGATGTGTACACCTGATAGCCACAAGCAAGGCAAATGCACTTAATCATTCGGGTTGATTGTTTTTTGGTGTTGGACTGGGTTAATGGTGCATGGGGATATTCGCCTATCTGCTCTACCCATTGGTTAATTGTGGCTAATAATTCGGGGGTTGCCGTCGTTGCCGTCATTTTGCCCTCTAGCCCTACGGACTTGGCGCATTTGGCAAATACCTTGTTATGCCCCTCTGCGATACCTACAACGGCATGGGCTAATTCGTGGATCAGAATATCGGTTACCCTTGTGCTCTCTGCAATAGAGGGGGCAATAAAGATTTCAAAATGATTATCTGCGCTGGCGATACTACTCCAGCATTGCCCAATGGCTTTTTTGGTGCTTGTAAGAGAGCAAGCCATTCGGATATTGGCGGGGAGAGTGTAGCCTTGTGCCTGAAAATGGGGGGCTATAAAGCGGGTAGTGATCTCGTTTAGCCATGTTTCTCGGTTGGCTTGTGCTGGTGAATGGTTCATTGTTCTATTCCTTATAGGGTAGTAATCGGGGCGGAATTCGCCTTACCTCTAATTTAACCGATTGGCGGGCTTGTGCCATGTATCATACCTAGGGGAAACCCTAATATAACTAAAGTATATAAAGGATGGGTTCTATATACCTAGGGTTTACCCTTAGAAAACTGCGATCTCATCCCCTCCCTTGCTAGGGTATCAAGTAGCATCAAAACGGCTTAAACAGGGCTTAAAACGCTTTGGATTGAATTGGCATTTTAGCGGGCAGTTATTTACATGGACTGTCGTATTTACGCAACACTTCCAGCACAGCCCTCGCACCTGCGTGCCGTTTAAACATCCCGCCATATTGCACCGCACCATCGTGCACCACATTGGTGCCTGGCGGTTAGTGCCTACTAACATTCCACATTATGAGATGACATACCACAATGCGGATGCACCACATTGGTGCATTGCCTAAGTAAGTAAGCACTCACTAACATAGCGCACCACATTGGTGCATTGATAGTAAGCACTCACTAACATAGCAAGTAAGTAAGCACTCACTTATCCAATGCACCAACATGGTGCTTCCACATAGTGGTATGCTATCCCATAATGCGGAATGGCCCTCCTTTTTAGCGAAGTGGGGGCTTACTAACTTTCGATACCCCGTTTAAACAGACCCCCATGGCGCTGGTCCGGGGGCCCCACAAACCTTCAGTTTTTATAATTTGCGCGGGGGTACGTTTTAATATTTTTTTTATATAAATCAAAGACTTACAGCGGTTTTGCCAGTTTTGCGCGGGGGTAGCGCGGGGGTAGCGCGGGGGTACGAGATAAAAAATATCGTTATAAATCAAAGACTTAACCCCCTTGCGCGGGGGTAGCGGGGGTCTATCTCACTATTTCTTATTATTTTTTTTTTTTTTTTTTTTTTTTAAAAAGAAAAAAGTGT
>Ga0316232_1003690_pt1 | contig 13806 bp, 12 predicted proteins | sample TBHtaG_FD_206006 | JGI IMG/M metagenome (GOLD analysis project Ga0316232, IMG submission 206006) | Freshwater microbial communities from Trout Bog Lake, Wisconsin, USA - TBH18025_13 | ecosystem: Environmental > Aquatic > Freshwater > Lake > Hypolimnion/Profundal zone | place: USA: Wisconsin... | reverse complement strand
TGGCGCTGCCGGTGACCCGCCAGAGGGGATTACGGGTGCTGACGAACTGCCATCCCCTCATGGCGCCCCCGCCTCCAGGAAGTTCTCCACCCGCCAGCTCCGGCCCCAGCGGGCGCTGTCCATGGGCGCCACCGCCAGGCAGAGATTCCCTTCCAGCTCCCGCCCGTCGCCGGCGAACAGGGTGAATTCTTCCGGTTCGCCCTGGAGCCGGAACTTGCGGTGCCCGGTGCCGAAGGTCCTGACCGGGACGCAAAGGCCGCCCTGGACCACCAGCAGGGGTTCGGGGAAGGCCTGGCCGAACGGCTCGAGGCGCTCCAGCTCGGCCCGGCCCGGGGCCAGGGCGGTGCCTTGGCCGTCCACCAGCAGCGCGGCAGCGGGCGCCTCGCCGGCCTGCTCCTGGGCGACCCGCTCCAGGGTCTTGCGGATGAACCCCAGCCGCCCGACCGGGAAGGTCAAGCCGGCGGCAAGGCGGTGGCCGCCGCCGGACAGCAGGTAGGGGCGCAGCAGTTCCAGGGCCGGCCGCAGGTCGTAGCCCTCCGGGGCGCGCACCGAGCAATGGGCGATGCCCTCCAGCACGGTGCCCACCGCCGAGGGGCGGCCGGTGGCGCGCATGCGCTGGCCGGCGACGATGCCGATGACCCCCTTGTGCGCGTCGGGCTCCAGCACCAGGTCGAACGGGGCGTCCCCGGGCGGCGGCAGCTTGAGGCTCAGGGCCTGCTGGATCTCCCGGGGTTCCAGGTTGAGGGCCTCCACCCGGGCCATGAGGGTCCCGGCCTCCCGGGCGTCCCGGGTCAGCAGCAGGCGCACCGCGTCCTCGGCGCCGCCCATGCGGCCCACGGCGTTGAGCCGCGGCCCCACGCCGAAGCCGATGTGCTGGGCGCGCACCGCCCCTTCCACCTTCGCCGCCTTGAGCAGCTCGACCAGGCCCGGGCCGTTGGCCCCGGCCAGGGCGTTCAACCCGCGCTTGACCAACAGGGCGTTCTCGCCGGCCAGGGGCACCATGTCCGCCACGGTGCCCAGCGCCACCAGCTTGAGCAGGCCGTCCAGGAAGGCCTCGTCCCTGGGCGCCGGGCTGGGGGCGGCGTCCAGCAGGGCCTGGGCCAGCTTGAAGGCCACGCCGACGCCGGCCAGGTGGGGATTGGCGTAGTCGGCCAGGCCCGGATGGACCACCGCCGCGGCCGCAGGCAGCGCCTCGCCCAGGGCGTGATGGTCGGTGATGATCCAGTCCAGCCCGAGGGCCCGGCTGGCCTCGACCTCCGCCACGGAGCGCACGCCGCAGTCCACCGAGATCATCAGGGCCGGCCCCCGGGCCGCCGCCAGTTCGCCGATGCAGTCCAGGTGCAGACCGTAGCCGTCGTTGAAGCGGTTCGGGATGAAGAAGCGCACGTCGGCGCCGAGCTTTTCCAGCACGCGCACCAGCAGCGCCGTGGCGGTGACCCCGTCGACGTCGTAGTCGCCGTAGACGCAGATCGCCTCGCGCCCGGCCAGGGCCTGGCGGATCCGCGCCACGGCGGCGGCCACCCCCGGCAGCAGGAAGGGATCGGTCGCCCGGGCCCAGGACGGATCCAGGCGCCAGGCCAGCTCGCCGCCCGCGCCGGTTTCGCGCATCCAGGCCAGGCGCGCGGCGGCGGGGGAAAGGCCCCACTCCCGCTCCAGCTCCGCCCAGGGGGCCGGCCCCGCGGGCACCGGCCTGCGCATCCGCCAGGGCAGTGCCTTCACGAGGAGAAACTGCCCATGGCCGAGAACTTCTGGTAGCGCTGGTCCACCAGTTCATCCGGGCTCATGGCCGCCAGGCCTTCGAAGGCGTTCAGGACGGCCGTCTTCAGCAGCGCAGCGGCCTTGTCCCAGTTGGAATGGGCGCCGCCCAGCGGCTCGGCGACCACGGCGTCGATCAGCCCCTGGGCCAGCAGGTTGGGCGCGGTGAGCCTGAGCGCCTCGGCCGCCGCCGGCGCCCGGGCCGCGTCCTTCCAGAGGATGGAGGCGCAGCCTTCGGGGGTGATCACCGAGTAGATGGCGTATTCCAGCATGAGCACCCGGTTGGCCACGCCCAGGGCCAGGGCGCCGCCGGAACCGCCTTCGCCCAGCACCACCGAGACCACCGGCACCCTCAGCTTGGCCATCTCCTTCAGGTTCCGGGCGATGGCTTCGGCCTGCCCCCGCTCCTCGGCGTCCAGGCCGGGGTAGGCGCCCGGCGTGTCGATGAGGCAGAGGATGGGCCGGTGGAACTTTTCCGCCAGCTTCATGAAGCGCAGCGCCTTCCGGTAGCCCTCGGGCTTGGGCATGCCGAAGTTGCGCTGGATCTTCTGCTTGGTGTCCCTGCCCTTCTGCTGGCCGATGACCATGACCGGCTTGCCGCCGATCCAGCCCATGCCGCAGACGATGGCGGCGTCGTCGCCGAAGTTGCGGTCGCCGTGCACCTCCTCGAACCGGTCGCAGATCCGCTCGATGTAGTCCAGGGTGTAGGGCCGCCGGGGGTGCCGGGCCAGCTGGGTGCGCTGCCAGTCGGTGATGGAGGCGAACACCTCGGCCTTGAGCTTGTCCGCTTTCTTGCGCAGTTTCTCCATCTCCTTGGCCTTGCCGGGGTTCATCTCCAGGGCCCGGATCTGGGCCTCGAGTTCCAGGATGGGACGCTCAAGTTCGGCAAGGTCGGTGGGTTGTCCGCTCATGGCACCTCGGAGGATTGAATTCCCAGTTTAGGGGCCCCGCCCCTCCGTGACCAGCGAATCGGTTATTGGCCCTGGTTCATGTGGGTTTTCAACGCGTCAGGGGTGTCCACGTCCAGCCAGTGGGCGCCGTCGGCCTCCAGGATCCGGGCGGGCAAGGCTTCGCTCAAAGCCATGAGCGACCGGCCGCCGGCCCGGGCCAGCCCCGGCACCAGCGCATCGGCCAGGAACCCGCCCAGGGGCTGGATCCGGCCGTCCACCCGGGCCAGCACCCAGTGTTGCGCCCCGGGGTCGGCCGCGGCCGCGGCCCGGTGCCAGGCGCGCAGGGTTTCGGCGCTCCAGCCGATCTGGTCGCAGCCGACGATCCACCAGCGCTCCGGGTGGTCCTCGGCCCCGGAGGCCCAGTGGCGCAAAGCCAGCGCCGGACCTTGGCGGGGATCGGCCAGGGGCGCCAGGTCCGGCCGGTCCGGGAGGCCCTCGCCCAGCAGCCGCACCGGCCCGCCGGGGAACACAGCCTCGAACACGGCGGCCAGATGGCCGCCCCAGGTGCCGCCGGCGGGGTGCGGCTGCAGGTGCTTGGGCGCGCCGAACCGGCGGCCGAGGCCCCCGGTCAGCAGCAGCAGACCGGCGGTGGCCACCGTCAATCCCGCTTGGCTTCCTTCTCCACCACGTCCTGGACCCAGCCGTAGGCGGCGACGGTGCCGGGCATGCCCAGGGTCGCGGTGGCCAAGACCACCACCTGGGCCATCTCCTCGGCGCTGGCTCCGGCCTTGAGGGCCTTGCGCGCGGCGGCGTGGACCGCGCCCTCCTTGAAGGCGCCGATGGCCACGGCCAGTTTCACCAGGCGGCTGGTGCGCAGGTCCAGCGGGCCTTCCTCCTCGGCGGCGTGGATGGCTTCCCAGGCCTCGCCCAGCTTGGGGAAGCGTTCGATGAAATCGGTGTATTTCTTGGGGGGCGCGGCGGCTGGCTTCATGGGAACTCCCGGTCACCCGCAGTCTAACCCGGTGCGAGGGTGATGACGATCGGCGATAAGCAGTTGCTTAATGCCGGTGGCGCCTATAGGAAATGCGTCGAATGGTTAATGAAAGAGCTTATCGCCGAGGCACCGAGGCAGCCGAGGTTCGCCGAGAAAAAATATGGAATTCAATCGTCTTTATACCGAGGTATTCCTGCGCCCCCCAGCCTTACCTACCGCTATAGCACCCGGTAGACCTGCCCGGTCTGGGCTCCCTCGACGCTCTTGGCGTAGGCCAGGGCGGCCCGGGCCGCCGGCACCGGCTGGAAGCCGCGGAAGAAGGCGGCGTAGCCTTCCATCGACTCGTTGATCACCGTGGGGCTCACCGCGTTGATCCGCTGGCCGCGCCCCATCTCGATGGCCGCTGCCATGACGAAGGCGTTGACGGCGCCGTTGACCATGGAGGCGGAGCTGCCCTGGCGGATGGGATCCTGGTCCAGCACCCCGCTGGTGAGGGTGAACGAACCGCCCTCGGAGACGAAGGCGCGCCCGACCAGCACCAGGTTGACCTGGCCCATGAGCTTGTCCTTCAGCCCGATCTCGTAGTCCGCCGCTGTCATGGCCGCCATGGGCGCGAACTTGACCTTGCCGGTGGCCGAGACCACCGCGTCCACCTGGCCGGCGTGCTCGAACATGGCCTTGATGGAATCAAGGCTGGTGATGTCCACCCGCAGGTCCCCGGAATTGCGCCCGGCGGTGAGGATGTCGTGGCGCGGGCCCAACTCCCCGACCACGGCTTCTCCGATGATGCCTGTCGCACCGATGATCAAGACTCGCATATCCGCCTCCTGATGACGGGGACGATAGTCCTATAGGTGGAACTTGTCCAGCTGCTACCGGCCGATCGCGCCAGCCTGAGCCGCTGTACCTATAGCCAGGCTGGGGGATCCCTGAAGTAGAGAGGAACCGAGGCTCGCCGAGGAAATGAAAAAGCATGAACCTTCCGCCAGGATTGAGCGCACTTCCTCCTCGAAGGGGTGACGGTGTTGGTCCTACAAGATTTGCCTAGCTCAAGCACTCGGGCTTGACCGGGTCTGTGCGTTCCCAACCAGCTTGAAGTGGAGGACCCTATGCGCCCTGCTGTTAGCCAGCCAATTTTGCCTCATTGAATGAATGGAGCAGCCAAAGTGAGTCGGGAATTGAAGCCGCTTGACGCCCTCCCTCGGACCACCCGCACGGAAGCCTGGAAGCAGGCCCGCCTGGGTATCCCTTTCTTTTTGGCAAACCTGCTGGCCTGCGGCGGAGGTGGAGGACCGGCTTCCGTTGATTCGTCGCCGACGCGGGTCCGCCCGGCCACGGTGGGCGGCTGGTTCAAACCCGCGGGGCGCTTGCTCCAGCCCCGCGCGGGCCTGACGGCGGTGGCCCTTTCGTCCGACCGCATCCTGGTCATGGGAGGTTCCGCCACTCCGGGCGGCGCAGGGTTGCGAACAGCGGAAATCTACACGCCTTCCAAACGCCATTCCGCCTTGACGCATGCGCTGAATACCGGCCGGACGGGTCATTCCATTGTCAGGCTGGCCAGCGGCCAATACCTCGTCAGTGGCGGGGCCGATTCCTCCACCTGCGAAACGTACGACAGCACTTCAGGCCTGTTCACCCTGGCCAGCGCCATGGCCAGCCCGCGTTCCGGGCACACTGCCACGGTCATGGGCCGGCTCCCGTTCCAGGTGCTGATTGCCGGCGGGATGACGGCCGGAGCCCCGGCGACGGACCTGGAACGGTTCGATCCCGCCACCGGCGCCTTCACCCCGGCGGGCACGCTGCCACTGGCGCCGGGCCATACCGCTACCCGGCTGCCCAGCGGCAAGGTACTCCTGGTCAGCCGCAACCGCACTGGAGCTGACTGGCAACCCTTCGCCGCCCTCTATGATCCGGCCACCGGCTGGGCCACCCCCACCACCGGCCAACCCTCCACGCCCCGGGAGGGCCACCAGGCCCTGCTCCTGGCAATCCCGCCCAAGGTGCTCATCCTGGGCGGCAATGGCGGGCAAGGCCCTTTGCGAAGCGCCGAATGGTACGACCCGGCCACCGATCGGTTCACCGCGTGCGCGAATCCGATGATTTCTCCGCGCCAGGATTTCGGAGCCGCCATGGTCAGCGGTGGCAAGGTGCTGGTGCTGGGTGGCAGTGCCGATGGCCACACCGCCACCAGGAGCGCCGAGCAGTTTGACCCCGCCACTGAGGTTTTTGCCGCGACTGGAGATCTGGGTGCACCTCGGCGTAGTCCTGTCGTTTTGAGCCTGGACTCCGGAGAGGTACTGGTGCTGGGCGGCACCAACGAAACCCAGGGTTGTCTGGAGGGGGTGGAAGTCCTTTCCCTTACCCGGCAGCCGCAGAAACCCTGGCGGCCACTCCCGGATGGCCATCCACCCAAACCGCCACGCCAGCCCTGGACTCCGCTCTCCTAGCTTCGCCGTTCCAGCGCTGTCGCCCTACAATTGGAACTTGTCCAGCTGCTCCGGCCGATCCCTCCAGCCTTCCTGGACCCTGATGTGCAAGGCCAGGCGCACCGGGCGCTGCAGCAGCTTCTTCAGCTCGCGCTGGGCGCTCTGGCGGATGTCGCGGATCATCTCGCCGCCCGCGCCCAGCAGGATCTTGCGGTGGCCGGCCCGCTCCACCACGATCTCCGCTTCGATGCAGGTGCCGCCTTCGGGGCCGTCCTCGGGATAGTCCCCGGCGCCGGCCTCGACCCAGGTGCGGATCTCCACCGCCACGCCGTGGGGCACTTCCTCCCGGGTCTTGCGCAGCACCTTCTCCCGGATGAACTCGGCGGCCATGCCGCGCTCGGTCTGGTCAGTGAAGCTGTCCTCGCCGTGCACCCACTCGCCCGCCGGGGCGTCCCGCTCCAGCAGGGCCCAGAGCGGCTCCAGGTTGCGCCCCAGCTTGGCGCTAACCGGCACGATCTCGCGGAATGCCAGCAGGTCCTTGTAGGCGGCGATCTTTTCCAGCAGGGTGCCGCGCGAGACCAGGTCCAGCTTGTTGAGCACCAGGTAGACCGGCTGCCGGGCCCCCTTGAGCCGGTTGGCCAGCTCGCGTTCGCCCGGGCCCAGGAAGCCGGCGGCGTCCACCACCCACAGCAGGATGTCCGCCTCTTCCAGGGCGATGTCCACGTGGTGCAGCATGCGCTGGTTCAGGGCGTGCCTGGCCTGGTGCACCCCCGGGGTGTCCAGGAAGGCCAGCTGAACGCCGCCCCGGTTGACCACGCCCAGGATGGTGCCCCGGGTGGTCTGGGGCATCTGGCTGACCGCCGCCAGCTTCTCCCCCACCAGGGTGTTCAGTAACGTTGATTTGCCGGAGTTGGGCAGGCCCACCAGGGCGAGGGTGGCCGAACGCCGGGGTTCAACCACGGTGCACGCCGCGCTTGGATTCGCGGATGAAGGCCAGAAGGTAGTCCACTTCCTTGATGCCGCCCAGTTCCGCCTGGACCTGCGCCATGGCCTCCTCGCGCAGCAGCCCGGCATGGAACAGCAGCCGGTGCGCCTTGCTCAGGCCCTCGATGGCCGCCTCGCTGAAGCCGCGCCGGCGCAGGCCGATGGTGTTCACGCCATAGCTCTTGGTGTCCCGGGCGCCGGCGGTCTTCATGTACGGCAGCACGTCCAGGGTGGCCACGGTGAAGCCGCCCATGAAGGCGTGCGAACCGACCCGGCAGAACTGGTGGATGGCGGAGAAGGCGCCGACGTTGCAGAAGTCGCCCAGTTCCACGTGCCCGGCCAGGGTGGCGCAGTTGGCGAAGATGTTGTTGTTGCCCATGTGGCAGTCGTGGGCCACGTGGGAGCCGGTCATGAAGAAGTTCTCGTCGCCCACGGTGGTGAGGCCGCCGCCGTGCTCGGTGCCCCGGTGCATGGTGCAGCTTTCGCGCACCACGTTGCGGTTGCCCAGCCGCAGCCGGGTCGGCGCGCCCTTGAATTTCAGGTCCTGGGGGCCCATGCCCAGGGTGCTGTGCGCGTAGATCTCGTTGTCCTCGCCCAGCTCGGTGTGCGGGCCGATCACCACGTGGCTGCGCAGCACGGTGCGGGCGCCGATCCGGGCATCGCCCTCGATGAGGCAGAACGGGCCGACGACGACGCCGTCTTCCAGGGTGGCCTCCGGGCTCACCACGGAGGAAGGGTGGACTTGTGCGCTCATCAGGCTTCGCCTTTCTCGACATCGACCATCATGGACATGAGCTCCGCCTCGGCCACCTTCTGGCCGTCGACCGTGGCCATTCCGCGCAGCTTGCAGATCCGGCCCTTGTGGCTGATGATCTCCAGGTCCATGACCAGCTGATCGCCTGGCACCACCGGCTTGCGGAACTTCACCTTGTCGATGGACATGAAATAGATCAGCTTGTTCTTCCGGTCCGGCATGTCCTTGAGCACCAGGCAGCCGCCGGTCTGGGCCATGGCCTCCACGATCAGCACGCCGGGAAAGATGGCCTTCTGCGGGAAGTGGCCCAGGAAGATGGGATCGGTGATGGTGATGTTCTTCACGCCGCGGATCCACTTGCCCGGTTCGTAGTCCAGGATGCGGTCCACCAGGAGGATGGGATACCGGTGTGGCAGAAGTTCCATGATGCCTTGGATGTCCAGGGTCCTGGGGGTTCGCTCGGCGGATTCGGCCATGTAGATTTCTCCAAGCAGCCATTTTGGCACATCGGGGGCCCGGTTTGACAGCGCGTTATGGGGCCGGCTGGGTCCGATCGAACACCCTGGCTTCTATAAATATCTGCAGGAGATCAGGATCCACGTGTCCGTCGCGGGCATCCTGGGCCAGGATGTCCAGGCTGCGCGTCAGCGGCACGGCCGCCTTGTACGGCCGGTCCTGGGCCGTCAGGGCGTCGAAGATGTCGGCGATGGCCATGGCCCGGCTCTGCACCGGGATGTCGGCCTCCAGCAGGCGCCGGGGGTAGCCCTTGCCGTTCAGCCGTTCGTGGTGGGCGTAGGCGATGCCGGGGATGCCGGCCAGGTCGGCGGTCCAGGGGATCCGGGCCAGGAAGTTGAAGGTGTGGGTCACGTGGCTTTCGATCTCCAGCCGCTCGGCCTCGGACAGGCTGCCCTTGCGGATGCTCAGCGCAGCCAGGTCGGCCGGCTCCAGGATCCCGGCGGCCTGGCCGTCCCACCGGGTGTAGCTGAGCCGCTCCATCAGCCCCAGGCCGTCGGCCACCTCCTGGCTCAGCACGGTGGGCTCGTTGCTGCGGATGAGCGCCGCCATCAGCTGCCCGGCCTCCTCCTCCTGGGCCCGCATCAGGGCCGCCCAGGCCCCCGGGTCGAAGCTCCGGCCGGCCTCCCAGTCGCCGCGCAGGCGGGCCATGGCCAGCTCGCCCTGGCGCTGGCGCAGCCGCTGAAGCAGCAGCTCCAGCCGCCCCGGCGGCAGCTTCTTGGACTTCACCAGCACTTCCTCCCGCACGCCCACCTTGCCGAAATCGTGCAGCAGGCTGGCGTAGCGCAGTTCCCTCAGCTGGGCGGAGCTGAACCGGGTGGTGCCGAACGGACCGCCGCTGGTGCGGTTGACCGCTTCGGCCAGGCCGACGGTGAGCTGGGCCACCCGGCCGGAGTGGCCGCTGGTGACCGGATCGCGCTGCTCGATGGCGGTGACCGAGGCGTTCACGAAGTGCTCGAACAGCGCTTCGATGTCGGCCCGCAGCTTGGCGTTGCGCATGGCCACCCCGGCCTGCCCGGCCAGGCTGAGCGCCAGCCGCTCCTGCTCGCCGCCGAACGGCTCCGGAGTGCCGGCCTCATCGAGGCGGTTGATGAACTGGAGCACCCCCAGGACCTGGCCCTCGGTGTCGGTGAGCGGAATCACCAGCATGGAGGTGGTGCGGTAGCCGGCCTGCACATCGAAGCTCGGGTTGAACCGGTACGGCGCCTCAGGGCCGATCAGATAGACATCCGGGATGTTGAGGGTCTCGCCGGTCAGGGCGGTGAAGCCGGCCATGGAGTCCACCGAGACCGGCACCCGGAACCGGTGGTAGGGCAGGTCCACCCGGGCGTTCTGGGTGTGGGCGAACAGCAGTTCCCGGCCCGTTTCGCCGTCCAGCGCCAGGTAGATGGAGCCGGCCTCGGCCCGGACCAGGCCGCGGCCGTGGGTGAGGATGAGGTCCAGCAGCCGGTCCAGGTTCTGCTCCGAAGCCAGGGCGCGGCCCACCTCGTTGAGCTGCTCCATGCCCCGGCGGTCCCGCAGCCGTTCGAAGCCGGCGTGGACCAGGGCGGCGGCGCCGGCCGAGCCGGGCCATTCCGGGCAGTGCGCCAGCCAGCCCGGACCGTCGGCGCCCACCACCACATCGGCCGGACCGGCGTCGGCCCATTCCAGCGCCTTGCCGACCTCATGACGCAAAAGGCCCTTGAGGCTGTTACGGTGCAGGGGGGGGACGGCGACCGTGAAGCGCAATGAAAACTCACCGGGCAAAAGGGAAAACAGGGCCACAGTGTACCGGAGACCTGCCCAGGAATCCGTGAAATGGTGCGGGAAAATCGAGCGCCTGGCCTGGGGCGGCATGGGCGTGGGCCGGGGCGAGGACGGCCGGCTGCTCCTGCTTTCGGCGCCCCTGGCGCTGTTCCCCGGGGAGAAGGTCGAGGCGTCGGTGCGCTGGAAGCCGCGCCACGGCGAAGGCCAGGTGACCGCCTGGATCCAGAGGGACCCGCGGCGGGTGCGGGCCGGATGCCCGGTGGCGGGGGTTTGCGGCGGCTGCGATCTCTGGGAGGCCGGTGCGCTGGCCGGCACGCTCAAGCGGGAGATGGTGGCCGATCTGCTGGCCCGGCAGCTGCCCGGGGCGCCGGTCTGGCGCTGGCTGGAGGCGCCGGCCGGGGCCCGCCGGCACCGCATCCAGCTGCACTGGAACGGCCGGGAGCTGGGCTTCCACCGGCGCAACAGCCATTCGGTGGTGCCGGTCGACGGCTGCCCGGCGGCGGCGGAAGCGCTGTCCCGGGCCATGCCGAGGCTGCGCGACGCCCTGGAGGGCCGGGTCCTTTCGCCCCGGAGCCAGCGCTGGGAACTGGTCACCGGCAGCCCCGCCGGCGACGTGTTCGCGGTGGCCGAGGACGGCCGGGCCTGGCGGCTGGAACCGGACGGCTGGCATCCCAGCACCGATCCGGTGCGCCACGACTTCGGCGCGGCAACGCTGCGGCACCGGGCCGGGGGCTTCTTCCAGGTCTGCCCGGAATGGGCCTGGTCCGCCTTCGGCGACATCCTGGGGGACTGGGCGCTGCCCGGCGGCACCCTGTTCGATCTCTATGGCGGGGTCGGGTTCTTTTCCGCCCTGCTGGGCGGCCGGTTCCGCCGCCGGGTGCTGGTGGAGAACGACGAACCGGCCGTGGAATGGGCCCGGGTCAACCTGGAGGGAATGGGCCTCGCGGCCGAATGCCTGGCCAGCGACGCGGCGGCCTGGCTGGAAGAGGGCCTGGGCGGCCCCGAGGACCTGATCCTGCTGGATCCGCCCCGCACCGGCCTGGCGCCGGAGCTGTGCGCCCGGCTCCAGAGCGCGGGCGCCGGCGCCCTGGTCCTGGTGGGCTGCGACGGCGCCGCGTTCTGCCGGGACCTGCAGCGGCTGGCGCCGGCCTGGGAGGTCAGGGAACTGGCCGTGGCCGACCTGTTCCCGCTCACCCACCACGTGGAAGCCGTCGCCCTGCTGGGCCGGGCTGTTTCCCGGATATAGACAAAATTTTTTACATCAAGACAAAAAATTTATTGACACCCTGCGGGTCGTCTTTAAAATTTAGGGCAGTCAGAGGAACGCGGCCAAGCCTTCCCAGCGATTTCCCTAAGAGGCCCCATGAGCAACCAACTAGACATTCACCCGGTGGATGAGGTCCTGCCCGTCGGCAAGCTGACGCTGCTGGGCATCCAGCACGTCCTGGTCATGTACGCCGGGGCGGTGGCGGTGCCGCTGATCATCGGCGGCGCCCTGAAGCTGCCCAAGGAGCAGCTGGGCATGCTGATCAACGCCGACCTGTTCGCCTGCGGCCTGGCCACCCTGGTCCAGGCCCTGGGAATCTGGCGCTTCGGCATCAAGCTTCCGGTCATGATGGGCGTCACCTTCGCCTCGGTCAGCCCCATGATCGTCATGGCCACCAATCCCGAGATCGGCCTGCTGGGCATCTACGGCGCGGTGATCTGCGCCGGCGTGTTCGGCATCCTGGTCGCGCCGCTGATCAGCCGCATGCTGCCGGCCTTCCCGCCGGTGGTGACCGGCTCCATCATCACGGTGATCGGCATCTCGCTCATGCGCATCGGCATCACCTGGGCTGCCGGCGCCAACCTGCCCACCCTCAGCACCCCGGCCGGCCCGGTGGCCAATCCCGCCTACGGCGCGCCCCTGCACCTGGCCGTGGCCGGCATCGTGCTGGTCTCGATCCTGCTCATCACCAAGTTCGTCAAAGGCTTCTTCGCCAACATCTCGGTGCTGATGGGCCTGGTCATCGGCATGCTGATCGCCATCGCCCTGGGCAAGGTGAGCTTCGCCAACATCAACCAGGTCTCCTGGTTCGCCATGGTGCGCCCGTTCCAGTTCGGCTTCCCCACCTTCCACCTGGGCGCCATCCTGACCATGTGCCTGGTGATGATCGTGGTGATGATCGAATCGCTCGGCATGTTCCTGGCCGTGGGCGAGATCACCGGCAAGAAGCTCAGCCAGCGCAACATCTCCGACGGCCTCCGGGTGGACGGCCTGGGCACCCTGATCGGCGGCATCTTCAACACCTTCCCCTACACCTCCTTCTCCCAGAACGTCGGCCTGGTCGGCGTCACCGGGGTGCGCAGCCGCTACGTCTGTGTCGCCGGCGGCGGCATCCTGCTCATGCTCGGCCTGCTGCCCAGGCTGGCCTTCGTGGTGGCCTCGGTGCCCATGTTCGTGCTGGGCGGCGCCGGCATCGTGATGTTCGGCATGGTCGCCAGCACCGGCATCCGGATCCTCAGCGGCGTGGATTTCAAGACCAGCCGCAACAACCTCTACATTGTCGCCATCAGCATCGGCGTCGGCATGATCCCGCTGGTGGCGGACAAGTTCTTCGTGCAGATGCCCAAGGTGCTCGGGCCCCTGCTCGGCAGCGGCATCCTGCTGGCCTCCATCGTCGCCGTGGCGCTCAATCTCTTCTTCAACCAACTGAAGGCCAGTGGCAGTGCGGCCGAAGAGGCGACCGGCGCCAGCCTGTCCAGCGAAGCTTGATTTAACCGAATCTTTACCAGGATTTTGCTTCACAATTCAGTAATCACACCCACAACCTAGGCCCCGCACCCGGGAGCCTCTTTCAGGAGCCGAAATGAAAAAACTCACCCTAGCCGCCCTGGGCATCGTAGCCCTGGCCGCCGTTCCCGCTTCCGCCGCGAATTGGAGCGACACCTTCCTCGGGTACCAGTACAGCAACCAGTTCCGCGATCCGGGCGTCTCCGGCAACGAAGTCAAGACCCGCCTCGAGCTCTCCGGCGTCTACGGCTGGGACTACGGGACGAACTTCTTTGACGTGAACATGCTCGCCGCCTCCCACAAGGACCCCTCGAACACCCCGACCAGATTCGGCAATGAAGCGCCCAACGTCCCCGGCGACACCGAGGTCTATGTCGTCTACCGCAGCGATTTCAACCTTGGCAAGATCTTCAAGACGGACCTGTCCTTCGGCCCGGTCCGGGAAGTGGACTTCACCGTCGGCTTCGACTTCGATTCCTGCAACAACACCTTCGCCTCGAACAAGAAGCTCATCATTGCTGGCCCCCAGTTCGCCTTCAACATCTCCAAGGGCTTCTGGAACGTCGGCGTGGGCGTCTGCAAGGAGGAGAACTACAACGGCTTCATTGAGCACGAAGTCGACTTCAAGACCCAGGCCGTGCTCTGGACCGCCTGGAGCAAGAGCTTCGACCTGGGCGTGCCGATCACCTGGAAGGGCTGGGGCAACTTCCTCAGCTCCAAGGGCAACCAGACCCCCGGGAACCTTCCTGGTTCATTCGCCACGGCCGGCGACAACGGCACCCGGCCTGAGACCCTCGTGGACACCTACGTGATGTTCGACGTCAGCTCCGTGTTCGGCCGCAAGAAGGGCGCCATCTTCATCGGCCCCGGCTTCGAATTCTGGAACAACAAGTTCGGCGCCCCCAACAAGACCGACTTCGCCAACAACTTCGGCGACAACAACCAGCCGGTGCACGCGATCATGTCCTGCG
>Ga0316232_1003673_pt1 | contig 13884 bp, 5 predicted proteins | sample TBHtaG_FD_206006 | JGI IMG/M metagenome (GOLD analysis project Ga0316232, IMG submission 206006) | Freshwater microbial communities from Trout Bog Lake, Wisconsin, USA - TBH18025_13 | ecosystem: Environmental > Aquatic > Freshwater > Lake > Hypolimnion/Profundal zone | place: USA: Wisconsin... | reverse complement strand
CGCTGGAGATCCAGAGGTTCGCCAAACGTCGCTGGTTCTCCCACCCGCTGCGCGCCGGGACGGCGCGCGGTCCGGGGACGACGGACCGCGACCAGACCCGGGTCGCAGCGTTCCGAATTCACACCAATCTGTCTATTCAGCCTGCTGGTTTTGGGTTTCCTTCGGGCTTAAAATTTCGGTCAGCGCCACGAATTGCTCCAGACTCAATTTCTCCGCCCGTTCCTGCGGGGAAATGTTCAATGCCGCGAAGGCGGCCTCCAGTTGTTCCTTCGGCCAGTCTTGTTTCAACAGTTTCAACATCATTTTCCGCCGCTGCGAAAACGACCGTTTCACCAGGCGCCTGAATGTTTGGCGAAGGTCTTCCGGTAACAACGGCTGTTCGCGCCGGATCAGGCAGACGCAGGCGGAGTCCACCTCCGGCGAGGGAAAGAAACAACCGGGCGGGATCTTGAACCAGCCCTGCGGCGCGAAATCCAATTGCACCAGCAGCGTCAGCACGCCGTAATCGTCGGCATCCGTGCGCGCCATGAGCCGGTGCGCGACTTCCAATTGAAGCGTGACGACCACCATTTTCGGCGCGCGCGCGCCGGCGGCGAGTTCCACCATGATGGGCGAGGCCACGGAGTAAGGCAGGTTGGCCACGAGTTTCCAATCGCGCCAGTCGCGCGGCTCGCGTTGAAGATAATCCAGGGCGTCGGCGTGCAGCAATTCAAACTGCGGAGTGTGGAGTGCGGAGTGCGGAGTGGCTGCCGGCGTGGCAAACCGCTCGCTTAGCACTTCCACCAGCCGCGCGTCCTTTTCGATGGCCAGCACCCGGCCCGCCCTGGCCAGCAACAATTCTGTCAGCGGGCCAAGGCCGGGACCGATTTCCAGGACCTGGTCGGCGGGCGTCAAGGCCGCGGCGGCGGCGATGCGCTCCAACTGGTGGACATCGTGCAAAAAGTTCTGGCCGAGGGATTTCGTGAGTTGAATCCCGCGCCGGTCCAGCAATTCGCGCATTTCGGAAAGTTTCATACCCAAAAGCAAACCACGAATCGGCACAAATAGACACGCAATTTTAATCTTGAACCAGCCCGGCTCCGGCCGCACTATAAGTGCAAAGTTCATTGGTGGTCCAAGCTGTTCGTTGCAGCTAATTTAACATATCATGAAATCATCTACCACCCTGCTCCTGCGGCTGACGCTCCTGGCCGGTCTGGCTGCCAACTGGCCGGCGCACGGCGTCGGCATGCAAGCACCCACCCGCAACTCCTCCGGATTTGCCACGGTCAAAACCGCCACTGATTGTGCGCCGCCGCCGGCGGGAATCGTCGGCTGGTGGCCCGGCGAAGGCAATGCCAACGACATCGTTGGCGCCAACAATGGCATCCTGGCTCCGGACGTCGCTTTCGGCCCGGGCATGGTAGGCCAGGGATTTTATCTGGGCGACGCCAATGCCTACGTGACCTTCCCAGCCAATCCGGCACTCGACATTGGAGCAAGCGGCAACGGCCTTACGCTGGAGGCGTGGATTTACCCAAACAACGTGAATGCCTTTCATCCGATTTTTGAATGGGGCCAAGGGTACGCGGGAGGCAATCTCGGCGTGCATCTGTGGCTGGGCAGCCACCCGTGGGATGTGGGCGCGTTGTATGCCAACGTAATAGATGTCAACGGCAACAGCCACCCAATCGAGTCAGCGCAAAGCACCGTGGTGGCCAATCAGTTTCAGCACGTGGCCTTGACCTATGATCCCGTATCCGGCAACGCCACGCTGTATGTAAATGGCAATGTGGTGGCGCAGCAAAACATCGGGAACATAGTGCCCCAGACCAGCTATAATTTTTATTTTGGCATCCGGCTGGGCGATGTCCCGGGAGATTGGACTTATGGGGCTTTCCTTGGGGGCATCCTGGATGAGCCTGCCATTTACAACCGCGCCCTTTCGGCCAACGAAATCGCCGCCATTTACAACGCGGGCAGCGCCGGCAAATGCAACGAACCGATTGCGCCGGAAATCGTCACCCAGCCGGCCAGCCAGGCGGTCGTGGAAGGCGGCACGGCAGCCTTTGGCGTGGTGGCCGGCGGCACCGGCCCTTTGACGTATCAATGGGCCTTTAACGACACAAATATCTCCGGCGCCACCAATGCCAACTTGGTTTTATCCGGGGTCCAGTTTGCCCAATCCGGCAATTATTCGGTGCTGGTTTCCAATGCGGTTGGGTGGGTGGCCAGTTCCAATGCGGTCTTAACCGTGCAGTCGGCGCCTGCCTGCACACCGCCGCCGACGTGGATCGTCGGCTGGTGGCCCGGTGAAGGCAATGCCAACGACATCGTTGGCGCCAACAATGGCACGCTGGAAGGCGGCCTTGGTTTTGCCCTTGGAGAAGTTGGCCAGGCATTCTTCTTCAACGCCCCGGGTGAAGATGTAAATATTCCGGCCAGCCTGAGTCTGAATGTTGGGGCCGGAAATGGGTTTACGCTCGAAGCGTGGGTCAGTTGTTCCAACGTGGACGCGCTGAATCCGATATTTGAGTGGAATCTGGGCGACTGGGTAACGCAATGGGGTGTGCATTTTTATATCGGTGCAGGCGGCCCCGGATCGCTTTACGCCAACATCGTGGATACCGGTGGTGCCTGGCACAGCTTTTCGTCCCCAACCGGAGTGGTGGCACCCAATGTCTTTCAACATGCGGCACTGACTTATGACGAAACGACAGGCGCGGCGACAATTTATTGCAACGGGACAGTGGTCGCCCAGTCAAATCTGGGAATTTTCACGCCCCAGACGGCCTACAAATTATACCTGGGCCGACGGGTTGGACCAGAGGCAGATTATGGTTTTGCAGGACTGATAGATGAACCTTCCATTTATAACCGCGCCCTTTCGGCTGCCGAAATCGCCGCCATCTACAACGCGGGCAGCGCCGGCAAATGCAACGAACCCTTCCCGCCGACAATCATCACCCAGCCGGCCAGCCAGACGGTTTTAGCGGGCGGCGCGGCGGCCTTGAGCGTGGTGCCGGCCGGAACGGGCCCCCTGACACTTCAATGGACATTTCAGGGCCACAAAATCGCGGGCGCCACCAATGCCTGGCTGTCCCTGACAAACCTGCATTCCGCGCAGGCTGGAAACTACGCCGTGAGAATCTCCTCCCTCTACGGCTCAATCACCAGTTCCAACGCCCTGCTCACGGTCACGACCCGGAACCTCCTGATTTATAAATACGCCGGCGCGGAAACCATCGTCACCAAGGGCGAGGAACTCACGTTCCCCTACACCGGCATGATGTACTTTCTCCCGGACAATACCAACGGCGCGTACGTGGGCTGGGCCATGATCCAAGGCAAAAAGACGTATTGGATCAATTCCATTTCGCAAAGTTTATGGCTCAACATTCCCGGCAAAAACGGCCAGAGCTATACGCTCTTTGGCGATGCCGGTTCCGGGTTCGACGATAACGGACAGGCCTATTTCCATTCCAGTTTGCTCAAAGGAAGGAATATCACCCTACCCATCGGCACGCGCAGAACCTTCCTCTTCCCCAACACCTTTGCCGGGGAAAATATTCATGCGTACCCGGATGCGCAAACCGGCCAAATGAAACTGGATCAAGCCAGTTCCACATTCACCTTTGCCGCGCCGAATACGCAGGCAGCCAACGATTCCGGCCAGACGCTAGCCGACCTGATCAACGCCCAGGTCAAAATCTTGAAGAACGAGGGTTTCCAGGCGCAATGAAATCTGAGCTCCGCGGGTAGCACTTGACGCCACCGCGATTCGCTGCGATTTTTCAGGGGCTTGGCGCAGAACAAAACCTCGTCAGCGGCAGGCACCTGGTTCGCTGACATCCAGAAAGCTCCCGCCATGCAGGCGCTCGCCCGGCGCGTGGGGCAAGGCGGAGCGCTGACCTGTACCGGCGTGACCGCCAGCGCCCAGCCGTTTCTCGCCGCACTCTTGCAGCAATTGTTTCCACGACGCCCCATCGTTTTGGTGACCGAAAATCTGAAAACCCAGGAGAGTTTCCATCAGGATCTGGAGACGTGGGCGCAGGTGGCGGCCGGGGGTGCCCTGGGTCTCGGGGAACATCCATCCACCTTCGCCAAGGCTACGGCGGACAAGCCTTCCAACATCCAACATCCAACATCCATCGGGGGACAGGGGCCCACCTCCGACCTGCGCCCGATCTTCCCTCTTCCATCTCCCATCTTCCATCTTCTGTTCTACCCGGCCTGGGAAATCTTGCCGCACGAGGGCAAGTTGCCGCACGCCGACGTCATCAGCGAACGGTTGCAAACGCTGGTTGCGCTCTCGCCTCGCTCAACCTTCAACCCTCAACCCTCAACCTTGGTGGTCACTTCCGTCACCGCCTTGCTGCAAAAGACCTTTGCGCCGGACGATTTGAGCGGCCGCTCGCGGCGCTTGCAACGGGGGGACACCATCGCGCCGCTCGATTTGATCGAGTTTCTGGAAGCGCAAGGGTATGAGCCGGAGGCGCAGGTTTCGCAGAAGGGCGAATTGGCCTTGCGCGGCGGCATCCTGGATGTGTTTCCGCCGACCAGTCCGTGGCCCGTGCGGCTGGAGTTTTTTGGCGATGAGCTGGAATCGCTCCGCCATTTTGAGCCGCTCACACAAATCTCGCGCACAGAAATATCGGAAGTGACCATTCCGCCCGCGGGGGAGATTGGGATGCTCCGGAAGCAGGGGGTGGAAAGCGGGGCGCGGACAGGGGGCGAAGAGGGAAGAGGGAAGAGGGAAGATAGAAAAGAGGACGGAGGACCAAGGGCAAACATTCAACATTCAACATCCAACGCCCAACATCCAACATCCAACATCCAACGTCCATTGATTCAGGAAGGGGACAGAGGACAGAACGCGGAGGGCGGGGCGCAATTGGGAACGTTGCTGGACCATCTGCCACGTGAAACCATTTTCATTCTCTGCGATCCCGAAGCGCTGGCCAGCCAGGCGGAAAATTATGCGCAACTGATTCCGGGGGATGATCCGTTTCATATTACTTGGCAGGCTTTTCTTGCGGAACTACAGCGCCGGGGCCTGACGAGCTTGGCGCTGGAGGAGGATGCCGAGGTTCCGGTCGCCGGCGTATTTGGGGCTGAATTGAACAGTGACGATCCGCAACGGTTACGCACGCCTGAGGGAGATGCACGAGGCATCCCGAGGCTCACGGGCGGGACGCCCGTGCCACTATTCGGCAGTCTGGACGCTTTTCGACCACTGGCCGAGCGGGCGCCGGAGCCGCAGATTGCCGAGGCGCAGCGCCGCGAGTTCTTGCAACAACTGCAGCGCTGGCTGCGGCAGGATTATGCCGTCCATGTTTTCTGCAATAACGAGGGCGAGCGGCAACGATTTGAGGAAATCTGGAACGAGATGGGAATGGGGACGGCGGCACCCTCAACCCTCAACCCTCAACCCTCAACCAACCCTGCCGCCCCCGCCCAGCCCCAGATCCACCTCGGCTCGCTCGCACGCGGATTCATCTGCGACGAGGCAAGATTCGTCGTCATCACCGACGCGGAGATATTCGGGCGCTATAAAATTCAGCGGCCGCGAAAATTGAAATCGCCGCACGCGCTGGCCGCGCGCTCGGCGCTCGACATTGATTTCACGGACCTGGAGGAGGGTGATTTGGTGGTGCATCTGCAACACGGCATCGGCCGTTATCTCGGACTGAAAAACCTGCCGGCCACCGCGGGAAATTCGAAATCCGAGATTGAGTGCCTGGTCATCGAATATGCGCCAGCCGAGTATGCGAACGAGCCGCCCAAATTGTACGTGCCCGTCAGCGAATCGCATTTGGTGAGCAAGTACGTGGGCGCGGGCAAGGCCCATCCGCCGCTCAACACCCTGGGCGGCACGCGGTGGGCGAAGGCCAAGGAGCAAACCGAAAAAGCGGTGCGCGACGTCGCGGCGGAACTGCTGCGCATCCAGGCCGTGCGCGAGACGCAGGCGGGGCATCCGTGCCAGCCGGACACGCAATGGCAGCGCGAGTTCGAGAGCGCCTTCATCTACGAGGAAACGCCCGATCAACTCCGGGCGATAGCGGAGACCAAGGCGGATCAGGAGCGCGCCAAGCCGATGGACCGGCTCATTTGCGGCGACGTCGGCTTTGGCAAGACCGAGGTGGCCATCCGCGCCGCGTTCAAGTGCGTGATGGATGGGAAACAGGTGGCGATCCTGGTGCCCACCACCGTGCTGGCGCAGCAGCATTACAATAATTTCCGCGAGCGCATGGCGGATTATCCGGTGCGGCTGGAACTGCTCTCGCGCTTCCGCACCCAGCGCGAGCAGAAGCAGGTATTGCAGGCCCTGGCAGCGGGCGCGGTGGATATTGTCATCGGCACGCATCGCATCGTCCAGGACGACATCGGGTTCAAGGATCTCGGCCTGGTGGTGATTGACGAGGAGCAGCGCTTCGGCGTGCTGCACAAGGAAAAGTTCAAGCGCCTGCGCACGCTGGTGGACGTCCTGACGCTAAGCGCCACGCCGATTCCCCGCACGCTGTACCTCGCGCTCACCGGCGCGCGCGACATGAGCACCATCCAGACCCCGCCGCATGACCGACTGCCGGTCGAGACCATCGCCACGGCGTATGACGAACGGCTGATCCGCGATGCCATCCAGCGCGAGCTCCAGCGCGGCGGCCAGGTTTTCTTCCTGCACAACCGCGTAACCACCATTGAAACGATGCGGGCGAAACTGCAAACCCTCGTGCCCCAGGCGCGCATCGTGGTCGGCCACGGCCAGATGCACGCGGACGACCTGGAGGAGGTGATGACGGCGTTCGTCAATGGCCAGGCGGACGTGCTGCTGTCCACCACGATCATCGAGAGCGGCCTGGATATTCCCAACGCGAACACCATCATCATTGACCGGGCGGACCGCTTCGGCTTGAGCGAGTTGTACCAGTTGCGCGGGCGCGTGGGCCGCTACAAACATCAGGCCTACGCCTATCTGCTCCTGCCGCGCCACGCGCGCCTGCTCACCGACGTGCGCAAGCGCATCAGCGCCATGAAACAATACGCCACGCTCGGCAGCGGCTTCAAAATTGCGATGCGCGACCTCGAAATCCGCGGCGCGGGTAACCTGCTCGGCGCGGAACAAAGCGGCCACATTACGGCGGTGGGCTTCGAGCTCTACTGCCAGTTGCTCAAGCACAGCGTGGGGGCGCTCAAGGGGGAAAAGGTCCAGCCGCGCGGCGCGATCCGGGTGGCGCTGGATTTCCTGGAAACCGAAAACGTGCAGCGCGAGGCGGACGCATCCCGCGTCACGCATCACGCATCACTTCCCCACAACTATGTCCCCGAACCACATCACCGCATCGAACTGTACCGCAAGCTGGCGCAGGCCACGGAAAAGCCGTTGCTCGAAGCTCTGCGGACGGAAATGCGCGACCGGTTCGGTCCGCTGCCGGCGGCGGTGGAACTGCTGCTGGCCGTGGCGGAATTGAAAATCCTGGCGGGCAGCAAAAACGTCACGAGCATTGAGGTGGTGGATAATAAGTTGCAACTCGTGCGCGCCGGCGACTTCATCACGCTGGGCGGTAAATTCCCGCGGCTGACCAAAAAGGAGCCCATGCCACGGCTCAAGGAAATCAAGCGGCTGTTGCTGGCGCTTTGATCAAAGCCCCGGAGGGGCGTCATCTTAACGCAATTATTACGAGGCGGGATACTATGCCGCTGCTAGCGGAGCTTGAACATCATATTTGGCCGGATTACTGCAACGATTTCGCACCTATGGTGCGGCGAAAACCGGTCAATGAACATTGTTTGCTTCGAGCAATCGAACCGGACCGAGCAAACCGGCAGGTTCGAGCGGGATCTTGGCCGTGAGTTTGCGGATGTTGGTCCGAGTCAGCCGCTGCGCCGACGGCAGACTGGCATCGCCAATAATCCGGTTCGGCCAGAAATTCACCACCTCGATTTGCAAGCGGTTTTCGCCCGCTTTCACCGCGTCGGTCACCTCCACGCGGAATGGGGGACACCAGACGACGCCGCAGGATTTGCCGTTCACTTTCACTTCGGCGAGTTCGTGGAGGTCGCCCAAATCCACAAACATGCGCGGCGTATGATGCGTGATGTGTGATGCGTCGGCCACGTTGAATGTTTTTTCATAGGTGGCGGTGCCGGAATAGAATTTGATTCCGGGCTCGGGGCGGGCGGGCCAACTCACCAGCGAATCGAACTGCACGGTTTCCGGGCCACCCCATTTCGGGTCAAAACGCACCGTCCACGCGCCAGATATTTCCTGAACGGGCGCGGATTCCAGAGAGTTCGATTTTGCGACTGCGGGATGCTGGGAGGAAGGTTCGGAGAACACGACGAACCATGAGCCGCAAGGATCAAAATCCAGCGGCAGGAAGGTGCGCCCGTCTTTTTCCTGGTACGCGGCGGCAAATTTTCGTTCCCCCGTCACCGCGTTCCACAACTCCGGCGCTTTGCCGCGGACGCGGAAAACGCACGTGCCCGAGGCGGCCAGGTTGGTGCGGTTGGCCACAAAATAAATTTCCGTGTCGCCGATGGTGCGATGGAGGTAATCAAAATAGGTTGAGGGTTGTGGGTTGAGGGTTGATTGGAATTCACAGTCTGGCGGCACCCCATCTGACAACAAGACTTCGCGCGCGGTCTTGCCGGTGAGGATGCGGCCTTGGCCCGTCTTGCCGCCCCATAATTCGACGGCGATTTTTTGCACAGCCGCGTCCGTGCCGACGACATCCGCCAGGGTCTCGCCGCGCAGGGGTTGGGGACCGATGACCGTGGCACCGGCGGCGACAAGCGCCTGGATTTTTTTCAGCACGGCCAGCGACATCACGTCGCGATCCGGCAACACGAGCACGCGATAATTCATGCCATCGGGCAGGACAATCCGGCCATCGCGGACGCTGGCGCGCTCCATGAGTGCCTCGGCGGTGATCACGTCGTAATCGTAGCCGGGTTCGCAATGGGCCGGATCGGATCTTTTGAGCTGCGAAAAATTAGGGACATGGTCGCCGTAATAATAACAGACATCGGCCACGAATAAACCCTGCTGCAGCATGAACTGGCAACGGTCAATGTAGCTGAAAAACGGCGCGGACTTTTCCCACCACGTCACCTTGGGGTTCAGGTGCGTGCCGGCGAAATATTGCTGGCCGGGAATGCCGGTTTCGTCCGGCGAACAGACAAACGCGTGCCAGACGAGGCGGTTCATGCCTTCGCAGAGCGCCTGATCAAAGCTGGGCTTGAGATTGCTCCAGATTTTTTCCTGCCAGTGGGGTCCGATGGTGGTGAAACCCTCGTCCTGCGTGATGCGGTGGCCATAGGTGTGGGCGGCGCTAGCGGGCTGCTTGATGAAAAAACGGTTGGCATCGCCGACGCGGTGCATCCAGGACCAGGCCCAAAATTCGCTCATGGGCACATCGTCCCAGCCGAGGCAGCGCTGCGCGTCAATGGGCACCGCGTGCGGACCGCCGCTTTCGGGATGGATACCAAGTCCGTGTTTGTGGGCGTTATCGCGGAATAGGCGGTAATGATTATCAATCGCCAGATCGCCGAGCGTCTGGCGATAATCGTTCAGAAAGCGGTCGCTTTCCGCGCGCGAATTCACAATCCGGCCGGCCAACACCGGCAGCCAGGACAGCAATTCGTAGCCGTGGCGCTGGTGAAATTCTTCGCGCAGCGTGGGCGTCCAGTTGGCCAGTTCGATTTCCCAACTGTCGGTGTGCAAATATTTCAACGTGGTTCCCGCCAGCGGGCCGGCGTCTTGAATCAGCGGCTCGATGATGCGGTCCCAGTAATTTTGAAACGCCTTTGCGCTGTACACGTCCAGCGCAAAACCACCCCAGCCGTCGCTGCTGGTGGACACATAGGCATGATCGCCAATGGTATAGCCGAACCGGAGCACCTGCCAATCGCCGGCGGGAACGTCCCAGGTCAAGCGTCCGTCTGTGGCAAGCTTCCCGGTCAGATCCACCACGTCCGCGGCGTTGGCATCCTGCTCGCCGGGCGTGGCGGGCAGTTCGGCGAACAGCGGCGACGAGTCCGGCGAAGAAAACGGCGTCAGTGATTCCTGCAACGCCTTTTGTTTCCAATTTTGCAACGGTGGGTGCGGGGCGGACTTAAGCCGATATGCCACCACGGCGATATCCCGGTAAAATTTTTCCCGCGCTGGCGGCGAAGGTAATTGAATTTGCGAATGGGCGCCGCCGAAAACCTTCAGTTCCGACCAAACATATTTTTTGGCGGCATCCTCCGGCGTGACGACCGGCCCGCCCAAGTTCCAGCCACTTTGGATGTTCAAGCTCATCTCCAGGCCAAGCCGTCCGGCTTCGCGCAAAGCGTGTTGGTAAAGCTCGCGCCAGGCGGGCGTGAAAAATGTGGGACCATGCGGCACTTTGTCATTGCCCTCCTGCGCCGCGCCGCCGGCGTCAATGATCACCGCGCCACCGAAGCCCTTGGCCTTCATTTCCTCCAGGTCATGCGTGATGGAAGCTTTGGTGACGTTGCCGTTGAGCCACCACCAATAAGCGCGCAAGCGGGCTTCCGTGGGCGGATTTCGCCAGCCGGTTTCGAGCGCGGACTCGGCGCGGATGCCAGCCTGGCCAAGACCAAGCAGCAGCACGGTAACCAACAGAATGATTTTCATGGACATGAGATTGATTTGGCTGGGAGGAAAAATAGCGGAATGGAGAAAATTGGAAACCTTATATTCCAACGAGACAGGGCAAGGATGCCCGCCGCCACGCTGCAGCGTCAGGCATCCTTGCCTGACGTGGAGGGCGGCAGCTTTGCCGCCCGGAAAAAGCACCGATCCTTTCAAGGTTCATAACAATTGCGGTGCGCCCCGGTATTCGTGAGGTTTTCCTCGCCGGGCTGGGAAGCCCGGCTCCACGGCAGGCAGGGATGCACGCCGCCACCGGATTGCAACGCCGACGTCAGCCGAGCAAAAATTCCTCGAGCTGGGTCTGGCGCATCACGTTACGGACCGACGCTATGGCATTGACAAATTTCAGGTTGATGTCGCGCCGCTTGAGATTCTTCTTGAATCGCACCATCAGGCCAATGCCGGTGCTGTCCACGAACGTCACGCGCGACAGGTCAATGGCCACCGTCATGCCCGGAGTGACCTGGGAAAGTTCGGATTCAGTATGGGCGCCCAGCTCGACCGCATTCAACACGGTGACTTCGCCGCTCCAACGAATCTGCAGTTCCGCCTCCAGCACTCCGCTCGAAACCTGCGCCGCGCCCGCCCCGGCTTCCATGACCATGCGGGCGCCGGCCAAGCTGGCCTGAATGGCGAAGAACTCCTCCAGCTTCATCAGTTTCAGCGCGGCTTCCACCGGTGGCCGCGGGGCGATGAGAAAAAACTGCCAGCCACGCTCGCGCGCGCGCCGCCGGAGCCGGATCAGCGTGCCCACGCCGGTGCTGTCCGCGAAAACTGTGTCGGTCAGATCGAAAAATACATTGCTGTTTTCGGCGGCGCGCAGCCATTCGGATTGCGACGCCTGGGCGGCGGCGGCGTCGAGGCGCCCCGGCGCGCGGATGATGAGATTGCCGACCGCGTCCGGGATGACCTCGGCGCCGACGAGCGACGCGGACGTTTTTCGGGCGCGCAACCGCCACCATTGGTGGAAGACGGCGCGGATGAATTTTCTGAATTGTGTTCCGGTACGGTTGGCCGGCTTGGTTTCACCGGTCAGGAAATCAAACGTCAGGCCCGCGCCCAGAACGAAGGGTACGCCAGCCTCGCGGTAATTCATGTTGATCCACTTCTCCTGCTTGGGCGACCCGAACGCCACCAAGAGAATGTCCGGTTTGGCCGCGCGCAGCCGGCGCCGGATTTCGGCATGGTCCATTTCCAGCAGGGGCTGGTCTGGCGGCGTGTACGCTCCCGCCAGTTGCAGTTGGGGATACCGGGCTTGGACTTTGCCGGCCGCCGAGTCGTCGCCGCCGAGCAAAAACACGCGCCAACTTTTCCCCTCCGCCAACGCCAGCAGGTGCGGAATCAGGTTTGGGATGGTGACATTTTCCGGCAGCATATTGCCCAGGACCTTCGAGGCCCAAACCACGGTTTTGTCTTCCGCCACCACCAAGTGCGCGTCGAACAGGATGCGCCTGAGCTCCACGTCCTCCATCGCCGCCGTAATAAAATCCACGCCCACGATGGTGACATAATGCGGCTGGCGGGACGCGACCATCTCGCTGGCCAGGGCGAGGATTTCGGCCAAATTGACGTTGTCGAACGGCACCCCCTGAATGGCGATGGGTGCGCGGTCGAGCTGGATCACTGGCGTGGTAGCCTGCATAATTCACAATATTCTTAGCATTTTGCCGCGCAAAGTCCAAGCTTGGATTCATTTAAGCCTTGGTGGTGGGCGAAAAGATCCGGTCAATGTCGAATGACGGCTGGCAAAACGGCGGCGGTTACACGGCTTCAGCGACCATCGAAAAAGGCACCCGCAAAAGGACGCGATCCCGTGCTGTCTGGCCTCGCCGCAATTCGCCATTCGGGCTTCGTCTTTCCTTCGTCATTAGGATTTCGTCATTCGTCATTCCTTGTCTGGCCATATCCTGCCCGCTACAAACGTCGAAGAACCACTTTGCCTCTTCTCGCCGTTACGCTAAAGTCTCCCTGCTCGCATGAAACCTTTCGACTACCTCATCCTCGGCAGCGGCATTGCCGGACTGACCTTTGCGCTCAAGGTTGCACCCCATGGCCGCGTGGCCATTGTCACCAAGAAGGACCGGGCGGAATCAAACACCAATTACGCCCAAGGCGGCATCGCCTCCGTGACCAGCAAGGAGGACTCGTTTGCCCTGCATGTCCGCGACACCCTGGCAGCCGGCGCGGGCCTGTGCAAGGAAAGCGTCGTCCGCAACATCGTGGAGGAGGGACCCGCGCGCATCGCCGAGCTGATCGAACTGGGCATGCAATTTTCCGAACGCGAGGCGCCCAGCGAAGACGGCGGCAAGGAATTGGATCTCGGTCGCGAAGGCGGCCATTCCAAACGGAGAATTCTGCACGCCAAGGACGTGACCGGGCGCGAAATCGAACGTGCGCTGCTCAACGCCGTATCGGACCAGCCGAACATTGAGATCTACGAGAACCACATCGCCATTGACTTGATCACCAGCCAGAAGCTTGGCTACGTAGGCGGAAACCGCTGTCTCGGCGCGTATGTTTTTGACAAGAAGTGCAATCGCGTCTGGACCTTCACCGCGCCGGTCACGCTGCTGGCCACCGGCGGCTGCGGCAAGGTGTATCTCTACACCACCAATCCGGATATTGCCACCGGCGACGGCGTGGCGATGGCCTATCGCGCCGGGGCGGCGATTGCCAACATGGAATTCGTCCAGTTTCATCCAACGTGCCTGTACCATCCCAAGGCGAAATCTTTTCTGGTCAGCGAGGCAGTGCGCGGCGAAGGCGGCGTGTTGAAAACCGTCGAGGGCGTTGAATTCATGGACGGCTATCATCCGCTGAAATCGCTCGCGCCGCGCGACGTGGTGGCCCGGGCCATTGACAACGAAATGAAAAAATCCGGTGCGGAACACGTGTGGCTGGACATCACGCACAAGCCGGCGCGCTTCATCATCAACCGCTTTCCCAACATTTACCAGACCTGCCTTGGCTACGGCTTGGACATCACCAAGGATCCGATTCCGGTGGTGCCGGCGGCGCATTACCAATGCGGCGGCGTGGTGACCGACGCGGATGGCCAGACGGAAATCGCCGGGCTGTATGCGGTCGGCGAGGCCGCCTGCACCGGATTGCACGGCGCCAACCGGCTGGCCAGCAATTCACTGCTGGAAGCGCTGGTTTGCGCGCATCGCGCGGCGGCGAAAGCCGTCGGTCTCCGGTCGCCGGCCAACCGTGAGATCTCGATTCCGCTATGGCAGGCGGGCGAG
>Ga0316232_1003664_pt1 | contig 13902 bp, 11 predicted proteins | sample TBHtaG_FD_206006 | JGI IMG/M metagenome (GOLD analysis project Ga0316232, IMG submission 206006) | Freshwater microbial communities from Trout Bog Lake, Wisconsin, USA - TBH18025_13 | ecosystem: Environmental > Aquatic > Freshwater > Lake > Hypolimnion/Profundal zone | place: USA: Wisconsin... | reverse complement strand
GTGCCAAGTATCCGTGCCGAACGAGAGGCTGAGTCCGCCAATCATATTGCCGGTATCGGGATCGGGACCGACAAAGGTCATGGCGTTGTTCGTGGTGTCGACGCCGCCAGTGCTGATGAAGCCGGCCTTCAGCTTCACGGGGCTGTTGACCAGGTCGTAGCGATAGCCGAAGCGCGCTTCAGGCGTCATGTTGATGCCGAAGATCGGGAAGCTGCTGCGAAGATCGATGCCGAAGGCCGTGCGCAGCGAATTGGCGTAGTATGGCGCCACCTGCAGGTTCACGCCGCTGCCGCCGCCGGTTTCGCTATAGCCCTCTTCGCGCATGCTCAGGCCATCCAGGCTGAAATGCGGCGTGATCTGGAAACGGTCGCTGCCGAAGATCGCGCCCATATTGGCGCCCCCCGCGCCCATCAGGGAGGCGCGCTTGCCGTTCGCCTCGCGGGTGCTGCCGCTCACATTGACATCGCGGGTGCCATTGAGATTGCCATAAGAGGCGGAAAGCTGGGTGTCGAGGAAGAGGTGCTTGCCCTTCCAGCTGGTGTAGCCGGTGAGCATGTACCACTGGGTGTGGGTCTTGCTGTCGTGCGGCAGGGTCTGGATCACGTCGCCCGAATAGAAGGTGAAGGCGCCGCCATACCAGCCGCCGCGCGGGCTGCCCGAATCCAGGCCCATCGAGAAGCCGAAGCCGTGATCCTTGTAGTTGGTGAGGGTGTTATCGGCGTCGACGCGGCCCTTGTTGTTGATGTTGCCCGCGAACTCGGTGCCCCAGAGGGTAAGGTCGCCGGGCGCATTGCCATAAGCGCGCAGAAGGCGCTGGCGCGCCGCCACCGGGCCGCTGGCCTGGTCGGTGATCAGGATTGCCACCTGCTTGGCGCCGCCGGAGGTGTCGGGACCGAACTGGGAGAAGACCTGCTGCGCCTGCTGCTGCGAGGCGGCGACGTTGATCTTGCTCGAGGGGACGCCAGGCGTGTTGTAGACGGTCAGGCTGGTGGCGATGGCCGAGCCCAGCGTGGGATCGGTGGCCAGCGCCGAGGCGACGAAGGGAAACTGGGCCAGCGCATCGCCGGTAAGACCCAGGCCCGGCGTGCCGTCGGGATTGAACTGGCCGGGCGAACGCGGCGTCAGCGAAAGAACCAGCGTATCGCCCGTGCTTGTCGTGACCTTGCGCAGCAACTGGGGATTCGCCGCGTCGGCGGCCTGGAACAGGAAGGGCAGGTTCTGCGCCAGGACCTGGTTGTTCTGCGCCAGCGTCGCGGCGTCGATGGTGATCACCGGCGCGCTGATCAGCACCAGATTCTGGGTCGCGGGCGTGGTGTAGTCTGCCAGGCTGTTGGTGGTGCCGGAGGAGACGAAGCTGCCGAACTGAAGCCCCACGGTCGAATTGGCGCGGATGATCGCCTCGGTCGTGGCGCGGATCACCGGCGTGGTCGCGGTGGTGTTCTGCGAGATGGTCAGGCCCAGCGTGCCGCCATTGATGTCGAAGGTCGAGGCGTTGAGCGAGCCGGTGGCGCTGGAGTTGGCGACGAAGAGCGTGCCGTTATTGTCCACCGTCACCGCGAGCGAGCCCGGATTGGACTTGATCACGCTGTTGACATAGCCGAAGGCGCCGACATGCAGGACATGGCCGGTGCCGGAGCCGAAATTGACCGTGTTGAAGATGGTCGAGGGCAGCGCACCGGACGCCTGGGAGACGATGGAATCGGCGATGATGGCGTAGTTGAGGGGCGAATTGGAAACGTTGGTCGCCGGATTGGCGGTGGCACCGCCGCCGACATTGCCGACATTGCCGACATTGAGAACGTAATTGTTGCCGCCCGAACCGTAGAGCAGGTCGCCCAGAATCTTGCCGCTGTTGTTGATGGTGATACCGTTGGCCGTCGAGCTGGTGAGGTCGATGGCGCGGACCGAACTCAGCACGCTGGCGTTCAGGCCGGGGGTGACAATGGTGACGGCGGCGCTGATGGTGCCGGCATTGTTGATGTTGACGAGCGAACTGGAACCGTCGGTGATCGCCGTCGCCACCAGGGTGAAGGGTGAGGAGCTGGGAGCCACCTCGAGCGTGGGGGTCAGGTTGGTGGTGGAAACGGCCGCCACGATGGAGGCGCCCTGCCCGACATTGATCGTGGGCAGCGAAGAGAACTGGCCAATGGAAAGGGCCGTGGCGATACCGCCGCTGCTGCCGCTCACCGAGGCGATGATGGTGCCGGGCGTCGTGGAACCCAGCCCGATGCTCTCGGCCTTGAGGTCGAGGCGCGGAATATTGGCATAGGAGCCGATCACCAGAGCTGTCGCGCTGACTTGCGCCGTGGTGGCGACGACGCCTGTGGCGTTGGTCGTGGCGGTGGCGCTGATGGTGCCGGTATTGAGAATGCCGCCCAGGCCGTCATTGCCGCAGGTGGTCAGGGTGCCGTTGCCCAGGCAGGTATAAGTGATCGTGTCCGCGCCCTGTATGAACATCGCCGCGGTGCTGACCTGGGCGACGGCGGGCGTGGCGCTGATGGTGCCGCGGTTGATGACGGAATAGCCGGGATTGATGACATCCAGCGTGCTGCTGACCGGCCCGATATTGAGCGCCTGGGCTGCGGCGCCGGCCAGAACGGGGTTGATGACGACCGTGGGCAGGCCGTTGGCGCCATTGCTGGAATAGACGCCGGCGGTGATGGGATTGCCCGTGAAGGGACCGCCGACATAGATGCCGCCATCGATGCTGGCGGCCACGGCCAGCGCCGATCCGCCTTCCAGCACCGGGCTTTTGGAGGTCGGATCGACCAATACCTGGCCGACCGTGACGATCTTGCCGTTGTTGACCAGGGCGCCGAGGCCGCCGGTGCCTGTGGGGCAGACGAAGCCGACCGCGGCCTGGGCGGTGGCGTCGGCGGAACAGGCATGGATGGCGCCCAGCACCACCACGCCCTGCGAACCGTTGCCGACAATGCTGCCCGCCACCGTGTTGTCGAAGACGACGTTGCCGTACACCGTGCCGGCGAACTGGGCCATGATGGGGGCGGCGGTGCCGGCGGCCGGGGTCGCGGAACTGAGAACGGTGATCGAGCCGCCAAAGGTGACATCGCCGTCGATATGCGTGCCGCTCGAGGCATTGAAGCCCACGGACGAGTCGCCGGACAGGGTCAGGGTCGAACCAGCGCCGGTCAGCGCCACCGGCGTCAGGTTGTTGAGGGTGATGTTGCCGAAATAGGTGTTGCTGCCGATGACCATCACGCCGCTCTTGCCGATGCCGGTGCCGGTGACGGAAATGGAGTTGGAACTGACCAGGCCGGTGCCTTGCGCCACCACGTTCTGGGCGGTGGTGTCGATCAGGATGCCGATGGCGCTGTCATTGTTGCCATTGACGATGACGCCGTTGTTGGTGACGGAATTGTTGCTGTTGAGGACGACGGCGGCGCCGCCGCTATTGAGCGAAACCGAGCCGCTGGAATCGATGGTGAGGTTGCCGGCGGTGGTCGTGGTCACCTGCGTCGTGGTGGCTGTCGAGATGGTGGTATCCGCCAGGGCAGCCGCGGCGGACGCGCAAAGCACGGCCACGGCGGCGGAAAGCATCAAACGCTGCTTGCTCAAGTCCAACCTCTTTGTTCGCCAGCGGGCGACCTTAAAACTGCGGTATCCGGCCTTTTTGCGGCACCACCGGGAGCCATTCCGCTCTCAGCAGGCCTGACGGCCGCCCCGGGCGCCTGCCCGGCTGGTCGCTAACCCGTTTCCTTCATTCAAAAAAGCCTGCCGCCGCACCCCCTGGGCGCCCCGGACCGGGCCATGACCGCCTTTGTACCCGGGACCGGCTCCGGTTCAATAGCAAATTTTCCCGCTTTAATCGGGTGTTAGGCGCGGTCCCATCAGAATGGCAGATGAAAAAGGCTTAACAGGGCGGATTTAAGTCCATGACCAAGGCCCGCCATACCGGGTTCGCGCGCCTCACCCAGCAGGAGGCGAGTGCGGCCGCAGCGCGTCATGAGACACTCCATGCCGGGCGCATGGGCGGGGCCCGGGCGGTGTTTATCTTCTGCGATCTCTCCGGTCTGGACCTGTCGGGACGCAATCTGGCCGATGCCGACTTCACCGGCGCCGTGCTGGAAGACGCCAACCTGGCAGGCGCCAAGCTGGATTCCGCCAGCTTCTTCGGCGCCGATTTGCGCCGCTCCAACCTCAGCGGCGCCTCGATGCGCCGGGCCGACCTGCGCGGCGCCTCCCTGCGCGGCGCCAATCTGATCAGCGCCGACCTCTACGAAGCCGACCTGCGCGAAGGCACCATCGCCGAGAAGGACCGCTACGGAAATCTGCGGGTGCTGCAGCATGACCTGGGTCGGTCCGAACTGCCGGCCGCCCTGCTCAATTCCGCCAACCTGGAGCGCGCCAGGATGACCGGCGCCATGGCGATCCAGGCCGATTTCACCGACGCCATCATGAAAGGCTGCCGCCTCACCCGGGCCAACCTGCGCCAGGCCAAGATGACCGGGGCCAATCTGGAAAATGCCGACCTGTCGGGCTGCAACTTGTCGGGCGCCGACCTGGCCGGCGCCATCCTGGTGGGCGCCCGGCTCGACCTCGCCAACACCCATGGCGCCGATCTTTCCAAGACGCTGCGGGAAGAGAGCAAGACCGATCCCGCCATTGCCGCCGAAGCCGAACGCCTGATCGACGCCCATGCCCGCTGGGCGCAAAGCAATGGCCGCGAAGGCCATCCCGCCGACCTGTCCGGCCGCGACCTGCGCGGCATCGCCAAGCTGTCGCACCGCATGCTGACGGCACTGATTGCGCCGGGAGCCCAGCTTTACGGCGTCGACCTGGAAGGCGCCTCGTTGCAGGGCAGCAACCTTTCCGGCGCCGATCTGCGCTCCACCATCCTGCGCGGCGCCGATCTGCGCGGCGTCAACCTCTCGGGCGCCAAGCTCAACCATGCCGACCTGCGCGATGCCAAGATGGGACCGCTGCTGATCGCCGCCGGCCGCTTCCTGCCGGCGCGGCTGGACAATGCCGAAGCGCGCTATACCGATTTCCGCGGCGCCGAACTGAAGCGCGTGCGCCTGTCGGGCACGGACCTGTCCTATGCCAACTTTACCGACGCCGATCTGACCGGCAGCGAGATGGACAACTGCGAAATCTCAGGCGCGAAGCTGCCGATGCGCTTTGCGCAAATCGTGGCCGCCAGCGCTTAAGCCGCCAGGACCGCCGTGCGGCTGCGGATGAACTGGCCCAACCGCATCAGCGACACTTTCGCTTCGTTCAGTTTCGCGTCCGCCTGGAAGAGATGGCCCATGCCATCATAGATCTCCACGCTCACCGGCACGCCCGCCTCGGCGGCGCGGTCACCCAGCTTGGAGGCATCGTCGCGCAATATCTCCAGCGCCCCGGCATGCACCATCACCGGCGCGAAATCCTTGAGGTTGGCGAAAGACGGCGAGGCATAGACGTCGCAGGGATTGGATTTCTTCAGGTAATGCCGGGCGCAGAGAAACAGGTGTTCCCAGCCCAGATGCGGATCGCTGGCGCGATTGCCCAGGATCGACAGGCCCGACAACGCCAGGTCGGCCCAGGGCGAAAGCGCCGCCACGCCGCCGGGACGGTCTAGGCCAGCATTGCGCGCCGCCAGCGCCACGGCAAAGGCGAGGCCGCCGCCGGCTTCGTCGCCCGCCAGCAGGATCGATTGCGCCGGAATGCCCTTGGCGATCAGGGCGCGATAAACATCCAGACCATCGCGCACGGCCGCGGGAAAGGGATTTTCCGGCGCCAGGCGGTAGCGCGGCACGAAGGCGGCGACGCCGCTGGCCTCCACCAGCCTGGCGACCAGGCCGCGATGGCTTTCGGGCGAACCGGCGACAAAGCCGCCGCCATGGAAATAGAGCAGGACGCGGCTGTCATCGCCGGTCTTGTGCCATTCGCCGGCCACCGGCCCCAGGCTGCCCGGCACCACCGCGATATCAGTGGGGGCGCCGAAGCGGGCGAAGGACGCTTCATAGCGGGCCCGCACCGCCTCGATGTCGGGGAGCCCGGCCTTGCCTGCGGGTTGCGGTTGCCAGAACGCCAAACGGTCCCTTTCGAAGCGTTGGCGACAAGCTTAGTCCTGTCAGCAGCCAAGAAAAAGGCAGGAAGCTGTGCAGCTTCCTGCCTTTGCGCTCTTGGTTAAGCGGCCTTCTGGCCTTCGATGCTCTTGAGGTCCGGCGCGTTGATGGTGATGCGGCGGGCCTTTTTTTCCTCCGGCACGATGCGTTCCAGATCGACATGCAGCAGGCCGTTCTCAAGGCGGGCGCCCTTGACCACGACATGCTGGGCCAGCTGGAACTGGCGCTCGAAGGCGCGCCCGGCGATGCCCTGGTGCAGGAAGGCGGCCTTGTCGCTCTCTTCACGTTTGCCGGTGACGGTGAGGACATTGTCCTTCACTTCGACGCCGATATCCTTTTCGGCAAAGCCGGCGACGGCGACGGTGACGCGGTAATTATTCTCGTCGCTGCGCTCGATATTGTAGGGGGGATAGCCCGGGGCGCCGTCGGCGCTTTCGAGCAAATTCAGCAGCCGGTCGAAACCGACAGTGGTGCGGAAGAAGGGGGAATAATCGGTACGCATGGTCAACCTCCTGAAAAGCGTTGAGACGAAACGGCGCCGTTATGGCCGCCGGACAGGCTGGAGATAGGCAGAGCAAAATCGCCTTCAACCCCTTGAAAAAGACCCGAACGCCCCTAAAACCCAAGCCATGCAGCCCGCCGCCGAGATTTTCGCGCCGTTTTTCTTCCAGGCACCCGGCGCGCGGCTCAGGGGCGCGCGCTTCGCCGCCGATCCGGCAGTTCCCCCGCGCGGCACCTGCGTGCTGCTGAACGGTCAGACCGAATTCATCGAGAAATATTTCGAGGTCATCGACGAGCTGCGCGGTCGCGGGTTCGCGGTGGCGACGATGGACTGGCGCGGCCAGGGCGGCTCGGACCGCCAGCTCAGGGATGACAGCCGCAAGGGTTATGTGCAGGACTTCGCCGCCTATGACGACGACCTGGCGGCCTTCCTGCGCGAAATCGTGCTACCGATGGGGGACAACAGGCCCATGGCACTGGCCCATTCGATGGGCGGGCACAATCTGCTGCGGTATCTGGCGAAGCAGCCCGAGACGTTCGCCAGGGCGGTGCTGAGCGCGCCGATGGTGGCGGTGTCGTTCCGCGGCTATGCCGCTTGGCTGGTGCAGATGGTGACGCGGTTCGAGGCTCTGCGCGGCAATGGCGCGGGCTGGGTCTGGGGCATGGAGGCGCGCGATCCCCATGCCATGACCTTCGCCGACCAGATGGTGACGTCGGACCGGGCCCGTTTCGACCGCACCCAGGCCATCCTGCGCGACCATCCGGAATTGCGGCTGGCAGGCGCGACCTGGAGCTGGCTGGGGGCGGCGCTGCGCTCCATGGCGTGGCTGAAGACGCAGGCACCCCGCATTACGACACCGTTGCTGGTAATCGGCGCGGGCGCCGACCGCATCGTCATCACGGCCCAGACACGCGCCTTCGCCGCCCGCCTGCCCAACGCCCGCTACATCGAGATCGCGGACAGCGGTCATGAAATGCTGATGGAGCGCGACGCCATCCGTTCACAATGGTGGGCGGCGTTCGACGCATTCATCGCGGGATAGGTGGGAGGGCGGGGCCGCTGCCGCGCCCTGCGCTTTCAAGACCCATGCGCAATGCCGCGAAAATCCCCGGTGATGGGGATAGCGGCCGGACGGGTTTACGACCCGCGCAACCTCAGGCATTGCGCTTGGGCCACGCCGGCCCTGCGCTGCTGGGTGGCCGCATCAAAGCCATCCTGCACGGCCTGCGCCAAGGCACCGGCCGCGACACGCACGCACCAGTCATCGGATGTCGGCACCGCAATCATGGGCTCGGGATTGTTGGCAGCCACGGGCTCCTCCCGCGTCACGCGCGGAAACGATGTGAGTTCCTCGAATTGAGAACAGCCTGTCAGGAGAAGGGCGAAAGCCGACACGCAAAGCAGATGGGTTTTCATGGCCAGTGCATAGACCGGAAAGCGAAGGAATACCATGCTCAAAAACTGACGAAGAAATTTCACGCCCAAGGTTCCCACCCTTGATGGGAACCTTGCGGGTTTTTCGTGAACCTTTCCGCCGGGGAAGCGTTTCGCGTGCAGGCTTCAAAAGGATTTGCCATGAAGACTTTGCATGCCGCCGCGGTTTCGGCGCTTTTTCTCGCATCCACGCTGCCTGCGGTTCAGGCACAGACGCCGCTGGCGGCAGGCAAGCCCGCGGGCGTTCAGAACGCGTCCATGTCGGGGAACGGTCTCCTCATCGCCCTGGGTATTGGCGTCGCGATCGCTGCCACCGTGGAAATTTTGTCCGCCGACAACAACAAGGGCGTCACGGGAACAACGACAACGGCCACATCCACCACCGGGACTTCGTCCTGACGGGTCCGCAATGCGCGTGCCGCGTTAGTCCGGCAGCAATGTGCCACAGGCCTGGCAAGCGATCACCGGCTGGGCCGGGTGGCTCAAATGGGCTTGCAGGACGAAATTGTCCGACAGACTGACCAGCCGGCTCATGGGACCGGACTTGTCCGGCAGGCGGTTCTCTTCCCAGATGGCATGACCCGCCGCGCCGCAGCTGGGACAGTGGAGGGGCGTGCGGAATTGTTCGCGCGTGGACACTTGGGACATCCCTGGGTTCAACCTTCCGAAGGAGCGCGAACGGCCTGCGCCGTCTCTGGTCTCTCGCAAGTGCCGGGATCCGAGGACCATGACCGGCGACAGCCAAGTATCCCATCGGCTCCCTGGAAAACCAGCGCGATATTGGTACGAGGCCGTACCAAGAATGGAAATTGTGCGTGGTCGCGAAAGCCGAATGCCCGGCTTTGCCAGAAGCATTGGTTTTCGCGCGGCGAAGCCAAAATCGTCTTGCATGCTGCTGGCCGCAAAACACCATGCCCCGCCGTTCCTTTCGGAACGCCGGGGCACGGCAGCCTTACGAGCGTTTGACGGCTCGTAATTCCGTTACTGGGCCGGGCTGGCAGCGGCTGGTTCGGCCGGGCTGGCCGCGGCCGGTTCGGCAGGGGTGGCGGGCGCCGGAGCCGCGTCAACCGGAGCCGGAATCGCGGCCTGCGGAGCCGCATCCACTGGCGCCTGGGCTGGTTCCGCCGACTGCTGGTTCAGGGCCGGATTGCCGGCAACGGCCGAGGCGGGCGGCGTGGGGCTGACCGGATCAGGCACGGTGTTGATGGCCTGGTTCTGGGCCGGAGCCGAGACGGCATCCTGCGGCGCCGGAGCCGCCTCCACCGGCATCGGCGCAACCTTGGGGGCGTTGGCCCTTGCGGCCTGCCTGGTCACTGGCGCGGGCTTGACCACATCGGGCGCGGCGGGGGTCGTCATGGCGTCCGGCGCGGTGGCGTCCGGCGCTGGCCCGGCGGGCGGCGGGGTCATTGCTGCGGTCTGCGACGGCGCGCTGGGCTGCGGCAGCCTGCTATCGGCAACCACCGGCTGACCGGCAATGTATTGCGAGACACCATAGGCACCGCCAATGCCGACCAGCACCGCCACAGCAAGACCGGCGAACAGCTTGTTGCGGCTGGTGCCTTCCTCCTCGACATCGCTGCGGATGTGCATGTCACCCAGACCGCCGTCATCGACGATGACGATGTCATCGCGGACCGGCTGGTTGAGGCCGAAGGGCTCGTCGATGAAGCGCGGGCTGTTGCCGGTGCTGGACGACGGAGTGAAATCGCGAAGATCGCTCATGTTTTATCTCCTGCTGTTGATCACAAAAGGCTGCGGGAGATGAACGGGCACATGCGCCTGGAGGTTCCTGGGATGGCCAACAAAGGCAGATTAAGGCAGGTTTTCCGGGCTTTTATGCGCTTTGCGGCGCAATCGTGGCGGCATGCAGACGAATTGACGGATGCAAACACGGCGCTTTTGCGAAAGCCCGGATTCAAGCGGCGAGAAGCTTCACCGTCTGCGCATGCAGCTGGGCGTCGCCGCTGGCCAGCACGGCGTCGCCATCGCGCCAGGGATCGCCCCGCCAGTTGGTGACCAAGCCGCCGGCCCCTGTCACCAGCGGCATCAGGGCCGCGACGTCCCAGCGGTTGAAGGCGCCTTCGACGATAACGTCGATGAAGCCCATCGCCAGCATGGCGAAGAGATAGCAATCGCCATGATAGCGGGTGAGCCGCGCCGCTTTCTTCACGCGCTCGAACGCGGCCTGCTGCGCCGCGGTCATGTAAGCGGACGGATCGGTGGCGCAGAGGATGGCGTCCTTCAGTCCGGCGCATTCGCGCACCCGCAGCGGCGTCACCTTGCCAGCCTGGTGCAGTGCGGACTTGCCGTTGACGCCGATGAAGCGTTCGCCCAGCACCGGCTGGTCCAGAATGCCCAGCACCGGCACTTCGTCCTTCTCCAGCGCGATCAGCGAGCCCCATTCATGGCGGCCGGTGATGAAACTGCGGGTGCCGTCGACGGGATCGAGGACCCAGCGCCAGCCCGAGGTGCCGGGTTTTTCGCCATATTCCTCGCCCAGGATGGCGTCGTGCGGGCGCTCGGCATCGAGAATGGCGCGGATGGCGCGCTCGCCGCCCCTGTCGGCTTCGGTGACGGGGTCGAAGTCGTTCTGGAGCTTATTCACGATCTCGATGCGCTGGCGGAAGAAAGGCCGGATCGCCGCGCCCGACGCATCGGCCAGGCGGTGGGCAAAGGCGATGGTATCGGCATCGACGGCGGTCACGGCAAAATCCTCGTCAGGAAACATGGCCCAGCTTACGCAGCAGCACCGGCATGGTCACGCCCTGAAACACGACCGAGAACACCACCACGCCGAAGGTCATGACCTTGATGGCGTCGGCAAAGGGCATGGTGGCGGGCAGCGCCAGCGCCAGCGCCAAGGCCAGCGCACCGCGCAATCCGCCCCACCACAGCACATGCTGCGCGCGCAACGGGATGGCCCAGCGCGTGCCGGCAAACGGCAGGCTGAGGGGATAGACCGTCAGCGCCCGCGCCGCCAGGACAAGGCCGATGGCGATCAGGATCGGGCCGAAGCCGAAATCGGCGAAGGGAATGCCCGCCACGGTGACCCCGATCAACAGGAAGACGAAGGAGTTGGCGATGAACGCCGCGAACTCCCAGAAGCCGTGAATGAATTCGCGCTCCTGCGCCGAAAAGGCCTTTCGCGCCCGCGCGCCCAGGCGCTCGGGATTGCCGATCAGCAGGCCCGCGGCAACCGTCGCCAGCACGCCGGAGAAATGCCAGTGCTCCGCCAGGAGGAACGCGCCATAGGCCGCCGCCGTCGTCACCGCCGCGCCGATCAGGTGATCGACGGTGCGGCCAGCGATCAGGATGGCGGCGATGCCCACGCCCGCGCCGATGAGCACGCCGCCGCCGGCCGTCGTCAGCAGCGACAGGATAATCGGGACAATGCCGGGCGCGGCGGTGGGCGCCATCGCCCAGGCCAGCGCCAGCGCGAACAGCACCGCCGCCACGCCGTCGTTGAACAGGCTCTCGCTTTCCACCAGCAGGCGCAGGCGGCCTTTCAGGCCCAGATCCTTGAACATGGCGATAACCGCGACGGGATCGGTGGCCGCGATCAGCACGCCGAACACCACAGCGGCGGTGACGGGCCAGGCCAGCAGCCAGACCATGCCGCCCGCCACGGCGGCGGCGGAGATAGCCACCCCCAGCGTGCTGAGCACCAGCACCGGCAGCATGTCGCGGCGCAGTTCGGTCCAGTGGATGCTGATCGCCGCCTCGAACAGCAGCGGCGGCAGGATCAGCAGATAGACGAAATCATGGGTGAGACCGAGCCCCACCTTGAGCGGCGAAAACGCCAGAGCGATGCCGGTGGCAACCAGGCCGACCGTGTAGGGCAGCGACAGGCGCCTTGCCGCCAGCGCGACCAGGATCGCCACAATCAGAAGCCCCACACTCGCCGCCAGGATCGTATCCATGGCGGCAGTATAGGCGAGCGGGCACCGGCTGGCTTGCGGAATCGGTGGCTGAGGCGCGCCTCAGCCGCGCGCAGCAAGAAACGCTAGGCGTCGGCGGACTGCTTGGCCCGCTTGCGCAGGTGGGGGACGAGTTCGCGCTTGCGCAGGCGGATGTTCTGCGGCGTCACTTCGACCAGCTCGTCTTCCTCGATATAGGCCATCGCCTGCTCCAACGTCATCGGAACGATGGGGGTGAGGCGCACGGCCTCGTCCTTCGACGTCGTACGGATGTTGGTCAGCTGCTTGGACTTGAGCGGGTTGACCTCGAGGTCATTGTCCTTGGCGTGCTGGCCGATGATCATGCCCTGATAGACCTTGGTGCCGGTGGTGACGAAGAGCTTGCCGCGCTCCTCGATGTACCAGAGGCCATAGGTGACGGCTTCGCCCTGCTCGGTGGAGATCAGCACGCCGTTGGTCCGGCCGATCAGCGCGCCCTTGTGCGGGGCATATTCCAGGAACATGCGGTTCATCACGCCGGTGCCGCGCGTATCGGTAAGGAATTCGCCGTGATAGCCGATCAGGCCGCGGGCGGGGGCGTGGAAGATGATGCGGGTCTTGCCGGCGCCGGTGGGGCGCATGTCGGTCATCTCGCCCTTGCGCAGCGAGATCTTCTCGATGACGGTGCCGGTATAGGCGTCGTCGACATCGACGGTGACTTCCTCGATCGGCTCCAGCTTTTCGCCATTCTCCGTCTTCATCACCACGCGGGGCCGGCTGATGGAAAGCTCGAAGCCTTCGCGGCGCATGGATTCGATCAGCACGCCAAGCTGCAGTTCGCCGCGGCCTGCAACCTCGAAGGCGCCGTCGCCGGTCTCATTGACCTTGAGCGCGACATTGCCTTCGGCTTCGCGGAAAAGCCGCTCGCGGATGACGCGGGACTGCACCTTGTCGCCTTCGCGGCCGGCATAGGGGCTGTCATTGACCGACAGGGTCATGGACAGGGTGGGCGGATCGATGGGGTGCGAGGGAATCGCCGCCTCGACATTCATGTCGCACAGCGTGTCGGCGACGGTGGCGTTCTCCAGGCCGGCAATGGCGACGATGTCGCCGGCTTCCGCGCGCTCCACCGGCACACGGGCCAGACCGCGAAAGGCCAGCAGCTTGGTGACGCGGGTCTTTTCAATGATCTCGCCGGCGGCGTTGAGCGCCTTGATGTTGCGGCCCATGGTAATGACGCCGGACTCGATACGGCCGGTCAGAATGCGGCCCAGGAAGGGATCGGCTTCCAGGGTGGTGACCAGCATCTTGAAGGGATTTTCCTCGCCCGCCAGCTTCTGCGGCTTGGGCGGCGGCACGTCGGCGACGATCAGCTCGAACAGCGGATCGAGATTTTTGCGCTCGTCTTCCAGTTCGCGCACGGCCCAGCCATTGCGGCCCGAGGCGTAGAGGTAGTGGAAGTTGAGCTGGTCGTCATTGGCTTCCAGCGCCAGGAAGAGGTCGAAGATCGATTCCAGCGTCTGCTTGGGCTCGGCGTCCGAACGGTCGATCTTGTTGATGACCACGATGGGCTTGAGGCCCAGTTTCAGCGCCTTGGAGAGCACGAACTTGGTCTGGGGCATGACGCTTTCGGCCGCGTCCACCAGCAGCACGACGCCATCCACCATCGAAAGGATGCGTTCGACCTCGCCGCCGAAATCGGCATGGCCGGGCGTGTCGACAGTGTTGATGCGCGTGCCGTGCCACTCGACGCTGGTGCACTTGGCCAGGATGGTGATGCCGCGCTCGCGCTCCTGGTCGTTGGAGTCCATGGCGCGTTCGTCCATATGCTGGTTCTCGCGAACCGAGCCGGACTGCTTCAGCAGCTGGTCGACCAGCGTGGTCTTGCCATGGTCGACGTGCGCGATGATGGCGATGTTGCGGATTTCCATGGCCGGCGGAACTCTCAGAATCGAAGAAATAAAGGAAAAGCGCGGGCTTATAGCCATGAGCGGCGGCC
>Ga0316232_1003658_pt1 | contig 13941 bp, 22 predicted proteins | sample TBHtaG_FD_206006 | JGI IMG/M metagenome (GOLD analysis project Ga0316232, IMG submission 206006) | Freshwater microbial communities from Trout Bog Lake, Wisconsin, USA - TBH18025_13 | ecosystem: Environmental > Aquatic > Freshwater > Lake > Hypolimnion/Profundal zone | place: USA: Wisconsin... | reverse complement strand
TTCTCGATTAAGTAATTTTAACTCTGGATGTGGAATATATTCGGAGTCTAAACAAAAACGTGGGGAGGCGTTGCCAATTGAGGCGAGTCTACGAGCCACGAAACCCAAACATCTTTAGTTTTTGGGTAGTTCATCAGAAAGATTATTGCACAGATGGGATTGGAACTAGATTATTTGTGAAGAGGTTAAATTAGAGTGAAAAAATATTTTTAAAAAAGTTCTTGAAAAAAATATTTTTTCAGGTATAATAGAAGAGTCAAGAGCGAAAAGGATGAGAGATTGATTCGCTAATTTGACAAGGATTTTTGTTCTTTTATAATTTTATGGGGAAATAGCCGAAATGGAACAGGCAATAGTTACGTTTAAACTATCAAAAAGTTAGGCGATTAAAACTTAAATTAACTTAACAGTTAATTTCTTATTAGGCGCATACAAGCAAATATGTAGGTTCGAGTCCTGCTTTCCCCACGCCAATTTAAGTCAATCCCTAAATGTACACTCACAAGCATTTGGTTGTTTTGAAGGGATATAGAAGTAAGAGGAATTCTTATGGAAATATCCGCAAGTGAACATAACTTGGATAGACTGATTTTTTTTAGGTTTTTCTTAACTCCTAATTTGATACATACAAGCAATTCTTATGGCAAATAAAGTATTAATAACTTGAGTTGAGATCATTTTTTAACAATTTAACAATTTAGTAATCCCTAAGGAGACATTTACAAGCAGAAATTCAAATCCTTTTTTTGCTACCAAACATAATGTTACCAACTTGGATTACTTTTACTTTAACAATTTAACAACAATTTTCTTGATCCCTATGGAGATATTTACACGCAAAATTAGCTCACTTGGTAGAGCGACAGTTATGTAAACAGTAAGAGTGGGTTCAAATCCCACATTTAGCAACATATAATATTTCAAACTTGGATCAAGATATTTTTTATAACTAGAAACAATAATTTACCTAATCCCTATAATGATACTTACACGCAGCTCGATGGTTGAGCAATTCTCTATTAAAGAATAAGAGTGGGTTCAAATCCCACGCGTCACGAAAGTGATTCATAGTATTTTTAACTTGGATTAGGTTTTTCTTTTATATACTGTAGATACAATTAGTAATGTTTAATAACAATGAAAGTAATTCAATGAAAATAGGATACAAACTATTCAGATTAAGAAAAGATGGAACATTAGGTTCATTATTTATTAATAGGAAAATGATAATACCTGTTAATAAATGGTTAATAGCAAAATGTTATCCAACTAAAGGGTTTAAAGTAAGACCAGGATTTCATATTTGTCCAAAACCTTGTGCTCCTCATTTAAAATTAAATCTTAAAAGTGGCGAAAAAAGAATTTGGAAAAAAGTAGAAATGATTGACTATATTGAAGAAATTCGTCCAGTATCTCAAGGTGGGTTATGGTATCTTGCTAATAAAATAAGAGTAATAAACTAAGTATAAACAAAGGAGAAAAAATGAAGAGAAGTATATTAACAGTAGCAATTATGTTGTCTATTACATTTCTTGCTGGTTGTGCAGCAGTAATTGAAGATGGACAAGTTGGAGTAAGAAATTCGTTTGGTCATATTTCAAGTACGCCAATTACACCAGGTTGGGCATGGTATTTCCCATTATTCCAAGATATTGAAAAGTGGGATATTAAGACTCGAACATTAAAAGAAACTTCTGATGTTCCATCTTCAGAAGGATTAGTAAGTACTCTTGATGTTTCGTTAATCTATAATATAAGCAGTGAAGATGCTCCTCTTGTTAGAAAAACTATTGGAGAAAATTTTGAAACTGTTGTTGTAGAACCCTATTTAAGACAAACAACTAGAACTGTTGTTTCAGGATTTAAAGTAAGTGCTTTATATTCAGAAGAAGGTAGAAATAAGATGGCAGAAGAAATGAGAGAAACATTAAAGAAAGAACTTGCTTCAAGACATATCGTTGTTCAAGATGTATTACTTAGATCTGTAAAATTACCACAAGTATTTAGCCAAAGCATTGAAACTAAGCTAAAAACAGAACAAGAGTCTTTACAAAAAGAGTTTGAATTACAAAAGGCTCAAAAAGACGCAGAAATTATAATTGCGAAAGCAGAAGGAACAGCAAAGGCTAATAAGATTATAGCAGGAAGTATAACACAAGAATATTTAAGATATTTGTGGATAGATGGGATTAAAGGCGAACATAATCAAATTATCTATATTCCTACAGAAGCAGGTATTCCTATCTTAGAGGCAGGTAAAAGAGCAGAAACAAAGTTAGAAAAAGAATAATAGAAAGAAAAAATGAATAAAATCACTGATATAAAAATATTTGGTATTGGGGCTGCTGGTTCCAATACCTTTTTACATTTATTATATGCGTATCCTGCTTTAAACTATTCAGTAATAGACTTTGATACTATAGAGAATAGAAACTTTGAAGCAGGAACACAGCCTTATTCTAAAATGGATTTAAATCGTCCAAAAACTCAGGCACTTCAAAGAATAGCAACAACTCTTAAAAACAAGAAGATAGAAGCAATAAATAAGAAAATTACTTCTTCTAAAGATATTACTGCAATGGTAAAAGATCCTAAGACAACTCTTTTAATAGATTGTTTTGATAATGCAGATAGTAGAAATCTATTTACTTCATTAAAAAAGTATAATGTATTACATATTGGATTCTCTGCTACTTTATGTGGAGAAGCTGTTTGGGATGATACATTTGTACCTATGAATTCTTCTAAGGCGGATAGTGGAATTGATGTGTGTGAAAACACCATATCTCGTTCTTTTGTATTCTCATTATCTGCGTTATCCTCAATGATAATTATCAATTTTATTGAAAATGAAATTAAAGAAAACCTCTATTTTGATAAGAATATGATAATTAGAAAATTTTAATTTTTAAATAGTGCTTTGTAATATCATACACATGAAACGTTTAAGTTATTGCCATAATGTGAGGCGCAAGCTGTTGGATTTTAATTCATGCGGTTAAACCGTTTAGCCGAACCAATAGATCCATATCTCATTATACAAAAATAATTATAAATAAAGGATTTTTTCACTATTTCTTGTATAATTATATTAATGATATTAACCTATAAAATACTTCATAAAAGAGATTTTGCAACTGAATTGCAAAAAGCAATGAAAGTTGCTAACTATGCTATTAATCATAAAAATTGTAGAACTACTAAAGATGTAAAGCATATAGGTTTAAAAGCTTGCATATCTAATCAAATCTTAAAGAAATATGGAAGTAATAAAAAAATTAAATCTATTCATTCTGTAAAATTAACTATTAATGGTTATTTTGTAAAAGTAAATAAAGAAACTAAAGAAATAAACATTCCTTCTTTAAAATTAAAGCTGAATTATGCATTTCCTAATGATTTTATAAAATTAAATCAGGTAGAATTAGATAATAAATATTGTTATGTATCTGTAGAAATTAAAGAAGACAAAGAAATTATAACTAATAACTTTATAGGAGTAGATAGAAATACTACAGGTCATTGTGTTGTAATAGCTATTCCTCATACTGGTAAGGTTATAAAACTAGGTAAAAAAGCATTTCATGTACATAGAAAATATAAAAAGATTAGACAAATGTTACAAATGAAAAATGCTAAGAAAATATTAAAGAAAATTAGAAAAAGAGAATCTAATATTGTAAAAGATATTAATCATAAAATAAGTAAGAAAATAGTTCAAATTGCAAAAGATAATAATTGTAATATAAAATTAGAAGACTTATCTGGCATAAGAAAAAATAGTAAAGGAGGAAAGAATAATAAGAAAGGAAAGAATGGAGAAAGTTTTAAAAGTTCTATAAATACTTGGGAATTCTATCAATTACAAACTATGATAGAATATAAATCCAAAATATGTGGAATTAAAGTACTTTATATTGATCCTAAATATACATCTCAAAAATGTAGTAAATGTGGACTTATAGGTATTAGAAATAAAAAGAAATTCGTGTGCCAAAATTGTAAACACGTTGATCATGCGGATTCAAACGCTGCTTTCAATATAGCAATGTCTGAATCAATTAAACCAAAAGAAACAAAGAATGCAATGATCAATTATTAACAGAAAGTGATGTTAGTAAGGAGAATACTGATAACCCTCAATTAGAAACCCAATTGAACGAGTGCGAAAGCATGAGTACAATTGCTTAACTAAAAATCTACTGGATTTTAATCCATGTAGAGTGTCACAAACATTTCATAATAAGGAGATTTTAATGATAACAGATCAGCAATATAAAGATGCAGTTCTACAAAAAACAGAAGCAGATAAAATAATAAAAGAGTATTTTGAACAGAAAGATAAAAGCTTTGAAGAAAGATGGAAGCGTTTTGATAGAAATATAGAATTTTTTAAAGATGAAGATTTAATTTATTCGGCATTTGTATGTTGTAAAAAATGTGGGTCAGGAATGGCCTATCCTAAAGACTGTGGACCATTTCATCAATGGACTTGTTCAAATGTTCTAAAGGGAATTGGTACTGATAATGGACATGAAATTTTGCCTTTTAGTATGTATGATGTTTTATCTGAAAATCAACCAAGTGCTTACGGCGCAACAACTAGAAAAAAATAATATGGCTAAAAAAACCAATAGATTTTCTTATTCTAAGAGTTGGTACAAAAAGAATGCTGAATTAGAAGGAGGTCTTGAAGTTGGAGCCGGATTTCCTCCTAAAAGGCTTTTTCTTCCTAACTGTGATGTCTGTAAAAATCCCCAAACTGAATTAGGAGCAATATTGTATTCTCCTCCTGATAAAAATAATATGTGTAAAAAGATTCATGTTTGTGTAAAATGTTATAATCTTTTATTAAAATTATTAGGAGAACAACTATGAGCGAAAGATGTGATAACTGCTATGGTAAAGGATATTGGGAGAATGGACATAACGGAGATCCAGAACATTGTTGTGAATGTCACGGAAAAGGATTTTTCCCAGATGGTTATTATGTATGGAAAAGAGAAAGAGATCTTAAATATAGTAGAATTTTTGATAAATTAAAAGAAGAAGCAAGAGAAAAAGCTAATATGGAAATAAAAGAATGGGAAAAGAGTCATCCAAGACCTAAGGAATAAGCATGAAAAAGATAATTTTAATAATAGTTGTTTGTTTGAGTACTATAATTGTTCAGGCTCAGAGTAATAATATAGGAAATTATTTAAATTTTACAAATCTTGTCGTAGGGGTTTTTAAGGATACATCTGATTCTGTAGATTATGCTAAATGTTATCCTACCTCAATAGAAGTATATTTTGCTCCTAATGAACAATGTGAAAATAAAATAGTTAGTTTATTAGACTCTTCTACAAATTCAATTTATATTCAGGCTTATGTTTTATCTTCTAAGCCTATATTAGTTGCAATTACAAATGCGCAAAGTAGAGGGGTTAATATAGAAATAATTTTAGATAAAAAGATGTGGGATGTTTCAGCATCTTGGTGGTTAATACAAAATAATATAAAGGTTAGGGCAGATAATAAACATGCAATAGCTCATAATAAAGTTATGATAATAGATAGTAATACTGTTATTACTGGCTCATATAATTACACACATAATGCTCAATATAATAATGCTGAAAATTTAGCTATTATAAGTAGTAATAAGTCTATTTCTGATAGATATATGAATAATTATCTTTTACATCAATCGCATAGCCCACTTTGGACTAATGGCATTCCATCAAATGTAGTTATAAAAGTAGTGAAATAACTCACTAAAATATTTTTAAAAATTTCTATTGAAACGGTAGAGGAATATGGTATAATATAAAAGAATAAAGAAACAGAAAGGATTTTTAGAAAATGAGATTAGTAAAAACAGTAAAGGTAACAAAAACTGTTGTCACAAAAAAGACAACTGGTAATTGCTCTTTTATTGTTTAAGTAGAATTTAAAAAAGATAATAAGAGAGCCGATTACCAAAAAGGTAGTCGGTTTTTTGTTTCTTAATGGGGAAGACTTTAAAAAGGTTTTTAGGAGGTTTTATTAAAAGATGATGATAACGCTACTGTTATTTTTCAATATCCATTTCAAAGATATATATATGTGATTTTTATGATACCGAATACAATGTTATATATCAAATAAATGGAGATTATTGGCACGCGAATCCATTATTATATGATCATAATAATTTGACGAAAGTTCAAAAAAATAATGTGCATCACGACAAAAACAGAAAAATATATATTGAGGGGAAAGGTATTAAAATAATTGATATTTGGGAGAGTGAAATATATTGGAACAAAGATTTTGTTAAGAATAAGATAAGGGAAGTGAGGAAGCAGGGGAATCCGTCTGTCCTACACACAGAACTTGCTGGGATCGTTACCCAGACTTCCCACCAGAATGATGAAGAATGGAATAAAAAAGTTAAAGATATGTGGTTTAAAAAGAATAAAAATTCAGTTTCTATTGGGACAAGAGATAAAGATGGTAAATTTGTTAAAAGAGAGAAAAAGATATATAAATTAATATGTAATAATCCAAATTGCAAAAATGAGTTTGCATCCAAGTTTAAAGATCAAAAGTATTGTTGTGCGAAATGTAATAGTATTTCTCAAAGAAAAGTTGTAAGACCGACTAAAGACGAGTTAGAAAAAGAGATTAGCATTATGCCAATGACGCTAATTGGTAAAAAATATGGTGTCAGTGATAATACTGTTAAAAAATGGTGCAAATCTTATGGTATAGTTTTAGGAAACAGAAGAGGGTATTGGCAAAAAGTTGAAGCTAATAAGGACAATTTATAGGAGAAGGAAAAATAGGCGAATAACATAATGGCTAATGTAATGGTTCGACACGCCATTTATCAGAGTTCGATTCTCTGTTTGCCTACCAAAATTTAATAATTTATTGGGGTGTTTCCGAGTTGGTCGAAGGGAACGGGCTTTTAACCCGTATGAAGTAATGCTTCGCATCGCAGGTTCAAATCCTGTCGCCCCAACCATTTTAAAAATTGAATAGTTTATGCTAGTGTGATCCAACTGAACGGATGTCCGACTCTTAATCGGAGACTTTAATAGGTCAATGCAGGTTTAAGTCCTGTCACTAGCACCAATTTATGCTGGCATGGCAGAAGTGGCTATGCACCTCACTTGTAATGAGGACTATGTGGATTCGATTTCCACTGCCAGCTCCATTTTTAGTATTTTTATGCCACGTTATATCAATTGGCAGATAAGGTGATCAGTAATCATCAGGTTGTGGATTCGACTTCCTCACGTGGCTCCAATTTTGCTATAGTAACATCAATTGAATAATATATCTGATTCGTACTCAGAATTTTATTTTTTTCACCTTCATTATAAGTTAAAACATTCCATTTTTCTTTCATACTAGCTTGTTTAACTGTTTTCTGTCCTTCAAAATGTTCTTGGCTTGGATGAGAATCTATAAAAATTGCTAATTTTTTATTTATTTTGCCATCATATTCTCTATCATGCCATCTTGGAATTAATTCTTCAAATTTTAAATATGTTTTATAAAAACAAGAAGGATCTGCAAAGATAAGATAGTCTAAAGTATGACCTATTGCGACTATATAATGCCCATCTTCCAATGAGGTATTTAAATCTCTACCTTCATAATAGGCTTGAAGTTCTATAATTACTGGTCTATTATCATCAATTGCTGCTTTAATTTCTTCAAGAGATGGATTTTTCTTTATAGAGGCTTCTACTTTAAAATTTGCTAATAATTCTACGATTGATTCAGGGCACAATCCAGCATCTCCTTCTTCTTTAGTTTCTATATTTTTTTCTAATTCTCCAACTGGTTCTTTTATATTAAAATATTGTAAAATCATAGAGATACAAGTTTGACCACATACTCCTCTTCTATATTGTTGTACTCTTGGGAAATCTAATACTTTTCTTCTTGTTTCAAAAATATTATGTCTTCTTGCTCTCATTTCATATTCATTGGCTTTATCATGAGCATCAGTATATTTAAATCCATGTTCTACCATAAAATATCTTTCTACGAGTTCATGTAAGCAAATATAGGGGATAGAGTTAACATCTTCATTTGCATCAAGCCAAATTTGATTTTCTGGCATAAATTTAGCAACTTCTCCATTTTTTTTACCATAAACTGCGTCATTACCGCCTTCTACGAAGTCAGGGAAGCCCTTTTTAATATCCTTGACAATATCACCATTTACAAAGAAGATGCCTTCTGTGTCACATTGGCCTATTTTTAGAATTCTTAAAGAGTTATAATCTCTGGCCTTTTCTAAAGAATCTTCCAATCCTGGTTTATTCCAAAATGTGAAAATAGACCTAAGAATACACTCTAATTTTTCTGGTGATAAAGTTTTCATACTTATTATTTATTTCCTATTTTTTTCTTTCAAATCCTTTGTATAATATAAAAAACCGCTTAGGAAAATTTTGGAGGGAAGATTTATGAAGCTTATTCAGTTGATAAAGATGGCTAAAAAAGATAATTTTGATGAAATGGAAAAATGGTTTGAAAAAAGAACAAAAAATCATATTGCCCTTGTTCAAAAATATTGTCAAATGATTAAAGAATATGGAGAGGGCGAATTTGATGATATAATAGAAAGAGGAAAGGTTCATGATCAAAGTAAGTTTGAGGAACCAGAAAGAACTCCATATATTTATCTTACATGGAATTATAAATGTAAGGCAGATGGAAAGAAATGGAAATATCCAGAAGGAATGGAAGATAAGACTAATGAAGCAACAGAGCATCATATAAAAAATAAAAATAATAGTCATCATCCAGAATGTCATTGTGATAAAGAAACTGATCTTATTAATAAAGAAAATAGAGATAAACCGCCAGAAAAAATAATAGATGCTACTAAAATGAAGGATTTAGATATAGCAGAAATGGTTTGTGATTGGTTTGCTGTTTCAGAAGAAAGAGGAACAGATCCTGAAGATTGGGCTAATAAAAACGTTAATAAGAGATGGAAATTCACAAAACATCAAGAAGCTCTTATTTATGAACTTATAGAAGCTATTTGGGGTGATTAAAAAAGATTTATCAAATTATATGAGTAATTCATTTAAAGATGTTGTAAAGAATATGATAAATTTTGTCTCTGAATGCGGAGATGATGTAGAAATATACTCTATAATAAATGCTTCTAATAAGTCAAAGAAAGATGATATTGGAAGATATGGTTGGAAATTAAAATCATTATCAAAAAACAAAGAAGAAGACTTTATTGTTGGAATTGAAACGTTAAAAAATGACAATGGTGAGGAACTTGATAGAATTAGTTATTATTTAACAGATCCAGTACATTTCCTTTCTATATTAAAACAAAGAATAACATCATCTATAGAAGACGATATTGATACATTATTAAAAGAAGAGCTTAGATTTTTAGCAAAGATTGATCATTTAAAAACAATAGATTAAGGAAAAACAATGGCTAAACTTTATTATTATTATGGAAGTATGAATTCTTCAAAAACAGCGCAATTAATAATGGTAGCTTTTAATTACAATGAAAAGAATCAAAATGTTATCGTACTTAAACCTAGTATAGATAATAGAGAAGGAGATGGATCATTTATTAAGTCTAGGGCTGGATTAATAAAAGAAGAAATAGTTCTATTTGATAGGGATACTAATTTAATTGAAAAAGTTTCAGATCATTTTGAAAAAGTTGATTGTAATTGTATATTAGTAGATGAATGTCAATTCTTAACAAAAGAACAAGTTTTTGATTTATCAGATTTAGTAGATTTATATAATATCCCAGTGATGTGTTATGGACTAAGAACAAATTTTAAAGGAGAATTATTCGAGGGATCTAAGTGGTTAATGGCATTTGCTGACACAATATCTGAAATCAAAACTGTTTGTTGGTGTGGTAAAAAGGCTACATTTAATGCAAAAGTTTCAGCAGATGGACAAGTTATAAGGGATGGTAAAGAAATACAAATAGGTGGAAATGACACCTATATTTCTTTATGTAGGAAACATTGGAAAAAAGGTATAATAGAAGGGTAATGAAAATAATAGAAAAAGTAATTTATATGGAAAAAACTATTGATCCTAATGGATTAGAACTTTATAGATATAATGGTTCTAATAAATTTATCTTAGATATACTTGAGCATCTTCTAAGATGTAGAACTACAGATATTTATTCTGATGATAACTTAGAAAGAATATCTAATTTGGCATTTTATCATGGTTGGGAAATAATAATAAAGGAGAAAAACAATGGGTAGAAAAGAACATATTTATAGTAGAATTCCAGATGCAGAAGAAATTGTAAAGAAACTTTGTGAGAAGTATCCTGATGTTATGTGGGCTGTTCGTCCAGAAACAATTTCTTGTTATGGAATTGAAAATAAGGAAAGACCAAAGAGCAGTAACATTATGGCAAAGATTAAGTCCGTAAAAGGATCTGAAAAAGCAATATTCCAAGAAAATAATATTAAGACAAGATATATTATTGAAATGTATTGGAGCGATTATAATGAATGGACTGAAAAAATGAAACAATATGTATTATTTCATGAGCTTCTTCATGTTCATCCTGAATTTGGCCGAGTTGTGAAGCACGACACGGAGGATTTTTCAATACTTCTTGACGCTGTTGGAGTTAAATGGTTTGATAAGGTAAATGATCTTCCTGATTTACTTATTGGAGATGTTAAATTTAATCTTGATTTAAGACCTAATTTAGAAACAGAAGAAGATGATGAGAAGAGCGAAGTTGATGACGTATTAGATGAAATTTCTAAAGAAAAAGAAACTAAAAAGGAATAAAAATGTTTATATATTGTGAATGCGGATGGGCACAAGATGATTTTTGGAAAGATGGAGTATATTCTCCACTCGAAAATGATTATTTTAATAGCTTGAAAAAAGACCTGTTAAAAGGTAAGATATATTTACCAGTTGGAGAGCCTCATTTAATGAATGAAGGTGTTATAATAAATTATGATGAAAAAGGCTTCTATATGGATAGTAGAGATTATGTTTCTCGCCAGTTAGAAAAAACAATAAAAACAATTAGAAATATGGTTATTCCTACTATTGAAGATTGGGAAAAGGTAAAGGACAATTTTAAATGTCCTAGATGTGGGAAAAGCGAAAGATTACATTTGGATTAATTTATGAGTTATTATGACAATAAAATATTTAATGTAAATGGCTGTGGACAAGAAAAATTGCTTGCCACATTAAGATTAGTTCAAATGGATAATAATAATCCGATCTATAATAAATTCAAGGCTTATAAAATATCTAAAAAACATGGATTAATTCTTTTCTGGTATATAGAAAAGAATGACACTTCTATACCTTTTCCAACTGAATTAACGGCAGAAGAAGTTGCCCCAATTGTTATGAAATGGTTAAATACTAAAGAAGCAATGGAAACAGAAATGTCTGATTGGGATAAAAATATAGATCATGATGGAAGTAATTCAGTAGGATGGAGAGTTTATTGCGAAGATTGGGGACATGTTGATAATAGCAATTGTGCAGTTTGTGCAATTAAGCCAGTATTTCTTTGGCATGGCAAATAGAAAGCAAGAATATGAACACTGAAATAGCTCAATCAATAGATATTACTGAGATATCTACAATATCTGATATCCCATTATATAAGATATGGAATTCTTATTTATATGGTTCTAGAGTTTATGGAACAAATAGAGAAAATTCTGATTACGATATAATGCTTATAGCTTCTACTATGGATAATAAGAAAGAAATAAAACATGAAAAATACAATATTCATGTTATAACTCCAGATTCATTTATGGATGACTTAAATGAATATAAAATGGTTCCATTAGAATGCATGTTTGCTCCAGATTTTGCAAGAATACAAGAAAAAAGAGATTTTTCAATTAATATTGACAGGATGAAGTTAAAAAAGTATATTTTAGCTCAGTCTTTTAATTCTTGGATAAAAGCAAAGTATAAATTAAATGAAAATGATACATTAAGAGGAGTAAAGAGTGTATTTCATTCATTAAGGATTTTGGATTTTGGAATACAGATATTAAAGAAGGGGGAAATAACTAATTTTTCACATGCTAATAAATATTGGAATGAGATTAATGATAGTAATGAAATAGAGTGGAAATACTTTCATAAAAAGTATATATCTCAGAAAAAGAAATTAGAATACATAGTAAAGGTTTCATAATAAAACAGGACAAATATGGTATATAAAGATATCTGTAAGCAAAGAGATGAGGATTATAAGGTTGCACAAGATTTAGGATTAACAACCTTAAAAAGGTGGGAGAATGGAATAGGGCATCATCCTAAATCTATAAGATTAATGATGTTTTTAGAAGAACATGATTTTAATGATTATGATGATTATTTTTGTTGGAAAAGTGGGGGAGATGGCGATAATGGAGAAGCATTAATGTTTGAAATGGATGCGTTTTTTGAAATGCTAGATAAAAGAGAAAGTAAAGGATAATAAAATGGATATTTCATTTGAAAGATCAGTTAACGGGAAAGACGAATGGTTATCTCCGCCTGAATTAGTAAAAGCATTAGGAGAGTTTGATTTAGATCCTTGTTCTCCTATTATTAGACCTTGGGCAACAGCAAAGAATCATTTTACAATAGAAGACGATGGTTTATCTAGGGATTGGGATGGGAGAATTTGGCTTAATCCGCCATATGGTAATGAAACAAATAAGTGGATGAAGAGAATGGCGGAACATAACAATGGGATTGCTTTAATATTTGCCAGAACTGAAACAAATACGTTTTTTAAATGGATTTGGCCTTATGCAACAGGAATCCTATTTATAAAGGGAAGATTAAAATTTTACAACGTGGATGGAACTGTGGCGGATAATAGTGCTGGTGCCCCTTCTTGTTTAATTTCATATAATGATATTAATGCTAAAATACTAGAAGAAAGTTCGATTAGTGGTAAATATTTAAAAATAAGATAAGGAGAAAAAATATGACAGAATTAAATGAAAAATGTGAAAGATCGCAACATGATGTAGATGTAATAAAGGAAATTGAAGATTATAATATTCCTCATAAAATACATACTGTAAATAGGGATGGAGATAAGTTTTTTATTACATGTCCCGAATGTGATAATATGGATTTAACTAGTTTAACTGTACTTGGCTGTAAGAGATGCCATACGCAATTTACTTTATATTTTGAGGACGGATATGATACGATTGATTTTGATTCAGCGTCTATTGGTAATCCGTCTTATTTTGACAATAAATTAAAACTAATTGAGTTAGATGGTAAAAAGCGTAAAGTACTTTATGGTCGAAATAATCAAAAAATAGATGATATAAAAAGTAAATATCCTAATGCCAAGATTGTAACTCTTTGTAAAGATTTGCAAAAAGATGGAAAAGATGCTCATGGTCATGGTAAATATAAAAGATATGCTCTTATTCCATTAAATTAATTGTATAATATATTAGACAATATTAAGGAGTAAACAGTGGAAACATTTAAAAGCGAAGCAGATTTTGGAGTTCTTGCAAGTTCATCACCAGTAGTAGTAATAGATATATTTACCCAATGGTGTGCCCCTTGTAAAAAAATGACCCCAATTCTTGAAGAATTAGAAAAAGAATTTGAAGGGAAGGTTAAATTTTTCAAAGTTGATGTGTCTGAAGGGGCACCACAATGGGTTATTGATATGAAAGTATTTAGTGTTCCTACTTTATTATTCATAAAAGATGGGGTAATAAAGGCAACAGAAATAGGCTTAAAAGATAAGAATAGAATAGCTATAGTGTTAGACGATTTAGTTACTTCACAGTAGAATTTTTATTGAAAAATTAAAGTTTTATGCTATCATATAGTTATGAATAAAAATTTAATAGATATTAGTAGATTTCTTTCACTTGTTTTGAGACATAAACCTGAATCAATAGGGGTTAAGCT
>Ga0316232_1003657_pt1 | contig 13942 bp, 13 predicted proteins | sample TBHtaG_FD_206006 | JGI IMG/M metagenome (GOLD analysis project Ga0316232, IMG submission 206006) | Freshwater microbial communities from Trout Bog Lake, Wisconsin, USA - TBH18025_13 | ecosystem: Environmental > Aquatic > Freshwater > Lake > Hypolimnion/Profundal zone | place: USA: Wisconsin... | reverse complement strand
CTGGGCTGAGAAGTGTGTTGGATGGCACTAGGCAAGAAGCATACGCCGGAGCAAATAGTAAGCCTGTTAGGTCAGATCTAAGTTGCTGCGGTGAGCGGCAAGACCACCGCACAGGCTTGCAAAGGAGCTCTGATCATAGAGCAGAGCTATTAGCGCTGACAAGGGGAATATGGCGGTCTTCAGGTCGATGTCGATGAGAGCGAACCTGGACGAGCGTCAAGGTGATCAGCGGCCTGGCCGATGTATTGGCAATGCAGGGCGTCCAGGAATATCTTCGCTCCGACGATGCTCCTCAGTTTGTAGCCGGTGATCCGCTCAAATGACTGGCTACAGCCGGAACAAAGACTACCTTTATCGAACCCGGTGCTTCCTGGAAGAACGGTCACTGCAAGAGTTTCAACTCAAAACTGCAGGATGAAGTTCTGAGCGGAGTGATCTTCTATTTGATGAAGGAACTGGGGATAATGGCTGAATGCTGGCGCGTTCACTACAGCACGATCATGCCGCACTCTGCGCTGGGATATATGCTACTTGCCTCTATTGCAGGGATAACCAAAGCTTCCCACATCCCCGGCTGCGAGCAGGAACAGAACTCCCTCGTTGCGCCACTACAAACAATCGGGCAGGCCAGGTCGTTTCGCACGGCTGCACTGCAATGGAGAAATCTCTCGCATGATTCAATCAAATGACAAATCCAATGGACACATGAAGGAAGCCAAGTTGCCGCGACGAGACTGGATACTGATGCCAATGCTCAGCCTGCTGACAATTGGTTTGATGATAGGATCCGCTGAGTTAATAGCCGACCGCATGAACCCTGTGCTGAGAGATTCTCTAAAACCTATGTCTCAGTGCCTCATCATGAGCGTTCCTGCAGACGGCTATAGTGCGCTACCGGATTCAGATTGCTGGGATAAAGAACTCGAAGCTCCCGTAGAAATTGAATACAGGTTTAATAGCTGCGGGCACCGCGCAGGCATGGAGTGTGGGCCAAAGCCGCCGGGGAACTACAGGATTGTGATGATAGGTGCGTCAACTGCGTTCGGATTCTCGGTGCCTAGAGAGAAGACCATCGCGGCGCTCTTACCGACCAAACTTTCGCTGCAAACCGGGCGCAAGATTGAACTCTATAACGAAAGTATGTTATCGAGGCATCCAAGTGTTGTCCCCAAGCATTTCGATGAAGTTGTAGCAGCAAGCCCCGACATGATTCTCTGGGTATTACAGCCTACTGATATCGAAAACGAGTCGCCTGAGAAAGCGTGGGAACCAAATTCTGCTAAAACAGGCTTTTGGGCAAGGGCCAAGATCCGCATCAAAGTCTTGTTCATGACGGAATCAATCCCCGATGCAGTACGCCATTTGTGGAATCGGGGGGTAGCTGTATTCGATGAGACCGCGCCTGTAGTTCAGCTGCAGTTTCTATTGGAGAAAGCCTTTTATGAGGATCCACGCCTGTACATGAAGCACTACCTTATGGGAGGCGGGGATTCAGGATTCATGCAACTGCAAACGAACGCTGATTGGCAGAACCGCCTTCGGTATTTTGACAGAGATGCCGCGGATACTTTGGGACGGGCCAAAGCGGCGGGAGTGCCTTTGGTTGTTGTTCTGCTGCCAAATCTTCCTCAGGCGATCATGATCTCCATGGGAGAGTGGCCGGAAGGTTTTGATCCCTATAAGCTAGACCGTGAGCTTCGCACAATCGTAACCAGCCACGGAGGGACCTATATAGACATTTTGTCGGACTTCCGTACTATACCCAACCCAGAGCGAGCGTTTTTCCCTTGGAATCCCCACCCCAATGCCGACGGGCATGCGATCATTGCAGACCTGCTGACTAAGCGGCTTACCAGCGGCACCATTTCCGCACTTAAAGTTACTAGCCAGACGCAGGCTGAATTTGAGAAGGGCAAATAACCATGGATACAGCTTCTTTTCAATTCGTGCTGTTCGGCTTGGTTGCAGCGTTAGTATCGAACCTCAGTCGCTCGCGAATATGGCGCTCGATAGTGCTTCTTCTGACCAGCCTCGTTTTTCTTGGTCTGCTCGCGCATAACCCAATCGTCTTTCTTCCGTTAGCTGTTTTTTTGTTGCTGGGTTACATCACGCACGTCATCCTCCAGCGCGGCTGGACCCGGTCCGTGGGGTGGATTCTTTGTCCAGTCATTTTCGGCTACATATGGCTGAAGAAGTATACCTTTCTTCCGGAAGCATTTTTGTCATGCTCCCCATACTTCACGCTGGGCCTCTCCTACATCTTCTTCCGTGTGATGCACTTATTGATCGAGACCGGAGATACCAGTGAGAAGCGGCGCGTAGGACTAGGCGCCTACCTGCTCTACACGCTCAACTTCACCACGCTCATCTCCGGCCCCATCCAACGCTATGACGAATTCGCCCGAGACCAAATTGCCAGCGATCCGATCCCACTAGGGCCTCGCGTGATTGGCTTGCAGTTGGAGCGCATCATACGCGGCTTTTTCAAGGTTAACGTGCTGGCGATGCTGTTCCACCTGGTACAGGAAGATGCACTGGCACAGCTATTCCACCCGCTGCCGTTATCGTTCAGACTCTATGCAGCTTTCAAGCTTGCTGTCGTTTATCCCCTTTTTCTATACGCAAATTTCTCAGGCTACATAGATATTGTGATTGCCATGGCGCGGCTAATGCGCGTGCGCCTGCCGGAGAACTTTGATCGCCCATTCTCGGCGTCCTCGGTCTTGGAATTCTGGACCCGTTGGCACATTACACTCTCAACGTGGTTCAAGACATATGTGTACAACCCTTTACTCATAGCGCTGATGCGACGCATTTCATTGCGTGTTATGGAGCCATTGCTTGGAGTGTTCTGCTTTTTTGTAACGTTCTTCCTGGTCGGAATATGGCATGGACGTACTTCGGAGTTTGTGATATTCGGTCTGTTGACGGGAGGCGGAATCTCGATCAACAAACTCTGGCAGTTAGGACTGACACGCGCCATTGGCCGGCAGCGCTATAAGGCGCTGGCTAATGACTTCGTCTATGTCGCCTTCGGCCGCGGGTTGACCTTTATCTGGTTTGCTTTCACGCTCTCCTGGTTCTGGGCTGACTGGAAGCAGATCGACAGGGTATTTGCTGCTTTGAGCGTCGTGCAGTGGCTAGGTGTCTGGCTGGCGGCTTGGCTTTGTGCCACAGTGGTACTTGCGTCGTGGGAATGGCTCTTCGCCGCGCTGCTGTCAATCAGAAGTTTAGAGGGTCCGGTACTGACCAGTCGTTATGTGCGTGTAGTTTACGCCAGTGCACTTGGTCTGATTGCTATGGTCATGACTGCCTTGCTTAATCAGCCTGCCCCGGATGTTGTCTACAAGGCTTTTTAGTCACTTTCACCGAATGGGCACTTCCACGCTTTAAGAAGGGCGCTATCCGGGTATCCCGGCATGGGCTGTAGAAGGAGACAGGCAGATGAGCCTCTCAAAGAGAAGCTTCAACTCCGCCGACCAGATGCGGTTCGCATCTATATCAGGCGACTATAACCCTATGCACCTCGATGTGCTCCAGGCACGGCGCACGCAAGCAGGCGCGCCGGTGGTGCACGGAATCAACCTGCTGCTTTGGGCACTCGATTCTCTGGCGGAAGCACAACCGGACTTGCCTCCGTTGTGCGGTTTACGCGCCCACTTCTACAAATTTGTCTATCTGGATGAGTTTGTGGACGTAACGCTTACCAAGCAAAGTCCGTCTGATGCACGATTGAATATCTCTGTCGGTGGTGCCTCACGCTCAAAAGTCACCATAACTTTTGGCTATACTGTTGAGGATTGCCCCGACTGGTCCACATCTTCTTTGGAGTTAGTGCCATTTTCTTTGCTGCCGTTGGATCTGAGTTTTGAACAAATGGCCGGCCGTTCCGGCCGCATATCGCTTCAAATGGCGCCGGAGGATGCAATGGCGCATTTTCCGGCTGCCGCAAGGTGGTTAGGCGCTCGAAGAATTGCCGCCCTAGCGGCCAGTTCTTATCTGGTTGGCATGGCCTGTCCAGGGTTGCACTCCATCTATAGTGAACTGTCGATAAAAGCCTGCGTGGAATCTACTCCTCACGATTCTCTTGCATTTCGCGTAACTGAAACTGATCCTCGTTTCCGCTCCGTTGACCAGGAAATCGCAGGTGGTGGGCTGACCGGTATGGTGTATAGCTCTGCCCGCATGCCTCCTGTAGAGCAGCCATCCATGAAGGCGCTCAAGGGGTTAGTGGCGCCGGCAGAATTCGCTGAAAGTGTGGTCTTAATTGTCGGCGGATCGCGAGGTTTGGGCGAACTAACGGCCAAGCTGATTGCCACGGGCGGAGGGCGCGTCATTGTTACCTGGCAAGCTGGGAAAGACGATGCTGAAAGAGTTGCCCAGGAAATACGCTCTGCTGGTGGAATATGTGAAACTATTGCTTACGATGCCAGGAAACCGGCTAGTGAACAAATTGCATTCCTCGCGCACACCCCTACGCATGCATACTATTTCGCGACACCTTCCATCTTTCGTTCCCTATCGGAGATCTTTGTCCAAGAACGACTGGAAGAATTTCTGGCTATTTATGTGAACGGATTCTGGCAGTTATTGCAGGCGCTGCACGCTTGTCAGCCTCGACTATCTATCTTTTTCCCATCCTCGGTTTCCGTTACGAAACGACCGCGGGGAATGACAGAATACACAATGGCCAAGACTGCCGGAGAAGTCCTCTGCGCCGACATAAACATATCTCTAGCCCCCCTGCATGTGACAGTAAGCCGCCTGCCGCGCCTGCTAACGGATCAAACAGCCTCCATTACCGCAGCGGAGACAGCTGATCCGCTTAAGACCATGCTGCCCATCATTAGGGAAGTGCAGTCTTGGCCGAAGTAGTGGGTCTGTGGCGGGAAAGAAGCGCTGCCAGATGGTGCGCCTGCGATCGACAGCCTCCTAGTACCGAGAGTTGAGGCAGTTGAGCGCAACCTCATGAATGCCAGGTCTTGTCTGGCGCATGGCAAATCTGCTCCAGGTTGCAGCGCTCGCATTTGGGCTTTCGCGCATCGCAAACTTGCCGACCGTGGTGAATAATCTGGTGCGAGAACCCGATCCACCGGCTCTGCGGAAGAATCTTAATTAATTCCTGCTCTACCTTTTCCGCAGTCTCGCCCTTCGCCAACCCCAACCTGCGTGTGATGCGGAAGACGTGTGTATCCACAACCACGCCCTCGGCCTTGCCAAAGCAGACGCCCAATACAACATTCGCCGTCTTGCGCGCCGCACCGGGAATCGTAATCAACTCGGCCAGCGTCTGCGGCACCTTCCCGCCGAACTCCCCTATAACCTTCCGCGCCGCCCCCTGAATTGACTTCGCCTTATTGTGAAAGAATCCAGTCGTCCGAATCAGCTCTTCAAGTTCGGTCAGCGTAGCTGTGCTCATTTCCGCCGGGGTAGGGAAGCGCCGAAACAGCTCCGGCGTGACCATATTCACGCGCACATCCGTGCACTGCGCTGAGAGAATCGTGGCCACCAACAACTCCCAAGGTGAGCGATGCGTCAGCGCGCACTCTACGTCCGGATACGCTTCATCCAACCCTTTGAGTATGGCATCAACACGCTCGGGCGCCAGGTCACCATGCGGAGCAGAAATCATCGTAGAAGTGCTTGCAGCGCTCCTAGCCACCCGAGGCGGCTTTTGCGCTGTGATGCCAACCTGCTTCTTTGCAGAGGGCTTCGTGGATCGCTTGGTCACTGCCATATATTCCGCGTCCTGATCGCGCTACAGCTTACCACTCAGCCAGTCGGTAAGTTTCTCCACCGGCAAACGCACCCCGATAAAGAACTGTCCAAACAGGGCATACACCGCGCTCACCTCATCAAAACGCATTTCGTAGATAAGCTTCTTGAAGACCACAGGGTCTTCTGCAAACAGGTCTACGCCCCACTCCCAATCGTCCATACCGATTGATCCGGAGATGATCTGCTTCACCACGTCGCCATAGCGCCGCCCGATCATCCCATGTTCGTGCATCATGCTTTGTCGCTCTGAGAAGGGAACAGTGTACCAGTTCTTTTCTTCGCCGCGTTTGCGATCCATGGGATAGAAGCACAGATACTTCGCTTCCGGCACGGAGGGATAAATACGCGGAGCCATGGCGCTTGATGCCCGATGCAGCGAGGCCGCTATCTCGGCGTTCCAGTCTGCGCTGTGCTGCTCAAAGCCCTTGGCTGCAGCCGCTTCATAGGTCTTGCGGCTCGACTCATACAATCCCAACTCAACCACAGACACATACGAATGAACCGGCGAAAGATATCCGTAGAACTCCGTCTGCGCTAGGTCCAGTTCTACTTGGTTTAGCGCTTCAAATGACTCGCGGAAGTGCATCAGAATCAGATCGCCCTTGTGCCCAAGCTGCGAAAATACTGCGGAGCGCACGGGCCCATCCGCACTGGCGCGTTCCATGCCTTTCAGTGCTGCAACAGCATCGGCTGCTATCCTCTCCCGGTCCGCGACTGGCGTTGCGCGCCACGCCTTCCAATCGAAGCGGAAGAACTGGTGCAACAAGCTTGAACCCTCAAGAGTAAGCGGAACTGGCGGGAATACGGCTGGGGAATCGGTCAACGGAATCACCTCGAAAAATCTTTTAATCATCCTCATCCTAACAAAGTGAGGATGCAGACGTGTGCATATATCTTTTCTTCCTGTATCGAGGGACAGGAAGAAAAACAGCTCCGCATGGGCTTATATACTGAGATGGCCCATGAGCGAAAAAATTCTGGCACTTCTGGTTCAATTTATAACGCATGTCATTGACCTCGGCGGTTACGGCGGCATTGCTACCCTGATGGGTATCGAGTCGGCCTGCATCCCCTTGCCTTCTGAGATCATCATGCCCTTTGCGGGCTATCTCGTTTACCTTGGCCACTTCAGCCTGTTCTGGGCTGCAACCGCCGGAGCAGTGGGCTGCAACCTCGGCTCCGTCATCGCCTATTGGATCGGCGCGAAAGGCGGCCGGCCGCTCGTCGAGCGTTACGGCAAGTGGGTCCTGATGAGCCATCACGATCTTGACCGCATGACCCACTTCTTTTTCAAGTACGGGTCTATCACGGTCTTGCTGGCGCGCTTGTTGCCGGTGGTGCGTACATTTATCGCGTTCCCGGCGGGAATCGCCAAGATGCCGCAGCTCCGTTTCCACATTTACACTTTTGTCGGTTCATGGCCCTGGTGCTTTGGCCTGGCCTATGTAGGCATGAAGCTCGGGGAAAAATGGCACACCGACCCCCGTTTTTATCAGGCATTCCACCGCTTCCATCTGGCCGTTGAAATCGCCCTGCTTGCGGGGATCATCTGGTTCGTCTGGTCGCACATCACTCGTGATCGAGGGCCGAAAACAGCCTGAAATCGCGATTGGGTACCTATGCATTTTGCTAGGCGTAACGGTTCCGTTTGCCGGAACATCAATTTGACCCGATGGGATTCCATCGGTAATGCAAAGGAAGGTTAGGGAAAATAATGTCAACTGAGCAGCAAGGCGGCCAAAAGACCGCCGCATCCAACATCGCGCCCGCTACGGGCAAGCTTGGAGTCATGGTGGTTGGTCTGGGCGCTGTTGCCACCACGCTGATCGCCGGCGTTGAGGCAGTTCGCCGCGGACTCGCAAAGCCCATTGGTTCGCTTACGCAGATGGGGACCATCCGCCTTGGCAAGCGCACGGACAACTACTCTCCGCTGATCAAGGACTTTGTTCCTCTGGCAAACCTCAATGACGTTGTGTTCACCGGCTGGGACCTCTTTGAGGACAACGTCTACGAGTCAGCCGCTCACGCCAAGGTGCTTGACAAGGACATGCTGGAGCAATTGAAGCCCTACCTTGAGACCATCAAGCCCCTGCCCGCAGTCTTTGACCAGTACTACGTCAAGCGCCTCAGTGGTATCCACGTCAAGAAGGGCAAGAACAAGCGCGATCTCGCTGATCAGGTGATTGCAGATATCCGCGCCTTCAAGAAGACCGTAGATCGCGTTGTAGTGATCTGGGCCGCTTCGACGGAGATTTTCCTCGAACCCACCGCCGTGCATCAGTCGATTGAAGCCTTTGAAAAAGGCCTTGATACAGACGACATTGGAATTGCTCCGTCGCAGATTTACGCCTACGCAGCACTGTCTGAAGGCGTACCCTTTGCCAACGGCGCCCCGAATCTCACGGTTGATATCCCGGCGCTCATCGATCTCTCTAAAAAGAACGCTGCTCCCATCTGCGGCAAGGACTTCAAGACCGGTCAGACCTTCATGAAGACCGTTCTCGCGCCAGCCTTCAAGGCACGCCTGCTCGGCGTCTCCGGTTGGTTCTCTACCAACATCCTCGGCAACCGCGACGGCGAAGTCCTGGACGATCCTCAGTCGTTCAAAACCAAGGAAGAGTCCAAGCTCGGATCGCTCGAATACATTTTCCAGCCCGAGCTTTACCCCGACCTCTACAAGAACATCTACCACAAAATTCGCATCAACTATTACCCACCGCGTGGCGATGACAAGGAAGCTTGGGACAACATTGACATCTTCGGATGGCTCGGTTATCCCATGCAGATCAAGGTCAACTTCCTCTGCCGCGACTCAATCCTTGCTGCGCCCATTGCCCTCGACCTGGTCCTGTTCCTTGACCTTGCCAAGCGTACTCCGGAGCTGCGCTCTATCGGCATCCAGGAGTGGCTCAGCTTCTATCTCAAGGCGCCCCAGACCGCTGAGGGCCTCTACCCTGAGCACGACATCTTCATCCAGTCCATGAAGCTAAAGAACACCCTCCGCCACATCATGGGCCAGGCCTTGATCACACACCTCGGACTCGAGTACTACGACTGAGAACAGGTGCCTCGCACAACATGAAAAGCCCCAGCAAACGCTGGGGCTTTTCAAATTACAAGACGCAAAGTTGGACTGTATTGATTCCGCTAAGCCAGTGCAGGCGTCGCATCCAGGACAGTCAGAATAGGCGTTGTTGCCTCGGCGGGGCGCGCAACAGCTGCAGCCGCATGAGCCTGGGCATGGGCGGTGCGCGTGAGCCGATGAACAAAATGATAGGGCGGCCACGGACCTGATAATTGCATCTGGCATTCACGCATCATGGCACTGGTAGTGGCAAACTTATTCTGGTACCGCTCCACGTATTTGCGGTCAATCAGATGCGCGACATCGAGCACCATCTTGCCACTCTCCGTGAGCCGACAGCTTACCTCTTCATCTAAAGGCATGAAGAGTCTATGCATCTGGAAGCTGACTGCTCGTGCGCGTGTCTGGCGCTCCCGGGTACGAGATGCACTCTCGCGAAGGTTGCTTAAATACTCCCGGCCAACATTCTCTGAGGGCACATGCCGCTCAACCTCTTTGCTGCAGCAGTCATCCACCAATATCTTCAAATGCATTTCGGTCTTGCCGCGCAACTTGTCGATATTGTTCAGAAACTGCCGTTGGTTTGAACGGATGGACTTGCGAAGGGTTTCATCGTCGTTGAAGACCGTGCCAAACCGGAAGGGAAGTACCGTTGAATGCTGAAAGCAATCAGCGATTACCCGGGCATGGTCCACGCCCGACTTCTGGTTCAGTGTTTCCAGCGGGTTGTGCTCGCTCACAACAACCGCAAGGTCACTCGCTGGATATAGAAAAACCTGATTACCGCTTACTCCAACTACAGATTCCATCGGGACTGGTTTGCGATGACGGGCCAATTCAGGAAATGCTTGCTTTTCACCGATGCAGTAGGCATACCATGCCATGACGAGACACTCCGTTCGCGTACGCCGGTCAGCGTCGCTCGTTGGTGAAGCTCTGTGAACTTTGCAAGAACTGCATAGTGGTACATAGTGCTGAACCTGGTTCTGAAGTACTAAGGAACTAAGCGGAATAGTAGCCCTCGCAAAATACGACTGGCAAGAACAATGGTCACAGCAGACGCAAAAGTGAGCAAAATTGCTCGAATTGATATTCGTATAAGCAACATGTCGGTTGATATTGCAAATAAAGTAAGATCTAAGCAATCGGTATCTAGTTAACCAAGTCCTTTCCTTTCAATCAACAAGGAAAGCGGGCCCAACTTGCTCCTGCTTGGCAACCAGATCGTTAGCTTTGATCTAAGGCAAATAGAATCAACGTGGACTGTGATTAGCTTTAGTGCTTTTATGCTGGCAAGTAGGCAAGCTCTCAAGCCCCGTCCCATTGTCCTATGGAAGTACGCGCTGTATGTGTAGATACAGCACCAGATTCAGCAAGACGGAAACAGCCAAAAGCCCCAGAGCGATGAGCGCAACCACATTCATCTTGTTGCCCACTGTTTTCAGGTCTTCCAGCAACTCCTGCTGCTCAAGCGTATTTCTATCCGTTGCTTCCCGCACCATCTCCAACTGATCCTCAACCCGCTTCAGCGAGGAGTTCTGCTCCATAACCTGAACACGCAGATCGTGATGCTGTGTCTGAAGTTCAGCCAAGCCGTTTTCTATGGGAGCAAGGTTAACAGGCGCTACTGGTGCCGGTGGTGGCGTATGTGGATGAGGGTGCGGAGTAAGGAGATTCGAAACTGCGGTGGCTATATTCCCATCAAGCAAAGGCAAAATCCGCTGCACGAGCGGCAGAGCAAGTCGAAGCGCTCCCATCGCGCGTTGCATGCTGCCAGAAGCTTGATCGCCTTCAGGGAGAGCCGCAGGCGGATTCGCCAGTGCTCGGCCCGGAGGCGGCACAGAAGTCAGGCGTTTGGAGTCGTTCTGGCCAAACTGCATCTGACCGCGTCCTCCCATCGGCAGCGGAGACCCGATGGCGCGCGGATGAGGCACATCCACGCTCTGCGTCAGTCGGCTCTGGTCGTCCAATTCAAAACCCATTGAATCGTTCATGGACTCCCTTCTCCCTTCACAATTGAAGGCCACCTCAATATATAACGAATTTTCTCACCTTCTGGAAGATAAACCTCAACTATTCAATACAATTGACTCCCATTGAAGCAGAAAGTCCATCCGGTTAACAGAGAATTCCGCGCCCTCATTCGCGTATCCTCGTAAGCAGGAGAAGCGCGTGAAACCATTTCTAGCTCGTACGATGCGCAGCCTTCAAAGCAATATTCTGGCAGGTATCCTCACGATTGGGCCACTATTTGTAACCTGCCTGATCTTCGCTTTTTTACTTCGCACACTGGCAGAAGCCGGCATGCCCGTAATCCAGCTCTTTGCCGTGTTCTTCCCTATGTCGTGGCTTGCTCAGCCGTTGCTGCAATCTGCGCTGGCCGTTCTGCTTACGTTGCTTGTGCTCTTTGTGGCGGGCCGCGTAACCTCGTTGGTCATAGGCCGGCAAGCCTTCAAGCTCTTTGAAGCCGTGCTGGAGCGCCTGCCCTTTGTGGCAAAAGTTTACACCTCTGTCCGCCAGTTGCTAGACACCATGATGGCTAAAAAGGAGTCCAGTCAGCGAGTGGTGCTGGTTGACTTTCCCATTCCCGGGCAGAAATGTATAGGATTCCTTACCCGGACCATGACAGACTCCAACAGCGGTCAATTATTGGCGGCGGTGCTCGTGCCCAACGCTATCAATCCCACCTCGGCCTTCCTCCAGGTTCTCCCCATCGACCGCGTCGTAGAGACCACCTTGACCATGGAGCAGGCCATGAGCATGCTCATGACTGGCGGAGCCGTTGGGCCAGACACCATCCAGTATTCACAACCCACAATCCTCTCGAATAGCCCGCAAGAACCGGCGGCTCGCGAAGGCCTCGTATAGACCCCGACTTCGGGCTGGCACAATATCAACCTCACCAGCCCGAAGTCGAAGGGGATTTGCCTCGAAATACATTTCATGGCAATGCGTGTCAGAGCACTCTTGCGAGCTAACCAACCTTCGTGGTCTCGGCAATCGCCAATTCCTCATCTGCTAGCTCGCTCTCCTCGGTTACTTTGCGTAGGCTCACGTGATCAAACCTGGCCCAGACTAAACCCACTGGGACGATGCCGAGGAAGGTGACAAACAGAAGTGTTGCGGCGCAGGCTGTGGATGCTTCTGGCGCCGCCCCATAGAAGCTCGATATCGCCGCGGCAACCAACCCAATTTGTGTAAACCAGCCCAGGATTGGCAACTGGAAAACACTCGCTCCGCCGCTGAAGGCAAGCAGTAGCATGCACTTGGCCAGGGTCATCGAGGCCAACTGCGGGCTCGCAACAAAAGCACGTGTCGTTTCCAGATAGGCAAACGTAATCACTCCCCACATGCAGAGCGAAAGCGAAGCAGCTATCGCAAAGTCAGAAAAACTCCGCATGGTGTCGAGCCCGGAGTGGAAGGTGCGGATCTTGTTTCCAACCGCTAGACCAAGCTTCTTTGAGATCATGCCAAATGCGTTCTCAAGGAGCGAAGCAACCGCGCCCCCAGCCAACCGAACTGCAACCAAAAATAGCGCGCCCATTACCGTGAGGGTGAGGCCCCAATAGCCGGCCTTCTTAACGATTTCCGGGTGCGGCAGCGCACCAGACAGCCCGAACCAGGCGTTCACCAGAATCACGCTGGAGAAGATCAGCGCCATCGATCCGGCGTCAAACAGCCGCTCAACAATATATACGGCTATCTGGTTGCTCACCGGCAGTCCGGTCTTCTTCGCAACCAGGTAGGGGCGCACCGGGTCCGCAACGCGACCAATGAGCGCCACTGCCGTAAAGCCAATTACCTGGGTTCCCAGTAGCGAAAGCAGAGGCACCTTTTTGTTGTGCTTGAGCAACAGTGCCCAGCGCATCGCCCGAAACGCAAAAGCCAGATAGATGGAGGCAAGGCCAATGCCGATCTTTACCCAGTCTGCCAGAGCCAGTTGCGAGCGAAAAACAGCAAAGTCAAAGTGAATCCGATTCCGACCCAGAACCACGATTGCCGCCAGCACGATCAGTGCCACCAACCCAAAAATCAATTGTTTCTTCTTCAAAGCCACTCCGTTCCACCAAAAGGGAAGTAAGTCTATTTTATGTTGCTACACGGTATCAGGCAGAAAAACCTACCTGCCTGCATTTGCCTGTTGAGTTGAAGCAGAGGCCATAGCCTGACGCGCCTGTGCCTCCCGAGCCAGCACCCGACGGTTGAACTCATGGATCACCCGCGCCACGTAGGCTTGCGTCTCATGGTAGGGCGGGATGCCGTGGTACTTGTCCACAGCCCCAGGTCCCGCGTTATATGCAGCCAGAGCCAGTGCCAGCTTGTTGTCGTAGCGCTTCAGCAACTCGTCCAGATACGTCGAACCGCCGCGTACATTCTGCTCTGGCTTGAAGCTGTCTTCCACGCCCAGTCCGCTCGCAGTCTTCGGCATCAGTTGCATTAACCCTCGAGCTCCTGCGCGGCTCACTGCCCGGGTGTTTCCGCCACTCTCAGCCTTCACAATGCTGGCCAGCAGGTCAACGTCCAGATTGTGCTCCTGGCCGGCTTTGGCCAGCATCTCTCCAAGGTCCGCTTGATTCAGCTTCGCGCTTCGCCCTTGAACCGGCAAGGTTGTGCCGGGCATCGCAACTGCGTCAGCAGTTGGTGTCAAATCTTCTACCTGTTCCACCCCTGCGATATCCTTCGGCTCAACCTCAATGTAGTTATCCTCGCTGACGCCCAAGAACAGGCGAACGCGGCCTTCCGCTTCGCCGTGATGGTTGCACCGCATCTCAAAGCCATTGCGCAGGGTCACCAGCTCAGCCGCCCACAAACCCTGAGCCAGCCCAGCCACAACCATCAATGTAATCAGAGTCCGACTGCGCATTCCCAAATTATCCTCTAGCTACTGCCATTTTGCTCAAAGCAGCTTCCAGCACCACTGCCACGCCGTCTCGCTCGTTCGGCAAAGCTTGCTTCCAGCCGCGCAGCTTGGCCATGGCGCGCAATTCTGCGGCTGCATTGCCCATCATCACACCCTGTCCGGCCCACTCCAGCATATCCACATCGTTCCAGTTATCGCCAATGGCCATCGTCTGCTTG
>Ga0316232_1003655_pt1 | contig 13947 bp, 9 predicted proteins | sample TBHtaG_FD_206006 | JGI IMG/M metagenome (GOLD analysis project Ga0316232, IMG submission 206006) | Freshwater microbial communities from Trout Bog Lake, Wisconsin, USA - TBH18025_13 | ecosystem: Environmental > Aquatic > Freshwater > Lake > Hypolimnion/Profundal zone | place: USA: Wisconsin... | reverse complement strand
AAGGAAGAGGCCTTTGCCAAGTGGACGCACGAGCGCGTGCTCTATGACGCTGTACGCGCGGTGCGGCTCTACCGGCCGCTGGTGATTGCCAGCGTCTTTGTCGGTGGTGTAACAGACGGTCACGGGCAACACCAGGTAGCAGGCGAGATTGCGCAGGAGGTCTACAAGGCTGCGGGCGACCCCAAGGTCTTCCCAGAGCTGACGGCCGAAGGGATTCTGCCGTGGCAGCCGCTGAAAGTCTATGCGCGTGTGCCAATGCAGCGGATTAGCCCGCAGGGGCTGTTCGATTCTGCTACGGGGCTGTACACGCAGGCCATGTTCACCAACTATGCAACCGGTGAGGTGTCGTCGACGCAGCCCTCCACCGATGTCGTCGTGCATGAGGGCAGCACGGACCCACTGCTTGGGCCTTATCCAGCCAAGGAACCTTTCGTTTCCTACGTTCAGTTCGCGCGCCAGGGCCTGGGCTTGCAGAAATCGCAGATTGGGCCAGGAATGCGTGTTTCCGGGCCCGGCGTCGTCGACGTGAGCTATCACCGTTACGGCACACAATTGCCGAGCGGCGGCCAAAAGAACAAGGAAGAGAGCTTTTTCGATGGAATCGATATCTCGCTCGAAGGCATAGCTGACCTCGCGCCAAATGGTCCTCAACAGCTTCGCCCCTCGCTCTCGAAGATTGCCTCACAGATTCACCTTGCTACCGAGCAGCTCAATCCGGAGAACCTGCTTGCCTCCGCGCCTTATCTGGCTACTGCGCTTAACGAGATGGATGCGCTGATCACTTCGATCGACAACGCCGCGATCGACAACGCTGAGCAAAAGGCCGACATTCTGCATGAGCTGCGCATCAAGCGCGTACAGCTGAATGATGCGCTGGTTTTGGCACTGGGCCTGACGATGGACGCAACTGCCAACGGTGCCAATCAGATTGCCGGCTCGGCCATTCAGGTGTTGACTCAGGTTCGCACCACATCTTCGCAGCGTCTTGCGGTGAGCAGCGTCCAACTTGCTACCGCAGAGGGTCTGGTCGCAGCTAATGGCTCCGGCCATGCGGAGGTGTCCGACCTGACCGCAGACCACTCCGACACGCTTACGCTCACCGCACCACCCACGTTCACGCAGGTTGTGACGCGTCCCTATTTCTATCGCGACAGTATTGAAGAGCCCGTCTATCAGCTGAAGGTGCCCGCACTACGCAATGCACCGCAGACACCGCCCGCCGTAGTCGCATGGGCCAAGGTTGACTATCACGGTATTGCGATCGAACTTGGTCAAGTTGTGCACGATGAAGCGCAGGCCGTACAGATTGTGCCGGCCGCAAGCCTTTCGCTCTCGCAACGTGCGCAGGTACTACCCAACGACGCGAGCGCGCTGACTCTTGGGACGATACTTTATCCGGTAGAGAAACCTGCGAAGGTTCCGACGCTAGCGGTTCCGGCTGGCTGGAAGGTCCGCCCCGCCATCTCCGATACTACCGGCCCGGGAGAGATGGGCTTCACGGTCGATGCTCCACCATCCCATCGTGGTGCCATCACGATTAACGCCTCAGTCGTGCTGCCGAACCATGAGACGGTCTCTGAAGGCTACAGCTCCATCGGCTACGGGAACCTCCAGCGAACGAATTACTACACCCCGGCCACTGACCGCATCGTCCCGGTTGACCTTAAGCTACCGTCCAAGACCCGTATTGGTTACCTTCCCGGCACAGGCGATGACGTTCCTACCGCACTCACTTCAGTCGGCCTCAAGCCGGACACCCTGACCGTTGCCGATCTTACACCGGCGAAGCTCGCGAAGTATGACACGGTCGTGCTTGGCGTGCGCACCTATAACGCACATCCAGATCTACACGGTGCGGCCACGCAGGCACTCTTTGACTACGCGAAGGCAGGTGGCAACGTGGTGGTCCAGTACCAGACCGCCGAGTTTACCGGCGAAGATGCGCCGTATCCTTTGACGCTGGGACGCGACGCCGAGAAGGTGGTGGATGAGACCGATCCGGTGCAACTACTCGATGCGAAGGCGCAGCTACTGAGCACGCCGAATGCGATTACGCCCGCGGACTTCAACGGGTGGGTTGAGGAGCGTGGGCATGGTTTTCTGCGTACATGGGACGCGCACTATACGGTGCTCACCGAAGTCCATGACCCAGGCGAGGAGCCGCAACGTGGTGGGCTGGTTACCGTGGCTCTCGGAAAGGGCCGCTGGACTTATGTGGCATTTGCGCTCTATCGGCAGCTTCCGGAGGCTGTGCCTGGGGCGTATCGGCTGTTTGTGGACCTGCTGAATCCATAGCCGTTTTGGGGACTGTCCGTCGTAAAGAGAATTGATTGAAATTGGTAGCGTTACCGGGGCTCGAACCCGGACTCTCCGCCTTGAGAGGGCGGCGTGTTAACCAGTTACACCATAACGCCATCGTTGCGTGCAGGAGGATTTTCTCTCCAGTGCAGCCTCAACTATATCAGTCGGCGATTCGCTGCTCAACCAGACTAAGCGGCCAGATTGACTACAAACCCAGCTTCTTTACCTCGTCGTTGTAATATTTGCGGTAAAGAATCTCCCACTCTTGCGATCCTTCCAGAATGATCTTTCGCTGGGAGGCAATCTTCAAGCGAGCGTTGGCGTCCAACTTGGTCTCTTCAGCCAGCAGCTTCTCCAGCGCCTTGCGTGCCTCCTGGCGGATGGTGTTGCGGTCCTCCAGAAAATCACACTCGTCAATCTCAGCCAGCGTATCGGCCACGGTGTGGGCCAGCTTATTCACCTTGTCGCTCGAGATCCTCACAGCACCGCCTTGTACTTGCGCGCCAGCTCGTTCTTCACTTTTTTGAACATCTCCTGATAGTTTGCGCCGGTCCGTAACATGTCTTCCTGGAAGGCCTCGAGGATCACACGAACTTCATCGTTTATGCGGTCTTCCAACGCCAGTTCGTCAACCATGGCAGCTGTCACCCGCTCGTTCAAGACGGTCGGCTTCGCCGTCTCGATCATCTTGGCATCAACCAGATGCTTTACAGTCTGGCGCGCCAGATACCCAACATAATCTCTGGAAAATATCATCGCTTTCCATCAGAATACACCACACCGCTGTTGACTTGCAGAAGGAATGGCTTTGCGTCGCGGGTGTTCCCTCGTGCATCATGGAAACCAGGCGACCTTCACAGTCATCTACTTCCAGGCCCTGGCGCTCTAGGTACAGGATTGCTGAAGGCGGGTGAGCCTGACCTAAATCGAGCGCCCAAAGAACCCTGCCAGCGAATCAGAACGCACCCGCGGATACATCCTATGAAGCAACGCATGCGATACAACAAGAATTCCAACCCGGAGCGGCAGACCACACCCATGGCAATGGGCCCGATGATCGGTCTTGCCACAGTCTGCCTTCTGGCCATGGCAGGCATGTACCTCTGGACGAGCCACCACGCCACGACTCCCAATGTGCCCATCGCAACCAAAACCGAGGCACCCTTGCCCGCATACACACCGCAGCACATCTACTCCGAGACGGCAGACCCGAAGGCCGACATCGCCGCCGGCCTGGCCCAGGCGAAACGCGAGCACAAGCGCGTGATTCTCGACTTCGGCGGTGATTGGTGTGGCGATTGCCAGGTGCTGGACCTCTACTTCCACCAGGCACCCAACGCCGACCTGCTGCAGCAGAACTTCGTGCTGGTGCATGTGTGGATTGGCCACATGGACACCAACATCGACGTGGCCGCACGGTATGGTGTCCCAATCGCCAGGGGAGTGCCTGCGCTGGCGGTTCTGGATGCGGATGGGAAGGTACTCTACTCGCAGGCTACAGGCCAGTTCAACAACATGCGACATATGGAATCAACCTCTGTCACTGAGTTTCTGGAAACGTGGAAGAGCTGAAAGCTGCACGCCCTGCAAACGATCCGGGGCAATCCGTCCCGAGTTCGGGTATGCCGGTTTCTCAGAAGGTGATGCCCGAGCCACCTAAAATCATTGATCGCAGCCGCAAGAAGCGACTTCTGCGTTGGTATGCTGTACTGTTGCGTTCGTTGCACAAGACCATGCTGAGCGTTCTTGCTCACGACAGCCTGAACATTGCGCAGTCCACTGCGTATTCGGCTATCGTCGCACTGTTTCCCGCGCTTATCGTGGCCGCTGCAGTCATTGGCCTGCTTCCGGATACAGCGCCGCTTCGCTTCCAGCTTGCCGATTTCTTCGATCGGGTGTTGCCAGCCAGCGTTAGTCTGCTGCTGGATGCGGCGTTTGAGAATGCACCCAAGCACGCTCACTCGGTGCGCGCGTTGGTGGGAGCGTGCGTGGTGAGCTTTGCCGGCGCGTCCAACGTAATCGCTACGCTGATGGAGGGGTTGCGCCGCGCACGCGGACTGCCCCGTGATAGCTGGAGCTTCTGGCAACGCCGCCGACGATCCTTCGAATTGGTGCCGCTCTCGTTGATACCGCTTACCATCGCCAGCCTTCTGGTAGTCTTTGGCCATTCGGTAAGTCTTTGGCTGGTGTCCATCATCGGCCCACAAGCGCGCATATTGATTTACGCAGCAACCATGCTTCTTCGCTGGACGATCGCGTTATGTGCCAGCATCGGACTGATAGCGCTGATCTATCGCCTGGGCGTTCCCACTGAACAGACTACCGACCCATTGTCGCTCCCATCCGTCGCATTATCCGGGCTGGCGGTACTTACCGGTTGGCGGAGAATCCTGCCGGGAGCCATGCTGGCCACCGCGCTATGGTTTCCAGCCACTCTGATCTTCGGGTGGTACGTGACCCGGTTCACCAACTACTCCGAGGTATACGGGCCGCTGGGCGCGGGCATTGCACTTCTCTTCTGGCTGTACATCATCTCGCTGAGCGTTCTGTGCGGTGCGGAATTTAATGTCCACATCAATGCCCAGATGGAAGCCCATTTCGGCAGCGACAGGTAAGCTACACCATAACTGAAGCTCTGTGCGTCTTGGGTACCCCCCACCCTGTTTTTTGCAAAGTATTCATAGCAAAAAGAAAAGTATATGTACCGGGGGTATACGGCATATGGTGGGGTGGTATACGCATCCGGGTCGATCCTTTCGCGGTTTTGCTGCTTAAATACAATGGCCCGGCTATATGCCGGGCTACTTTTGATTTCTCTACTACCTTAATTTTACCAGTTGGAGCATAACTAGTATGCCAAGTATTTTTTGGTTTTAAGTGATGTAGATGGAATAGGTTATGAGGATTTTGGGGTGTCGAGCCCCTTGACAGGAAAACAGGGGTCAGGGTGGGCGAGGCGGTAGACGGGTGGTTGTCAGTTGCAGGTTGCAGGTTGTGAGTTAAGGGCGAAAGCGGTCGTTCCGGCTGCGCCTACACTCCGGCGTTTCCACCCCAGCCAACAAGTTGGCCGGGGACCCCGACCTTCGCGCAGAGCGGTGCGGGTCTTCGACCCGGGCTTTTATGGCACCCGTAAACGGGTGCCCTTCCGTTTGCGGCTCGGTCATGCTGATTTGCCTATGCACTTAGGCGGAGCTGTGGGTCTTCGATCCGGGCTATTATGGCACCCGTAAACGGGTGCCCTTCCGGGATGGGGACGGTGCGGAGAGTTGGCTGCGGAACGACAAACGAAAGGGCAACGACGGAGATTCTGACTCTTCGAGTCAGAATGACGGGCTAAACACACAAAGGCAAATACGGGGATTCTGGCTGCGCCAGAATGACGAACAGGAACGGGTAAGGATTCGTTGGGCATGCACGCGGGGGATTGTTAGAATGGGATGGAACTGCAAAAAAACACGGTTGAACATGTCTGTGAAGTGTATGCGCGGATTAGCATCAGCCTTACCACTCCGTAAAAAGGAACCCCATTCAGCCCATGGAAACTGCGACTCGTACTGCTTCATTGCGCGAACTCTCAGGCAACACCGGCTATGCCGGTGTGGACCACAATCGGCGGGCCAAGATTGTGGCAACTCTAGGGCCAGCATGTAGCGCGCCGGAGGTGTTTCGCGAGTTGGTGCGGGCTGGCGTGGATGTGGCCCGGCTGAACTTTTCGCATGGAACACATCAGCAGAAGGGCGAACTGATCCGCATGGTGCGTGCGGTCTCCGCTGAGATGGGTAAACCAATCTGCGTACTGGCAGACCTGCAGGGCCCGAAGATCCGCACGGGAAAGCTGAAGAACCATTTGCCGGTGCAGTTGGTGGCGGGCCATCGGCTGACAATTACGCCTCGCGATGTGGAGGGGTCGGCCTCGGTGGTGGGGACTACATTCCAGACGCTGGCGGAGAATCTGGAACGACGCTCACGCATTCTTCTCTCCGATGGGCTGATTGAGCTGCGCGTGGTGCGCATAGCGGGTGCAGACGTAGTTTGCGAGATTGTGAATGGCGGCACGCTGGGGGAGAACAAGGGAATCAATCTGCCGGGGATTCCGGTGAAGGTGCCGTCGTTGACGGAGAAGGACGAAGAAGACCTGAAGTTTGCGGTGGGCGCGGGAGTGGATGCGTTTGCTGTCTCGTTTGTGCGTACGGCGGAAGACATTCGCCATGTGCGTCGCCGCCTGGATGCGTTGAACTCCGATGTATGGATTATTGCCAAGCTGGAGAAGCCTCAGGCGGTGGAGCATCTGGACTCGATATTGGAGGTGGCGGATGGCATCATGGTGGCGCGCGGCGATCTTGGGGTGGAGGTGCCGCCGGAAAAAGTACCTGCCATCCAGAAGCACATCATCCATCGTGCGGCGGAGTATCGCAAGCCGGTGATTACGGCGACACAGATGCTGGAGTCGATGATCGAAAACCCGCGGCCAACACGCGCCGAGGCGTCCGACGTGGCCAACGCAATCTACGACGGAACGGACGCTGTGATGCTGTCGGCAGAGACGGCAGCGGGCAAGTACCCGGTGGAGACGGTGGCCATGATGGCCAAGATTGTGGCCGAGACGGAACATCAGATTCGGCTGGATCCTCCCTGGCGGAGGCACTCGCCGCAAAATACGAGGCTCTCGGTAGCGGAGACGATCTGCGAGTGCATGGCTCACTCCGCTGAAGACCTGGAACTGGCTGCCATTGCGATCTTCACGGAAACCGGATTGACCGCACGGCTACTCTCCAAGTACCGCCCTGGGCCGCCCATCTTCGCGCTCTCGCCATATGAGAAGATCATCCGCCGCGCCACCCTGCTATGGGGAACGTTCCCGATACTTTGCGAGCATGCACGGAGTATCGACAAGATGGTAGACATTGCCGAGGAGAGGCTTCAGCAACAGGCGGGCATACTCTCCGGCGAAATCGTAGGCATTGTGGCAGGAACTCGCACCCGCTCCGGCGCAACCAACTTCATGCGCTTGCATACAATGGGAGACCGAGAAGCGGCGTCCGTCCCGGGCAAGAAGGCAAGACGATAACACTAGCTTCCGTGCATCCAATCTTCACCCAGCACACCAGCTGGCAACAGTACAATCGAGCGATGGGACGCATACGGGTACTCTCCGATCAAGTGGCCAACCAGATCGCCGCCGGTGAGGTGGTGGAACGGCCCGCGTCCGTAGTGAAGGAGTTGCTGGAGAACTCTCTGGATGCAGGCGCGGTGCGCATCCGCATTGAGGTAGAGGGCGGTGGGCGCAAGCTGATCCGCATTGTGGATGACGGCTGCGGAATGGTGCGCGACGATGCCCTGCTGGCGTTTGAGCGACACGCCACATCGAAGCTGCACAGCTCCGACGACCTGCTATCCATTCGGACCCTGGGATTTCGCGGCGAGGCATTGCCGTCGATTGCGAGTGTCTCGCGCCTGACCCTGGAGACGCGGAGTGCGGAAGACGATGCCGGGACGACGGTGGAGATTGCGGGTGGCAAGATGGTTCGCGTGGAGGATGCAGGTCTGGCGGTGGGGACGACCATCGCGGTACGCGACCTTTTTTACAACACACCCGCACGACGGAAGTTTTTGAAATCCGAGCAGACAGAGCTGGGCCACATAGCCGCTCTGGTGACACACTATGCGCTGGCACATGCGGATCGCCACTTTGAGCTGCACTCGTCCACCCAGGCGCTGCTGATTGCACCCGCCGTAGCCAGTACTGGGGATCGGCTGTTCCAGATCTTTGGACGCGATACTGCCGAACTGATGCTGCCTACCGCTGCGGAGATCGACTTTGGCCGTGCCGGGCTGCCGGAGCCGCCGCCATGGAAGCGCGAGGCGAATTATGCGCCGCAGGAACCGGGATTTCTGCGGCTATCAGGATTCATCTCCAAGCCGGAGTTGCAGAAGCTGAATCGCAACTCGGTGTACATCTTTGTGAATCATCGCCTGGTGCGCGACCGCGTGGTACTGCACGCGTTGGCTGAAGCGTATCGCAATATCATCCCGCCTACATCGTTCCCAGTGGTGCTGCTGTTTCTGGAGATGCCGCCGCAGGAGGTGGATGTGAATGTGCATCCGGCAAAGACGGAGGTGCGCTTCCGTCAATCCGCGTTTGTCCACGACTTTATCCGCGACACCGTGCGCACAACCCTGATGACGGCGCGGCCAGCGGCCAGTTTTGCCGTAGCGTTGGGCGAAGAGCATGGCGGCGTTGGCATATCGCAGGCTGGTTCGTCGCTGCTGCTGGACGTCAGCCCCATGCCGGGTGCGCCAGACGATGTGTTCTTTACTCCGCGCGCCATCGTGGAGTCGGGAATCCTTGTGGAGTCGGAGGGCCCAGCAACCGCCGCCGATATCGACCTTATTATGTTGCGCGAGAAGCTGGTGCAGCAGTCAGCGCAACGGCTCGTCTTCGGCGATCAGGACATCGCCGTGGGATACGACGAGGAAGAGCATAATGCCGCATCGTGCGGCAACGAGGACAAGGAGGATGCGGCGCTTGGCGAGGGCGGGGGCAACGCAATGGAGGATGCTACGGAAACAGCGCGATCCGGGACCCTGAGCGCACTGGCCACCTTGAAGCCGCTGGGCCAGTTGCGCGACTCCTTCATTCTGGCGGCTAACGACGAGGGGCTTTGGATCATCGACCAGCATGTGGCTCACGAACGCGTGTTGTTCGAGAAGATTCTGCGCGCCCGCGAGGTGGAGCAGGTGCAGCGCCAGCGGCTGCTGATGCCACTTCTGATCGATCTTCTACCGGCGCAGATGGTATCGTTTGCGGCGATTGCGCACGAGCTTGACCTTAACGGATTTGAGGCCGAACCCTTTGGCCCGCGCACCCTGGCCATCAAGGCCGCTCCGGTGGGGTTGGAGGGGCGCGAGCTGGAGCGGATGCTGGAAGAGGTTCTGGCAGTGCCGGAGCGTGAGCAACAGGCCGAGAATGCTGAGGCAAGGCGGAGGAGGATTGCCGCGTCGATTGCCTGTCATGCGGCGATCAAGGTGAATATGCCGCTGGATTCGACAAAGATTACATGGCTGCTGGATGAATTGGCGAAGACCGAGCATCCTATGAGCTGTCCTCATGGACGGCCGATTGCTCTGCGATATTCTCACAAGGACATACAACGGGCCTTCCAGCGCATTTAGAATGGAAGTACGACGAAGGAATGCGCCGTCTCTTCATTCACGCAAATGTGCACGTCGCTCTTTGATAATTGTCCGCAACCGGCCTGGACTTCGGTCCTGAACCCTGAACTTTGAACCACTCCGACGCATGCGCGAAGGATTGCTGACGTGCCACCTTTGCAATGCATGGTGCGCGCCGCCCAGCAGGAAGGTATCACCCACTGTGAATAGCCCGAACAATCCGAGCATCCCCGAAGCCACTAATTCAGCGATTCCCAGTGCGGCCCAGTTGGCGGAAACGCGCCTGAAGCGATGGCACCAACAGGGCGAGGCGTTGCTGACGATGGAGAACCTGCGCAGTTGGATGAACACGTCTGGCCTGGTTCTATTTGTGCCGCGCACGCAGATTGCGTCGCCAGCACCCACGATGGTGGAGGCCGTACTGGGCGAATCCATCGCTGTCCCCACACTTGAACAGACGACAGAAGCACGCAGTCTGCTGGCACGCCTTGTGGCAGAGGGCCTTGCGGTGCCACTGAACCTGCTTGGCGCTGGGCCGGGCACGGTTCACGCTGGCGCACCGGGCGATACACCGGACTTCGTTGCATCCACCGCGGTCTTTTCTTACATCTTTACCCTGCGGGGAGACAAGGCCTGGAAGCAGCCGCCTGCTACCACGGGCCCGTTCAAGGTATCGCCGCTGGCGTTGGCGACGTTCGAGGCACTCTCGCGGAACGGACCACTCTCCGCATACAACCTGACCACCGAAGTAGGCAAGGAGGTAACGGAGGCGGCAATCCTGCGCGCGTTAGGGGAGTTGTGGACGCACCTGCGCGTGCTTCCCCAGGCTCAACCCGATGGCGCGGCCACTGTGTGGGAACTGTGCAGCGCACGCTTCACCAAGCAGATTAAGGCAGGTGCTAACGCCGGCCAGCCCACGGCTCTCTCTGCCCTGATTTCGCTGTATCTGGGCCAGGCGGTGGTTGCCAGCGAGGACGAGATTGAGAGCTTTCTATCGCCGCTAGCCTCACGCTCGCGCATCCGGGACGTTATTCACGCATTGCTATCAGCGCGCCAGTTGGACACGGTCGCCGTAGAGGGGCGGACGATGCTATACGTTGCCGGATCGCTGCCAGCCTTCCTTGCGCCGGAAGCGCCTGTAACGCAAGGCGAGGCACAGGAGACGGCTGCCGCGGGAGATATTGCCGTGGATGCGGAAGCTACGGAGCCGGTGGAGGATGGCGATACACCCCGCATTACCAAGTTCATCCCAAAACCTCGCAAGATAGGCACAGGCTACCTGGCCAAGGCGAAGCCTTCGGAGTTTGCCAGCGGCGCAAAGCCTGGCCCGTTTGAACGAGGGACAAAAGGATTTGGTGCGAAGGGTTTTGGTGCCAAGCCTGGATTCGGGTCGAAGCCAGGATTCAAACCGCGGGATCGATCCGGGCCTGCACCGGACCGTCAGCGGCGACCTTTCAGCAAGCCTGCCGCACCTGGCGCGGAGAAGTCGGGTGGCTACGACAAACCGTGGGAAGAGGAGAAGGCGAAACGGCTTGCCTCAGCAGCCAGGCCGTCGCAGGTTTCGGATGAGACAGAGCGCACCTTGGGCGAGGGAGAGACTCAGCGCAGCCCACGCAAGAGCTTTAGCAAGCCCGGTACCTTTGGGCGCAAGCGGGAGGGATTTGGATCGAGGCCGGGGGCACGACCCTCAGCGGGAGGCGACGCACGCCCAGCCCGCAAGAACTTCTCATCACGTTCCGAAGGCAGACCGGATGGCGGCCAACGGCCAGCGTTTGGCAGCCCACGTACGCCTGGCTCCTATGCACCACGCCCGCCGGGCGGAGCGGGTTTTAAGGGTAAACCGAGCTTCTCGAAACCTGCTGGTTTCAGCAAATCGAGAGAGAGTTTTGGAGACAAGAAATATTCTGATAAACCATTTGTAAAGAGAGCTTTTCAAGGTAAACCAAAAGCGGAGGGCGAACGAAATACGCTCAGTGAGAGCGGCAAGCGCGTCTATCGCAAATTTGATGCTCCACGCGACCGACCGGCACGTCCTTTCTCTTCGGATCGTTCTGCACGACCAGCACGCGCGGATGGGGAAAGCCGATCTGCCGGTAAGCCGGCGGGCGACTTTGCTCCGCGTAAGTTTGCTGGCAAACCGTTTGCCAAGCCAGGGGGATTCGGCGCGAAGAAGCCGTATACCAAGCCGGATGGATTTGCCGGCAAGAAGCCCTTTGGCAAAACTGCGGGAGATTTTAAGCCACGCAAATTTGCGGGGAAGTCTTCCTCTAAACCGGGTGGCTTCGGTGCCAAGAAGCCCTATTCGAAGGCGGGTACAGCGGGTTCCGGAAGACCAGCCAGCACCTTCGCCAAGTTTGCGGACAACAAGAAACCATTCGGCAAGCGGCCACCCGCGCGCAAGTTCAAATCCAGAAAGGATGAGTCTGCTGGATGAGAGGCCAGATTAAATCGATTGAAGACGAAGAAGAGGCTCTGCCAAAAATTGCCTCATACGGCGGGCCGCGACGACCTGTGATTGCCATCGACGGTCCTGCTGGAGCGGGTAAAAGTACTCTGGCAGCCCACCTGGCGCGCCACTTCGGATTCCTGAATATCGAGACTGGAGCCATGTATCGCGCTCTAGCGCTGAAAGCAATTGAGGGTGACTTATCGTTCGATGAGGAAGGGCCACTGCTCGATCTTGCGCAGTCGACTCGCATCCTGCTTGAACCGCACCTGGATGGTACTCGCGTCCATCTGGACGGGATGGACGTCTCACAACGCATACGCGAGGTGGATGTGACGTCGGCGGCGTCGCGCATCTCCATTCACCCCCTCGTCCGTTCCTGGATGGTAGAACAGCAGAGGGTTCTGGGCGCCCAGGGAGGCGTTGTGATGGAGGGCCGCGACATCGGTACTACGGTGTTTCCCGATGCCGAGGTCAAGATATTTCTCGATGCGGCACCGGAGGTTCGCGGCAGCCGACGCTTCCGCCAGACCGCTCCACTGGAACAGCTTACGGCGCGCCAGAACGAGTCGCGGCAGGTACCAGCCCTTGAGTCTGCCGAGCAACAACGAGCCGAGGAGCAGTCCATCCTGGAGGAGATGCGCGAACGAGACCGCCGTGACCGTAACCGTGCCGAATCGCCGCTGCGTCCGGCCCAGGACGCTGTCATCCTCGACTCCACCTCGATGACGCTGGACGAGGTGCTGGCCAGGGCGGAAGAGATTGTGCGGGCCCACCTGCCGCCTGTTTGAGAGGGGGTAGGACGCTTGGTAAGCGACCAGAAGTGAGGCCGGGAGCCCCAAACAGCCGACTGTGGGTGAGGTTTCCTGTGGTCATGACGCGCTGTAAATAAAACAGTTGCAAATTTTTACGCATTATTTATTGCAAACTGTGCTAGTCTTCAAACATCGTTTGAAACAGATTGGTTTCTGCGACGATTGTATGTTGTCGATCCCCGATTTGAATTCAGCGGCAAATTCATTTGTATTTAAGGAACTTATTAACATGGAACAAGGAACAGTAAAGTGGTTTAACGATGCCAAGGGGTTTGGCTTCATCAGCCGTCAGAACGGCGAGGACGTGTTTGTTCACTACTCGGCGATTAATTCGAACGGTTTCAAGAGCCTTCAAGAAGGTCAGGCAGTGCAGTTCAACGTGGTTAAGGGGCCCAAGGGTTGGCAGGCGTCTGACGTCCAGCCTCTCTAGTCTTACCTACATTCTCGAGTGTTGAGCTGCATACTCTAGCCGCACCAACGGCTACAACAAGATTTGCGGGAGGGATGGCTACGGCTATCCCTCTTCGCCATTTAAAGTCGACCGAGGCTACAAGTCAGGGGCTTGGTGGGGTGGGCTGCGTGTTTGAAGAGTCGCTGGGTGCCTGGGCGATGCCTGGCAGAATTGTTGCATTGGTGCGGAACTTGCGGTAGTCGGATTCACGCTCGTCGATTTCGGCGCTGTGGTAGGAGAAGAGCGCGATACGCGCCGACCCACGCCCATGGAGCCACGAAGGAAGCCAGACCTCATCGTTGACTTTGATCCACTCCGCTTCGATGGTCGCACCCTTATGCACATCGGCCAGCAGCCCACCGCCAACCTTGTAATCCTCGAAGACATGGCCCTGGATGCGCACCAGCGCGTGGTCCTGCTCGTCCACCCAAACGGTCCCCGCCAGATTGCAGAAGATTCCATCCAGCATGGTGTGCGACTTTGCGTGCGGATTTCCCAGGTAATCGATGGCGATGGTGTCGCGACCGTTCAGTTGCACGCGGCGGATATTGCTGAACGCGCCCATCTGGGAACCGATCTGGAGGAAGTACGCGAAGGATAGGTTCTCCGAATTGTTCTTCTTGGGCGCAGGCTGGCCAGCGGCAATCTGTGCAATGCGTTGCTTGATCTCCGCGATACGGGCGTCGATGCGGTCATTTTCTTTCTTCAACTCTTCAGCGGAGATGGGTTTGCCATCGCGTGCCAGTACCTTGCCGAACCAT
>Ga0316232_1003631_pt1 | contig 14032 bp, 11 predicted proteins | sample TBHtaG_FD_206006 | JGI IMG/M metagenome (GOLD analysis project Ga0316232, IMG submission 206006) | Freshwater microbial communities from Trout Bog Lake, Wisconsin, USA - TBH18025_13 | ecosystem: Environmental > Aquatic > Freshwater > Lake > Hypolimnion/Profundal zone | place: USA: Wisconsin... | reverse complement strand
CTGTTTGCCTTTGCCGGTCTGCTGCCGTGGCAGTTATTTTCCAGAACGCTGTCCGCCACTACCGGCAGCCTGCTGTCCAATGAACATTTGATTTCCAAAATATACTTTCCGCGAATGATTATTCCGCTGTCTTCATGCCTATCCGGGATTGTTGACTTTCTGATTGGCTCCGCCGGACTGGCGGCCTTGATGATTTATTACGGCCAGATGCCGACGGCCAATATCGTATTTTTGCCCTTGTTTATTATCCTGATGATGATGACGGCGCTGGGTATCGGCTTCTGGCTGTCCGCATTGTATATCGAATATCGCGACGTCGGATATATTGTGCCGTTCCTGGTCCAGTTCTGGATGTTCGCCACGCCGGTGGTCTACCCGGTAAATATCATTCCGAAAGAATATCTGTGGATTGTGGCCTTGAACCCGATGACCGGGGTGATCGAAGGTATCCGCTGGTCGCTGTTTGACTATGCTTATGCCCCCGGCAAGCTGTTCTTCCTGTCGCTGGGTATTTCCGTATTTACTTTCATTTCCGGCGCCATCTGGTTCCACTGCCGCGAGAAAGTTTTCGCCGACTACATAGGGAAATAAATACGAATACAATTTTTACCACGAAAGGCACCAAAGACACGAAAGAAGGAAGAAAAGAAATACAAGTCAGCAGATGTTTGCGTTCCGCGCAAACATCCGCCGACTCGTGTTTTGGCTTTTTTTCGTGTTTTTCGTGACTTTCGTGGGAGGAAAAAGGTTTTATGAAAGAAGAAATTATTTTCAAAGATGAATGTTACGCAATTCAGGGAGCTATTTTTGAAGTATATCGCGAGATGGGATGCGGATTTCTTGAATCCGTTTATCAAGAGTGCCTTGAAAAAGAATTGAGGCATCGGGGTGTTCCTTTTTTCTCTCAGCAGGAATTAAAATTGATTTATAAAGGCGAACAACTGCAACAGACGTATAAGCCTGACATAATCTGTTATGACAGGATTATCCTTGAACTGAAAGCAGTGAAAGAGACTACGTCTGAACACAAAGCTCAGGTTATCAACTATTTAAAATCAACCGGAATGAAGCTTGGATTGCTGGTAAATTTTGGAGCTTATCCGAAAGCGTCGATAACCAGATTAGCCCTGTAATTATTTTATTTCATTCGCATTTTTCAAGTTAAAAAATAAATACAAATACAGTTTAACCACGAAAAACACGAAAGAATGAAAGAATGAAAGATACAGAAATACAAGTTAGCGGATGTTTGCGCGGAACGCAAACATCCGCTGACTCATGTTTTTGTTTATTTCGTGTCCATTCGTGCTTTTCGTGGTTAAAAAAGTATTTCTCCGTGTTCTCCGTGGTAAAAAAACAAGGGATTTTATGTCTGATATTGCTATAAAAGTACGCGGGCTGGGTAAGAAATATCATATTGGGGAAAAACTCCCTCATCGCAGCCTTACCGAATCCATCAAAACCGCCGCCAGATTTCCGTGGGAAATGGCGAAAAGCATGTTTGCCGGAAAAGCCGTTGACAAACGCGAAGAATTCTGGGCGCTGAAAGATGTTTCTTTTGACGTGAAACAGGGCGAGGTGCTCGGCATCATCGGAAGCAACGGCGCCGGCAAAAGCACCCTGTTGAAAGTCCTCAGCCGCATCACCACCCCCACCGAAGGCGAAGTCGAAATGTTCGGCCGCGTCGGCTGTCTGCTCGAAGTCGGCACCGGCTTCCACCCCGAACTGACCGGACGCGAAAACGTATTCCTGAACGGTTCGCTGTTGGGCATGAGCAATGTCGAAATCAAAAAACGTTTTGACGAGATCGTTGATTTTTCAGGCGTTGAACGGTTCCTGGACACGCCGGTCAAATTTTATTCCAGCGGCATGTATACCCGCCTGGCCTTCTCTGTCGCCGCACATCTCGACCCGGAAATCCTGATCCTGGATGAAGTTCTCGCCGTCGGCGACGTCGATTTCCAGAAAAAATGTCTCGGCAAAATGGGTGACATAGCCAAAGCCGGCAGAACCGTTCTTTTTGTCAGTCATAACATGATGGCTGTCAAAAATTTGTGTTCTCGCGGGATTTTGCTTGAATCTGGAGCCGTTAAAATGGATGGTGAAATTTCTAAGGTTATGGATACTTATTTAAATTCTGGCAAAGGCAGCATAAGTGGAGAAATTGTTTGGAATTTTCCAGAATCCGCTCCCGGAGATTCAAGAGTTAGATTAAAGGCGGTTCGTATCATTAGCAACGGACAAATTACTGGAGACGTGGATATTGACAAAGATTTTAAAATTGAGGCAGATTATTTGAATTTTGAGCCAAACGAACGGCGTTTGGTGTCATATCATATAGTCAACGCGATGGGGATTACCGTCCTTACATCTGCCAATATGCCATCTGCGTGTATAACTCCGGATACTTGGAATACTCGCCCTTATCCAAAAGGAGAATTTCGTACATCCTGTACGATACCGGGCCTTCTGTTAAATGATGGCTTACACAGCGTTTCAATCTATATTAATATTGTCGGCGCAACCGAGAACATACTTTTTGTCAGAGATGTCTTAATTTTTAATATTAATGATACCGGTTTGATGAGACAGGAATATATAGGGCCATGGCTAGGTATTGTAAGACCTCGCTTGGACTGGAAAACCATTCAGATAAGTTGACTTGATTTAATATTATGCTTAAATTATCTATAATAATTCCTACTTATAATAGTGGAGGATTTCTTGAACAGGCGCTTCTGTCAATACTTAATCAAACCTATAAAAACATTGAACTTATAATAATTGACGGAGGGTCAACTGACAATACTGTCAACATTATAAAAAAATACAATTCCAGCATTTATTACTGGATAAGTGAAAAAGATTCAAGTCCTGCCGATGCAACAAATAAAGCATTAAAGCATGTTACCGGCGATATAACAACTTTCTTTGGAGCAGATGATTATTATATTGACAATACAGCGCTGGAGCAAATTGTAAATGAGTTCGTAATAAATCCACATATTGACTTACTGTTCTGCAACATTAACTCAATTGACCGAAAGACTGAGAAAATTATTTCCTTAGTCAATAATGACAGCAAATTATTTTTATCTCTTAATAAACACGATAATTCAATTATTCCGCATATCAAATTGGGTTATTTGTTGGGGTTAGTGTTTGCCGGAATGAGCATCAGGACAGCAGCCATGTCGAACTTTAAGTTTGACATTTCAAATGTCGCTCCAGATTATGAATTTATTTTGTACATGTGGAGAAAGGGATGTTTTTTCCGCTACATTGATTCTCCGCTGCTTAATGTCAGACAAGGCGGAGTCAGCTATACAGCAAAATGGGACGTGATATTAAGAGATAGATTCTTTGTCAATAAGAATTTTTTTGGTCTTTTTATGGCGGTAAAATTGCATCCATGGTTGTCGCATTCTCTATTTAAAACAGCATTTATCAGGTATACATATACACAAGCACAAGTTATGCGGTCATATACACAAGTTATGCGGTATCTACATAATCACGGTTTTCGTCCGTTCTATTGGTACAGAACAATAAAATCGTATATTTTTACCAAGCGAAAACCGTGAACATTCTTTGCTGCTATATTGGGATATTTCTAATATGAAAAATCTGCAAATAGGAGATCAGGACCTTGTCGGCAGCCGTTTTAACGGCCATGATTTGCATCTTTATCTGCAGGGCAGGGGCATTGATTCAAAACATTTAGTCTGGACCAGGCGCTCAAACGATGCAACTACTTATGAAATAGCGGGAAAAGTTGTTGAAAGAGAGGCAATAAATAACTTTTTCAAAATCCTGGAAAGTGAATTCCAGACGCACGCGGTTTTATATCCGTTTTCATTTTCTTTGCTGTATGACAAGCTGTTTCTGGAGGCTGATGTCGTCCATTTGCATTCATTGCATAATTATTTTTTCAATTTGTCGCACTTGCCGATTTTGTCGAAAATGAAGCCGACAGTCTGGACCTTGCATGATCCGTGGGCTTTCACCGGGCACTGCATTCATCCCATGGGCTGCGACAGATGGCAATACGGTTGCGGACAATGCCCGGCGCTGGATACGCCTTTTGAAATTCAGCAGGATACTACGGCCTTAAACTGGGAAATTAAAAAAACATATATTCAACAAAGCAGTTTAGATATTATTGTAGCATCCAAGTGGATGTACGATTTCGCCGCAAAATCGCCAATATTCTCGAATGCGCACATCCATCTTATTCCATTTGGCATTGATCTGAAAAAGTTTAAACCCGCTGACAGCCGGGCGGCAAAGCGTAAATTGGGTATTCCGGAAGATAATATAGTTCTTGGCTTCAGAGCTCAGAATACACAATTTAAAGGTTTGGATTATATCAAGGAATGCCTGAAAGAATTGAATATCGCCAGGGCAGTGACATTATTGACATTTGCTGAAAAAAATATAATGTGCGAATTTGCCGATAAATTTCAAATAGTTGATATGGGCTGGGTTCTGGATGAAGATAAAATGATTGAGGCGTACAATGCCGCGGATATATTCTTGATGCCTTCGCGCGCCGAAGCATTCGGCATGATGGCAATTGAAGCCATGGCCTGCGGCAAGCCGGTTATTGTCATGAGCGGAACAGCTTTGGAAGGGGTTATTTTCCCGGAAGCCGGGGGGGGCATTGTCGTGCCGCAGGGAGATGTTAAAGCGCTTCTTGAGGCGACAATAGATCTGATTGTTAATGACGCAAAACGCCGGTCTGTTGGAAATAATGCATTAAAGATTGCAAACAAATATTATTCTTCAGACCGCTATATTACCCAAATAATTGATGTTTACAAAACGGCGATTGACCGGAAAAAAGGCGACACAAGAGCCGCCTGCCTGGTGGATGAGTCTAAAAAAGTGACCATCTCTATAGATAAAAGCATATTGCCGGGAGCGAGACATCCTGAAGCTGAATCAATTATATCTATAATAAGGCTAAAATTTAAAAAATACCGGATAATTCGATTTGTCTATTACAATACAATCAAAATATTCTCCAAGATTTTTCCGGTGTTGTGCGCGTTGCTCATCTCGCATATAGTTTCAATGAAATAAGATCAGGTGTGTAATGAATGTAGTTTTGGTAAATCCTCCTCGCGTTGTTCCTGCCCGCGCCGACTTTCCGCCGCTCGGTTTGGCTGCCATAGGTGCTGTGGCGCAACAGGCAGGCCACCACGTCACGATTCTCGATGCCGCGGGTTGGTCGTGGGATGAGCTTCGCGCAAGGATAATGGACACTGCTCCAGATGTTCTGGGGGTTACATGCTGGACAATCGAACGGGGGCAGGCATGGCAGGTTTTGAGACTTGCCCGCGAGGTCTGTCCGCGGGCGAAACTTGTGGCCGGCGGCCCACATGCATCGGCGTTTCCTGAGCATGTATTCATCAAGACTCCCGCTGACTATGTCATAATTGGCGAAGGCGAACACACATTTCGTGAATTGTTGAACGCTATCGTTTGCGGCGGAGATGTAAGTGCGGTTTCCGGACTTGCTTACAGGCGTGATGGCAAGACAGTGAGGACCGCGCCTCGTGACTTCGAGAAGTACCTGGACAGTCTGCCAATGTTGCTTCACGAACAGTTTGACTACAGCCAGTACAATGGGCTTCACGATACTTCCAGGAGGGCCGCCGCGGTAATGACATCGCGGGGATGTCCATTCCATTGTATTTACTGTTCTTCCGCGGTCTATTGGGGATGCAAGTTAAGGAAGAGGAGCATTTCAAGCGTAATGGCTGAAGTTGAGTACCTCTATCATGAAAAGGGGATACGCGCTATTTTGCTTTTCGACGACAACCTTCTGATAGACAGCAAGCGTTGTGTGGAGCTCAGCAAAGCGATACTTGAGCGCAAGCTTGATTTGGTATGGGCGGCGGAGGGCAGTGTAAAGGTAGACTTGAAAACACTAAAGTGGATGAAAAAAGCCGGATGCTACCACATTGATTTCGGTGTTGAATCCGGCAGTCCGGAAATCCTGAAAAACATCGGCAAGAGTTTTTCGGTTGAAGACAATCGCCGGGCATTCAAACTTTGCCGGAAGGCGGGCATCAAGCCGAATGCTTATTTGATAGTCGGCTCGCCTGGCGAAACTGTGAGCACGGTCAATGAAACCGTTAGACTGATGCGTAAGCTCCAGCCAGGAGCGCCAACCCCGGCTCAGCCGGGGCTTTGGATTCTGCCGGAAACCGAACTCTACAGGATCAGCCTGGCCAAAGGCATAATTCACGAGGAAGATTGGTTGAATAGCGATGAAACATTTTTGTACACAGGAGAACATAGTAAGGAGGAATTGCGTAAATTTGCCGATTACCTCTGGCAGTCTACGCAGGAAAATTACCTGCGTAAAATGTGCAGGAATGCGTTTCGGCTGTGGAGCAGTCGCTTGCGCCGTTTGCTGACGGAACCTCGTTCCTTGCTGGCTTCGGCCAAACGTAAATTTAAAAAATAATAACAGAACTCGAGTATCTATCAAAGATTAATAAGATGGAGCCATAGAGGCAATTCAGGATATATTCGCCGGACAAGCAGAGGAATAATTTAAAATGCAAACCGCCCCAAAAGTATCGATTGTCATACCCGTCTACAACGGTTCAAACTATATGCGGGAGGCCATTGACAGCGCTCTGGCTCAAACCTATAAAAATATAGAAGTGATTGTCGTAAACGATGGTTCCAATGATGGTGGCAAGACGCGGGAAATGGCATTGTCTTACGGAGACAGGATCCGTTATTTTGAGAAGGAAAACGGCTGGGTTTCAACAGCCTTGAATCTGGGTATTCAAGAGATGCGGGGAGAATATTTCTCCTGGCTGAGTCATGATGATGTGTATTATCCGGATAAGGTGCAGGCCGAAATTGAATATATTCAAGCAATTGGCAGACCGGATATTATTGTATATTCAGACTGGGATCATATTGACTCAAAGTCTCAATATATAAATACGCAGAAAGCTGTTTATTGCAATCCCGCCACATTTCGACTTACTTTTATTTGTACAGGCGTTATAAGCGGTTGTACGTTGCTTATCCCGCGTGAGTGCTTCGAACGCTTTGGGACATTTGACCCGGCCTTGCGATACACGCAGGATTATGATCTTTGGTTTCGTTTTACATCCGGCTGCGAATTCCATCACATAAATCGTTCTCTAGTTAAATCACGTCTGCATTCGGCGCAGGTCTCCGCCAGAACAAACATAGCGAATTTTAAAGCATGCATTAATTTATATCTTGGATTTATCAAGAAGATTTCTTTTGAAGAAATCAGGACTGCCTGTCCGCAATCTCCAAGCGCATACGCCGTACATTTTTCACGGAGAATGATCGACAACACATATTATCGTGTCGCGTGTTTTGCGCTATGCCGGGCAATAATCTTTTTTATCCGTTGTCCGCGGTGCGATGTTTTCCCGGAAATTGCTAAATTATTATCTGTCCTTAAGTCGATAGTTTCGCTTGCAGTTGAGCGATATTTAAGAGAACACGGATTTCGGCCTTTCTTTTGGTTCAGAACAATAAAATCCTATATTTCAGTAAAGAGGAAATAATGAATATTGTTCAATCATTAATTTTCAGTAATCGTACCCTGTTATAAGACAGATGAACGATAAGGAACAATAAATGGCAATTAGAATCCTTTTTGATCATCAGATATTTGCACAAAAATATGGCGGAATATCCAGATATTATTATGAATTAATCAAGCAACTGGATAAAGATAATAACTTTTCCTGGGAATTAGGGCTTAAATGTTCAGATAATGCATATCTTTTAAACTCATCGTTATTCCGTCCGAATAAGGTTTTAAGTTTTAATGATTTTTGTTTCGGCTTCAATTTTAAGGGTAAATCCAGACTATATAACGCTCTTGAAGGAATCGGTTTAATAAACAGCTTAAATGCGAACCCAAAAACTTCCATAAAAATGCTTCAAGGGGGAAAATATGATGTATTCCACCCGACATATTATGATCCTTACTTTTATAAGTATTTAAATAATAAACCGTTTGTTCTTACAATATATGATATGATTTATGAATTATATCCTGCACAATTTCCGGCTGAAGATCCGACGGTCATGCATAAGCGGCTGCTTGCGGAAAAGGCTGATGCGATTATCGCCATATCCGAAAATACCAGGCAGGATATTATTAAGTTATATGGCATTGATTCAAAAAAAATAAAAGTAATATATCTTGGCAATTCTCTGGTTGGTTCTGAGTCAGATTCTGATGTTAAATTGCCGGGGAAATACATTTTATATATCGGGAACAGGGCGTTGTACAAAAACTTTAAGCTATTTGTTAAAGCAATAGCGCCTTTGTTCCGTCAGGATAACAACTTGTATCTTGTTTGCGGCGGCGGCAATATATTCAGTCCGGAAGAAATTAACCTCTTTAAAGATTTGTCTTGTGAAAATAGAATTATTCATCAGCAAGTCAAAGAAGACAGAACGCTCGCAAGTTTGTATAAAAACGCGCTTGCATTTGTTTTTCCGTCTTTATATGAGGGCTTTGGCATTCCCGTGCTTGAATCATTTTCCTGCGGCTGTCCTGTTATATTGAGCAACTCAAGCTCCTTTCCTGAAGTGGCTTTGGATGCTGCTGAATATTTCAATCCGGAAGATGAATTATCAATAACGGAAGCAGTAAAAAAGGTAATATATTGCGAGGATAGAAGAAATGAACTGCGCAGTAAAGGCTTTGAACGATTGAAGTATTTCTCATGGGAAAAGACGGCCGCTGAAACTAAAAAAGTCTATGAAAGTCTAATTTAATCGTATAGGGAATTGTATTTTAACAGGGCTTGCCCGCCGTAGGCGTGGATAGACAGGATATACAGGATAAGAAAAACAGTTTCACCATGAAGAACTTAGCGCGGCATAGCCGCAACCAAAACTGATCAAATAAAAACTACTGAATACACTTTATCCACAAAACACACAAAATACGCGAAAGTTAAAATTAACCCTGGGAGCGCCGGTCGCCTGACCGGCTTTATATTATGGAGATTTCGCCGTTCCGGCGACCAATCCCGCGACTGCGGGAGCGTTGGATCACGCCCGGCGAGCCGCCGGTGGCGAGGAGTTGGAAACAATTATTTGTTTGCAGTCCCGCAGTCGCGGGACGGACAGTTCCGGTTTCCCCCTTGCATCCCTCCTCCTGAACTTTCATTTGACGGATAAAGTGACGGAAATTCTCCACTATATTGCAGCTCATTTTTTATGTTGATAATTAGAGACTTATAAAAATGACTATGAAAAAATCTTTCTAAGAAAACAAGAAGATTACGGATAGTAGTATGAAGAAATTGAAGTTTTAAAATATATCGTTACCACTGGGACTGACCTTCATGCACTTCATGGTGAAATGTATTTGTCTTTTTCGTATTTTTTCGTGCCTTTCGTGGTAAAAAATGATTTCTCTGTGCCTTTGTGTCTTTGTGGTTATAAAGTTCCGGCGCAGCCGGTTTAATTTAAATTTAATAACTAAAGCAGACCATGTATCCTAAAATAACCGTTGTCACGCCATCATATAATCAGGGGCAGTTTCTGGAGCAGACGATCAAGTCGGTGCTGGAACAAGATTATCCGAACTTGGAATACATTATCATGGACGGCGGCAGCACAGACAATTCTGTTGAAATCATTAAGAAATACGAAAAACACCTGGCTTACTGGCAAAGCCAGCCGGACAACGGTCAGTCCGCGGCAATCAATGCGGGCTTTCGGCGGGCAACCGGGGAAATATTCTGCTGGTTGAACAGCGACGATCAATTTTTGCCGGGTACGTTAAAAACTATTGGCCGGTATTTTTATGACCACCCGGAATGTGAATGGGCTTCCGGAAATATGGAATTGCGTTATATCGCCGACGGTAAGACTATTATCAGCAAGGCATATATGAATTCCAACTGGAGCATTGTTAATTTCTGGGCATTAGGCACTGGCAATTGTTTTTTTTCTCCGCAGCCGTCAACGTTCTGGCGGAAAACATTATGGGACCGTGCCGGCGGCTATGTGCGGGAGGACAAACCTAATTCCATGGATTACGAATTATGGATGAGGTTCTGCGATTTAGCGGAACTTAAAATATTCCCGCAAGTGTTTTCGGCGGCGATAATGCATGGAGAATGCAAATCCATGAAAAATAATCACATCCAACTGGTGGAAACTATTCAGACGGTATATGAGTTTGCGGAGCGGCACGGAATTTCTCTTCGACGAAGATTACTGCTGGCGTATGAATGGCGGCAGTTGACCCAGGTGTTTTATTGCATCCGGACGTTTGCTCCGCGTGGATTGTTGCACCGCCTGTTTAATTTAGTGCGCGGTCCGTTTCTGCTATGGAGCATTAAAGGCAATGAAAAAATGTGCATGACGTTCTGACCTCGGTAACGTTAAATAATGCCGGAACCAGTTTTATTCAGGAATTTGTAAATGAGAATACTTCTTGTAAATCCGCCTTGGCGCCGTTTTTTCGGAGCATCCGCGCCGTTACCGCCGATGGGGCTGTGTCATATTGGCGCATATCTAAAAAATAGCAGGCCTGAACATGAGTTAGCGCTTTATGACGCGGATTTAGCGCCTGCGGCTGAGAGAGCGTACAGACCGTCGCAGTTTTCCAACAAGCATTTGGATTATGTCGCAAGAGTTTCAAATCCGGCTGATCCCTTGTGGATGGATGTTCTGGAATTTATAAAGGGATTTGGCCCGGATGTGGTTGGAATTACTGTCATGACCGCCACCTACGCTTCCGTGCTGACGCTGGCGCGCCTGGTTAAAATTGCGGTGCCAGGATGCAAAATAGTGTTGGGCGGCAAGCATGTAACCGCGCTGCCGGAACACGCGTTGAAAGATGAGAACGTGGATTATGTAGTGGTTGGAGAAGGGGAAATAACCTTCACGGAGTTAATGGACAATATAAATTCTCCGGAAAAAGTTTTAGGGCTTTATTATAGAAATGAACTTGGCAAACCTGCGTTTACCGGCCCCCGGAAGTTTATCGAAGATTTAAACGAACTGCCTCTGCCTGTTTTTCTTGCCGCCAATGATAAATATGATTTTCAGGATGCATTAAAAGCCCCAAACAGCACTTGGGACCTGATCGGTGCGCGGGGATGTCCGTTTAACTGTTCTTTTTGCGCAACTGAACATCTGGTGAGAACAAGAAGCGTTGAACATATTTTGCGCGAAATGGAGTATGTGAATAAGAATTTTGGAATCACTCATTTCAGATTCCAGGATGATTCGTTTTCCTTTTCAAAGAAAAGAGCATTGGATATATGTATGGCACTGAAGGAGACAGGGTTTACCTGGGAATGCAATACCCGGGTTGATCTGCTGGATGACGAGATAGTTAATTTAATGAAAACCTGTAATTGCAGAAGTGTATCCATCGGCATAGAGTCTGCGTCGAAAGCGACATTGACGCGAATTCACAAAAAGATGGTAGCGTCTCAACTTGGAGACCTGAACACTTGAGTTCATTTTAACCGGCATCGTGCCGTCATTCCAGACTTGGGGCTCTGCCCCAAACCCCGAGATTTTTTAAGGCATTTAAGGCATCCCGACATGTTGACCGGTCGGGGAGAATCTCTCCCCTTCCTGTCGGTCTACCTGCCCGGCTATTCCTTGACTGGTTGCTTCTCAGCAGAGCCAATCGCCGCTTCACCGGACAAATTTACGTTATCATTACGCACGGCAATTACAATATTGCATTGCCAAATTCCACAATATTTTTCTGTCTATAGCCGTACTATTTTCACCCCTTTCGCATCCGGTTCTCCTGGCAGCCAATCATTATAGTAATGCGCAAGGCGCAGATTCATTGCATTCAGCGCGCCTTGAGGCGTCCATTTACCTACATTTACCCGCATATTGACTGTTCGCATGACCCGTTCAGCAAGGCTGCTGGATTTGCCGTTCAAGCGTTTTTCAAGGGCGCTGAACATATCCGGCTTGGCATTGGTCAGATATGACACGCAACCCTTATGGCCTCGTTCCGCGCATAAAGCTATCAGTACATTCAGGCGAGCTCGCTTTTCCAGGAGTACCGCTTCAATCTCGTCCGTTTCCATATACGCACGTATTGACACGATGTCGTATATTTTGCCCATTATTTCCTGCCAGTCAGAGGATTTTCTTTTCACCTTGTCCGACCACAGGCAGTGCTTCAGTTGGTGGGGAATATGCCAGAGGCAACGCTGTAATATTACATTCACACATTTTACCCCCTTGAAAATACTTGTATCTCCATCAGTCACCAGCAGAAAATTTTTAAACGACATGATTGTATCCCTCAAAGGAGCAAACAACTCATCCCACCCTGCGTCATATCTGCCGATTGCCAATCCTGCTATTCTTACTCCGCCACCGATTTTTTTCTGAATGAATACTTTCAATTCCTGACCGCGTTTCTTGATGCCGATGATCGGGATTCCGGTTCCGTCCGCCTCGCCGCACGGCAGCTCTTCTGGATCAAGATCAAAAACTATTGCCTTCCCGACCTTTTGAACACACCGCCAGACTTTCATACGATCAATGCCGATGCCGAACATCCCCAGAATTTTCTCCGCAACACGGAATGGCGTTAAGGCACCGACCAATGCCAGCATTTTTTGCGTCGTTGAACTCATCTTCTGATATTTTTCTATGCCGAGGAGCAGCCGGCTTATAAACATTTTCTTACCGCAAACCTTACACTGCACCTGCATCTGCGGTAGTTCTACTTCTCCTCGAATAGTCGTTATTTTCATCGACTTGGCATCCTTGGTTTTCCAAATGAAATCTTTGTCGTTACCGCATGTGCAACAAAACGGCTTTGTAGCTTTCTTCATCGCGCTATCGCCAAAATGCTCCAGCGATGTTTTTGCAAAATCGGTAAAAACCATCTCCTGAATTTGCTTGAAACCAGATGTCAAATAATCAATGTTGCATTCTTCCAATTCTACGCTATAGTTAAAATTGCATTCTATTTTCACAAGAGTTCTTTCATTTTAATTTTTTAAGCAATCTTAAAATGAACTCTTGTGATTTTTTTATCAAGCAGGTTTACTGCTTAGGTCTCCATTTTGTGACGCGACTAACCATTTGTCGGGTATCACTGGAACCAAATTTTCAGACGCTACATGCTTGAACGCATTCCATATATGCCTGGCATATTCCTTATAACCATAATCGCAAGGATGAATTTCACTGAACAAATCAGGAGGCCACACTTGGTCCAAATCCAATTTCCCATTACGATAGTCTGTTCGCATACCGGCAATTACATCGGCATAAGGTAAATTGTATTGCCGGCATATGGCAATATGAGAACTTCTCCGTTTGAGCATTTGGATATCTTTAAGCGTTACATAATCCTTTGATGCCAAAATGACAGGAAACACCAGGCTGTGACCATTACTCAAGATGTGCCTGATTATGCCCTCATAGGCAGCAAGAGCAATATCATCCGTTGTTTTTGCATTATCATTAAGAGTGAAATCAAGAAACACCAGATCTGGATTATATGCCATCACGTCACGTTTCAGGCGATAAATCCCAAGGGTGGAGCCAATTCCCCCGATTGCGGCATCAACAAAGTTCCAATGAGCTTTGGGGTATTGTTCCCGTAAATTTCTCATAATAACCCCACGATAGCTTGTCCGATTTGGGTCACTGGCATTGGCTCCCCAAGTTAATGAACCTCCCAGAAAAACTACCGTAAGGTTTTCTCCTTTTTCCGCCCTTTTAACGAAATCACCAACTCCTTTAGACATTGCCAAGCAGCTCAAACTTAATATCTGAATCATTATGACAGTCAGGATCTTCATTGCGCTTCACCTCTATTTCAAAACTATTTTCAGCACGTCTCCGGCTAGCGCGGCTAGCGGTCGTATGCGCTGTTCATTCGGCAGTAGCAGTTCACCGCCCCAGTCATTTATCATGGCAATATCCTCGCCGGTACGCAGCAATGTTATTTTTTTAATTCTATCTTTTAACTGCGGCAGGATAACATCCCCCA
>Ga0316232_1003623_pt1 | contig 14051 bp, 15 predicted proteins | sample TBHtaG_FD_206006 | JGI IMG/M metagenome (GOLD analysis project Ga0316232, IMG submission 206006) | Freshwater microbial communities from Trout Bog Lake, Wisconsin, USA - TBH18025_13 | ecosystem: Environmental > Aquatic > Freshwater > Lake > Hypolimnion/Profundal zone | place: USA: Wisconsin... | reverse complement strand
ATTCAGCCTTGCCTCTGCAAATACATGGACGTATATAACTGTTACAATACCCGGTGACACAACAACTTTTTCTTATAATACGACAAATGGGCAAGGATTAGCTTTATCTTTTAATTTGGGTTGCGGTTCAAATTATCAAACAACAGCTGGGTCTTGGAATTCTTCAAATTATTATTCAACATCAAGTGCTCAAAATATAACTGCGACATCAGGCGCAACTTTCTACATAACAGGCGCACAATTAGAAGTTGGTTCTGTAGCAACACCATATCAATTTAATACCTACAGCGATCAATTAGCGCAGTGTGAAAGATATTATTCAGCTGGTTTTGTAGATTATTTAACAACTTATGGCGCTGGATCAAACGCTCCCGCGGTTGGTCCTATATGCTTTCCAGTAACAATGAGAACAACACCAACTTTAACAAGTTCAAATGTTACATATCGAAATAATTCAAGCGGATTAAGTTTAACTGTTGGTTCAAACCCAACAAGTTTCCAACCTTCGTGGAATGTTATTTCTACTGGTTATTCGCAAGTTTCATTTAATTGGTCAGCATCCGCGGAGTTGTAATTATGTACACTAATGCACAATATTTCGCATACAATGGGACAAATGTTAGCATAAAAGTTGAAATCAACGGCGCTGAAAGTTTTGTCCCACTCGACCCACACAACACAAATTACATCAAAATTATGGCCCTTGTTCAAGAGGGTAAGCTAACCATTGCACCTGCAAGCTAAGGAATTGAATCATGTCAACAATCATTGACGGCACAAATGGCATCTCCTCAGCTGGTTATGTTAATTCTACAACAAGCATGACAGCCACAACTAGCGTGACAGCAACAACAACTGTCAGCGATGCTATTGGCAATGTCCGTGTTCTCCCTACCAACGCGCAATCGTCTTCTTACACACTTGTCCTGTCAGATGCGGGCAAGCTGATTGACACGACATCTGGCGGCGTGACAGTGCCATCGGGTATTTTCTCAGCTGGTCAGACAATCTCGATTTACAATGACAGCTCATCAACGATTACAATTACGCAAGCCACAGGCGTGACCATGTATCTTGTTGGAACGGCTTCTACTGGCAATCGCAGCTTAACTCAAAGAGGCGTAGCCACAGTTATATGCGTAGGTTCTAATACCTTTGTTATCACAGGCGGCGGGTTGTCGTAATGACTGTTTATAGCTTTTTGGCTGGATCTTCTAAAGGTGGTAACGCGAATACATCGTATCCGCTAAATACATCATTGCGGATACGTTCTAGTGCATCAGCTTATCTCAGCAGAACGCCAGCGAGTGCTAGTAATAGAACTACTTGGACTTGGAGCGGCTGGGTTAAACGTGGAACATTAAGTCTTCGGCAGGTATTATTTGCTTGCTGGGCAGCAAATAACGACAATCAAAGATTGTTTATAGAATTTGGGAATAATTATGTTGATGAATTAAGTATAACCGCTTATTCAGTAGTATTTAGAGGTACAACTCAATTATTTCGTGATCCTTCTGCTTGGTATCATATTATTGTTGCAATAGATACTACTCAAGCAACAGCATCTAATCGTATAAAAATTTATGTAAATGGTGTACAAGTAACATCTTTTGCAACAAGCAATGATCCTGCTCTTAATGCTAGCCTTGGAATTAACCAAGCATCGGTTCACGACATTGGTCAATCAACAGCTGGAAGTTTTTATTTCGACGGATACCTCGCTGAAGTTAATTTCATTGACGGACAAGCATTAACACCATCAGCTTTTGGCGCGTATGACATCGTGACAGGCGTATGGCAGCCATCTAAGTACACTGGTACTTATGGCACTAACGGATTTTATTTGCCGTTTAGTAATACAACTAGCACCACAACATTAGGTTATGATTTTTCAGGAAATGGAAATAACTGGACGACAAATAATATCAGTTTGACTGCTGGTTCAACATACGATGCTATGACAGATGTGCCTACGCTTACAAGCAATACATCAAGTAATTATTGCGTGATGAATCCGCTGAACTATGCTGGTACAGTAACCCCATCAAACGGGAATTTGACTGTTACCGCAGCTGCTGACAATGGGCAAGTTGCTGGAACAATTGGGATGAATACAGGCAAATGGTATTACGAACATACCATTACTGCGGTAGGTGGAGAAAATTCTGTTGGAATTGGTAGTTCTCTTATTTCTAATAATTCTGGATTTGTTGGATTTGGGGCAACTCAATATGGCTATAATAATAATGGTAACAAATATAACAATGCGTCATCTACCGCATACGGCGCAACATTTACAACAGGCGATGTAATTGGTGTTGCTTACGATGCAGGCGCTGGCTCATTGACGTTCTACAAAAACGGAACTTCACAAGGAGTTGCTTTTACTGGCCTTACTGGAACCATGTTTCCTCTTGCGTCCGTTCGCTCAACAGGTGGTCAAAACATAAGCAACTTAAATTTTGGTCAGCAGCCTTTTGTATACACACCACCTACAGGATTTAGCGCATTAAACACAGCCAATTTACCCATTCCAACAATAACGAATGGCGCTTTATATAATGCTGCTACGATTTACACAGGAAATGGGTCTTCTCAGTCTATTGTCAACTCACAGTCCAATGGCGGGAACAATGCACTTGGCAATACGTTTGAACCTGATTTGGTTTGGATAAAAGATAGAACAACAAACAACTACCATGTTTTATTCAACAGCATAGTTGGTGGAACAAACTATCTTAGTTCTAATTCAACTCAAGTTGAAACTGGTGCATTTGGACATATAACATTTAATTCTAATGGATTTACAGTATCTTCAGGCGGTACTGGAATAAACAATGTTGGATATAATGGTGACAACTACGTCGCATGGCAATGGAACGCTGGTTCGGGAACATCTGGATCTAACACCAATGGATCAATAACAAGCACTGTCAGCGTCAATCAGGTTGCTGGTTTTAGTATTGTAACTTGGACGGGAACTGGTGTTACTGGTGCAACTGTTGGGCATGGACTTAATGCCGTACCGAGTTTTATTATAACAAAAGTTAGAAGTACAACTAATGATTGGCCTATTTATCATATAAGTTTAGGAAATACAGGTGGCATGTATTTAGATTTAACTAATGCATTTGCATCTAGTGCTGGATTTTGGAATAATACATCGCCAACATCAACAGTATTTACAGTAGTATCTGGCAATTCTAATGCTTCGGGACAAACTTATGTTGGGTATTGCTGGACGCCAATAGCTGGATATTCCTCATTTGGCAGCTACACAGGTAATGGTAGTACTGATGGGACATTTGTGTTTACAAATTTCCGCCCACGCTTTATTCTTATTAAGCGTACAGACACAACAAGTAACTGGTATATATGGGATACATCACGCAACACCTATAACGTAATCGGTGAAGAATTATACCCCAACTTATCCAACGCTGGGTCAACCGCTACAGATTTAGACGTTGTTTCTAACGGATTTAAATTAAGAAGTACGGCTGCTGATCTTAATGCAAGCGGCGGGTCATATATTTACGCTGCTTTTGCTGAAAATCCTTTCCGCAATGCCTTGGCGAGATAGGTGCAAAATGGTATATAAATACTGTTCAACCAGAGGGGTAAAACAATGAACGTAACATTAAGCTTAACAGTAGATGAAGTTAACTACATTCTTCAAGCACTTGGACAACGTCCATTTGCTGAGGTTCAACAGCTCATCTTTAAAATCAAACAGGATGCAGAAAGCCAGCTGGCTACCGCACCAGCTCCTGCTCTCGCTCCAGAAGCAACAGCAACTCCAGACGCACCAACGGAATAATTATGGACACGCAGACTCTCATAAACACAACTATTGGCATTGGTTTAACTGTCGTTGGTTGGTTCGCAAGAACATTATGGGAGTCTGTATGTCAATTACGAAACCAAATTCATGAAATTGAAATAGATTTGCCAAAAACTTATGTTAGTAAAGATGACTTCAGCAATACGATGAAACACATTGAAGACATGTTTCAGCGTATTTATGATAAACTTGACAATAAAGCAGACAAGTAGTTTAGTTTAAGGGGGAGAATAGCATGGTTAAACATGGACCCTTTAACAATTCTTGCATTGGCGCAAACGGCATACGGCGCCATTAAATCAGGCATAGCGGCTGGTAAAGAAATCCAAGGCATGATGCAAGATGTCAGCTCCCTTATGGGGACTGTTGGCGAAATTACGCGCCTTGCTGCCGAGCCTAAAAAGGGCGGCTTATTTACATCCAAAGAAAGTGCGGAAAAGCGGGCTATGGAAGCCTATGCCGCCAAACAGCAAATCAACAAAATGATGCAGGAAGCACAAAATCTGTTTGTGTCTGAATATGGCTACGCAGAATGGATGCGCCTGCAAGAAGAAATTACCCGTATTAAGAAGGCTGACAAACTGGCAGCTGAAAAGGCAAAACGGGAGCGTGAAAATTTTTTACGCGGTTTGCTGGTGTGGGGCAGTGTTTTTGTCATCACATTTGTGGTAATTATAGTTGTGTTTTTCGTCGCTTATGTCCTCACAGTGAAAGGTTAATCCCATGCAAATGTCAGAAGGTGGTTTGAACGCCCTTACAAAACAATTTGAGGGCTGTAAGCTGACTGCTTACCGCTGCCCAGCAGGTAAGCTGACAATCGGTTATGGCCATACATCAGCCGCTGGTGCTCCAGAAGTCACTGAAGGCATGACAATAACACAAGAACAGGCCAATCAAATCCTCGCATCTGACATGCAGAAATTTGAGAGGCAAGTCGAATCACTTGTTAAAGTGGAACTGACACAGCACCAGTTCGATGCTTTGGTCGATTTTTGCTATAATGAGGGTAAAGGTAATTTGGTTCAGTCTTCACTTTTAAGATACGTTAATGCCAAGCAGTTTGACAAGGTTCCAGCTGCTTTCATGCTTTATAACCGCGCAGATGGTCAGGTGTTAAATGGGCTTATTCACAGACGTGCCGAAGAAGTCAAATGGTGGAGTTCAGGAGAGGCTCCCATTGACCAAGAAGAAATGCGTGCCACGCCAGACGTTCCGAAGGCCAAAACAATGGCAGACAGTAAGCAAGGAAATACAGCTCTTGTCACCTCCGCCTTGGGTGCTGCGGGAGCCGCCAAAACTGTCACCGACCACGCTCAAGATGTGGTTGGACAAGCGCAATCGGCTAATGACCTTCTGACACAAATCCAAGGTCTATTATCAAATACCAATTTTGACATCATGCTGGCTGTTGTGGTGGCAGGATTTGCTATTTGGTATTTCCGTAAGCAGCACATGGAGGAGCATGGTGTATGATGGCTTTTCTGTTCACCCCCATCGGTCGCTATATCGCACTTGCTATTATTGTGATAATGTGCGTGACAGGAGTTTATTACAGTATTAGATCTAATGCTGTGACAGAATATCAGGCCAAAGAATTGGCCGTGTCAGTGGAACATGAAAATGCGGCAATTAAAGCTGGTGACAGGGCTGATGCTATTGACAGTGACCCTAGCAGGTTGCGCGATCCGGACTCCTTTGAACGCAAGTAGCGCGTGCAATGTATGGAAAGATGTCAGTTGGTCTCCAAAAGATACTGACCAAACCATTCGGGAAGTGAAAGAAAACAACGCTCGCCGGACTGGTTATTGCGAAGGTGTTAAATGACAACAGGTTTATCCTATGACGGATCGGTTTCTGGCACGACAAGTTACGTGACACAGATTGCTACTATGGCTGTTGTCAGCCCAACTGACACCAATTTTCAGACCATTCTGCCACAGATGATTACATATGCGGAAAACCGCATGTATCGCGACTTAGACTTTTTATTTACGTCTATTTCAACAACGGCATATGGTTTGACAGTTGGCAGCCGCAGCATTGTGGTCCCAGCCAATATATTTGTGGTTCCAGAGCAGATTTCTGTCATTACACCTGCTGGCACGTCTGACCCAAATTCTGGTGTCAGGAACCCACTTCTACCAACGACCAAAGAATTTTTGGATCAGGTTTTTAACAACGCTTCAGCTACTGGATTGCCACAGTATTTCTGCCCATTTGGTGATTACACATTCCTTGTGGGTCCATATCCAGATGCAAATTATATTTGCGAAATTACGGGTACATATCGTCCCGACAGCTTATCATCTACCAATCTTACGACATTTATCAGTCTGTATTTGCCTGACCTGTTTATTATGGCAAGCATGATTTATGTCAGCGCATACCAGCGCAATTTCGGTCGAGCTGTTGATGATCCGACAATGGCTGTGACATATGAATCCCAATATCAAGCCCTTCTCGCATCGGCTAAACTGGAGGAAAACCGCAAGAAGTACGAAGCAGCCGCTTGGTCGTCTCAGTCGCCATCTGTTTCAGCTTCTCCGACAAGGGGCTAACACATGCCTCATTCCAGTTTTAAACTCATACCAGGGGTCGATCAGAACAAAACCCCCGCTTTAAATGAGGCAGCTATTTCATTTAGCCAGCTGGTTAGGTTTATTGCTGACCGCACACTTGGCGGGTTAATTCAAAAGCTTGGTGGTTGGAGTAAATTTATTACAACTCCAATTAATTCAATTGTCCGCGCTTTATGGGCATGGGAAGACACCAACTCAAATGCTTATTTAGCAGCAGGAGCTGAAGGACAAGCACCAGTAACTGTGACAGGCGCATCTGGAACTGGATCTACAGCTACTCTGACATTTGCAGGTCCAATTAATTTTAAAGTTGGAACAGGTATTACTGTCACAGGAATTAATAACACTGTGACTGGTGCATCTGGCACGGGTACAACTGCGACTGTTACTTTTTCTGGCGGGATAACCTTCCCAGTTGGTACAAGTGTCACCATAAGCGGCATTAATCCATCAGGATATAATGGCACTTATTTAATTACAGCAAGTTCATCTGGCAGTGTCAGCTTCTCAAATGTAACAACTGACACATATGTTTCGGGCGGTGTTATTTCTGGCCAAGGCGGATATAACGGCACGTTTTCAGTAACGGCAAGCACATCAACAAGTGTCAGCTATGCTAATACGACTACATATACTTATGTTTCTGGCGGCTCTATTGCTGGCTTGGGTGGTGCTTTAACAGTTGTTAAAAATGGCAACCCCGTCGATATTACTCCTGAAATAATCACAGTAAGTGTCCAAGTAAAAGCAACAACAACATCAGGTTCAAACGCTGTCACAATTACTGACACAGGACGTAATGTTACGGCTTATGATGTCGTTAACATTGAAACGCAAATCAGTGTTGGTGGTTTAATTTTATTTGGCGTTTATCAATGCTACCCACAGGATGCCAACACGTACATCATATACACATATGATGCTAATGGTAATCCTATGAACGCCACATCATCAGTCACAACTGGTGGTGTTGTTGCTGCATTTACGACAACAAGCGGCAGTAACTTTGTCAGTGTTTATTTGCCAAATAATGGCTTTCAGGTTGGTGACACATACTCGGTTCTTGTCCCCACTTTTGTTGGTGGTTTGACTATTTATGGTAATTATTTTGTCTCCAGCATATCAATATCAGATCCGTTAAACACATTTACGATTGCGGCATCTGCTTCAGCTTTATCAACGGCTACTGTTTCTCAAAATGGCGGCAATGCGTTTTATCTATACTATGTTGGCAAAGGGCCATTACCTGCCGGAACAGGTTTTGGTATTGGCGCATTTGGTTCTGGCGGATTTGGTACTGGTACAGCGCCAGTTGCAACAGTTGGTACAGCTATCAATGCCGTTGACTGGACATTAGATAACTGGGGTGAAATTCTTATTTCTTGCCCATTAGGTGGTGGCATTTATCAGTGGGACCCCATTGTGTCATCACAAATTGCGCAAATTATTCCAAATGCGCCTCCTGTTAACCAAGGCATGTTTGTTGCGATGCCTCAGCGTCAAATTGTGGCATGGGGTTCGACAAATACAGGTATTGTTGATCCGTTGCTTTTGACGTGGTGCGATGTCAATAATTTTAATCAATGGCAAGCTTTAATCACAAATCAAGCTGGTTCATTCCGTATTCCAAAAGGCTCTAAAATTGTTCAATGTATCCAAGGCCCACAACAAGGTCTTGTGTGGACAGATTTGGGCATTTGGTCGATGCAATATGTTGGCCCCCCTTATGTTTATCAATTCAATGAAATCGGTACTGGTTGCGGTCTGATCGGAAGAAAAGCCGCTGGTTCTGTAAATGGTAATGTCTATTGGATGGGGCAGAGCCAATTCTTTATGTTATCTGGAGGCGGTGTCACGCCGATCAGATGCCCAGTGTGGGACGTGATTTTTCAAGATTTAGATACAACAAATCTCGATAAAATTCGTTTTGCTGCTAACTCTCGTTTTGGCGAGGTTGCATGGCATTATCCAACAACCAGCAATGGCGGCGAAATTAATGCGTATGTAAAATACAACTACGTTCTCGATCAATGGGATTTTGGTACAAACACAACGCAAAATCCATATGTGGCACGGACAGCATGGATCAATGAATCTGTGCTTGGGCCTCCAATTGGTGCTGGCACAAACACATACCTTTATCAGCATGAGACATCGACTGATGCCGACGGCACAGCAATGGTGTCATCATTCCAAACAGGTTATTTTGTGCTGAGTGAAGCCGACTGGATGATGTTTGTGGACCAGATATGGCCAGACATGAAATGGGGATACTATGGAGGTACGCAAGGTGCGAACGTCCAGATCACATTTTTTACAGCTTTTTATCCTGGGCAAACTCCTTCACAATATGGCCCATACACAATGACAGAGGCTACGACTTATATTACCCCACGTTTTAGAGGTCGTTTGGTGTCAATACTGATCGAAAGCAGTGACATCGGATCATTCTGGCGGCTGGGTAATATCCGTTATCGCTATCAGCAGGATGGGAAGTACTAATGAGTGCATCATTATCAGACATCCTAACGACACAGAAAAACGGAGTTGTTGGATTAAGCAACATACAGCAAGCATATTTGCGCCCGTTAGGAGCTGTAACCAGCGCGACTGTGACAGGGAATACGCTTGTTATTTCTGGAAGCGGTTATCTGTGTCGTTTTGTTGTTTTAGCGGCGGGTTCAGCTGTTGGCGGGATTTATAATGCGTCCACTGTTGCAAGCGCGGCTTCATCAAATCAATTATGCGTTACGCCTGAAACAGTCGGTATTTTTGAAGCTGGGTTGGTATTTACCAATGGCATTGTCATTAAACCTGGCACGGGCCAATCTATTAACGTCACGTATTCTGTGGGGTAAATTATGCCATTGAAAAAAGGTTCCTCACAAAAAACAATTAGCGGCAATATAAGTGAACTGGTTCATTCTGGCCGACCACAAAAACAGGCGATTGCGATTGCTTTGAGCACAGCTCGTGAAGCAAGCCGTGCCAAACGTGCATTTGGCGGGCATGCGCCTAATTTTATTCTGTCACAGCGTGCTGTTCCAAAGCCTCAAGCTATTAAGCCACATGTAGGCCCGATCCATAGCGCGGTACAAGGCAGAACTGACCATTTGCCTATGCACGTGCCATCAGGATCTTATGTCATTCCTGCTGACATCATTTCGTCGATGGGCGAAGGGAACACCATGGCTGGGTTCAGAATTATGAATCAAGTTGTTAATGAGCATGGTGGCATACCAGATCATTATGCCAGAGGGGGCTATACAGGTGAATTAGCCCCAATCGTAGCGGCGGGTGGAGAATATGTCATTCCGCCAGAGGCAGTTACATCCATGGGTAATGGTGACATGGATAGAGGTCATCGAGAGTTGGATGACTTCGTTAACCAGTGGCGTGCTAAAACTGTGAAAACGCTACAGAAATTGCCAGGGCCGAAAAAGAGTTAAGAATGGAAGAATTCTTTATGCAATTCTTTAGCAGCAATACAATAAGCTTTATGAGCTTCTTCTTTGGTTGCATAACAGCCAAGATGCTTAACTTTTTTATTATAAGTAATTTGTGCAGTCCAAGGTTTATTTTTCAAATGTGGTTTATAATTAACTCCTTTCAAACCATATTTATTAAAATTTTTGCTATTTGCCCTGTTTTGGGCATGTGTTGCTTCTCTCAAATTGCAAATTCTATTGTCACTTTTGTTGCCATTTATGTGGTCGATTTGTTTAAGGGGAATTTGACCTTTAACATAAAACCAAGCCAATCTATGGGCCGAATAATATTTCCCTTTTATCTCAAGACTAACATAACCTTTCTTATTAAGGCAGCCAGCAACTGCGCCAATTTTAATTTTTTGGCGTGGTTTTTTCCAATAAAACAATCCATTATCTGGATTGTAATACAGAAATTCTGTAAGTTCGAGATGAGTAATCATTTCTTAATTATGCCAGGATTTGAAATGGATTGCAAGGACTAAGGGGGTCTATATGTCCGAAGAAAACATTGATGTGAGAATTGGAACGCCAGAAGATGTTCACAAGATGATGGACTTAGCTTTGGCAGCTTGTGATGAAAATGGGTTTGTCGATCCTAATCCTCAAAAGCTTTTGGGTGAAATTTGGACAGCGTTAAATACCGAAGACGGATTAATTGGTATTATTGATGGCGGGAATGAAGTTTTAGAGGGTGCAGTCCTTCTCAGGATCGGCACAATGTGGTATTCAGACACTAAGGTTCTGGAAGAGAAGGCAATTTTTATTCATCCTGACTATAGAAAAGCTAAGGGGGCTAGAGCCAAACGGCTTTGCGAGTTTTCTAAAGTTGTGGCTGATTCTTTGGGAATACCCCTTATTATTGGGGTGTTATCGAACAATCGGACTGAGGCTAAAGTGCGTTTATATGAACGGCAATTTGGGAAACCAAGTGGTGCGTTTTTCTTATATGGCGCGAAGACTGGCTTCAGAAATTTAGAAACTGAAGAAGTGGCGTAAGCCGGAGATACGATAATGGGAAGTAGCGGCAAAACTACTCAGTCCACACAGCAGGTGCAAATACCAGCAGACGTGTTGGCGCGGTATAATTCGGTTAACGCACAAGCACAACAGGCTGCCTCTGCACCATTCCAACAATATACTGGTGAGTTTGTCGCCCCATTAAACCAAACGCAACAACAAGGCGTTGGTCAAACAACTGCGTATTCGCAAGCTGCACAACCATATTATGGCGCTGCTGCGGGATTGACACTTGGTTCGGCGGCTTCTTCACCTGGCCCGCTGACAAGCCAGCAGATTAGTCAGTATATGAATCCGTTCACAAATGCTGTCATTAATCCGACTGTCCAAGCGTTACAACAACAACAGGGTCAGCAACTCGCTCAACAGCAAGCACAGGCAATTCAATCTGGCGGTTTTGGTGACAGAGCGCAATTGGCTCGTGCTCAGTTGCAAGGTCAACAGGCATTAGGACTTGGACAGGCTATTTCGCCGCTGCTCCAACAGAATTACCAGCAAGCTTTGACAACGGCGACTGGTCAGCAACAACTTGGTTTGCAAGAACAGCAACAGATGCTTGCCGCAGCACAAGCTATGGCTGGTATTGGCACGGCTGCTCAAACTTCTGGCCTTACAGGTGCTCAAGCACTTCTCAGTGCTGGTACACTTGGACAGCAAACACAACAGGCTCAAGACACAGCTGTTTATCAACAGTTCTTGCAACAACAAGGCTATCCATTCCAGACAGCACAATTCCTCGCCAATATCGCAGAAGGAACTGGTGCATTATCTGGTTCTACAACAACGGGCACACAACAAGCTCCATTTTTCTCTGATCGTCGCTTAAAAGAGAATGTCACCAAAATTGGTAAGACCAATGATGGATTGGGCATCTACAAGTACAATTACAAAGGCGACAATCAAAAACAAATCGGTCTTATGGCCGATGAGGTTGAAGATAAACATCCAGAAGCCGTCGGTCTTTCTGGTGGTTATAAGACAGTTGATTATGATGCTGCGACAGCAGACTCAGAACGTCCAGAAAAACGCAACGGCGGTGGTCTTGATTTAAATTGGATGGGCGGTGCTGTTCATGACACGGATGAACGCGGTCATTATGCTACGGCAGGATCGGTCGATTACACATCTGGTGGCATGGGAAGCTTAGATCCATATTTGGCAAGTTATCTTCAGCAACAGCGTAGTTTCCTGCCAGGAATTGGCGGACAATCATACGCTTCGACATCTGGCACACCTGGCAGCAGCGCAGCAGCTCGTGTCCCAACAGCAAATGTCCCGATAGCACGTGGCCTTAATGCACCATCATTAAAAATGGGGCAACAGCAAACTGGCTTACAGACATTGGCTGGTGATGTTAACGATGCGGCTAAAGTTGGAAGTGCGGTTGAAACTGCAAAAGGCGGTTTAGATAAAGCAATCCAATGGGCCGAAAATATGAACCAATCGGCCGAAAATATGAAGCACACGTCTTCTATTCCAAGCTCATTAAGAGGCGAGCCTCAAGCGCCATCTGGCACAGCATCTTCACCTGCCCCTGCTCCTGCCATGCCACAGCCTGAAATGAAAACTGATTGGGACACTGGAGCGCCCGGTACAGCTAATGGCGGCGCTCGTATGGGTTATGCAGCTGGTGGCGTTAACCCTTATGCTCTTCCAGACCCCACCAAAGGTGTTGGCTCTGTCATTCAATCAGACGAAGATTCACAAGAAAAACCACAGCAACTTAAAACTGCAAGCTTATCAGGTGGCCCAAGCAGTGGCGGTTTGGGTAGCGACATTATGGGTGCGGCTGGTATTGTTAATGCTGGCTCAACTTTAGCTGGGGCAGCTTCTAAATTTCTTCCAATGTTACTAGCCGCTAAAGATGGCGGCGCAATAAATCGCCATGGATATGCAACAGACGGAACTGTTAGCTCAGGTTTAGGCGCTGCATCATCTAATGATAACAATCAGCCCCCGCCAATTAGTGACAGTGACAGGGATCTGGCTATTCGCACGATTGCTTCTGAAACAGGCGGTGATCCAGATGAAACGCTTGGGATTGCGTCTGTCATCAACAACCGCTTTAAAAGCGGCAAATACAAATCATATGGTGAAGTTGTTCAGGCCCCTAGCCAATTTGAGCCATGGAGCAATCCAGATGGCTCCAACTACCCAATGAAAATTGATCCTACAAGTGATCGCTATAAAAATGCGGCATCAGCTTTTGATCGTGCTTTGCAAGGTGAAGACCCGACCAATGGCGCAACCCATTTTTGGTCTCCTTCGGCACAAGCTGCGCTTGGGCGCAATGTGCCTGATTGGGCACAAAATAGTGATGGTGTAGATATTGGGAAAACACGTTTCCATAAACTTGATCCATCTGAGCTTCCTGCCTACTCGCCAGTGCGAGCTAATTTGGGTGGACAACCTGCGCAACAACCTGGCCTTGGCGGGACAACATATGATGGCACACCAGCTCGTTATGCCAGCTTGGGCGATGTCATGTCAGATGTCTTGCCGAAAAGCGTTCCAACTTCTGGTGATTTTTGGGTTCCTGCTTTGTCAGGAATTGGCTCGATGTTAGCTTCACGCAGCCCATTCCTTGGCGTTGCGCTTGGTGAAGGATTGGTCGGCGGTGTTGCTGGCTATCAGGCTCAACAACGTCAAGATATGGAAATGGCTAAACAGACAATGGATCTGATTAACAACAGATTTGTTGAAGTGCCAGATGGCAAGGGTGGTATTGTCTTCCATAATAAAATGACAGGAGAGTTTGTAACACCCCAACAGCTTCAGGCTATAGCTGCTGGCATGTTTAAAGCAATTGGTCTTGACCCTGCAAAATATGGTTTTGACCCAACTGTATCGGCGCAAGCCCCAATTAAATCTCTTAACAATGTTGTTGCTGGACCCGGTGCGCCAAGTGGTGGCACGACTACAACTCAACAGCAACAGCCGTCAGCGCAACAGCAAACAACAACAGGTACAACTACGGACACAGGTAAGGCTGCTCCATCAGCAGTTCCAACTGACCCTACACGCATGAACGCTGCCCAGCTGCAAGATCTTTATGCGTCTAATCCTGAAAAATATGGATTAACTCAAGTTAAAAAACTTGATGACCAAATTAATGAAACA
>Ga0316232_1003610_pt1 | contig 14091 bp, 12 predicted proteins | sample TBHtaG_FD_206006 | JGI IMG/M metagenome (GOLD analysis project Ga0316232, IMG submission 206006) | Freshwater microbial communities from Trout Bog Lake, Wisconsin, USA - TBH18025_13 | ecosystem: Environmental > Aquatic > Freshwater > Lake > Hypolimnion/Profundal zone | place: USA: Wisconsin... | reverse complement strand
TATTTCAACTGTGGCGGGTATTAGCTCCTACGGTTATTCGGGCGATGGTGGAGCAGCAACCAATGCAAAATTATGGAGGCCATACGATGTGGCAGTGGATTCGAGCGGAAACATTTTAATCGCCGATTGGGCGAACTCTCGGATCAGAAAAGTGGATTCCAACAGCATCATCTCAACCGTGGTCGGCACGCAATACCCCGGCTTTTCGGGTGACGGTGGTATGTCAACCAACGCAAGTATCGCAAACCCCTCTGCAATATATTTGGATTCCTTGGGGAATCTGCTTATTGCCGACCTCAGCAACGGACGTATCCGGAAAGTGGACACCAACAGCATCATCAACACGATAGCCGGAAATGGTGGATTTGCCTTTTCGGGAGATGGAGGTGCCGCAACCAACGCGAGCTTACATGCTCCATGGGCTGTAACGGCAGATTCCATCGGCAACATCTTCATCGCAGATTATTACAATCAGCGAATCCGTAAAGTGAGCACCAACGGCATCATTACCACGGTTGCCGGTAACGGCATTCAAGGTTTTGCCGGTGATGGCGGATCGGGCAACAATGCCAATTTTTCTTACCCGCGTGGGATATCGGCAGATGTTGCGGGAAATGTTTATATCTCGGATACATACAACAATCGCATCCGCAAGCTGGCTTATGTGGACTATGCGGATCAACCGGCGTTCACGCTGACCAATGTCACGCCCGCCAGCTTGAGCAATTATTACTCCGTCATCGTCACCAGTGCCTCCGGCAGCGTCACGAGCAGCGTGGTCACGGTGAATTTACAATTGCCGCCCATCACGCCATCGTTCACCGCGTCCAACGGCATTTATAATTTTGCCTGGAGCGCAGTATCCAATTTTGCCTACCAGTTGCAATACGCCACGAATCTCGTCGCGCCGGCTTGGATTGACATTGGCAGTCCCATCACTGCCACCAACAATTCCGTGTCCACCACGGATGCCGTGGGCGCGGACGTGCAGCGCTACTATCGCGTGCGCCTTTGGCCGTAGTGCTGCTGGGTTTAAATTCAGCTTGGTCAGAAAATGGAGTCAGAAGCTTCGTCGCCATCTATTCGCCGCCGCAAATTCCCCCTTGGCTCACTTCGCGGTCACGGAGACGTAGTTTTTTTTGCCTTTGCGGAGCAAAATATGATTATGGATCAAATCTTTGGTCGTGACGAGACGGTGCCAGTCCGGTTCGCGGAGATTGTTCACGTTGACGCCGCCGCCTTCGATGTCTTTTCGCGCCTGACCTTTGGATGAGCATAGTCCGGCGTGGATGAGCAGTTCAACCAGCGACAAGCCCTCGCCGTCCAGTTTGGATTTTTCAATTTCCTTCGTCGGGACCTCGCCGTCAATATCTTCGAAGAAATTGATTTCCGAGTTAAGAATATCGCCGCCCTGGCCGAACAAAACCGCGCTGGCGATCTGCGCCTTGTGTAGCGCATCCTCGCCGTGGATCAACAGCGTCATCTCGGCGGCGAGCGCGCGATGCGCCTCGCGCGCTTCCGGGCGTTTTTGATGTTTCTGCGCCAGCGCATCAATCTCCTCCTTCGAACGCTGGAGCGTGAAAAATTTCAGGTAGCGGACGACGTCGCGGTCGTCGGTGTTGATCCAAAATTGGTAAAATTTATAGACGCTCGTTTTCTTCGGATCGAGCCAGATGGCACCGGCCTCGGTCTTGCCGAACTTCGAGCCGTCGGCGTTCGTGATGAGCGGCAGCGTCAGGCCGTAAACCGTCTTGCCCAGTTTTTTGCGCGTCAATTCGATGCCCGCCGTGATGTTGCCCCACTGGTCGCTGCCGCCGATTTGCAGTTCGCAATTTTGGTCGCGGCACAGCACCATGAAATCGAACGCCTGCAGCAGCATGTAGCTGAATTCGGTGTAGCTGATGCCAACCTCGCGGTCTTCCATGCGCGCGCGGACGGATTCCTTGGCCACCATCTGGTTCACGGAAAAATGTTTTCCGATGTCGCGCAGAAAATCGAGGAATGAAATGTCTTTCGTCCAACTGGCGTTGTCCACGAGCCGTGCGGGATTTTCCTTCGTCTCAAAATCCAGCAGCTTGGTGAGCTGCGTTTTCACGCTGGCGATGTTGTGGTCGAGAATTTCCTTCGTCAGCAACTGCCGCTCGGCGGTCTTGCCGCTCGGGTCGCCGATGCTGCCAGTGGCGCCGCCGGCCACGGCAATCGGATGATGGCCGAGCTTTTGAAACCGGCGCAGCGCAATAAGTGGCACAAGATTGCCGACGTGCAGGCTGTCTGCGGTCGGGTCGAAGCCGCAGTAAAGCGTGGTGGCTGCGGCGATTTTCTTTTCCAGTTCCGCCGCGTCCGTGCAGTCGGCAATCAGCCCGCGCCATTTCAATTCATCGAGAATGTTCACGCCGGCAGGTTAAATCGGCTCCGGCCAAATGCCAATTTCCAATTCGCGCTGAACTTTGGACTTTGGACTTCGGGCTTGGGACTTTAACCTGCGCCGGTGTCAAAAATGTTGAAAGCCTCCGGCGCGATGGCCGCCGCCACTCTGCTGAGCCGCGTGCTCGGCATGGTGCGTGAAATGGTCTATGCCCGGTTCATGGGCGACGGCTGGGTCGCCAGCGCGTTTGCCTTCGCGTTCACCGTGCCGAATCTTTTCCGGCGGCTGCTGGGCGAAGGCGCGCTTACGGCGGCGTTCATCCCGATTTTCAAGGAGAAGGAAAAAACGCACGGCGAAATCGAAATGTGGCGCGCGGCCAACGCCGTGATTTCCGGCCTCGTCGTCGCGGCCAGCGTCATCATCGGCCTCGCCATGCTCGGCATTTCGCTCGCGCTGGCTGTGCATGATTTCGGCGCGCAGACAGAACTCATGCTGCGGCTGCTGCGCGTGATGTTTCCCTACATGCTGCTGGTCTGCATCGCCGCGGCGATGATGGGCATGCTCAACGCGCGCGGCCATTTTTTCATCCCGGCGATGGGCGCGACGATGCTCAACATCGTGATGATTGGCTCGGTTTTATTTTTCGCGCAGCACATGGCTTTGGATTTGCCGAAGGAACTGCGCCTGCCGAAACAGATTTTTGCGCTCGCGTTCGGCGTGCTGGTGGCGGGCGTGGCGCAGGCGGCGTTTCAACTGCCGACACTCTGGCGTGAAGGCTTCCGCTACCGCTGGGTTTCGCCGTGGAAAAATGAAACCGTGCGCCTCGTCGTAACGCGGATGATTCCCGGCACCATCGGCGTGGCCGCGTTCCAGATCAACGTGCTGGTCACGCAGACCATCGCGTTCTGGGTCGGGCCGCACATCGTCGCGTCGTTCAACTACGCGGTGCGGCTGATGGAACTGCCGCAGGGCATGTTCGGCATTTCGCTGGCGACGTTCATGCTGCCGACGCTCTCGGCGCTGGCGCTGGAAAAAAATTATGCCGAATACCGCGCGACACTCCGGCACGGCATCAGCACGCTGCTGTTCGCCAATCTCATCGCCGCGATTTTGCTTGTCGTGCTGGCCGAGCCGATCGTGCGGCTCTTGTTCGAGCGCGGCGCGTTCACCGCCGCCTCGACCGACCGCGCGGCGCTGGCGCTGATTTGTCTCGCGCCGGGACTGGTTGCGTTTTCAACGGTCAATATTCTGGCCCGCGCGTTTTTTGCGCTGGGCGACACCAAGACGCCAATGAAAATCAGCCTCGCGTGCCTGACGCTGAACCTGCTGCTCGCCGCCGCGCTGGTCGTGCCGCTGAAGCAGGGCGGCCTCGGCATCGCCAACACGATTACTTCCGTCTGCAACGCCGGGCTGCTGTTTTTCGCGCTGCGGAAAAAACTCGGCCGGCTGGAAATGGCCCCGCTCCGCGCGACCTTTCTGCCGCTGGGCATCGCCGGGTTGCTGGCCGGACTCGTCGCGTGGCAAGGCTGGCAGCTATGGGAAACTGCGCTCGGCCACGAAACGCTCGCACTGAAAATCGGCGCGGTGTTTGTGCCGGCGGGTGCGGCGGGTCTGGTTTATGGAATTCTGGCGCTGACGTTCAAGGTTCCGGCGGCGAAGGAAATGTTGGGATTTGCGCTGACGAAATTCCAGAGACGTTGAATTGTTAAATGGTTGAATCGGGTTGACCATTCAACAATTTAACGATTTAACGAATCTCCACCACCGCCGTCCAGCCGTGGCTGCCAAACTGCGATTTGAATTTTTCCGCCAGCGTTTCCGCCGCCGGCAAATCTTTGGTGATGGCGAACGTGGTCGAACCGCTGCCAGACATGAGCGCCACCTCCGCGCCATTCTCCCGCAGAAATTCCTGGTAAAGCTCCAGCACGGGAAATTTGTCGAACGCCGACGCTTCGAGCGAATTGTAAAAAGTGCCGGCGGCACCGGCCAAATTATTTGTCTGGAGGCTCTCGATTAATTCTTTTGCGCGGCCAGCTTTGCCGTTCAGCGCCTCGGGGAACCGCGCCAGATTTTGATACGACCATGGCGTCGAAATGCCGAAGCCGGGATGAGCGAGAAAAAACGCCTTGCCGTTCAACGCGGGAAATTTTTCAAGCAGCTTCACCTTTTCACCGCGGCCGGTGGCGAGCGCTGGACGGTCGTAAAGGAAAAACGGCACATCCGAGCCGAGCGCGGCCGCGAGTTCGTGCAGTTTTTCCGGCGGCAGCGGCGAACCGAATAATTCGTTCAGCGCGGAAAATGTCACGGCGGCGTTGGCGCTGCCGCCGCCGATGCCGCCGGCCAGCGGCAGATTTTTTTGCAAATGAATGCGAATGCCATCAGAAATTTTCGCGGCGGCAAGAAAAGCAGTCGCCGCGCGGTGGACGAGATTTTTGGAATCGGTCGGCAGTTCGGGATGGCTGCACGTCAGTTGCACGCCGGCGCCGGCGCGGGCAAACGTCAGTTCGTCGCAGAGGTTCACCGGCTGCATCACGGTTTCCAGTTCGTGAAAGCCGTCGGCGCGCTTGCCGAGGATGTTCAGCAGCAGGTTGACCTTGCAGGGCGATTTTTTTTCAAGCGGCATGGCTGGCCTTCCGTAAAGCAAAACGCGCCAACGAAAATTTCATCGGCGCGTTCGGCAAATTTAACCGGAACAACTTCAATTCGGGAACACCGCGAACCGGCTGCCGGGCACATACGGGAATTCGTCGCCGCCGCTGTAACCGAAATAGGTGTCGGTTTGGAATGTGGTCGTGTCAATCAGGCCCGGACGGTAGCTGTCGGGATAGGCCGTTCCCTGCGGGACATATTTTTTGTCAAAGCTGGAGTCAGTCAACATGTCGCCGGCGGGAAAGGTGACGACCTGATAAGCGCCCGCCACCGTGCGGTAAACGGACTGGTCGAAGCCGTGAATCAAGCCCGTGGCGTAGCCGCCACCCGGCTCCAGGACGGCGGACTCTTCGACGCTGGCGCGCATTTCGCCCAGGCGCGCAAATTCGGTGAGGTTGTTGAAGCCGCTGCCGAGCCGGTTTTCCGGGCCGGCGCAGCCGGCGGTGAACAGAGCGCCCAAGGCGGTCAAGGCGAGCAAAGTGATGACGTTTCGCATACGTTGTTATTTTGACTTGAGCCTACGCCGAAATCATTTTTTGTAAAGCGTCTTTTAATTTTCGTTGGCCGCCCGTTTTTTGTCGCGCCATTCCCAATACCAGGCGATCCAGACGGTGATTTCGTAAAGCATGTAAAGCGGCACGGCCATCAACACCTGCGTGACGACTTCCGGCGTCGTCAGCACCGCGCCCAAAACCAGGTTGATGACGATCATATAGCGCCACATCGAGCGGAGCATCCGGTAATTCAGCACCCCGATTTTCACCAGCGTTAGAATCACCACCGGCAGCTCGAAGCCCAGCCCCATGCCTAGCATGAATTTGCAGACGAAGCTGATGTATTCCTCCGCGCGCCATTGCATCGCGCCGAGGCCGAGCCATTGCGAATACATCTGCGACGCCGCCAGCGCTACCGGCATCAGGATGAAATAGCAGAACGCGACGCCGATCAGGAACAATCCGCCGCCGATAAACAGCGCGCGGTAAATGTATTTCCGTTCCTTCAACCGCAGCGCCGGAAAAACAAACGACGCGATGAAATATAAAAGGAACGGCGACGCCAGCACCATGCCGCCGTAAAACGCCACCTGGAACGCCACGAAAAATCCGCCCGCCGGCGTCAAGTTCACCAGGTCAATGTGCATCCGCTGCGCGTCGGCGAGGGCGGCGGGATCGTCGTTCACGCGCCAGCTTAAGATTTGATTCGTGCCGACCGTGACCGGCTCGACGACGACGGCGGCGAAACGGTTTGTGCCGGTGTGCAGCAGTTGCTGCTGTTCCGGCGTGATGGGATAACTGCCGAGCCGGGTCGCGCCGAAGCTGACGGTGACAATCTGGTTGGTGCCCGGATAGCTGACGTGGGCGCGCGACAGCGGCCATTTGATGACGCCGATGACGTAGTTGGCGCCGATGAGACAGACGAGCATCGTGAGCGACAGCGCCACGGCGCATTTGATCAGCAGCCAGCGAAAATCTTCGAGATGTTCGAGGAAGGATTTGACGGGACCGCCGCCGTCATCTGCCGCGTCCGGTTCCTGGGAAATGTCGGCCATGAAAAACTCTGCGGCTGACGTTCAGCCGGCGGGGTTCAGATGACTTTCGTTTCCGGGGGTTTCGGCTGGGTTTGCGACTGCGCGGTGGTGTTGGCCGGTGGAGTTTTCGGCGTCTCGGTGCCGGCGTTCTGGATTTCGTCCGTCACTTCGCGCGTGGCCTTTTTGAATTCCTTGATGCCCGTGCCGAGACCCTTGGCCAACTCCGGCAGCTTTTTCGCACCGAACAACAACAGCACCACGGCGAGAATCAGCACGATTTCCCAGCCGCCAAAAAAACCTGCAAGCATTGTGTTCATAACATTATTATAGCCGATTTACCCTACGCCGCCCATGCAATTAAGTAAAGCCACAAAAAAGGCCGCGCGGTGAGGCGCGGCCTTGATTTGGAAAACGTTTGAATCAAACACCGGTCTTCGGATGCAACAGCACGAAATCGTCGCGGCGATTTTTCGCCCAAGCGGCTTCGTCGTGGCCGGGATCGGTCGGCTTGTCCTTGCCGTAGCTGATGGTGCGGATGCGGTCGGGGCTGATGCCGAGTTTGGCCAGCGCCTCGCGGGCGGCCAGCGCGCGGCGTTCGCCGAGCGAGCGGTTGTATTCCTCCGTGCCACGGTCGTCGCAGTTGCCCTCGATGAGCAGCTTCGCGTTCGCGTCGGCGCTCAAGGCCGAGGCCACCGACTGCAGGTTGGCTTTTTCACCCGACTTGATGGCCGCGCTGTCGAAGGCGAAATGAATCGTGTAAGCCGCGAGCGCCGCACGGTCTTCGTTCATGTTGTCAAAGCTCTCCGCACTCGCCGTCGGTCCGCCACCGGTGCCGATGCCGGTGTCAGTGGGCATCGGATTTCCCGGCGGCAAAGTGGGTCCGCCGGTATCACCACCAACCATGGCGGATTTTGATCCCGGCAGCGCCGTGACGCCGACAGCTTTGTGGTTGTGGCAACCGGTGGTGGCCAGCGTGAGCGCCAGCGCGAACGCCAGCGGGTAAATCAGTTTCATCGTTTTCATAGTTTTTCCTGTGGTTAAAAGTTTGTCCGGTTAAATCGTAAAAAATTATTTCGCCCAAGCGGGTTGGGAATCATTGCCCGAAATCCGGCCAATATCCTTGACTTGTTTCGTCATCACGTCAAGCACAGACAGCGACTGCCGGCCGCGCGCGTCGCGGTTCAGGACCAGCGTGCGCGAGTTCGGCGCCCATGACGGATGCTGGCCCGGCACCAGCACCGTGGCCGAGCCGCCGCCCGCCGGCACGACGCAGATGTTGAAGTCGCCCATCTGCGACGTGAACGCGATCCATTTGCCGTCCGGTGACCAGTCGGGATCGGTCGGATTGGAGACGCCCGACGTCGGGATGCGCTGCACCGCGCCGCCGCCCGCCGGCACCTTCGCCAGCACGCGGCGCTCGTGCATTTTGGTCGCGAAACAAATCCATTGCCCGTCCGGCGACCAGCACGGCGAGGATTCGTCCTCCGGCGAAGTGGTCAACTGCTTGAAATCCGTGCCGTCGGCGTTGCAGACCCAGACGTTCGGGCTGCCGCTCCGGCTCAAAATCATCGCCAGCCGCGAGCCGTCCGGCGAAACCGCTGCGCTCGTGTTCAAGCCGGAAAACCGGGCGATGATGCGGCGCTGGCCCGTCGAAAGATTGTGGTAAAAAATGTCCGGGTTGCCGGGCTGATACGACGTGTAATAAACCGCGAGCCGACCCGGCACCCACGCCGGCGCGGCGACGATGGCGTTGTCATGCGTGACGGCCTGGTAATTGTGGCCGTCGAAATCCGAAACATAAATTTCTCCGTTGCCGGTCGGTGCCTGCGCCTTGAACGCGATCTTGGTCTGGCCGATGCCCTTTTTGCCGGTGATGGCCAGCACGATGTCATCGGCAAACGCGTGCGCCTGCCGCCGCAAACTCGCGCCGTTGTAGCTGCGCGAAAATTTCGTCTGGTGGCTGACGGTGTCGGTGACGTAACCCTGCACGTTTCCCGCGCTGCTGCCGCTGATACGATATTGCGCGGCGTCCGGCGTGACGAAGCTGAAACCTTGGACGTAAAGGTCGAATTTCAAAACCTCCGCCGCCTCGCCGGTGAAGCCTTCGAGCGAAACCGGAATCGGCTTGGTCTGACCCATGACGGTGATTTCGCTCTGAATGTTGATTTCTTCCTGCGCGCGGCAAAAGTTCAGCGCGGCGAACGCGAGAACGACAGGCAGAACGATGAGGCTGGTGATTTTATTTTTCATCCGAGGAGACGTTTGGCTTTGAGGTTGAAGTTGATGATGTAAGTCCGTTCCGTGTCGGCCGAGCCCTCCGGAAACGGCGCGATGTCCGTGACGCGATCCAAAGTGTTTTGCACCGAGCGGTCCACGCTCGCGTCGCCCGACGGCCCGATGACCTGCGCGGAAATCACGCGCCCGTCGCTGGCGATGGTCACGCGGACCTTGACGTTCGCGTCGTCGCTGGCGGTTTCGTCCGGCGGCATCCAGGCCTGCTCATAAACGCTCTTGACCACCTGCGCATAATTCGCCGCCGCCGCGCTGCTGTTTCCAACCGGCGCAACCGTCGTGGGCGAGGACAGATTTCGGCGCAACGCCCGGAGCGCGGAAGCAATCGCCTTGGAATTGTCGGGTGTCAGCTTGCTTTGTGTCGAAGTGGTTTTTGGCACCACGCGCGTCACGGGAGTCAAATTCACTTTGGGCGTGTGCGACGGATTTTCAGTCGGCGCGGGTGTCGGCTTTTCATCCGCCGGTTTGAAGAATTTTTCCACGCGTTCGGTAAGCGTCGGTGTCGGTGTCGGCGCAGGCGGCGTGACCACGGGCTTTTCAACTTGTGGCGTGGGTGCGGGCGGTTGCGGAGTCGGTTGCGGCGGAGTGACAACGGCCGGCGCGGGCGGCGGCGGCTGGGCGTTTGCCATGCCGGTGGTGGCGGAGTCAACCAAGTTGGCCGGAATCATGTCGAGCACCGGCGTGGTGTCCGGCTTTTCCCGCGACCAGAAAAACGCCGGGCCGACAAACAGAATCACCAACAGCAACAGGTGAAAACCCGTGGTCGCCAGGACGCATTTTTTTTGCAGGCGGTTCATTTGGGCGTCGGGTCGGTGCGCAGCGAATAGCGTGTGATGCCGCTCTTCTGGCAGCCGTCAATCACCTGCGCCACCAAGTCATACCGACTGTCCTTGTCGGCTCGGATATAAACGACGAGGTTCGGATTCGCCCGGAAATCGCTGGCAAGCTGTGAAATCATCTGCGGCAGTTGAATCCGTTTCCGGTCGAGCGCGTAGTAGCCGGTGTTCGAGACTTCAACGGTGCGGATGTCGGATTTGTTCAGCTGCTTTTCCTTCTGGCCGCCGCGCGGCAACTTCAGGTTGATGCTCTGTTCCAGCAGCGGCGTGGTGATGACGAAGATGATGAGCAGCACGAACGCGAGGTCCAGCAACGGCGTGATGTTGATTTCACTCAACGTCACCATGTGACTGCGCTGTGAAAAGCGTCGCATAATCAAAAATCGTTGAATCGTTGAATCGTTGAATCGTTGAATCGGCGGGCCGGTCGCGAACCGGCAGCCACGATGTAACGATTTAACAATTTAACAAATTTCATATTCATTCGTCCGCGAGAAATTCTGTTTCCATTTTGGAAACGAGTTCCTGCGCGAAATTGTCCAGGCCGACGGTGAACACGCGCAAATTATGCACGAGCCAATTATAGCTGAACATCGAGGGAATCGCCACGAGCAGGCCGGCCACCGTCGTGATGAGCGCGGCGGAGACGCCCGGTGCCATCGCCGCCATCGTCGCGCTGCCCTGCTGCGCGATGCCGGCAAACGTGCTCATCACGCCCCAGACCGTGCCGAGCAGGCCGATGAACGGCGCGCCGCTCACCGCAATCGCCAGCAGAATCAGACCGGATTCCAGCTTCAGCGATTCCTGCGCGACGACATTTTCCATCGCGCGTTTGACGTGCTCCATGTTCTTGAGCGAGATCTGCTGCTTGCTGCGTTCGCCGCCGGGCCCGCGCAGCCGCGCGTCCAGCGCCACGCAACCGGCCTGATAAACCATGTAGAGCGGACAACCCTCGACCTCCAGCTTGCGGTCGAACATCTCCAGCACTTTTTTTTGGGCGTGGAATTCCTGGTCGAAGTAGTAGTTCAGTTTCCGCGCGCGGCGCATTTGCGCGGCCTTGTAGAACATCGTGGACCACGCGATGATGGAAAAGAAAATCAAGCAGACGATGATCGCCTTGGCTTCCGGCGTCGCCTGATCCCAGACATAAACGAGTTCCGACTGCTTGGCAGCGATTCCCGCGACGGCAAATAGATAGAGTCCACCCATAAAATTGCGACGGTGACTTGGACGTGAGGAACCGAAGCGACCAAGCGGCAGGCGGTCGAACCGATTCCTGCCGGCCAAAATATTATTCGCCGCGGCGGAAATGCCAAGCCTTTTTGCGCGAAAAACAAACTTTGTCCGCGCCGCGAAATCGCATACAAAGTGGCCCGATGTCACGTCCGCGCCTCATCGCCCTGCTGCTCGCGCTCGCCACGCTGGTGGTTTATCTGCCCGTCGTGCATGACGGCTTCGTGAACTTTGACGACCAGGAATACGTCACGGAAAATCATCCCGTGCTGGCCGGCCTGACGTGGGACAGCCTCCGCTGGGCGTTCACGAGCTTCCACGCGGCGAACTGGCATCCGCTCACCTGGCTCTCGCACATGCTCGATTGCGAGCTGTTCGGTCCCAATCCCGGCGCGCATCATTTCGTCAACGTGCTGTTCCACGCGGCCAACGTCGCGCTGCTGTTTGTGCTGCTCCTGCGGCTCACGAACGCGCTGTGGCCGGCGGCATTCATCGCCGCGCTGTTCGCCTGGCATCCGCTGCACGTCGAATCCGTCGCGTGGGTCGCCGAGCGCAAAGATGTGTTGAGCACGTTTTTCGCGCTGTTGGCGTTGTTGAGCTACGCGAAATTTGCCAGGGAAAATTGCCGCCGCAGTTTTTGGCTGGCGCTCATTTTCTTCGCGCTGGGTCTGATGGCCAAGCCGATGCTCGTCACGCTGCCGTTCGTCATGTTGCTGCTGGATTACTGGCCGCTCCAAAGAGTTGGAGGTTGCAAGTTGAAAGTTACGGGTTCACCAACTCCGAACCTTCGTCCTTCATCCTTCATCCTTCTCACTTTTGAAAAATGGCCGTTCTTCCTGCTCGCTGCCGGTTCCTGTATCGCCACTTATTTCGCGCAGCGGACCGGCGCAGCGGTGATGACGTTGGAACAGCTTTCCTTCAGCCTGCGTCTCCAAAACGCGCTCATCGCCTACGCGCGCTATCTGCTGGACACCGTCTGGCCCGTAAATCTTGCGATCTTGTATCCGCTGCCGAACCATCTGCATTGGATCCACGCCGCCGCCGCAACCGCAACTGCCGCGCTGCTGCTCATCTCATGGCTCGCCTGGCGCACGCAAGCCAGCCATCCTTATTTCATAATCGGCTGGCTGTGGTTTTTGGGAACGCTCGTGCCGGTCATCGGACTGATAAAAGTTGGCAGCGCGGCGCTCGCCGACCGTTACACCTATTTTCCGCTGATCGGAATTTTCCTCATTGCCGCCTTTGGCGCGCGCGATTTGGCCGCGCGATTTCCGTTCCTGAAAAAACTTTTGCCGGCGGCGGCAGTTTTGATTCTCGCCGCCTGCGTGGGGTTGACGGAACGACAGTTGGCTTTCTGGCATGACAGTGAAACACTTTTCCGCCGCGACCTGGCTGTGACGGCGGACAACGCCAACGCCCACATCAATCTCGGCGCGGCTTTGGAAATGTCCGGCCGCGAGCCCGAGGCGCTGGCCGAATATCGCGAGGCAGTGCGGCTGGCCGACGACAGCGTCAACGCGCATTTCAACCTCGCCAACCTGCTCACAAAAATGAACCAGCCGGCCGAGGCGCTGCCAGAATATGACCGGGCCATCGCGCTCGCGCCGAACATGGCCAATTTGCGCAACGGCCGGGGTGAAGCGCTCGCGGAGTTGGGAAAATTCAACGAGGCGGAGAGCACCTTTGCCGAGGCCGTGCGGCTTGATCCGGAATACGCGGCGCCGCATTTCGAGCTGGGTAAAACTCTGCTGAAGCAAGGTCGCGATGCGGATGCGATTGGCGAATTCCGCGCCGCGCTCCGGCTCGACCCGGATAATTACAAAATTCTCACCTACGTCGCCCATGTGCTCGCGGCCGAGGAAAATCCGCAGATCCGCGACGGCCGGACCGCACTGGTGCTCGCCATCAAGGCCAACACGCTGACCGGCGGCAACCAGCCGCTTGTCCTCGACGCGCTGGGCATGGCCTGCGCCGAAACCGGCGACTTCACCAACGCGTCCGAGGCGGCGCAAAAAGCCCTCGATCTGGCCACCGCCGCGAACCTGAAAAAAACCGAGCCGATCCAGCAACGGCTCGAGTTCTACAAAAACCACCAGCCGTGGCGCGAATCGTTCCTCGCCACCAACGCCCCCGCCGCACTTCATCCGTGAATTCAAACCCGCCCAACGCCACATTCCAGCCGCGCTTCCTCGCGCTGCTGCTCGCGCTCGTCACGCTGGTGATTTATCTGCCGGTGTTGCATGACGGTTTTGTGAATTTTGACGACGATGATTACGTCACAAGCAACCGGGTGGTCAAAAATGGCCTCACGCCGGCCGGTGTGCATTGGGCCTTCACGACGTTTCACGCGGCGAACTGGCATCCGATGACGTGGCTGTCACACATGCTGGACTGCCAACTTTTCGGACTCAACCCGGCGGCCCATCACTTCATCAATGCCTTGCTCCATTCAGCAAACGCGGCTTTGCTTTTTATTTTGCTGTTGCGGCTGACCCGTCTTACCTGGCCCAGTTTGATCGTCGCCGCGCTGTTCGCGTGGCATCCGTTGCATGTCGAATCCGTCGCGTGGATTTCCGAACGCAAGGACGTTTTGAGCACGTTCTTTGCACTGCTGGCGCTCTTGAGCTACGCAAAATTTGCCCGGGAAAAGTGCCGCCGGAGTTATTGGTTCGCGCTTTGTTTTTTTACGCTCGGTCTGATGGCCAAACCAATGCTGGTCACGCTGCCGTTGGTCCTTCTGCTGCTGGATTTCTGGCCGCTGGAACGATTTAACAATTCAACGGTTAAACGATTGCTCGTCGAAAAAATTCCATTCTACCTGCTCGCCGCCGGTTCCTGCATCGTCACTTTTCTGGCCCAGCGCGCGGAGGCCGTGCGCACGCTCAAACAGGTTTCGCTTTCACTGCGGCTGGAAAATGCGCTGGTCGCCACCGCGACTTATCTGTTTCAAATTTTCTGGCCGGCCAACCTGGCCGTGTTTTATCCGATGCCGGAAAAAATCGCTCCGGTGGCAGTCATTATTTCCGCCACGGCTTTGGTTTTAATTTCCGTGCTGGTCTGGCGGGCGCGAAATAATTGCCCATGCTGGACGACCGGCTGGCTGTGGTTTCTTGGCACGCTCGTGCCGGTCATCGGACTGGTGAAAGTCGGCGATGCCGCGCACGCCGACTGCTACACCTATTTTCCGG
>Ga0316232_1003609_pt1 | contig 14096 bp, 12 predicted proteins | sample TBHtaG_FD_206006 | JGI IMG/M metagenome (GOLD analysis project Ga0316232, IMG submission 206006) | Freshwater microbial communities from Trout Bog Lake, Wisconsin, USA - TBH18025_13 | ecosystem: Environmental > Aquatic > Freshwater > Lake > Hypolimnion/Profundal zone | place: USA: Wisconsin... | reverse complement strand
TTGACTTAGCAGGCTCCAAACCCTAGATTTGCTGGGTAAGGAGCTAAGAACATGACTGCCGACCTGACCAACCCCATCTTCACCACCGAAGCCGCCGCCATAGCCCATCTGGAGCATGGGCGCTGGCCCAACGGCGTGTCCTGCCCCCTGTGCGGGTCGGACAAGGCCAAGAAGATGGGCGGCCAGACACAGACCGGAATGTTCCTGTGCGGCGATTGCCGGGGCAAGTTCACGGTCCGCACCGGCACCGTCTGGGAGCGTTCACATATCCCCCTGCACAAGTGGCTGCTGGCGACGCATCTGATGGCGTCCAGTAAGAAAGGGATCAGCGCCCATCAACTGCACCGGATGCTCGGCATCACCTACAAGTCCGCTTGGTTCATGGCGCACCGCATCCGGGAAGCCATGTCCCCGGATACCGCCACCCCGTCTGATCCGATGGGCGGCGTTGGCAAGATTGTTGAGATGGACGAAACCTATGTTGGCAAGAAGGCTGGCCGTAAACTGCGTGGCAAGGACCACCCCGGCAATCTGAAACAGACTGTTGTTGCCCTGGTGGAGCGTGGCGGCCCCGTCCGCTCGTTCCATGTTCGGGACACTGTCAACAAGAAGCTTGCCAAGGAAATCATGTTTGCTAATGCGGACAAGGCTTCCGACATCGTGACCGATGAAAGCCCGATATATCCCGCCGCTGGCGCGCATTTCATCCAGCACAGCAGCGTGAACCATTCTGCCAAGGAATATGTTCGCGGCGACATTCACACCAACACGATTGAAGGCGTCTTTTCGATCTTCAAACGCGGCATGGTCGGGACGTATCAGCACTGTGGCGAACAGCACTTGCAGCGCTACCTGAACGAGTTTGATTTCCGATATTCCAACCGGACCAAACTCGGCTTCAACGACATCGCCCGCGCCGCCAAAATCTTGAAGGGCGCGGAAGGCAAGCGGCTTACCTATCGACAGGTAGGCTAACGAAGGACGGCGGCTTCCAGAAAGGCCGCGCACGGCTACGATTGATTCTCGAACTGTTGGAAGCAATTACCAACCATTCCAGCGACCCGTAGCCAGAAAAACCGAACCCAGTCCTACGCAGATTACGACGAGCCAAAAGTCAAAGCCTTGGATTCCAAGGTGGTCGGCAAACCTAGCTGCGGCGGCGGCGAGCATTATTGCGCCCAGCCCGCGCAATCCGCTGGTCATGTCTTTTTCGCTTTGCGCTTCTTGGGACTCGGCTTCTTCTTAGCAGGTCGCGGCTGCGGTGGCGTTGCCAGCATCTTTGCAATGGCAGCCTCACGGCGTTTTACAATTTCCTTTTCGCTGAGTTGGTCGCTCAAGGGGGCTCCATGACAAGCAGAAATCGTGGTGTAAAAAAACCCAAGTTAAGAGACTTGAGCGGCGCATGGCCTAATCGAAAAGAGGCGGATGCACTTCTAGATAGCATAGCAGATGACAAACAGCACCATGTAACGGTGGCCATCTTGGGGGCCGCGCTTCTGGACTATGAACTAGAATCACGCATCAGGAAAAGGTTTCCCAAGGCATCAGATGATGACTGGGCCGAACTTACTGGTAGAGACGGCCCGTTTTCCAACTTCTCGTCCAAGATAATGGCAGCTTATGCCATGGGCATAATATCGAAGTCGCTCAGGGACGCACTTGATACTGTCAGAGCAATTCGGAATGCATTTGCCCACGCAAAAACACCATTATCCCTAGACCATGAATTAGTTGGAAAAGAACTATCTGGTATCACGCTTCCAGATGCAAAGAAGTCAGTTCTCTACAAGAACCTTCATGAAATTAAGGCCGGCAAGGACTGGTCCAACCATCATCGCTTCGTGGGACTTTGCATCATCGTATCTTTGGATCTGGCAAGAAAAGACACCAAAGCGTTGAAAAAGCAAACGCGATATCTAAAACGTAAGACACAGAGGGTTAAAGCGGCTTCTGCAAGCGAGACGTCACCACTTCAAGGACTATTCGGCTCAACGTTTCGATCCGGTCATAGCGGGGATCATAGTCCCTTAACTCTCGCACGAGCGCTCGCAGAATATCAGCCTCCAAAAGAGGGGGTATTGGGAGCGCTAGGCTATGCCGAACAGATTCTGGAAACCTCGAAGAAGAAGTAGTTTCCGGCTCCATAGCCGGTCCTTTTCTGCGGGCGGTTCCTGTTGTTAACGAGCGATCATATGCGCGGAACCACCCGCATCCTGAGCAACGGCCTGTCGGGCTGATTCTGCCCTTAGTAGGTAGCTAACTCAAGTATATAATCGCCCGTCAACGCACAAGATATTGGAACAGCGCCGGTGCAACCTTGTTTGCTCGGGATGGGCGGGCAGACAGTATCTGGAACTGTCACGAAGACGTTTCTTGTTTCCGCCGTCCTGTCGGCTGCCGTGGCCGGCGGCGGCTGGATGACTTTCTAGAATGCGGGCGATCGTGAAGCGAAGGCGCGGGATTTTTGTCTGGCGCCTTCATGTTTGCGGGGAACAGAATCGCGCCTCTTCCAGTTTCCATCCCGGGCGGAATTCGCCGCCAGTGGAGACAGAATGATGATTTTCCGAAAACTTCTTCTCGGCGCCGCCCTCGGTGCAGGCGCCATTGTCGCCGTCTCGTCCAGCGCCTCGGCTTATGTCGTCTGCAATCGCGATGGCGATTGCTGGCACACCGAAGTCCGCGCCCACTATCCGGGCACCGGCTATACCTATCATCCGGATGACTGGTATTTCCACCAGACCTGGAACGACCGCTACCACTATCGCGACTATCACCGGGAACGCGGCTACTATAAGGGCGGCGTCTGGCTGCACTTCTAGCGGCTTGAAGAGGGCGGTCCTTCGGGGCCGCCCTTTTTCATGGCCGGAACAGGTCGTCGGGCGTCACGCCCGCGATCGCTGCCAGCTTCGCCACCGTGGCGGCGCTGATGTGGCGCGTGCGGCCGGTGAGGTAGCCGAGGATTTCGCCCAGCGGAACGCCGGCCTCCTTGGCCCATCTAGTGGGCGCGAGATGATGCGCGCGCATGAAGGCACGCAAGGCGTCGCGCCCCGCCCCGATCTCCTGGCCGCGCGGACCGGTGACTTCGCCCATCAATATCTGCGGTCTGGGATGGCGCGAGCGCGACACCGGCATTGCCGCATCCGGCGCGGCGGCGCGCGGCGGCAGAGCGCTGGAGATTTCCGCTTCGGGCCTGGGCCGGCGCGGATCGCCCCGCATCCCGGCCGAACGGCGCGGACCTGTCATTGGAAGCCGTTGCCCAGCAGCAGGCGGGTGGCGGCGGTGACGTCCTTCTGCCGCATCAGGCTTTCGCCCACCAGGATGGAGGTGACATGGGCATCGGCCAGGCGGCGCAGGTCGGCGGGGGCCGAGAGGCCACTTTCCGCCACCACATGCACCGATTTCGGAATGGTGGGCGCCAGTTTCGTCGTCACATGCAGGTCTGTGACGAAGGTCTTGAGGTTGCGGTTGTTGATGCCGACCATGTCGGGGTCGAGATCCAAGGCGCGGTCCAGTTCCCCGGCGTCATGCACTTCCACCAGCGCATCCATGCCCCAGTCATTGGCGGCGTCGAGCAGGGCGCGGGCCTCGTCATCTTCCAGCATCGCCATGATGACCAGGATGCAATCGGCGCCCCAACTGCGCGCCTCGGCCACCTGATAGGGCTCCAGCATGAAATCCTTGCGCAGCACGGGCAGGCGCACCATCTCGCGGGCGGCGATAAGGAATTCCGGCGCGCCTTGAAAAGACGGCGTGTCGGTCAATACCGAAAGACAGGCGGCGCCGCCTTCCTCATAGGCTTGCGCCAGCGCGGGCGGATCGAAATCGGCGCGGATCAGTCCCTTGGATGGGCTGGCCTTCTTGATTTCGGCAATCAGGCCATATTCGCCGGCCGCCTTTTTCGTTTCCAGCGCGTTGAGAAAGCCGCGCACCGGCGGGGCATCCTTGGCCCGCTGGGCCATCTCGGCGGGCGGCGTCGACGCTTTGGCGGCGGCCACTTCCTCGCGCTTGTAGGCGACGATCTTGTCCAGGATGCTGTTCATGATGATTGCGAGGCTTCGATCAACTGGTTGAGCTTGGCGCGGGCGGCACCGGAGGCCAGAACCTCCGCCGCGCGCGCCGCGCCCGCCTTTATATCAGAGACCGCGCCCGCCACCATCAGCGCGGCGGCCGTATTGAGTACGACAATGTCGCGGTAAGCGCCGCCTGCGTTGCCGTCCAGCAGCGTTTTCAGGGCGGCGGCATTGTGCGCGGCGTCGCCGCCGACAATGTCGGCCAGTTTGTGACGGGCCAGACCCGCCTGTTCCGGGGCAAGCTCCAGGGTGGTGACGGCGCCACGCCCCAGCATCGCTATCTGGGTGGTGCCGCTGATCGAGATTTCGTCCAGCCCATCGCGACCATGAACGATCCAGGCCCGTTCGCTGCCCAGCGCCGCCAGCGCCTGGGCATACGGCACCAACCAGTCGGACGAGAACACCCCCACCAGTTGGCGGGTGACGCGGGCCGGGGAGGCCAGCGGCCCCAGCAGGTTGAAGATGGTGCGCCGCCCGATGGCCTTGCGGGCCGCGCCGACATGGCGCATCGCCGGATGGTGGGTCTGAGCGAAGAGGAAAACAATGCCGGTCTCGGCCAAGACTTTCTCGGCAACGGCCGGTTCCAGCCCCAGTTTCACGCCCAGCACCTCCAGCGTATCCGCTGCGCCCGAACGTGAGGTGGCGGAGCGGTTGCCATGTTTTGCCACCGGCACACCCGCCGCAGCGACAACGAAAGAGACGGCGGTGGAGATGTTCAGCGTGCCCAGCCCGTCGCCGCCGGTGCCGCACAGATCGATGGCGTCCGCCGGGGCTTCGATTGCGCGCATATGTGCCCGCATCGCCGTCACCGCGCCCACCAGTTCCTCCACCGTCGGCTTGCGGTCGGCGGTGGCGGACAGGTAGGTGACGATTTGCTCGTCGTTCAGTTCACCGCGAAAGATGGCGTGGAACAGCGCTTCGGTGTCGGCGCGTGACAATGGCGACGGCGCGGCTTCGATCAGGGTGGCAACGTCCATCAGGCGCGCGTCAGCTTGAGGAAATTTTCCAGCAGGGCGTGGCCGTTCTCCGACGCGATGCTCTCGGGATGGAACTGGACGCCATGCACCGGATGAGTCTTGTGCATCACGCCCTGGATGACGCCGTCTTCCGAGGTGGCGGTGACTTCCAGCGCCGCGGGCATGGAAGGCGGGTCGATGGTCAGCGAATGATAGCGCGTCGCCTGGAAATCATTGTTGAGGCCGCGGAACACCGACTTGCCGCTATGGTGAATGGTGCTCATCTTGCCATGCATCGGCTCGGGCGCGCGCACGATGTCGCCGCCATAGACCTGGCCGATGGCCTGATGGCCCAGACAGACGCCCAGGATCGGCACCGTGCCGTCGGCTTTTCGTATGACCTCCATGCAGATGCCCGCTTCGTTGGGGGTGCAGGGCCCCGGCGACAGCACGATGCCGTCCGGCTTCAGGGCCAGCGCTTCGTCGGCAGTGATCTCGTCATTGCGGACAACCTTCACCTCCGCCCCAAGCTCGCCCAAATAGTGGAAGAGATTCCAGGTGAAGCTGTCATAGTTGTCGATCAGGAGGATCACGGGGTTAAGCCTTTGATATTTCTATAAGAAATGTAACCATGGTTCTGAGAATACCTGCTTTTTCCATAACTGCCCATGGATGGAGCGGAACTTTTCCTGCGCCAGCGCCTGACAACACGAAACCGCCGCGGGGGCTTTATTACACGCATTTTTCGATTTGCGGGCGAAGAGCGGGGGTTGATTTGATACTGGGAGCCGGCGCCGTACCTTGCACGGGTGGATGGCGGGCTCTTCTGGCCGCCGTTGCGCAATCAGGATGTGTCGACACTTGCACGCTTCGATGAAATTCCCGCGCATGGCCTGGGCAAAACGCGCCGCCGGGTTTGCGAGAGGCAGACTTCGCTCCAGTGAATTTCTGCAGATAATCGCGTGCGCGTTGCTGGGCTCGGGCATGGGGGCGGGGGTTGCGGGGCTGCGGCGGCTGGTGGACTGGCTGCACCGCGTGAGCTTTCATCTTCCTCCCGACGCGACGTTGAGCGCCGGCATTGGCGTCGATGTGGCGTCGATCGTTTTCATTCCCGTGCTCGGCGGCCTGGTCCTGGGGGCGTCCGCCCTCGTGATGCGGCGGTTCCGCCCCGGGGACATTGTTGATCCGATTGAAGCGAACGCACTTCATGGCGGGCGCATGTCGTTGTTCGACAGCTTGCGGCTTCTGGGCGCCACGGTCTTTTCCAACGCGGTGGGGGCGGCGGTCGGAATGGAGGCGGGGTACAGCCAGATCGGTGCAAGCGTTTTTTCCGCCGCGGGGCAGTTGGGCGGCTTGCGCCGCATGGACTTGCGGATATTCGTCGGGGCGGGCGCCGCCGCCGCCATCGCGGCCGCCTTCAACGCGCCGCTCGCCGGAGCATTCTATGCGTTCGAACTTATCATCGGCAGCTATGCCATCCGGGCGCTGGCGCCCGTCGCCTTGGCGGCACTCATGGCGGCGCTTACCGAGCGTGCGCTGATCAATCCCGAGCCGCTGTTCCTGGTGTCCCAGGGGTTTCATTTCAAGCAATCGGTATATCTTCTGTTCGCGCTGCTGGGCGTGTTCGCCGCGGGCTTCAGCGTCCTGGCGATGCAAGCCGTGACGTGGTCGGAGCGGCTCTTCCGCAAGCTTCCGACGCCGCAATGGCTTCGCCCCGCCATTGGCGGAATTTGCCTCTCCATTATCGCCATTCTCATTCCGCAGGTGCTTGGCAGCGGCCACGGCGCCATTCAGCAACTCTTCACGACCGACGTAACGTTGCGCGTGCTGGCTCTGCTTCTGGTCGCAAAGCTTGCGGCGTCCGCCGTCTCGCTCGGCTCGGGCTTTCGCGGCGGCATGTTCAGCGCCTCTCTTTTGCTGGGCGCGCTTTTCGGGGCAATCTTCGCGGATGTGGCGGTGCTGATCCTTCCCAGGCTCGCCGCCCAGCATGCGGCCCTGATGATGGTGGGCATGGGTTCGGTGGCGGCTGGCGTCATCGGCGCGCCCCTGACGATGGTGTTCCTGATTCTGGAGGGCACCGGAGACTTTCCCATGACGGTTGGCGTAATGGTGGGGGTCATTATTTCATCGACGATCGTGCGGGTTCTTTTCGGCTATTCCTTCTCGACCTGGCGCTTCCACCAGCGCGGCATCGCCATCCGCAGCCCGCATGACATTGGATGGCTGACAGACCTCACCGTGCGCCGGCTGATGCGCCAGGACGCCAAGACGGTTCCGGAAAACATGACATTGGCTGCGGTCCGGGAGGCTTATCCGCTGGGCGACGCCAAGAAGGTCTTCGTGGTCTCGGCGTCGGGCGCTTATAAAGGCACGCTGGATTTGACCGCGATCCATGACGGCAAGCATGACAAGGAGCTGGATCTCACCGCTGGCAAGCTGGCCAAATCGCCCCACCTGGTTCTGCGGCCGCTCCAGAATGTGAAAACGGCGCTGAATCTGTTTGAGGTCCATCAGACCGAGATGCTGCCGGTCGTGGAGACCGGCGAACATGGCCAGATTATCGGCTATATGACGGAGCAATATGCGCTGCGCCGTTATAACCAGGAACTGGAGAGACGGCGCAGCGCGGATCTGGGTGAAAAAGATCTGTTCTCGATTGTGGAGCCTCCCATAAAAGGGCCGTAGTCTGCCGGCAATGAGAAGCGGCGGCCACAGATGAACCTGGATGCTACGTGCTCTGTTCGATCAGCGGGATCAAACGCCTTGACAACAACAGTCTACCACGGGGCGAAGGCCGTGGCGGGGTTCGTATCCGCGAAACCGGTTTGCGAATGCTAGGGAAGGGGCCATGACCCTGCGCCGCGCATCCCTCATAGCTACAGGCGTTCTGCTGGTGCTGCTTCTGGCCCTGGCCGGGCTGTGGCTGGCGCGGACGCGTCTGGCCGTGGAATTTGCGAAGGCATATTTCCGCGACCATGGCGTGGCGGCGTCGGTGGAGATCGGCACGCTGGGGCTTTCCGGTGCGTCCGGCCGCTTCGCCCTGGGGTCGTCCGGGGCGCCGGAGCTGGCGGCGGACGGTATCGAACTGTTCTTCGATCCCCTGCGCTGGAAGCCATACCTGGTGGAAGTGCGGCTGACCAACCCCGTGGTGCGGGCGCGGGTCGGCGAGGACGGCAGGGTGACGCTGCCGGCGTTGCAGGTGTGGCTGGATACGCTGGGGCAGAGCAAAGAGAAATCGCCTTATGTCAGCGATGATTTGGCGGTGTCGTTCACGGGTTTGCGCGCCTTGCTGACGACACCGGGCGGGGCGGTGGAAGTGGATGGCGATGCCAAGCTGGTCAGGATGCGGCCAGTGTCTGCGGCGCTGACCATGAAGCCCGTTTTGCTGCATTACAAGGACCTGACGGTGCGGGTGCAGGGCGGTGCGCTGACGCTGGCGGCGGTGAAGGACGGTTATCGCCTGTCTGCAAGTTTCGCGGGCGACGTCGCGCGGGGCGAGATGGCCGCCACGAAGCTGCAGCTGGCGGCCAACGTGCCGATGCTGCGGCTGGACGGTGATGTCGCGGCGGATGCGGTGCAGGTAAAGGCCACGGCGCAATCGGTTCGCGGCGCGGGTGTGTCAGCGGACGCGGTTCTGCTGACGCTGGATGCGAAAGGTCTGCGCCTGAAGGACGGCGTCCTGTCGTTGGCGGAGGGGGTTGTGGCGGCGCAGGTTGCGGCGCTGAACGGCGCGGCGGGCGCGAAGACCGCGACGGGGAATATCCATCTGCGCGGTGTGACGGCTTCGGCGCAGGATGTGGAAGGCGATGGCGAGGTGGCGCTGGCGGTGACGGGTGTGCTGCCGGAGCCGTTGCGCAAGACCATCCGCGCGCTACCGGTATTGGCGATGGATGCGCCGCTGAGGGCGGCGGTGACGAACAATCTGGGCCCCTTTGCCGTGAATGCGAAGGCGCAGGTGGCGCGGCATGGCGGTGTCACCGCCTTGACGCTCACCGCGCCCTTGACGGTGCGGGCCGCGAAAGGGGCGCTGCTGCGGGTCTCTTCGCTGGTGGCGAAACAGAATGGCGCCGGCGCGACGGGCAGCCTGCAGGCGGTGCTGTCGGGCGGTGGCTTGCCGCCGCTGACGCTGACGGCCAGCAGTTTCACGGTGAACGATCAGGGGCTGCGTGCAGCCATCGGCCTGCGGAGCAAGCTGGATTTCGCCATCCTGAAAGGCATCGACGCGGTGCTGGACGGCACGCTGACGGCGCGCAAAGGGGCCGTCAGCTTCGCCCTGTCGCGCTGCGAACCTTTGGCACTGGCGGCTTTGGGGCCGCTGGCGACGAAGGTCAGCGGCCAGGTCTGTCCCGCAACCGCGCCATTGTTTGCGCTGGATGGCGCGGGTTGGCGCGCCGCGGCGGACGCAAAGAACATCGCCGCCTTCCTGCCGCTGGTGAATGCGCAGCTCAGCGAGGCGGTGGCGCTGCTGGCCTTTGACGGCAAGGCCGGCCCGCGCGGCGGCCTCACCGTCACGGCGGCGAAGATCGCCGACGCCGCCACGCCGCTGCGCTTCAAGCCCGTGACGGGCAGCGGTACGCTCGATCTCGCCGCGGACGTCTGGCATGGCCGCTTCGCCGTCACCGATGAAAAGAAGCGCCCGCTGGCCAACGTCATCCTGGCGCACACCATGGCCAGCGGCGTCGGCAGCGCCCATGTCGAGGCGCCGCTGGTCTTCGCGCAGACCGGGCTGCAGCCGGAAGACCTGTCGCCGCTGCTGGCGATGTTGAAAAAGACCGATGGCGGGGCCGACTTCAAGGGCGACTTCGCGTGGACCGCATCTGGCTTGGGCGCCAACACAGGCACGCTGAAGACCACGGGTTTCGATTTTCTTACCCCGATGGGCCGGGCGCATGCGCTGGACACCACCCTGGCGCTGACCTCGCTGCTGCCACCCGCCACAGCCGGTGGGCAGGGACTGAAGATCGACCGCATCGACTGGACACTGCCGTTCAGTACCGTCGATCTGCGTTTCGGCTTCACGACCCAGACGATGACAATCGAGCGGCTGGAGACCGACATCGCCGAGGGCCATGTCGCGCTGGCGCCGTTCGCCGTCACCCTGGCCGCGCCGCAGGTGGCCAGCACCGCCACCATCACCGGCCTGTCGCTGGCGCCGCTGATCGCCGCCTCCAACCTGTCGGGCAAGGCGTCGCTGCTGGGCAAGGTTTCGGGCACCATTCCCTTCACCGCCGGGCCGGAGGGCTTTCGCATCAAGGACGGCCATCTGACGGCAGACGGGCCAGGACGGCTTTCGCTCAGTCGCAGCCTGTGGGGCGACAGCGCCGCCGCCGCCAACGCGGTGCAGGATTTCGCCTATCAGGCGCTGGAAAGCCTGGCCTTTGAGTCGCTGAGCGCCGACATCAACAGTGTCGACAAGGGGCGGCTGCAGATCGTCTTCCACATCACGGGCCGCAGCGATCCACCCAAGCCGCAGGTCGCCGAGGTGCCCGTGACCGATATTCTCAATGGCAGGGCCCTGCAGAAGCCCATCCCTTTACCCAGCGGCACGCCCATCGAACTGACGCTGGACACCTCCCTTAATTTTGACGAACTCTTGCGATCCTATGCCGAGGCATGGTCAAAAGCCTTGAACAGCGGCGGAGACTCTCATTGACGAACGGGCCCCTGATGATGGCGAAGCGAGCTTTTCTTGTTGCGCTGCTGGCGCTCACCGCCGCCGCCTGCACACCGACGATCCGGGTCGAGGTGGCGCCGATCAACATCTATGCCAAGCTTGACGCCGATGTGCGGGTGCGGCTGGACAAGGAAGTCCAGACCGCGATCAGCCAGAACCCCGACCTCTTCTGATCTGAAGGACACCGAAAATGACCATCAGGAACCGTATCGCCATCATCGCCGCCGCGCTCGCGCTGCTGGCGACTCCCGTGCTGGCCGACGCCGCCAGCGACAAGGCCACCATCGACGCCGCCAAGGCGGCGGGCGTGGTGGGCGAGCAGGCCGACGGCTATCTCGGCGTGGTCAGCAGCGCCGATCCGGCGGTGGCGGCGGCGCTGGCCAGCATCAACAATGGCCGCGCCAACGTCTATGCCGAAACCGCCTCCAAGAGCGGCGTCACCCGCGACGCGGCGGGGCAGGCGACGGGAACGCAGCTGATCGCGCGCGTGCCTCCCGGCCAGTATTACAAGCCGCTGGGCGGCGCCTGGACGAAAAAGTGAGACGCGATCACGCATAGCGCGGGCAAATCGGCCCGCTGGACCGATTGAGCGGCGAACGCCGCGAGCCAAAGCGAGCGGCTCAGACCGTCTTCCAGTAGACGGCGTAGCGTTCCTGGCTCTGGTGGAAGGGCTTGAAGGTGATCGGCTGCGCCACTCCGCTGGTGCGCCAGGTCATGGCGCCATCGGGCTTCAACCAGTCTTCCGGCTTCCTGCCCGCCACCGCCAGTACCGGCACGGCGATCGGAGCCCGCGCCACGGCGGGGCCGTGGGGCTTCTCGGCGTTCGGTACGGGCGCGGGCAGGGTGCCCAGTGGAAACTGCCCGGCCAGCACCAGCGGCCCATACAGCACCGCCTGCAGCGACGGATCGTCGGCGAAGCCTTCGGTCCGCAGGGTCATCGGCATCTCCAGCACGAGGGTGTCGCCCTTCTTCCACTTGCGCGAAATGCGCAGATAGCTGCCGGGCGTGGGCGATGCGTCCAGCGGCTTGCCGTTGAGCAGCAGGCGGGCGCCGTCATTGGTCCAGGACGGGATGCGCAAATTGATCGCCAGCGCCGCCGTGGGCGCCTGTTCGACCGTGAGATGCGTGCGCGGCTCGTCGGGGAAACGGGTGCGCTGGGCCAGCTTCAGGCCGCGTTCCTGCCAGTTCAGTGTGGAATCCAGGAACAGGTTCACCCAGAGATTCCTGCCATCGTTGAAATAGATGGTATCGGTGAGCTTGTTGTATTCCTCGCTGGCGCTGCCGTTGCAGCACCAGAAGGTATCGGTCTCGCCGCCCCAGGTGCGCCAGGCGCCGGGCGTCAGCGACAGGAAATACTGGTTCATGCCGTCGGCCCGGATGGTGCCGAGGCGGTGGTTGAAAAGGTTGCGCTCGTAATAGTCGATATAGCGCGCATCCGGCTCCCAGCCGAACAGGTGCCGCGTCAGCTTCATCATGTTGTAGGAACAGCAGCATTCCTGGTGGCTGTCGGCGGCGGCATATTCCTCCGACAGGCGCGTCGGGTTGGACAACCAGTTCTCGCGGTTGGACGCGCCGCCGGTGACATAGGTGCGGTGCTGGGCAATGGTGTGCCAGAAGAAATGCGCCACATCGTGGAAGCGATTGTCGCCGGTGATCTCATAGCGGCGGGCCGCCCCGATCACCTGCGGGATGTGCGTGTTCATGTGCAGCCCCGCCAGCTCGTCGCGGGCGCTGGCGAGGGGGTTCAGCACCACCTTCTTGGTGAAGCGGTCGCTGACCCGGCCCCAGCGTTCGTCGCCGGTCAGCACCGCAAGGTTGTAGAGCGCTTCCTGCATGCCGCCGAATTCGACATTGAGGATGCGCTGCATGTGCTCTTCGTCCCACTGCGCCGTCCAGCTGTCGACCCAGCCGCACAGGCCTTTCAGCACATCGAGCGCCTGTGCATTGTCCGCCAGCGTGTGCATGTCGGTGAGGCCCGCCAGCATCTTGTGCATGGTGTAGAAGGGCGCCCAGACATAGACCTTGCCGTCCTGCAGCCGGTCGTAGAACTCGGTGGGATAGGCGGAGAGATAGCCGCCCTGGTTCAGCTTGGCCTGGCATTGCGCCAGCGCCGCCACGATGGCGTCGCCGCGCCGCTTCAGTTCGGTGTCGCCGTCGCTTGCGTAACCGAGCGCGCAGGCCGACAGGTAGTGGCCCAAATAATGGCCGCGCAGTTCGCCGTTCGGGTCTTCCCAGCCGCCCAGGGGCGTCGCGTTGGAGGCGATGCCGGCATTGATGCGGAAGCTGTGCAGCAGACTGTCCGGCGACAGGCGCTTGAGATAGGCGGCGTTGGCGATGTGCGCATCGCGGAACGGCCCGTCACCCAGCCGCACGTCACGGAGCGGGAAGGGCTTCAATTTCGGCGTGACATCCTGGCGATGGAATTCGATCGGCCGGGCGAAGGGATCGCCCGCCAGCTTCGCCGTCAGCTGCTTGATGCTGTTGACGCCAGCGGTGGGCGGGGCCGCCAGTGACGGACCGGCGGCCTGGGCCAGAGCTTCGGCCGCCGCCAGCGCCATCGGCGCCGCGGCGGCGGCAAGGGCGAAATGCCTGCGGTTGAGCCTGGATTCCATGGCGCGCTCCCGGTTTTTATATTGTCTGAGTTATTCTAGGAAGCCGGCCGGCCCGAGGCAAGGCATCACCATTCCGCGAAGGAACCGTCCTCGTGGCGCCACAGCGGCGGGCGCCAGCGATGGCCGATCGCGGCGCCTCGCGCCACCGCATCCTCGTTGATGGTGATGCCAAGGCCGGGGCCTTGCGGAATGGCGCAATGGCCATCGGCATAGGCGAAGACGCCCGGATCGGCGAGATACTCCAGCATGTCGTTTTTCGCGTTGTAATGGATGCCCAGGCTCTGTTCCTGGATCACGGCGTTGGCGCAGACCGCATCCAGTTGCAGGCAGGCCGCCAGCGCGATGGGGCCCAGCGGGCAATGCAGCGCCACCGCCACATCGTAAGCCTCGGCCATGGCCGCGATCTTCTTCGTTTCGGTGATGCCGCCGGCATGGGAGGGATCGGGCTGGATGATGTCCACAAGGCCATCGCGCAACACCGTCTTGAAATCCCAGCGCGAGAACAGCCGCTCGCCCAGCGCAATCGGCGTGGCGGTGTGGTTGGCGATCTGGCGCAACGCCTCGGTGTGTTCGCTCAGGACCGGCTCCTCGATGAACATCAGGCGGAAGGGGTCGAGTTCTTTCGCCAGCACCTTGGCCATGGGGCGGTGCAGGCGGCCGTGAAAATCCACCGCGATGCCGAAGCCCGCGCCCATCGCCTCGCGCAGGGCGGCGACGCGTTCCAATACGGCGTCGATCTTGGCATGGCTGTCGATATACGCCATCTCTTCCGTCGCCAGCATCT
>Ga0316232_1003608_pt1 | contig 14097 bp, 5 predicted proteins | sample TBHtaG_FD_206006 | JGI IMG/M metagenome (GOLD analysis project Ga0316232, IMG submission 206006) | Freshwater microbial communities from Trout Bog Lake, Wisconsin, USA - TBH18025_13 | ecosystem: Environmental > Aquatic > Freshwater > Lake > Hypolimnion/Profundal zone | place: USA: Wisconsin... | reverse complement strand
CATCGCCTGTTGCGCCAAGCCGCCGCGAGCTTTATTTTGTTTGGGCTCTTATCGTCGCCGCCGTAGCGCTCACGGCCGTGCCGGACATCTATGGCTGGCTTAAGTCCACTCCGAGCCATGTGTTTGTCGGATATGCGAGCAATGTAGATGACGCCTATGTCTACTTGTCTTGGACCAGGCAAGCTGCCGACGGGCACTTCTTTGCGAGGAATCTCTTCACCACTGAGCCCCGGCTCGGACACCAGTTCAACGTCTATTTCCTGCTCTTGGGGAACGCTTGCCGCATATTGCATTTACCGATTGTAATTGGATCGTTCGTCGCGCGCCTCGCATTTGGAGTCTCTCTGCTATGGTTGATATATCGCTTCTATCTTTGGGCTGCGCCAGGGTCGGCTAGCACACGGTGCGCGGCGTTCTCGCTGTGCGCTCTTGGTACAGGGGGCGGCTGGGTGTACCTGATGATGGGGATTCACAAGCCCTATTGGCAAACCCCCGTGGATATCTGGCAGCCGGAGGCGTTCACGTTCCTGAGCATTCTGGCGGCTGGCTTGTTTAGCGCGAGTACGCTATTGATCGTAAGCGTCATCTTCTTGCTTCTACGCGCCGAAGAACATTCCTGCACGCGTGACGCGGTATTTGCCGGAATTTGCGCTCTTGTTCTGGGAAATATTCACTCGTACGATGTGCTTCATATTGCGGGAGCGTGGGGTCTGTATCTTGTTGTTCGTCAGCTTAGCGAGAGACGGGTCGATTGGGCATCCTGGCGACGAGCCGTGCTTGCTGGCGCAGTATGCTCTCCGTCCGTGGCCTATCAGCTCTTCGAGCTTACAAGGGATCATGTTCTTCAAACCCGAGCTGCGGCGCCAACGCCAACCCCTGAGTTTCTGGACTATGTATTAGGTTACGGTCTGACTCTTGTCTTTGCCGTCCTTGCGGTTGTGCTTCTCATTCGCTCGAAGATGTTCCGAAGTATTTGGCGAAATAAGAACGTCTCCCTCATGCTCATTTGCTGGGTCGTTGCGGTATTCGTGTTGGCGTACGTACCTTGTTCGTTTCAGCGCAAGATGATAATGGGACTTCATGTCCCTCTCTGCCTTCTTGCCGGCTCAGCGGCCGTATTCGTTGGACAGGCGTGCGCGGCCCGTTTCAAAACGTTGCCGGCCGGGCTCGTACCAGCCCTTGTCGTTTTGGTCAGCCTTCCCACCGGATTGATCTCCATCGGAGGCATTCTCCACCATATCGACAAAGGCGACAGCGATATGCAGAGCCCGTCATTTCTCACTGCCGACGAAATTCATGTCTTCGACTGGGTCCGCCAGAACACTCGGCCAAGTGATTCGTTTTTTGGTCCTCCCCCAAAAATGCTTTTCCTGCCGGCCTATTGCGACCGGCGGGTCTGGTGCGGACACTGGAGCGAGACACCTGATTACATTGCGAAACTGCGAGAGGGGATAACGTTCAGCAGGGGACAGATTCGCAATGAGAGAGAGTTTCTCGTCCAAACCGGCGCGCAGTATCTTATATGGCCGGCCAGGATTGGCTCCGGGGTGTCGCCCAACGCGATGTTATGCCTCAAGCCGGTCTATGGTAACGCGACCTACACGATCTACCGGATCTTATAGGACGTTGATCTGTGGTAAAGTATAAGACAGTTAGACGAGGAAACGAATTTTGCAATTATCAAGGACGATCTGCGCTGCGGTTAGCTCGTTGCTTCTTACCGTGGGAGGGGCAATGGCCGGCGCGGTCAAGACGAACTCGGTTGGAATGGTCCGGCCGGAAACGCCGGTTTCGCAGCTTTGGGCGGCCCCGAATCGCTTGGATGTCCAGGCTACGATTGAAAAGCTAAAGTCTGAGGATGGCCCCGCGTGGCTTGAATCGCTTGGTGCGCCGTCGGCGGATGTCATAAAGCGCGTTTCTCTTGAGCAAGGCCATCTTGACCGCGGACTGGGTCGAGTCATCGTATACCGTGGGGAAACGCGACATAAGATCCTCGCTCTCTCATTTGATGACGGCCCTCATCCGGCGTTCACTCCGCGCCTGCTATCGGCTCTTCATGCATTGGGTGTCCCGGCCACATTTTTCGTCGTTGGAAAACAGGTTGAGAAGTTTCCGGATCTATTGCGTGCGATCGATGCCTCCGGATACGAAATCGGCAACCACACCTACGATCACTGCGGCCTTCTCAAGACGCCTGGCTCCTATGCTCCTACGGAACTGCTGGCGTGCGGCAGCGCCGTGAAGGCGGTTATAGGAGTCACTCCTCACCTGTTTCGCCCGCCAGGAGGTGAGTTTGACAAGACGATCGCCGAAGAGGCCGAGGTTTTGGGCTATAAGATCGTCTTATGGACCGATGATCCCGGCGACTTCGCCAAGCCGGGGGTGGATGTGATTATAAAGCGAACTGTGGCGCAGGCAACCCCGGGTGGCATCATTCTGCTCCACGACGGCATCGATCAGACCGTTCAAGCATTGCCGCAGATAGTGGCCACGCTCAAAGAGCAAGGCTACGAATTTGTGACCATGGACGAGCTAATTAAGCAGCGCGAGATCGACGCCAGGTGTATTGGCGCTCAGGCCAAACCTGTCACGTCCGCTCATGCGCAGTTGGCGGGCAAACTTGCCAGGCCAATCCTCCAGGCGGAGCCGGAGCCGTCCAGCGGAGTACGCAGTTTGATCAGGCCAAATCGCGAACCGGTCCGCGTGGCCCCGACGCAAATTACCCCATCGCCTAAACAATAGTCCGCCTGCCTTTGTGCGCCCGATAAGACAGGCAGCACAAGAACGTGAACAGTGCCAGGGCGGCTAACGAGATATACAATCCCGCGCGGTATATCGGCGGGCAATAGTTGAGCAAGAAGTGGTGACGGCCCTCACGGAGCGGTATTGCTATCAAGGCATAATCGCCCGGCATGACCGAGTACTCTGGCTGCGAGCAGCCCGCTAGAGGGTGGACGTTCCAGAACCTGCTGTATGTGTCGGTGATGAGCAAAATCGCGGGCGATGCCGTGGATGCGCTTACCTCCAACGTATCGCTGTCCTTCCAGACTGCGCTTACAACCCCCGGATTCCTGGCCGGCATAGGCTGGATATTGGGCGCATTTTCAAGTACGACTTCATGCCGACCGTCAAAACTGGGGCTCAGAAGGGCGCCGAATATTATGTCCCGTTCAGTAATTCGACGGACTCGATGAACCAGTAGCGCATGTGGCAGTGGGTCACTCATTTCGGCGACGACCACACGACCACCCAGGTCGCCGAACATATACTTGCAGCGTACAAGTCTTAAGCCCGGGCCCGGATATGTGAACGGAGCATTCGTAAGAGGCGCATTGGCATCCTGCTTTTCTATTGCAAGCAGGAGTTGAGCGTATCGGCGCACCACCGCCGGATCGTATCCCCAAACATCATACTGGTTGAATGCCATGACGCTATTGAAGCCAAACGTCTGCTGCAATATCCTGTAGTCGCCCGGATGTGTGGCAAACCAATTAGCCATCATTGCCGGTCTAGAAATTTGGGGATCGAACGTAGTAACTGTGGAGCGAGCATAGCAAACCAGATCGATCAGAGCCAATGCAGCTAGAGCCGCGGCCCAGCAGCGGTTGCGGCCGCTCGCCCAGAACATAGCGCCGGCTAGGAATGCAATAATCGCCGAGGTCATGAGTTGCCCGGCGGCGAACGCCGGCCCCGCCTTCAAGAGACGATCGATGTCAGCAGTGCGCGGATTGAATGTGAGGTCACCGAGCCGCCATATCCCGATGATTACGCTTCGTCCCATCGGCGAGGCCATCACAGCCGCACCCGCTCCGAGCAAAATTCCGAGGATGATCGATACGCGTGCTGCAAAACGCCGGTTCTCCTCCCCCATTATTGAGGGCTGGGGGGCCTTCCTAAGCACTTCATCCAGTCCCGAGCCTGCGAGCAAGGCCAGCATCACGACCGCTTCGTACATAAACCGTCCGTGAGATCGCAGCATGGAAAAGCCCGGTACGTAGTTGTACAAGACGACAAAGAGCACAGAGTACTTGCCCAGTGCGAGGACCGTCATCAGGACAAACAGGCCCAGCCACAGTCCTTTGTGTTTCGACCGGCCGCGCAGGTATCCAAAGAAGGCGAGCAGCAGCGCCGAGACTCCGACGAACGCCGATTCTTCCCACATCATCCATCGGCCAAAATAGGGGATGCGCACCATATCGCCGAACGGATGTTGCACGGCCAGCGTAAGGAGATTCTCGGGAGACAGCGAGAACAAACCAGCGAACGTAATCCCTACACCGGTGCTGCGCGCGCCTTCCGTGTTTACCTGTAATCCAGTCAAAAGCTGCGCGGCGGCAAGACTTGCGCCGAGCGCGCCCGCACAGATGAGCGCACCGGCGATCCGCGAGCGGTGTTCTGAGGACATAATTCGGAAGAGTGCGTAAATGGCCACCAGCAGCGCCGTGTTGAACACCGTTTGGGGATGGCCGGCAAGAACTTGCATGGTCAGGGCGAAGGCAGTCAATAGTATCGGGCGCAGAGAGGGACGTTCGATTATCGACTCGACCCCGAGCAGCAGCAATGGCGTCCATGCCATCGCCGCAAGTTCCGATAGGTGTCCTGCCCAGACGTGAGAAAAGAACGGTCCGCCGAGCATCATGACGGCGCCTGTCACCAGACTGGCCACGGTGTGGAATCCGTATTTTCGGGCCAGCAGTGAGCCGAAAAGACCAGTCAGATAGGTGCTGATAATTGGGTCTAGATTAAGGCCGAGGTTGAGCGGCAAGAGGAGATAGAGCCAGTTAGGCGGATAAAGAAGTCCGGTCTGCCAGGCCCCGAAAAATGGAACTCCTCCATACACGTGCGGGTTCCATTGCGGCAGGTGGCCGTGCCTTAACGCATTGGCTGCAAGCGAGCGCCAGTAGATGAATTGCGATGCCACGTCGCCCGTCGGCGACGAGATGACGCCGGGCCGCAAGCCTATCAATACATCGCCAAAGACGCACAGAACGAGGACTAGTAGGGCGCCAGGCAAGAAATATCCAGATCGAGCGATTCGGCGTGCGATTAGTGTGACATTATTCATTCATGTACCCGTCGAGAAGAACATAGTACGACGATGCCCAGGAGCCCGCAGACGATCAGGCCCAGTATAGAGATCGCCGCGCCGATGCGAAAGAACGGCGGCCGATATTCCATCTCAAAATGATGGTGGCCGGCGCAGACAGGTATGCCCATAAGAGCATAGTCTGCAGGCATCGTTTCGTATCGGCACTGAATCGAGCCCGCAAGAGGCGTGGCTTTCCAGAAGCGGCTATAGGCGTCAGTAATCAGCAAGACCCCAGGCGACGTAGAAACAGCATCGACAACCATCGTATCACTATTCTCCCAAATTATGTTCACTGACCCCGTTGCATGCGCTCTGACCGCGCCAATGGCGGGGCGAGAGCTCAAGATGACAGTGCTTTGCGGGTCGATATCGCCCCAGACCAGCTCCTCGATCGCATCCTTCGCCCGAGGCATTAGCTCGAATTGATAGACCATCAGTCCGTGCGGCAACGGGTCATCGCACTTTGTGACCAGGTTGCGCCCGCCGGACGTATCGATTACGTACTTGCAACGCAAGAGTTGAAGCACCGGTGACGGATCGATGTCTTTATCATCCGGCCGGCTATCGAACGTAGGCACGTTGGCTGCGTCGAGCAGCTTCTGGTAACGTCCGCTCACCATCGGATCGTACCCGGAAACATCGTAAAGGCCAAGACGCAGCGCGCTGTCTATTGGCAGCCCTTGCTGAAGAATCCGGAAATCGCCATGGTGACTTCTGGCCCATTGTTGCATGCTTACGAGCTCAGAGATCTTTGGCGAAAAGGAACTCCGGGTTACATGCGCGTAGCAGGTCAGCTCTGCAATTGACACTACCGCAAGTGTGAGAGCCCATCGTCGCACTTGTTTGCCGCGGCATTCGTGCAAGACAATACCGATCACCAGGGCGATTAGCCCTGCCTCTAGCAGTTGATGCGCGACAAACGGCGCCGCCGCATGAACGATTTTGCTAAAGGAGGGGGCCTTGGGATTATTATGGCGTCCGGCATGCTTGTAAATCGCGCTCGCGATGGCCACGCCTTTGTAACGGGCGATTGCAGCGCTCAGAGCCAATACGCTGAAACACCCGATCATTATCCGCGAAGCAATCTTGGTGCGCGCCGCGCCGCAAAGCAATGGATCCAGGCCGGCCCCGGCTAATAGCGCGGCAAAGATGGATGCTTCAAAGAGAAATCGGGATGGGGCCCGGAATCTGCTCAGACAGGGAAGAGCGTGATACGCAAGCCAATAAAGTGGAGTGTACCTGCCCATCGCCAGGACGAGCATAGTGATCATGATTCCCAACCATAGCCAACGGCGCCGCGACTGGCCATGGCACACACCAAGTGCAATCAACACGAGCGCGGAAACACTCACGAAGGAAGCGGTTTCCCACATCGTCCAGCGCCCCCAATAGGCAACGTGGGTGATATCGCCATAGAAAAAGGGGATCAGGTTTGTCAGTAAATTTTCGGGGGGATACGAGAACGATGTTGCAGAGTGAAATGTCAATCCCGAAGCGCGAGCGCTCTCCGTGCTGACCTGAAGACCGGTAAAAAGCTGCACCGCCGAGATGGCGCACGCCAGAAGCGCCATACCGATCATTGGAACGATGATCCGCATGCGAGTTTTACATCGGATCAGGCGGGCTGCCGCGTAAATCGCCAGCATCAATGCAGTGTTGAACACCGTTTGCGGGTGCCCCGCCAGAATCTGCATTGCCAGGGCCAGTGCGCCAATAAGCACGGGTTTAAGACCGGGTCGATCGATGATCGTATCGACGCTGAGCAGCAGCAGCGGGGCCCATGCCATCGCTGCCAGTGCCGAAAGGTGGCCCGACCAGACATGCGAAAAGTATGGGCCTCCGAACATGAGGATGATGCCGGTCAGCAAGCTGGAAATCGGCGTCAGACCCAACCTGCGCGCTAGCAAGGCGCCAAATAGTCCTGTCAGGTACGTGCTGATCGCCGGGTCAATAGTGAGCGCGAGATTGAGCGGCAAAATCAGATAGAGCCAATTCGGCGGATAAAAGAGCGCTGCCTGCCAGCCTCCGAAATAGGGGACCCCGCCATAAATATGCGGGTTCCATTGGGGGATACGACCTTGTCGCAATGCGTCGAAACCGAATTGCCGTACGAAGTAGAACCAATACGCGATATCGCCGTGAGGCTCCGAGACAATCTTCGACCGGTAGCCAAGAATAGCATCCATGTAAATGCACAGGCATAGGCCGAGAATGGTTAGCGGAAGGAACAGTTTGGACTGGGTGATCCGATGCATTATCGACGCCTCTGCAGAACCGCGCACACCGCAATGTAGCCTATCAGCCCCAGAGCCGAGATCCAGGCTCCGACCGGGAACGCGCTCGGGCAGTAGTGGATAAGGAACCGATGCTTACCGGCCATTACCGGGATCGCCATCAGCGCCCAATCACCAGGCATGACGCGATACGTGCGCTGGGCCGATCCTGCCAGCGCAGTTGCGCGCCAGAACCTGCTGTACGCATCCGTGATCAGAATGATGCCTGGCGTGCTTGTCTGAGCATTCACTTCGAGCGTATCACTGTCTTTCCAGGCGACATTGACGAAGCCGGGTGTCGCGGGAGTTCGAAGCGCGATACCCGGGGCGCGCTCGAGAACGACGATGGATGTGCGTGGAAATGTTGGGCTCGATACCGTGTCGATGAGCGCGCGAGACGCCTTCATAATACGACAGCGATAAAACAGAACGCCATGTTGCATCGGATAGGAGATTGGTACAATGCAAATTGACCTGCGCGAGTGTCCTCTGCGTCCCTCTGGAACAAACTCATAATCGTAATGGTCGCCGTTCATACTAACCACGCGACAGCATCTGAGCAGCCGAAGCGCCGGGTTGGGCAGCACGTATGACATATACATGTTCGCTTCCTCGGGCACTTGGTTTTGCGAGCGTGTTACAAATTCGGAATACCGCCTCTGAACCATAGGATCGTATCCCCAAACATCGAACCCATGAGCACCCATAACCTCTTCCGTCAACAGGCCGGTCGTAAAGACACGATGATCTCCCGGATGGCTGTGTATCCAGGCGATCACAGATTTGGCATCGGATTCGCCGGGCCTAAATGTCGCGATCGTGGAACGAGCGAAGCAGAATAGTTCCAAGAGCGCAATCGCGGCCAATAAATACGCCCCGGATTTGCTGCGCGCGGCGCGAAAAAGCGCTATGGCGGCAGCGGCTGCAGTTAAAGCCGCGGTTGCACAGCCTAACGCTGCGAAATGCCGAGCTTCGTAGGCAAACTGCGGAAAACTTTCGCGTGGCACATGGTAGTAGGCGTCCGAGGTTAGCCTCATCAATCGTATGAGCCAAATCCCTGTCAGGGGATTTAGCATCCATAAGCACGCCAGTGCGCTTATACCGGCCAGCAATGCGGTTTCGCATGCCAGCATGGTCGCCAGGCGCCTGCGCGGCTGGGCCCCGAGCAGCAAGTCGAGTCCCGAGGCGGCCAGCAGGGCCAGAAAAATGGTGGCGGGGTACATGAACTTGGCGTAGGCCCGAATCCGGTTAAAGCCTGGCGCGTGGTCGTAGAGCAACTTGAACAACGGCGTATACTGGCCCATCGCAATTACTATGAGCACCAGCGACATCGTTATCCAGAGCCGGCGCCGAGGGCAACTGCCGCGCAGGGCTCCCATGAGCACGAGAGGGAGGCTCGCGACCCCGATAAACGCGCACATCTCCCACTGGTTCCATGGACCCCAGTACTGAACATGAAAAATGTCTCCGAATATGTGCGGTGTGACAAGTGTCAGGAGGCTGATGGGTTGTAACGAGATTTCGCCGGCATACGAGTATCCAACAGGGTGACTGCGCACTCCCTCGCCGGCCACCTGGAGACCTGGCAAGAGCTGAACCGCCGTTATCGCCGCCATTCCCAGGCCGGCCACGATAAACGTTGCTACTGAGAGCGCCCTTCGAGGCGACTTCACCAGCCGGATGCCGGCATAGATGGCGAGCATGATAACTGTGTTGAACAGGGTTTGCGGATGGCCGGCCAGCAGTTCCATGGAAAGGGCGAATATCGCTAGAAGCGTCATCCGGATAGTCGGGTTGTCCAGAAGGGCGTCCACGGCCAGAAGAACGAGGGGCGCCCACGCCATTGCGGCAAGGGTTGCAAGGTGACCTGCATAGATATGCGGGAAGAAAGCCCCTCCGAGCATGACAATGGCGCCGCATAGCAACTGCGCCACAGGATGCAGGCCGTGATGCCGCGCCAACATCGAGGAGAACAGGCCGGCCAGGTACGTGCTGACCATGAAATCGAGGTTGCAAGCCGCATTCAAAGGGAGGAGCAGATAGATCCAATTCGGTGGATAAAAGAACCCGGCCTGCCAGCCCGCGAAGAAGGGGACGCCGCCGCACACATACGGGTTCCACTGCGCCAAGTGTCCATGGCGCAGGTTTGAGAATCCGAACTCCCGCCAGTAATAGAACTCGGTTGCTAGATCCGTGGTGCTTCCGGACAGAACGCCGTGGCGAATGCCTGTGAGAATATCGCCAAAGACCAGAAGGCACAGCGCCAGCAGCGCCATCGGCGCGAAGTTTGGGGACGATGGGAGCCGGCGCAAGTTCTGGACGTCAATGCGAGCCATTACTGAGTTCGATCCTCCGGACGGCGCCGCAGTTCAATGCCGCACACAACAAGAAAGGCGACCAACGCGATTGTCGAAATCAAGGCGCCGGGGACAAAGATCGTGGGTTGATATCGCAGTAAGATCCTGTGCCGTCCGGCCTGAATCGGTAAGGCCATCTGCGTGTAATCGCCGGGTTGAATGGCATAAGAATGCTGAGCCGACCCTGGCAGCGCGGTGGCGCGCCAGAAGCGGCTGTAAGTTTCGTTCACAAGCAAGATACCCGGCGTTTGCGTGGTGACATCCACTTCCATTGAGTCGGTCGTTAGCCATGTGAGCTTCACCAGCGGCGGCAGGGCCGGTTGGGCGGTTGCAACTTGGGGCGGACTTTCTAGCACGACAGTCTTGCTGCCGTCGAAGCTGCGTCTCGTCAATGTGTCGAATATCAATTGTCGGCTTGGCAGCACGTCATAGTCGTATACGACTGAGACAAGCGGAAGCGCTCGCGCCACGGGAAGGCTGACTTCGCCGCCTTCGTATGCGATTAAGATGTAACGGCATCCCAGAATGCTGAAGACGTCTGTCCAGTAATCCGGAAGCATGTCAATCGAGGGATTATTCACATCCCGGTGTTGAGACGCCGTTAGGAGCTCCACGTACCGATACTGAGCGACGGGATCATAGCCCCAAATATCGCATGTGCCAAGTCCGATGGCGCTATTGGGAGGGTCGCCGCGTTGAAGCACCCGGTAGTTGCCCGGGTGTTGCCGATACCATTCCCGAAGCGCAGGCGGATAGGAGACTTCAGGCTTGAACGTGGTCACGTTGGTTCGTGCGAACGATACGAGTTCGACGAACGCGATTAGGGCCAGCGCGTAACGCCAGCGACTCGAGCACCTGCACAGGCTTGAGCAGATCGCGACAATCAATGCGACGCCTGTTGCCAGCTCCAGCGATGTTCGCGCCAGGTCGCAGGCAGGAGTTGAAAGTGTGGCAAGATAGATGTGCCTGCCGGGTTCGTTCGAATTTCGCAGGGCAAGCAGCATGTGCAATATTGACGGCATTCTTGCCAGGACGGCGCATGCGGCGGCCGTCGCCGCAATAGCCCATGCAGCCGATATTACGGCCTTGCTCACCTTGGCTCCGCGTAAGATTGCGTCAAGGCCTGCCGAGGCCAGCAATGCCACGAAGAGCGTCGATTCGTAAATAAATCTGTTGGGCGAGCGGAATGAGGCGAACCCGGGTACGATTCGGTAGAGCACTGAGAATACGGGTGTGTGCTTGCCAAGTGCAACCACGAACAGCAACAGCGCCATCGTGAGCCACAAACGCCGCCTGTCGCTCGTTCCGTGGTGGTAACCGGCAATTGCCAGAACGAGCGTCGCAATGCCGACGAACGCTCCAGCTTCCCAATAATACGATCGACCCCAATAGTCGACGCTTCTCAGGTTGCCGAAGAACTGGGGAGCCAGCAGCGTGAGGATGTTCTCGGGTGGGAACGAAAATTGCGTGACGAAGCTGTAGGTTGTCGCGGCGGTGCGCACGCCTTCCGAAGCGACCTGAATGCCTGTCAGCAACTGGACAGCGGCTATCAGTGCTCCGCCGACGGCTGTTGAGACCAAAGAAATCGCGATCGCCGGCTTATGCGGGGCGCGGATCATACGGATCAGCGCATATACGGCAATCGTGAACGCCGTGTTGAACACGGTTTGCGGATGTCCGGCAAGTACCTGCATCGCGACTGCTCCCATGCCCATAAGCGCGCTTCGCAAATGAGGCCGGTCGATCAACTCGTCTACCGCCAGAACCGCAAGCGGCGTCCATGCCATCGCCGCGAGGGCCGATAGGTGACCCGGCCAAACATGAGCGAAAAACGCCCCGCTGAACATGACGATCGTGCCTGCAAGCAATCGGGCGACAGGGTGAAAGCCGTATTTGGCCGCGATCAGGGAAGTGAACAACCCGGCCATGAAGGTACTCAAGAACACATCGAGAACAAGGGCGGCCTTTAACCCAAGCACGAGATAGAGCCAGTTGGGGGGATATAAGACGCCCGCCTGCCAACCTCCAAAAAATGGGGTGCCGCTGTAGATGTATGGATCCCACTGCGGTATATGGCCTTCCCGAAGGTGGGTGAAGGCATACTGCCGCGAGTAGATGAAATAGTATGAGATATCGCCGTAGCTTGCGGAGATCACGCCTCGCCGCCCTATGAGAACATCGCCCATTACGAGCAAGCAAAGCCCCAGGAGCGAGAGCGGAACAAACCAGGGTGAATAGAGAGCCGCCCGCGAGCGCTGCAATAGCGGGTGTGTCATTGGCGGGCCGCCTTTGGGACGGGACTGCGCCAAACGTAGATGGTCAGTCCCAGGAACGCGATTAGGGCCAGGATCGACAGGTCTGCTCCGACCTTAAACAGTGGCGGGCAGTAATTGAGATAGATCCTATGCCGCCCGGCCTGAACCGGTATGGCGATTTGCGTGTAATCGCCGGGTTGTATGGCATACGATTGCTGCACCGATCCCGGAAGCGCCGTCGCGCGCCAGAAGTGGCTGTACGTTTCGTTCACAAGTAAGATGCCGGCCGCCTGAGTGGTGGCTTCGACTTCCATGGAGTCCGTGTCCAACCACTTGAGGCTAACCGATGGCGTCGCCGTGGGTTGACCAAGTGCGATCCCAGGCCGCCTTTCAAGCACGACCACGCCGCGGCCATCGAACGATGGGCTCAGGAGAAGGTCGAAAATCTGGTTTCGGTCTTGAAGCAAATAGTAACTGTAGATAATCGAAGCGGGCGGCAAAGCCCCATAGATCGGGTAGGCGACCACGCGGCCGGGCATCTTTGCGAGGAGATATCGGCAGCCCAGAAGGCGAACAACGGACGTGGGCCGGTCGAATGACAGCGACATTCTTGGATTGTTGACGTCTCCGCCTTGTGATGCGGTCAATAGCTCCGAATAGCGCCGTAATACGACAGGATCGTATCCCCAAACTTCGTACGCCCCAAGCGCCATCGCGCTATCGTACGGATAGGCGAGTTGCAGCACGCGAAAGTCGCCGGGGTGTGCCCGGCGCCAAGCTTGCAAGACGGGCGGGCACGCATTGGATAGTCTGAATGTGGTCACCATCGTGCGACCGAACGACACCAATTCGATAACGGCTAAGAGGGCCAGTGCATATCCCCAGCGGTGCGACCTGCTGCAGAGGCTGACTGCTATCGCCGCGAGGATGGCAACTGCTGCTGCGATGCCGAGCGATGTTTGCGCAAGTACTTGAGCGGGATGAGCGAGAATCGCGAAATGCTCAATCGATCCTGGCGGTACCCAGGCGGCTGCAGCTAAGACGCCTACAATTGCTGCCAACACCCATGCCGCCATGACGACAGCTCTTGAGATCTTTACGCCTTGCAGAATCGCATCTAGTCCGGCCGAAGCCAGCAAGGCCGCGAATAGTGTCGATTCGTAAATGAACCTATTGTGGGAGCGGAACCTGGCGAAGCCTGGGACATATTTGTAGAGCAGGACAAAGAGAGGCGTATATCCACCCAGAGCAATCACAAAGAGCAGCAGCGCCATGGTTAACCACAATCGCCGCCGCTGGCTGGCGCCATGAGCAAAACCGGCAACCGCCAGAACAACGGCGCCCACGCCGACGAACGCAGTCGCCTCCCAGTAATACGACCTGCCCCAGTACTCGACACTATGCATATTGCCGAAGAAGTGGGGCGCCACGAGTGTGAGAATATTTTCCGGCGGAAATGAGAATAGCGAAGCAAAAGACATAGTAGTTGCTCCGCTGCGTACGCCTTCGGATGCCGTCTGCATGCCCGTCAAGAGCTGAATTGATGCAATGAGCGCTCCGCCCGCCGCAACGGCGGCCAGCGACGCCACAATCCGCGCGACCGGTCTGGCGTGGATCAATCGAATCAAAGCATACACGGCGACCGTAAATGCCGTGTTGAAGACAGTCTGCGGATGTCCCGCAAAGAGTTGCATGGCTATGGCCGCTATGCCTACCAGGAGGCTGCGCAAGTTGGGGCGATCGATAATCTCGTCCGCGGCTAACAAGACCAGCGGCGCCCATGCCATCGCGGCCAGATCAGACAGGTGCCCGGGCCAGACGTGGGCGAAGAACGCGCCACTGAACATGGCAACTGTTCCGGCGAGGAGTCTTGCGGCCGGATGGCTCATGTATTTCGATGCCAGCATCGCTGTGAACAGGCCGGTGAGAAAGGTGCTGATCGCGACATCGAAGGCAAGAGCTAGGCGAATCGGAGCAATAAAATAGATCCAGTTGAGCGGGTAAAGCAGCCCCGCTTGCCAGCCGCCAAAATACGGTGCGCCACTGTAGATGTGTGGGTTCCATTGCGGTATATGACCTGCCCGAAGGTGAGCGAAGCCATATTGACGCGAGTAAATGAAGTA
>Ga0316232_1003603_pt1 | contig 14116 bp, 10 predicted proteins | sample TBHtaG_FD_206006 | JGI IMG/M metagenome (GOLD analysis project Ga0316232, IMG submission 206006) | Freshwater microbial communities from Trout Bog Lake, Wisconsin, USA - TBH18025_13 | ecosystem: Environmental > Aquatic > Freshwater > Lake > Hypolimnion/Profundal zone | place: USA: Wisconsin... | reverse complement strand
GCCGCGTGGTGTATGACCTGATCAACGTGATCCACGGCGAGGCCAACCTGAACCAGGCCCTCATCAAGGACAAGAAGTGCGAAAACCTCTTCATCCTCCCCGCCTCGCAGACGCGCGACAAAGACGCGCTCACGCGTGAAGGCGTCGAGAAGGTGATCGAAGGCCTGAAGGAAATGGGCTTCGAATATATCGTCTGCGATTCGCCGGCCGGTATCGAGTCGGGTGCGCTGATGGCGATGTACTTTGCCGATGAGGCCATCGTGGTGACGAACCCGGAAGTCTCTTCCGTGCGCGACTCCGATCGCATCCTGGGCATCCTGTCGTCCAAGTCGCGCCGCGCGGTGGAAGGCAAGGAGCCGATCAAGGAACACCTGCTGCTCACGCGCTACAACCCGAAGCGCGTGTCCGAAGGCGAGATGCTGTCGCTGACCGACATCCAGGAAATCCTGCGCATCAAGCTGATCGGCGTGATTCCGGAATCGGAAGCTGTGCTACAGGCGTCCAACCAGGGCACGCCCGCCATCCACATCGAAGGCTCCGACGTGGCGAATGCCTACCACGACGTGATCGATCGCTTCCTGGGCAAAGAGAAGGAACTGCGCTACGTCGAATACAACAAGCCGGGCTTCCTGCAGCGCCTGTTTGGCGGCAGCGGTAAATAAGGAGACGCACATCCATGTCGATTCTGTCTTTCCTGCTCGGCGAGAAGAAGAAGACTGCAAGCGTTGCCAAAGAGCGCCTGCAGATCATCCTCGCCCATGAACGTACCGCCAGCGGTGCGCCCGCCGACTACCTGCCCGCGCTGCAACGCGAGCTGGTGGCCGTGATTTCGAAGTACGTGAAGATCGGCAACGACGACATCAAGGTCAACCTCGAGCGCCAGGACAACCTGGAAGTGCTTGAGGTGAAGATCGAGATTCCGCAGGCCTGATCGCGCCTCAGCGCACACGAATGATGCGGCCCGCCGGTGCCTCCGGCGCGGGCGGCATCGGCCCCACATAGGCGGCTCTCGGGCGGATCAACTGCCCCGCCGCGCGCTGCTCCAGCGCGTGCGCAATCCAGCCTGCCGTACGCCCTGCGGCAAACAGGCCAAAGCCTGAACCTGCCGGCAGCCCGAACACACGCCGGGTGGCCACCAGCGCGAAATCCACCGATGGCCCATCGCCCGTCAATCCGGCCACGGCATCCATCACCGTTTGCAGCCGCTTGCGTACCGCACCCGTCTTCGGCAGGTGTGCCAGGATCGCTTCCGCCCGCGGGTCGGCATGGCGATACAGCGGGTGGCCAAAGCCCGGCAGCGTATCGCCGCGATCCAGCCGACGACGCAAAGCCGTTGCCACGGAGCGCTTCCCTTCCAGCTCGCTGAGCAATGCCTCCACGCGCGCCGTGGTGCCGCCATGCCGGCCACCGGTGAGCGCAGCCAAGCCCGCACTGACCACGGCGCCCAGGCTGGCGCCGGTCGATGCAACCACGCGCGCCGCAAAGCTCGAGGCATTGAGTTCGTGATCGGCGCAGAGCACCAATGCGACGCGGATGGCCTCGGCGGCGTGCGCGTCAAGGTTCCATGCCTGCTGGCATTGCAGATGCACGGGCGCGGTGTCAGGCTTGCGGCCGAGCATGGCGGCAAACACCACGCGCAGGAGGGCACCGGCATCGCGCGCCGTGCGTGCGGAATCCTGGCGCCATGCAGCTTCGTCGAGTGCCGGCAAGGCAAGCGTGCACAGCGCCATGCAGCGTTGGCGGATGTCCGCGTCTGCCAACGACGTGAGCGCCGCGTACCAGCTCTTCGGCAACACCGGCGCGGGCACCTTGAAGGCAACCCCTTCCTCGCATTGCCACAACCGCGCCGCAACGGTTTCCAGCGTGGCGCGTTCGGCCAGTTCCAAGGCGGGCACGCCCCGATAGAACAACCGCCCGTGATCGATGAGTGTGATGGCCGATTCCATGACGGGCAGACCCCAGTCCAGCGCATGGCGCACCATCTGACGCGGGCGCCGTCCGCCGGAACGCTGATCGGCCAGCCGAGCCACGTCGGCCTCGCGGTAGCGGCTGCCGCGTCCGTCGGGCGACGGATACGCCGACAGCAGCCCGCGGCTTACATAGGCGTACAGCGTGGGGCGCGAGACGTGCAGGCGCTCGGCAGCTTCGGCGGCATTCAGGTAGGTGGTCATCGGGCCGATAAAGTGGACGGCAATCGAGGTTGATCAGTCTAGTCAATGTTGACGCTATCGGCGGCGCGGGACTGTAATGGCCGCACCTTCCTTGCCGAGCCCCGCCATGCCGTCACCCGTTGCTGATGTGGTTGATCCTTCCATGCAGACTGTCAGCCCGACCGACGCACTGAGCCAATTGTGGACCGTGCTCGGCCAGCCGACCGATGTGCTGTCGCGTGCCACACTGACCGGCGCCGAGCCGGCGTTGCCATCGTCGTTTGCCGTGGGCACGCTGGCGCAGAGCACCATTGCCGCTGCCGCACTGGCAGCCGCACAGGTCGACACGTTGCGCAGCGGGCGACAGCAAACCGTATCGGTCGACATGCACCACGCCGCGCTGCAATTCCGCTCCGAGCGCTACTTCCGCGTCGAAGACCAGTTGCCGCCGGAGCCGTGGGACAAGATCGCCGGGCTCTACCGCTGCGGCGATGGCCGTTGGGTGCGTCTGCATACCAACTTTGCGCATCACCGTGACGGTGTGCTGAAGTTGCTCGGCTGCGCGTATGACCGGGACGCCGTGGCCGCCGCGCTGAACCAATGGAAGGCCGAAGCGTTTGAAGAGGCGGCGGCGCAGGCGGGCATGGTCGTCACTGCCGCACGCACATTTGAAGAGTGGGACGCGCACCCCCAAGGCATTGCCGTGGCGGGGCAGCCGCTGATGACGATCGAATGCATTGGCGATGCGCCACCGCAGCCGCTGCCGGAGCATGCCGACGGCCGCCCGCTCTCCGGCGTGCGCGTGCTCGACCTCACGCGCGTGATTGCCGGCCCGGTCTGCGGCCGGACGCTGGCCGCGCATGGCGCCGACGTGCTGCTCGTGACAGCGCCGCATCTGCCTGCCAGTCCGCCGCTGGTGATCGACACCGGGCGTGGCAAGCGCTCCGCGCAGCTTGACCTGCGCGATGCGGCCGGGGCCGCGCAACTCCGCACGCTGCTGCGCGACGCCGACATCTTTGTGCAGGGGTATCGGCCCGGTGGTGTGGCAGCGCTGCAGTTTGGCCCCGAGCAGGTCGCGGCCCTGCGCCCGGGCATCATCTACGTGAGCCTGTGCGCCTACGGCTATGAAGGCCCCTGGGCCAATCGCCGAGGCTTCGATTCACTCGTGCAGACCGCCAGCGGCTTCAACTGGGCCGAAGCGCAAGCCGCCGGTGAGGCCAAGCCGCGTCCGCTACCCGCACAGGCGCTGGACCACGGCGCTGGCTATCTGATGGCGGCTGGCGCGATGACGGCGCTCGCACGCCGCATGACGGAGGGCGGCAGCCGGCACGTGCGTGTGTCGCTCGCGCAGACGGCGCACTGGCTGCGCAGCTTCGGCCGTATTGCCCACGGCTTCGATGCGGCTGACCCGCGCTATGAAGATATCGGCGCGTATCTGGATACCGCGCCTTCCGGCTTTGGCGCGCTCACTGCGCTGCGTCACGCGGGGCGGCTCTCCGATACGCCGCCGCACTGGACGCTGCCCAGCGTGCCGCTGGGGACGCATCCCGCGCGGTGGTAGCATTCGCGCCTACCGTTTTCTCCGCCCGCGCCTGATACTCCGGGCGCACATGGCCCGCCGATGCTCAGTTACCGCCACGCCTTCCACGCCGGCAATCACGCCGATGTCCTCAAGCACGCCGTGCTTGTGCAGATGCTCGATTACCTCACGCAGAAGGACAAGCCGTTCTGGTACATCGACACGCACGCCGGTGCCGGCCTCTACGCGCTGGACCACGAATGGGCGCAGAAGAAGGCCGAATTCGATACCGGCATCGGCCCTTTGTGGCGCGCGGCCGCAGGCGGCGAAACGCTGCCGCCGCTGCTCGATGCCTACCTCGACCAGGTGCGCGAACTGAACCCGAACGGCGAACTCAGGCACTACCCTGGCTCGCCGTGGCTGGCGTGGCAGATGCTGCGCGACGCCGATCGCCTGCGCCTGTTCGAGCTGCACAGCTCCGAAATCAAGGTGCTGTCCAACAACTTCCGCGGTGCAGGCCGCAAGGTCATGCTGTACGACGGCGATGGTTTTGCCGGCATCAAGGCGATCCTGCCGCCGCCGCCGCGCCGTGCGCTGGTGCTGATCGATCCGTCCTTCGAAGACAAGCAGGATTACGCCCGCACCGTGCAGGCCTTGCAAGACAGCCTGCAACGTTTTGCGACCGGCATGTATGCGGTCTGGTATCCGCTCGTGCAGCGGCGCGAAGCCGCGCAATTTCCCTCGCGCCTGAAGCAGCTGCGACCGGCGGACTGGCTGCACGTTACGCTCACCGTGAAGCATCCGGTTGAGGGTGGCCTAGGCTTGCACGGCAGCGGCATGTTCATCGTCAACCCGCCGTGGACGCTGAAGGCGCAACTGCAGGAAGCCATGCCCACGCTGGTGCGCCTGCTCGGCCAGGACGACGGCGCCAAGTTCATGCTGGAAGGCGAATCCAGTTAAGCCTTCGGGCGGCGTGACGCCCGCATGTCACTCCCCTGCCACGTGCCCGTGCTACCTAGTCGGGCTTAGACTTGTACTGCGTTGCCCAAGCGCGGCGCCCCTCTCGGCAATATCCGCAAGATCGGCAGGAGCAACACACCATGAGCGAACGCGACGCAGCCCGGCAGGCGCGCCTGCAGGAAGACCTCCTCGACACGCTTGATGAAGAGCTGGAGATGGAAATCGACGACCACCTGCTCGGCGGGGGCGAAGGCATCAGCGATGAAGCGCGCGAAACCCGGCGCATGTACTTCCGCGAGCTGTTCCGCCTGCAAGGCGAACTCGTCAAGCTGCAGGACTGGGTGATCGAGACCGGCCACCGGCTGGTGGTGATCTTCGAAGGGCGCGATGCCGCCGGCAAAGGCGGCGCCATCAAACGCATCACGCAACGGCTGAACCCGCGCGTGTGCCGCGTGGCCGCGCTGCCGGCGCCCACCAACCGCGAACGCACGCAGTGGTACTTCCAGCGCTACGTGGCGCACCTGCCCGCCGCCGGCGAGATCGTCCTGTTCGACCGCAGCTGGTACAACCGCGCCGGCGTCGAGCGCGTGATGGGCTTCTGCACCGACGAGGAATACGAAGAGTTCTTCCGCTCCGTGCCCGAGTTCGAAAAGATGCTGGCACGCTCCGGCATCCAGATCGTCAAGTACTGGTTCTCGGTCACGGACGAAGAGCAGGAAGTGCGGTTCCAAAGCCGCATCGACGATCCGCTCAAGCAGTGGAAGCTCAGCCCGATGGATCTGGAAAGCCGCCGCCGCTGGGAAGCCTATACGCGTGCCAAGGAAGTGATGCTCGAGCGATCGCACATTCCCGAATCGCCGTGGTGGGTGGTGCTGGCCGACGACAAGAAGCGCGCCCGCCTGAACTGCATCCACCATCTTTTGGGCCAGGTGCCTTACCACCCGGTGCCGCATTCGCCGGTGCTGTTGCCCGAGCGCGTGCACCATGCGGAGTACATCCGCCACCCGGTGCCGGAAGAGATGATCGTGCCGAACGTGTACTGATCAGCCGGTACCTCCGTCAGCGAAAGAAAGGGCGGCCTGCGCGGTCGCCCTTTTTCCGTCAATGCGCGTTCAGACGTTCAGAAGAGCGCGCGGAACAGGCAGTGCAAGCCGCCTGCCTGCGCGATCCATGCGGGCAACGCCACCCAGGCTGCGCGCGGTTTTCATTGCGTCCTGGAGCCATTGGCTGCCCTCGTTTCGTGTCGAATCCGTGTCCGTTGATTGCCCAAATTACACCGTCGGGCGGATCTCAAAACCCGGTACGGGCGCCTCATGATCGCCCGTGATTACGTCCAGTTGCGTGACCTGGGCGCTGTCCGGCCCTTCCCACATCCATTCCCGCATGCTCAGCACATTGGCCTCGGGGCCGGCCAGGAAGGCCTCGACGGCGCCGTCGCGGCGATTGCGTACCCAGCCGCGCAGACCCAGCAGGCGGGCGCGCTGGACACACGCGGCGCGATAGCCCACGCCCTGCACACGGCCCTGTACGGTAATGATCACTTGCGCAATGACGGCCATGGCGGGTCTCCGAAGCAACCGGGCGATGTGTTGGATAAAACATGACAAACCGGCGCTGTCGTATCTCTGTCACATTTCTGGAATGTGACGTCGTCAGACTGACAACCGCGCGGCGGGCTCTGACGTTACGCAAGGTAAACTAGGCGGCTTGCCGCCGGGTGCCAAGCAACGCTTTCGCAAAGCACCGCGCCCAGCCCCGCACGCCATGTATTGCGTCTCGGCCCAGGCCTTGAGGCGCCCAAATTTCGTCCGCGGTTTCCGTCCCGGTTATCCAAGATGCAGCAGAACGACAACGAAACCACCATCCGGGGCCGCTTGGGTACCACCTTCGGTACCAACCTTGGCGTCAATTTCGGCAACCTGCTGACGGCGCCGCCCAACCGGTTTGACCTGGCGCTGCTGCCGATCATCCTGGCCGCCATCGTGCTCGTGGCGTATGCCGCCAAGCAGATGAACGTGCCCTACACGCCCGGCGAACACCTGGACGTCAGCCTCGACGTCATTGAACTGCCTTATTACCTGCTGCGCACCAGCATCCGGATGCTGCTGGCGCTGGGCGCGTCGCTGGCGTTCTCGTTCGCGTTTGCGGCCATCGCCTCCAAGAACCGCACGGCCGAGAAGGTGATGGTCCCGGCGCTGGACATCCTGCAATCGATTCCGGTGCTGGGTTTCCTGTCGATCACGGTCACAGGCTTCATTGCGCTGTTTCCGGGCAACCTGGTGGGCGTGGAGTGCGCGGCCATCTTCGCCATCTTCACGTCGCAGGCGTGGAACATGGCGTTCTCGTTGTACCAATCGTTTCGCACCATCCCGATTGACCTGGAAGAGGCGGCTACGGTGTTCCGCCTGTCGAAGTGGCAGCGGTTCTGGCGCCTGGAAGTGCCGTTCGCCATGCCGGGCCTGCTGTGGAACATGATGATGTCGATGTCGGGCGGCTGGTTCTTCGTGGTCGCGTCGGAAGCCATCTCGGTGTCGGGCCACGACATCAAGCTGCCGGGCATCGGTTCGTACATCTCACTGGCGATCCAGCAGCAGAACCTGCCGGCCATCGGCTGGGCCATCCTGGCGATGCTGATCGGCATCATCCTGTACGACCAGCTGCTGTTCCGCCCGCTGATTGCCTGGGCGGACCGTTTCCGCTTCGACGCGATGTCGTCGGAGCGCGAGCCGCAATCGTGGCTGCTTGACCTGCTGCGCCGCTCCGAGTGGGTCAAGGCGCTGCTTGAGCGCACCGCCGCGCTGGCCGAGCGCACGCTTTCCTGGGGTGCCGAGCGCACGCGCCCCACCGCGGCCGGCGGCAACGGATTCCTGCCGCGCTTCCCGTGGTCGCACCGCGTGGCCGATGTGATCATCATCCTGGCCGCGCTGGTGGCGGTGGCGCATGTGCTGCAGTTCGTGCGCTCCGAGGTGGGCTGGGCCGAGGTCGGCCACGTCTTCTGGCTCGGCTTCCTGACCATGGTGCGCGTGATCCTGCTGATTGCGCTGGCTGCGCTGGTCTGGGTGCCGATCGGCATCCGCATCGGCCTGAACCCGAACGTGGCCCGCATCGCCCAGCCGGTGGCGCAGTTCCTGGCGGCGTTCCCGGCCAACCTGATGTTCCCGCTGGCGGTGATGCTGATCGCGCGCTTCGCGCTCAACCCCGAGATCTGGTTGAGCCCGCTGATGATTTTCGGCACGCAGTGGTACATCCTGTTCAATGTGATTGCCGGCGCGTCGGCCATCCCGACCGAACTCAAACTGGCCGCCCGCAACTTCGGCCTGCGCGGCTGGCTGCTGTGGAAGCGCTTCCTCATCCCCGCGGTGTTCCCCAACCTGCTCACGGGTCTGGTGACGGCCGCCGGCGGCTCATGGAACGCCAGCATCGTCTCCGAATACGTGTCCTGGGGTGATCGCACGCTGGTGGCAACGGGCCTGGGCAGCTACATCGCCGAGATGACGGCCAAGGGCGACTTCCCGCGCATTGCGCTCGGGATTGCCGTGATGAGCCTGTTCGTGGTCGGCTTCAACCGGCTGCTGTGGAACCGCCTGTACGACATCGCCCAAGAGCGCACCCGCCTGTAAGAACAGGCTCATGATCCTACTGCGCACCCCGATCTTGAGCGCGTTCTAAGACGACCTTATTTAGCTGAGAACACACATGGTTACCACCAGCACCCATAGCCCGAGCGCTGAAAGCGTCATGGAGCTGCGCGGCGTCTCGAAGATCTTCCGCACCGCAGACCACACCGACCGTGCCGTGCTCGAAGGCCTGGACCTCAACCTGCGCCAGGGCGAGATCGTCGCCATGCTCGGCAAGTCGGGCTCGGGCAAATCGACGTTGCTGCGCATCATGGCGGGCCTGGTGCGCGCCGATCGCGGTCAGGTGCTGTTTCGCGGGCGCGAGTACAGCGGCCCTGTGCAGGGCATTGCGATGGTGTTCCAGTCGTTTGCGCTGTTCCCGTGGCTGACGGTGCAGCAAAACGTGGAGCTGGGCCTGGAAGCGCAAGGCGTGCCCAAGGCCGAGCGCGAAGAGCGGGCCGAACAGGCCATCGACCTGATCGGCCTGTCGGGCTTCAACAGCGCCCTGCCGCGCGAACTCTCTGGCGGCATGCGCCAGCGTGTGGGCATTGCACGCGCGCTGGTGACCGAACCCGACCTGCTGCTGATGGACGAAGCGTTCTCGGCGCTCGACGTGCTGACCGGCGAAAACCTGCGCGACGAAATGCTCGACCTGTGGGAAGACCGCCGCACCAATATCAAGAGCATCCTGATCGTCTCGCACAACATTGAAGAGGCGGTGATGATGGCGGACCGCATCGTCATCCTCTCGAGCGATCCGGGGCGTATCCGCGCCGAGGTGCGTGTGCCGTTCCCGCGCCCCCGCAACCGAGATTCCGCCGCGGTGCGCAACCTTATCGACGAAGTGTATGGGCTGATGACATCGCCGGAGCGCGTGGGCGTGCATGTGGGCGTGGAGCCCGCTGCCGAGCAGCTTGCCTACCGCCTGCCCGATGCCGAGATCGGCCAGATGGAGGCCATCCTGGACCTGCTGGTCGAAGCGCCGTTCAACGGCCGCGCCGACCTGCCACACCTGGCAGAAGAAGCCGGCGTGACCGACGACGACCTGCTGCCCGCCTGCGAAGCGCTGGCGCTGCTGCAACTGGCCACCATCGAGCGCGGCGACATCATCGTCACGCCGTTCGGCAAGACCTACATGGAAACCGAACCGCCCGAGCGTAAGGTGCTGTTCGGCCAGAAGCTGCTGGAGCGCGTGGCCCTGGCCGCGCACATCCGCGCCGAGCTGGAAGCCAACGAAGACGGCGAGATCCGCGAAGAGCATGTGCTGCGCGAACTTGAGGCGTACCTCAAGCCCGAAGAAGCCGAGCGCGTGCTCAAGATCGGCATCGAATGGGGCCGTTACGGCGAGGTGTATGAGTACGTCTACAACACCGGCATGCTGACCCTGCCCCGTGAAGAGCGCGAGGAACGCGAGGAGCGTGAGGCGCAGGAAGGTGGGGATAACGTGCAGTAAGAGCACGTTGCCGCTGACGTCAGAAGAGCCGCTCGATGCGGCTCTTTTTTCATAGTCGCTACCGTTTGTAACGCCCGTCAACGATGCCGCGAACCACGCCGTTTTGCGTGTGCGGGCATCGATTCTCGCAAGCCCGCTCGCTCCAGCCTGCCCCCGCCAGCCGTCCTTTGCCGCCCCGTCCCGGAGGTCGAAATGCGTCGTGCGTACATTCGAACGTTATTAGCCGTTTCGCTGGCCGTCGGCGCAGGCTTCGGCCTGGTGCATGCGGCCCGCGCCTGCGAGATTCCCGCACCTGTCCAGACGATCGATCCACCCGGCTTTTACGACGACGCGGCCGGCTATGCCCGCGACGTGAAACCCATGCGCAATTTCATTGCGCACCTCAACGCCTCAGCCGACAAGGGAGATTGGACCTGCGCCCTGAACCAGCTGCGAACCTGGGCCGATGCCGACGCGCTGATGGGCAAGATTTCCGGCTATCAGGGCCACTACGAGCGGTCGTGGGCCGGAACGGATTTCGCCATGGTGCTGCTGCGCATGCCGAGCGACGTCCGCAGGCGAAACCAGGCGCAGCTCGATGCCATCGCACCGTGGCTCGAGCGCATTGCGATCGCCACCCGCAACGCCGAGGCGATCAATCATCTGCATAACAATCTGGTGTATTGGGCCGGCCTCAACCTGATTGCCATCGGCACCGCAACCGACAACAGCGACCTGATCAACTCCGGACTCCTGCGCATTCGCGAGGGCATCCGCGATATCGGCCCGGACGGCGCGCTCGCACGCGAGGTCAAGCGCGGGGACCGTGCGCTGCACTACCACACGTTCGCGCTCATTCCGCTGGTGTTTGCCGCCGAGCTGGTGCAGCGGCGCCATATCGACCTGTACCGCGAGAACGACCACGCGATCGACCGCCTGGCGAATCTCGTGATCAATGCGGTGATCGACCCGGCGAGCTTCGAAAAAATCACGCCGATCAAGCAGCAGCTGTTTCCGTGGACTTTCCAGGATGAGCTGTGCTGGATGGAGCCCTACTATGCCCACGTGCGAGACCCACGCCTGCCTGCGCTGATTGCGCCACGCCGCCCGTTTTCGGAATGGCGGCTTGGCGGCAACGTGACGGCGGCATGGGGCGCGGAGCTGCCCGGCCATTGACCCGTGCCCGACGCTGGCTCGGGGCGGGCCGTTCTTTGCCACCGCACAGCGTTTGTCCCCTACCCGTCATCCCCTCGCCCCCCTAAGCCCCGCGCCCACCGACATGTGGTATGAGGCTTGCATAACACTTCGCAAACAACATCCGGGGCAAAAGGGGGCCGTGGTATGCAGGCGCGTTACGCGTGGTCGATGGGGGCACTGTGGGGCCTGTGCTGGACGTGGGGCCATTCAGGCATCGCTCATGCGGGCGGTCTTCAGCAGCCTGAATTTCAGCTTGAGGCCGTCACGGCCAGTGGTTCTGCAGGCGCCGCGTCCGCCACGGGCGAGGCCGCCAACCAAGGCTATGTGCCGCGCGCCCAGTTGGAGAGTCGCCCCCTGCTGCGGCCGGGCGAATTGCTGGAGAGCGTGCCCGGCCTGATCGTCACGCAGCACAGCGGCGACGGCAAGGCCAACCAATACTTCCTGCGCGGCTTCAACCTCGACCACGGAACAGATCTCGCCACCACGGTGGCCGGCATGCCGGTCAACATGCGTACGCACGCGCACGGCCAGGGCTACACCGATCTGAACTTCGTCATCCCCGAACTGGTAGACGGCATTGCCTACAAGAAAGGCACCAGCTTTGCGGAAGAAGGCGACTTCTCTGCCGCCGGTGCGGTGCGCATGGACTACGTGAGCCATCTGCCGCAGGGCATCGCGCAGCTCGAGCTGGGAGAGCACAACTACCGGCGCGCCCTGCTGGCCAACTCCAGCACGGTCGGCCCCGGCACGCTGCTCTATGGCTTCGAATGGCTGGGCGAGAACGGCCCGTGGACCGTGCCCGAGGGCGTGCACAAGCTCAATGGCGTGCTGCGCTACACCGTGCCGCTGGGCGGCGGCGAGCGCATCAGCGTGACGGGCATGGCGTACAAGAACGCGTGGCAATCTACCGACCAGGTGCCGTTGCGCGCCATCAACGAAGGGTTGATCCCGCGCTTTGGTGCAATCGACCCCAGCGATGGCGGCGCGGCGTCCCGCTACAGCCTCTCGGCCGACTGGCTGCGGCCGCTTGCCGATGGCGTGTTCAAGGCCAACGCCTACGTCATCAAGAGTCGGCTGCAGCTGTTCTCCAACTTTACGTATGCGCTCAACAACCCCGAGCGAGGCGACCAGTTCGAGCAGTTCGAGAACCGCGTCACCACCGGCGTGAATGCATCGCGCACGTGGCTGGGCAGCGTTGCCGGGCGTGAGAGCGAAACGGAAGTCGGCTCGCAGACACGCTTTGACCGGCTGGACCCGATCCGCCTGACCAACACGCAGGCGCGGCAACCGTACGCGCTGGTACGCAGCGACACCGTGAACGAAACCAGCACCGCGCTCTACGTGCGCAACAGCACGCAGTGGCTGCCGTGGCTGCGCACCATCGCCGGTGTGCGGGCCGATCAGTTTTGGTACAGCGTTGCCAGCAGCAACCCGCTCAATTCGGGCAATGGAACCGACCACATCGTGAGCCCCAAGCTGAGCGTCGTGCTGTCGCCCACGGCGCGTACCGATGTGTTCATGAACTGGGGCCGGGGCTATCACAGCAATGACGTGCGCGGCGCGACCACCACCGTTGATCCGGTGAGCGCAGACCCGGTGCAGAAGGTGTCGGTGCTCGTCCCCGCCACCGGCTACGAGGTCGGCGTGCGCACGCGGGCGCTTGCCCCCAACCTGCAGCTTTCCGCATCGTTGTGGCGGTTGGACATCGGCTCTGAACTTGTTTTCTCGGGCGACACCGGCACCACCGAGCCCAGCCGCCCGAGCCGCCGCACGGGCGTGGAACTCGCGGCCTACTACACACCGCTGCCCGAACTGATTCTCGATGCGGATGCGGCCTTCTCGCGCGCGCGCTTTCGCGACAGCAACCCGGCAGGCGACACCATCCCCGAGGCCATCCAGACCACCGCATCGGCCGGCGTGTCGTGGGTGCACGACCGCTGGATGCTCGGTGCACGGTTGCGCTACTTCGGGCCGCGCCCACTCGTTGAAGACAACAGCGTGCGATCGGCATCGTCGTTCCTGGTCAACCTCAAGCTGGGCTACCGGCTGCAGAAGAACGTGCGCGTGTTCGTCGAGGTGCTCAATGTGCTCAACAAGCAAGTGAACGACATCGACTACTACTACGCATCCCTGCTCAAGGGCGAGGCGTCACCGCTGGATGCCAATGGCGTGGCAACGGGCATCAATGACCGCCACATTCATCCCGCCGAGCCACGCACCGTGCGCGCCGGTGTGGTGTGGAATTTCTAGATCGACAAAGATGGCTACGCCTGCCGTCGTCCGGGGCACAATCAGCGCTTCAACTTCACCGCCAGGAATCCTCATGAGAAGGCGTTCGACCGTCGGCTTGTTGCGTCACCTGTTCCTTGTTGCTACCGCCGTTGCCGCCGTGGCGTTGGCACTGCCTGCATCGGCGCAGCAAATCGTCAGCGATCTCTCGGCACAACCGACCGGCCGCATTCACTTCAACAGCGCCACGCCCAAGAGCAAATGGGAGCTGGTGCATCGCAAGTTCGACAAGACGCCCACGCCCATCTGGGGCACGCTGTATCTGCCCGAGAACCTGCAAGGCCGGGTGCCGGCGATGGTGATTTCGCATGGCTCCGCCGGGCCGCAGCAGAAAGACGTCGACCGGTGGGTGCGGCTCTTCAACCAGATGGGCATGGCCGCGTTCGTGGTGGATTCGTATGGCCCGCGCGGCATTGCCAACACGATGGACAACCAATCGCAGTTGAACCCCGCCGCCAATGACGCCGATGCGCTGTTCGCGCTCAAGCTGCTGAGCACCGACCCGCGCATCGACCCGAAGCGCATCGGGCAGATCGGCTTCTCGCGCGGCGGCGGTGTAGCACTGGACATGACGCTCGACGCATTCCGCAAAGGTGTCATCGATGACGACACGCGGTTTGCGGCGCTCATCGGCTTCTACCCCGGGTGCTCGGCGCTCTGGTGGGAGATCCCGCCGCCGCCGCTGTCCGGCGCCCCGCTGATGCTCGCGCTGGGCGAGAAAGACGACTACACGCCCGCGCAGCTTTGCCGCAACGCGGCGGAGGTCATGCAGCGTGACGGCCAGACCGTCGACGTGCATGTCTACCCCGGCGCGTATCACGACTTCGACAGCACGCGTGCGTACTTCAAGTACTTTCCGGGTGCCACCACGGCGCGCGATTGCCCGCAGACCATGATCGACGTGCAGCACGACGCGTACTACCGGCTGCAGAGCGGCGAGAAATACCCCAAC
>Ga0316232_1003601_pt1 | contig 14117 bp, 10 predicted proteins | sample TBHtaG_FD_206006 | JGI IMG/M metagenome (GOLD analysis project Ga0316232, IMG submission 206006) | Freshwater microbial communities from Trout Bog Lake, Wisconsin, USA - TBH18025_13 | ecosystem: Environmental > Aquatic > Freshwater > Lake > Hypolimnion/Profundal zone | place: USA: Wisconsin... | reverse complement strand
CTCTTTAACAACGGGAAAGCTGCCAACCAAGATGGCCGGCAGCCTGATGAACTCATTTTGCGATTATCTGGCAGTTGGACTTTACACAAAATTTTCAGCACTACCATCAGGGGTATTCTTAGGACTGTACTTCACGGCTATAACTGTTTTAGCAAGCACGGTATATTCTAAGGTTCCGTCTGATGTTCGCCAAGCACTCATTAGGGAAAAAGTAAATAACACATACTTTGATGTCGTTGTTATGTTTGGCGTTTTTTCGACTTTATTGCTAGTTCTAAACGTTCTTGGCTTTCAGACAGGAATAATTAATTTGATAGTGGTACTTATTCTGTTCTTTACAGCCATGATCGGTTTTAGTACCTTAGCGATCAGGGCGTTCAATTTCTTTGACCCCACACAGTTAACAAATTATTTAATCATAGAAATTTTAAAGAGAATAAAGAACGTTACGCCTCAAGGGGCATTTTGGCGGAATAATTCGTTTCAAAATCACTATAGGCAAGAAACATGGGGCTATATTGGCACATTTAATAATATTGCTTCACTCTCAAAACGGGAAGATTTTAATTTTATTGACTCAAAATCTCTTTATGACATATGTAATAATAGCTTATATGTTATCGAAGAATATCTGACTAAAAAAAGTAGTATACCGACTGATAGCTTTTGGTTCCAAAGATCACAGAGACATCGTAGTTGGTTTAGCTCAAGTTCAACATCTCAAGGAATAAGCCTAAATGCTAATGTACCTTTGTTTCCTGAGCAGATTATTGATTATCTTTGGTTTGAGCGAGAATTAATAACAATTTTTGAAATTGCATTCGAAAAACTATTGGAAAGAAAGGATAACTATATTTCGCTTCTATCCAATATTGTCGGAAGAGCCGCCCTAAAAATGGGAGAAAAACTTGCTTTGGAAGAAGCAGTTTTATTTCTAGATGTATTACATAAAGTGTCTTTGAAGTACATAAAAAATTCAGATGTTAATGATTCCAGCCAACAAAACGAAGTGCCAGTTGCTATTGCAATGGCGGATATTTATTACTACGCATTAGTTAGTATATTACTTGGAGTTTCAAAAAAAGCAGAGCGCGTTGATAAACAATATCTCGAAAATCTCACAACTGATATAAATTGGGCGGAAGGTAAATATGTCTTTAATCTGGATATGCCCACAGACATTATCAGTTGCTTGGAAAAGATCAGAAAAAAGATGCTCTTTGAAGTTGAAACAGAGGGAAAACGAGTAACTCCCCAATGGTATATTAATCAACTAATAGCAAACGAAACGGCTATTTTAATAAAAAAAATATGCGAATCAGTGACTGAGAGATTCGAGTCATATATACCCGACATTGAATATATGCTTGCAAATAATAAGGTCTTAATAGCAATACAAGCCATTCAACGCGGACTGGAGATATGCAGGAAATTGGACGTTCATTTAGCTAAAATCAAAGATAGCTACGAAGATATTTCCAATTTAAGAACTGTTTCAGATATTCCTTGGCCGGAAATTGATTGGAAAGCGATTGAGAATAAACTTGAGCAGACTGAAGAAAAACTGTCAATTGGCTTGAGTAGAGGTCTTTTAACTTTGGTATCAATCAAGACTGATAAAACATTTCCCGATTATTTTGGTTTTGCGTATTCAACATTGATACAGCGTTGCTACAATAGCCTCTTCGAAAGTAACGAAAGGTTGTTTGTTGCCTTGTTTCCTCCCCTATTCTTTGCAGGGTTTAAAGCTAGAGAACGACTAATAGCAGAAACCCAAAACTTTTCTGTTGAAAGTCGGGTTGCTGTAATATCAGGACCACTTCTCGACATTATTGGACTGTCAGGATATACGATAATATATAGTGAACTTGAAAAGAAAAACTACTGGCAGCAGGTTGAACCTCTCTGGAGACAACTGTTTGATGATTCCGCAGACCCTGATGCTTTACTGTCGTTTCTACTGAGAGTGATTGAGGCGAATAGAGGATCATTTGCCACTTTTGCGCGAGACTCCCTTAGAAGTGATTGGTCTATGAAGTTACGCCGAAAATTTGTACAGGCCGGAGTTCTTAGAGACCGGTATGCCGAGCACGTATACACCGGCGATGAAGATATCGTTCACGAAAGTCCAATTATTAGAGCGATGGGCAGTGACTGGGATTTAGTATTTAATGAATTAGATGTTTTTGTCGCTACATATTTATCCGCGAGACCTGGCTTTGTTTTAGACCGAATGAATTGGCAAACGAAGCATTTCTATCAAAGCCTGCAACGAGAACAGCAAGAAGGTGAAGGAAAATGACTAAGCGGGTTACTGATCCAGACCTAGTTGTTTCTAAGCATGCAGTATCCTTCCGCCCTCACGAATTATCAAAAGATAATCCTCTAAGAACAAAGTTGCAAAATCATGACCGTGATATTGAAAATCCTAAACCACATATGATGATTGAGGATGTTGTAAACAAGGTCATCCCCTATTCTTACAAAGGAAAGTATAAGTTCTATCTTGACAGTGCGGACAAATTTATGGAACTTCAGCTAACTTCAGCTTTACGTGATTCTGATTCTACGCTTACGGAGGCGTTAGAACGTTTTGTGCGAGATTGTGCGTATTACCTAATGCTATATCAAGAAGCATTTTACGATATTATAATAACTCGCGATCAGGAAGGCTCTGTAGTTGGTTTTGAACTTCAGATTATTCCACCTCTGACAGTGAGAAGAAGGTTTTGGAAATGGGTTCAATATGTTCCGGATGAAATAGCGCGTGAGAAAGAGGTCGAGAGAAGAATCGTACTTCCGAAAGAATATCTTGTAATTTTTCGATTACCACGTAAACAGAAGAAGATGGTAAGGCGAGCTTTAAAAAATCTACAGCTTGTGGGAAAAATAGAAACGCCAGATTTTGTTAGGGCGAGTTGGAGAGGAGAGCCTCATGTCAGTTACGATCCAATCGATTTGCAGCGTAGCCAGCGTTTAGCATTGGCTGAAGCAACTAAAGACATTGGCTGGACCGGAAGAAATTATTTTTCGGACGAGGTACTTGAATTTTATGAGATAGATAGATATGCACGATTTTCACTTTTTGTTGCAAATCTTCGACAGCTCATCCTCTCTAACCTTAATTCGGAACTTGCAAGAGTCGGTAAAGGATTGGGCTTTAATAATCAGATTAGAGTGAGCGGGCTAATAGAACCACGTATTATTGAAAATATTAGAGAAGAATTACACAAAGGAAATAAGCCATTAAATACGATTTTTACTACCTTGCTTGGTAGCTAGAAATAAAATCTAAGGCTTTAGGGGACGATTTAACAGGGTTGTTAATGAAATAGACAGCCGTATGGCTAAACCGTTCTTATCTGTATATTCGACAGCAATTCATTACCTGAAATTAGAAGATGACTAATATACTTCACCGAGCTTAGATGCAGGCTTGGTGTTCTTTTTAATATCTGATAGGTATTTATCTTTTTTTGTCAAAGATATATGTGATTAGAAACGTGTTCTCACTATAAGGAGGCTTCTTGTGGTTGTAGGAGATGTAAAAAGTAAAGTTGATAAGATGTGGGAAATATTTTGGACTGGCGGGGTAACTAATCCGTTATCTGTTATTGAACAGATTACATATCTGTTGTTTATCAAAGGGCTTGATGAGGCCGACGCCAGGAGGGAAAAGGAAGCCGTTGTCTTAGGAATCCCCCATAGAGGGATTTTCCAAAAGGACAATCAGTATCTGCGATGGAGCCAGTTTAAGGACTTTGAAGCGGAGAAGATGTACAAAATAGTCTCTCAGGAGGTTTTTCCTTTTATCAAGAATCTCCATGGAGACAAGGAGTCATCGTATTCCAAATATATGGACGATGCTATTTTTATCATTCCGACACCGCAACTGTTAGAGAAGATTATTACCGGCCTGGACAACATCGAGATGAATGACCGGGATACTAAGGGTGACTTATACGAGTATTTGCTGTCCAAAATCGCTACTTCGGGGACGAACGGCCAGTTCCGTACACCGAGGCATATCATTCAGATGATGGTTGAATTGATGAAACCAACGCCGGGTGATATTATTTCTGACCCTGCGGCTGGTAGCGCCGGCTTTTTGGTGGCCTGCGGCGAGTATTTGAGGAAAAAGCATGAAGGCTTTTTAATGGACAAAAAGCAACGGGACCACTTCAACAATAATATGTTTTACGGCTATGACATGGATCGGACAATGCTGCGCATCGGCGCTATGAATATGATGCTCCATGGAGTGGAGAACCCGAATATCGAGTACCGGGACTCTCTGTCTGAGCAAAATACTGACACTAATAAATTCACTTTGATTCTCACGAATCCCCCATTCAAAGGGTCGCTGGACTACGAAGCTGTGTCCAAGGACCTGCTCAAAGTAACAAAGACAAAGAAAACAGAACTTCTATTCCTTTCTCTAATGTTGCGGATGCTGAGGAAAGGGGGACGTTGTGCGGCTATTGTCCCAGACGGGGTATTGTTCGGTGGGTCCAAGGCCCATGTGGATATTCGTAAGGAGATTATTGAAAATCATAAGCTCGATGCTATTATTTCCATGCCAGGTGGGGTATTTAAGCCCTATGCCGGGGTTTCAACCGCTATTATGATCTTTACCAAGACCGGGGCAGGCGGGACTGATAAGGTCTGGTTCTACGACATGCAGGCAGATGGTCTTTCTCTAGATGATAAGAGAAATCCCATTGCGGATAATGATATACCCGATATTGTAGCCCGATTTGGTTATTTAGAAGCGGAAGCGGGTCGGAATAGAATGGACCGGTCTTTCCTTGTAACGAAGGATGAGATAGTACGGGAGGAATATGACTTATCCATCAATAAATATAAAAAGTTAGCCCGCGAAACAGCGAAATATATGCAACCATCTGTGATCTTAGAACAAATTGAAGAACTCGAAAAAAATATTACTTCAGGTTTAGCTGAGTTGCGGGGGCTAATAAATACATGATTGGTAAAAAAGAGTTGCCTTCTGGTTGGGTCATAAAGACTTTGAGACAAATATCAGTCGGTAATAAAGGTGAATATGGTTCAAATTCCGCAGCAATTGAATATGCAATAGATAAACCCAGGTATATCCGGATAACGGATGTGGACGAATACGGAAAACTAAACCCTAAAAAAGTTTCACCAGGAAAAGAAAACGACTGGGACCAATATCGTTTAGAAGTAGGACAAATTCTTTTCGCGCGATCAGGTGCCACGGTAGGAAAAACCTATTTGCATCAAGATATGGATTGTTGGGGTGTGTTTGCAGGATACTTTATTCGATTTATACCTGATAAGAACCAAATCAATTCTAAATATTTATTCTATTATACGAAAAGTGAAGATTATAGGAATTGGGTGGAATCGAAGCAAAAGGTTGTCGCACAGCCGAATATTAATGAAAAGCAGTTTGGTGATGAGCTTTATATTCCCCTTACTTCTCTCGAAACCCAAAAAAAAATTGTTGACGTATTGGACAAAGCTCAGAATTTGATTGATAAACGCAAAGAACAGATTAAAAAATTAGACGAGTTTTTGCAAAGTGTGTTCTTTTATATGTTGGGTGATCCAATAAATAATGAGATGGGTTGGCAAAAGCAAAAAATAAGAGAAGTTTCTCAAGTGAAGATTGGCCCATTTGGGAGTTTGCTACATGCGGAGGATTATATCCAAGACGGAATTCCCCTTGTAAACCCTAGCCACATCGTCCAAGGGAAAATTTGCCCAGCGGTGAAGTTTACAATATCCAAAGAAAAAGCTGAGGAACTTTCACAGTATAGAATGGTGACGGGTAACATAGTGCTGGGAAGGCGCGGCGAAATAGGGAGATGCGCTCTTGTTACGGCCGAGCACGATGGATTTCTATGTGGGACAGGCAGCTTGTTTATTAGTCCTTCTTCTAATTTAAACCCTGTATTTCTCGTCCACGCGATTTCGTCAGCCCCGGTAAGAAAAGTTTTGGAGAATGCTGCTCAAGGTATCACCATGAAGAATCTTAATTCGACAATTATCGAGAGCTTGGAAATAGGTATTCCCCCCATTGATATCCAAAACCAGTTTGCTCAAATCGTTGAGAAAACCGAACAACAAAAAGAACTTATGCAGCAAAGTCTGATCGAGATGGAAAACAACTTTAACAGCCTGATGCAACGGGCATTCGGGGGAGAGCTATTTTAGTCCGCTTGGAGGGCTAATTCAATGGCATCAAACTTTACTTTCCTACAGGTCAAAGTAACATTTATCAGCTTCGCGGGCGCTTGTCTTGAGGCTGAGCGAAGCATTGCCATAAGCCCAGCAACGACGGCGATTTTGTCACGTCGTGCTTTGGAACTGGCGGTAAAATGGCTTTACACCTCCGATGCAGAGCTAAATGTCCCTTATCAAGACAACCTCTCCAGCCTTATTCATGACCGGAGTTTTCAAGACATTATTGAGCCGAAGCTGTTCCCCTTGATCAAATACATTATTAAACTTGGCAACGTCGCAGCACATACGGGCAGCCCTATCAAGTGGGCAGAAGCGGTATTGTCGCTGCACAACCTTCATCAATTCGTTTCCTGGATCGACTACTGCTATTCGCAAAACTATGAGGAAACAGAGTTCCGCGAGGACATATTACCTACCGGCGGGGAAAAGAAAATTAGTCAGCCGGAGCTGGAAAAACTCTTCAACGATCTTGGCGAGAAGGACAAAAAACTCTCCGACGCTGTGGGCGAGAACGATAAGCTCAGGGAACAGCTAAGACTGCTGCGGGAGAAGAACACTCAGGAGCACGAATTTGAAGTTGATGATATTAGTGAGTTTGAGACTCGCAAGCGATATATTGATCTAGACCTTAAAGATGCAGGATGGGTTTTCGGCAAGAACTGCCTGGAAGAGTATGAAGTAAGCGGAATGCCCTACGGGAGCGGGCAGGGCCTTGCAGACTATGTGTTGTTTGGCGACAACGGGCGTCCACTTGCCGTGGTCGAGGCCAAGAGGACGAGCAAAGACCCCAAGGTCGGCCAGCAGCAGGCAAAGCTATACGCCGATTGCCTGGAGAAGAAATTTAAACAGCGACCAGTTATTTTTTATACCAACGGATTTCAGTCGCATATCTGGGATGATACCCAGTACCCGTCTCGCCCGGTTTCAGGGTTCTACGCTAAGGATGACCTTGAACTGTTAATATCTCGCCGGACTAACAAGGCGTCCTTAAAGACCATAACAATAAAAGAGAGTATCACAAACCGGTATTACCAGAAGGAAGCTATAAAAGCAATCTGCGAATCTTTTGAACAAGGTGACCGCAAGGCTCCTGGTCATGGCTACCGGCAGCGGCAAGACGAGAACAGTTATTTCCTTGGTGGACGTTCTCGCGAAACACGACTGGATAAAGAACGTCTTGTTTCTGGCGGATCGAACTGCGCTGGTGGGGCAGGCCCATAAAAATTTCAAGCAATTGCTGACCAATATGTCGCTGTGTAACTTGTTGAATGGTACGGATAGTTCTGAGAGCCGCATCCTATTTTCCACTTATCCGACAATAATGAACGCTATCGACGAAACCAAGGCCAAGAGCGGCCAAAAGCTCTTTACTGTAGGCCATTTTGACTTGATCGTAACTGATGAAGCCCACCGGAGCATTTATAAAAAGTATCAGGCGATTTTTAAGTATTTTGATGCGTTGCTGGTCGGTCTCACCGCTACCCCAAAGGCCGATATCGACAAGAATACTTATGGCATTTTTGACTTGGAAAACAATGTGCCTACTTACGCCTATGAACTTGAGCAGGCAGTAAAGGACGGCTACCTAGTCCCCTACCGCAGTGTTGAAACTCAGTTTAAGTTTCTCGAAGAAGGCATCTTCTACGATCAGCTTAGCGATGAAGACAAGGCGTTGTTTGAAGAGACCTTTTCGGATGATGAGGAAGTTGACGACCACATCTCCAGCGAGGCTTTAAACCAATGGCTATTTAATGCTGATACGATTGATAAAGTGCTTCAGGGACTTATGACGAAAGGAATCAAAGTCGAAGGCGGCGACAAGCTCGGCAAGACTATTATCTTCGCAAAAAACCACAAGCACGCCGAGGCTATAGCCGAGCGTTTTGACAAGCTATACCCTGCTCTGGCGGGAAACTTCTGCAGGGTGATAGACAACAAGGTAAATTATGCGCAGGATTTGATCGACAGGTTTTCCGAAAAGGACAAGCTGCCGCAGATAGCTGTGTCAGTCGATATGCTCGATACAGGCATCGATATCCCGGAAGTGGTCAACCTGGTCTTCTTCAAAAAAATTCGCTCCAAGGCGAAGTTTTGGCAAATGATTGGGCGCGGAACCCGCTTGTGCGAGGACCTTTTTGGCGGCGGCATGGACAAGGAGTTCTTTTATATTTTCGATTTCTGCGGCAACTTCGAATTTTTCCGGGTGAATGCCAACGGAGTGGAACCTCCTGCCGCCGAGAGCCTCACGGAGCGCCTGTTTAAGCTAAAGGTTGATCTGGCTAAAGAGTTGCAGCATATCGCCTTTCAACAAGAGCCGTATCTCAGTTTCCGTAAAGGACTGATTGAGGACTTGTTCGCTAGTATAAAGGCACTCAATCGTGATCACTTTGCGGTCAAGCTGGTTCTACAACATGTTGAGCTGTTTTCTAGCCGCAAAACATGGGACCAATTAGGAACGTTAAACGCGCTGCTTGTTAAAGATCATCTAGCTCCACTAATCCAATCAGATGATGATGACGAGCTTGCTAAACGATTTGACAGCGCGGTGCTGACGATTCAGTTGGCTCAGATGATTAACAAGAAAGCGAATAAGGCTAAGAATAATGTAATAAAAACGGCCGAGATACTTTCGGGATTAGGGACAATCCCACAGGTATTGGCGCAAAAAAATGTTATTGAAAAAGTGCAAACGGCAGGCCATTGGATTGCAGCCACGATAATAGACCATGAAGAAGTGCGCCTGGCCCTTAGGGACCTGATCAAGTTTATTGAAAAACAGCAAGCCAGGGATTATTACACCAACTTCGCCGATGAGGTGCTCAGTATCAAGGAAAGCGAAGCAGAATACGGCGTCAGTGTTTTTGAAAACTACCGAAAAAAGGTGGATAAGTATATCCGCGAGCACCAGGACCATATCGCCATCTTCAAGCTAAAAAATAACAAGCCGCTGACGCGGCAAGACTTTGGAGAACTTGAAAAAATCCTCTGGGGCGAACTCGGCACTAAAGAAGACTATTATAAGGAGTTTGGAGATACCCCTCTGAGCTTGATGGTACGGCAAATCGTCGGACTGGACCAGATGGCTGCCAATGAAGCCTTCTCTGTTTTCCTGGACGACCAGCACTTAGACAGCCGGCAAATACGCTTCGTTAAAACTATAGTTGATTTTCTGGTTCAAAACGGTCACATGCTTGATAAGAGTGTACTGCAGGACGAACCGTTCTCGACCATAGGCAGCATCGCCGAGATATTTGAAATGGGCGATGCCCTCAGGGTGGTCCAGGTAATCGATATTATAAATAAGAACGCTACGGACGCTGTGGGGGCGTAGGACAACTATATAGACGGCATAGGTGGTGCGTTTTGGATCATATTATTGGTCTAGGCTGGGATGTTGGTGGGTGGCTTGGAAAAAATCATGGAATTGCTGCTGTTGAATGGTTCAATGAGGAAATCCGCTGGATATACACACCGAAGGCCGTTAGACTTCCAAAGTGCGGAATATTTACTCCAGATGATTTCTATAGCTCAGATAATACACCTCACAATCCAAGAGTCATTTTAGGCGTGGATGCCCCACTTGGATACCCAGCAATGTTTCAAAAATTAGTTGGTGGTGGTTGCCCATCGCTCGAAAAGCCAGAGGCAGAGATAGATAATGGCTTCGCCTACCGAGATACTGAACGCTATATTTATAAAGAGTTCAAGAAAAAGCCATTGTCTGCAACCTTTGATAAACTAGGAAACAACGCATCGCTTGCGATCATGACAACTAGAAGATGGTGGTCGGAATTTGACTTTCAAATGCTGCCTTCCCCAAATGAAGGTGCAGTCAAGCATGCCATCATTGAGGTTTACCCTGCCCTTTTAAAAATCAAGGCACTATCCGACATGTATAACAAAGTAAAGCAGTTAATTCCTGTGGAGTATACGGCTTCCCCTGACGCTTATGATGCAGCTATTTGCGCACTGTTGGCTCTAGGATACGGATTAGCGGGAAAAAGCCCACATCTTCCTAAGCTAATAGGACCACCAGCGAATTGGAATGGTTTATCGTCTGAGGGGTGGATATATTACCCTTCGTTTGAATAAGATCGTGTCGGGGTATTGAGGGAGGTCGGGTTTTCGGATGGTCACTCATGACAAGCAGGATATAAAGGAGCTTTGGAAGACTCTCAAGCAAAAGGTTGGAGATATTAGGTACACAGACTATGTGAGTTTCTCAGTGTCCGGTCATGATAAAGGTGGATATTTTTCGGCAAAGGTAAGTGACGATGACGATGATGTTATAGAGATATATCCTGCGTTCAAGCAAACACCTTCATGCAAAATTTCGATGCGGCCACCTATGAAAGTTAAATATAAAGATTTTAAAGTAGTAGCTGATCTTTATATAAGTTATTTGCGTAGAGATAACGGCATTCGGGAAATCATGCATACTGATATTTTTGTAACTACCTACGTTATCGGGTTGATTCATCATTTCGAACTAATTAAGGAGACAACAATTGAGTGATACGGGGGACATGAAAAGGTAATCTTAATATTAAACCATATTGGACCAGCATGAGATATAAAGCAGGCTCTAACCGAGGTTAGAGCCTGCTTTTATATTGGGTTTCACTATAGATGCGAGTTGTGATACTCGGTTAATAATTGCTTGTGCTCTTTTTGAGTTCCTGAGTACAAAACGTAATTCAAGGGTATCTTCATTAAAAGTTATTCCCACTATTCTAGCCTGTATCAAACTTTTTATTACTTGTTTAATCGTTTGATGATCACCTTGCTCTGACGATGGACGGTGATAGTTAGCGGTTATACTATGAGATTCTGAGAGTTCTCGTTCAATCCGCTGCCGCAACTGATCAAGCGGCAAAGGAGATTCATGTGCTAGGATACGGAAAATAATTTCAACAATATCAAGCCTACTAGACATATGCTCATTCCCTCCAGGATAAAAGAATCCTCTATTCCATATAATACCACTTGTTGCACTATAAGTGCAACAGAAAAAAGTTATATTTGTTTTATACTTAGGAAGGATGGAGGAATAATATGAGCCAATACGACAAACAATATAGGGAGATCGGTAAGACGATTGCCGTTCTGCGTACAAAACGGGGACTATCGCAGGAGACATTTGCTGATATGGTAGGCGTGACAAAAAGCTATATCAGTAAGATTGAAGCACCGAATTCGACAAAGCCTTTTTCACTGGATGTTTTATTCAGGATTGCGGAGGTATTGGAACTAGATATTCGCATTCTTTTTTCGGAACTTCCAAAAAGTAAAGATAAGTAGACCTCAGGTAGCTCAAGAGTGTGCCCTGAGGTCTATTTTATTAGTCTGTGTGACTATACGGATTAGAAATCCGTATAGTCGCATGATTCATTTGGTTACCCCCGGATTATCGTTTTAACAACGTCTTCTCAATATCTTCGGCTGTATATATATCGCCCTCATCTGGGGACGGTGGTTCAAATTGTTTTATCAATGTTTCTAGTCTGGATTGATCCAAGCTATTTAATTGCTGATTTCTTGCCTTGCAGACCTCAGGGGGAGTATTTATTAGAACCAGAGCAAGTTTGACACTAAATCCTTTGGCTACCATGGACCACCTCAGACGAACTTCTCTCGTAAGGTTTATGGAGTCAATAATTACGTGTTTTCCGTTTAATAACTGCTCGCGGACAGCTATGTGCATCAAAGCCCATACAGCCGTTTCTTTATCTTGGTATGTTCGCTCTCCTGCAATGGAGGAGTGGAAGTTATCCTCGCTAATTACCTTAAAGCCCTTTAGTGTCTTCGCGTATTTTTGCGCTAATGTACTCTTGCCACTGAGAGGATAACCAACCATTAGAATTAAACTATATTCGTCTAGGCAATTCTCTGCCTCAGAATGTTGTTGGGTTGTTCTGGCAGCGGCGATCCCTTGTTGACTATTAAGAATTTCACCAGAAAGCGTATTGAAGGATTTCGGAGCCGCTTCTTCTATTACGGTTGCAGCGACTTCTTTATCTGGCGAAGGTACCAAGGTAAGTACAGCACTGGCCTCGCGGCGTTTATCAAGAATCTTTGTTAATTCCTCTAGTTGTTTCACTAATTCATCCTTGATCGCCGCTAGCTCAGTGTTTTTTTCTACGAGGCGGGTATTGTGTTCAGTGAGTTCTTCGATTTTAAGTTGGAGTACAGTCTGGTCGATGAGTTGCTCTTTAAGCATGTCAATTTGATGTTCAAGTTCCTTTTTCTTGTCATACAAAGAAATCATGCGGTCATCGGTACTTTGCTTCCCCGGCTTAGGGTTCTGGCGGGACTTCTTATTGTTGCTTTGTATTGCTCTTAATCCCTCAATACGTTCCATCTGATCTTCATGTTTTCTAACCGTGGTTTTTGAGCAGCGGGCTTTCCTTGCGACGGAAGAGACGTTAATCGGCTGTTTATCATTAACAAGTTTATCAATGGCACGAGAAATGGCAACTTTAATAGTGGCACTTACTTCTCGCCGTTTTATTATCATTCCATCAGTGTTTTTTGCCATTAATCTTTGCCTCCAGTTCGTCTACGAGTGGTTTTAAATGCTCCCAGACAATGAAAAGCCGATCATAGTCCCGTTTTTTCCCGTCTATTTTGAAACGGGCCATCCACTTCTCGCACTCATCCAGCTCCTTTTTTAACACCGGGTACTTTTCCTCGGTAGTAAGATAGTTCGCGCAATTATAGAAGAAGCACCCATTGCCGTTGGTACATTGACCTCGGACTTCATCGAATAAGCATATCCCGGTAGGCAGTAAGTTGAAGCTCAACTCTTCAGCTAACTCTTCTATGATGCCCTCAATTTCCACAGCGGTCTTTCCTCTAAATAGTGGGGCTGTTTGCTCCATTATTTCCTCTGCCCGTTTTCCAGCGGTCTTGGCATCTGGATGGAGAAACTTCATCGCCAGTTCCTTTTTAGCATGATCGTCGTTGATTGAAGTGTAATACGCGACCATTTCTTCAGAAACATGGGCAAGGTATTTTTGTATAAACGCCGGTTTAACGTCTTGCTTGATTAATTCGGAAACGAAAGTATGTCTAAATTGATGAGTATCTATCGGATAAATCTCCCCATCTTCACCGACGATCTCCCACTTATTCATAAACTTTTTTATCCACCTGCCCCAGCTTCTGACGCCGGTTAAAAAGATCGTATTAGTTTCGGGATTATTCCCAAATGAAGTATGAATGAACAAATGGTTTGATATATCTGTTCGCTGTAGTTCATTAATCTGTGCGTCTTGTTCGGGCTTCGATAAATTGCTGCTTCTGATTAGTGCAATCCTCTGTTGCAGTTCTTTTTTCAACCGACTCCTTAAAATCAAGGTGCATCTTTCATATTCCTTGATTGTCTGAGCCGCCCATTCGTTGACAATTATTTGATGATTAACTCTGGCCTCAGCCTCTTGGTCACCCTTTTGAATCCATACATCAAGAATCCAATTGCCTTTCTTATCTTGACCTATACAACCAACCTTTAATGACAGTACATCACCAATTCTTAAACCAGTTTGACTCAACACGATGATAACAGACTTTACGAACAGGTTGGTTTCGTGATTCTTAACTGCATTTATTATTTGGTCCAAAACTAAAGGTGGGACCGGCTGTCGTTTATTTTCCTTCATCTCATGTTTGACTCTTTTGTTCCATATCTTGCTCGACATGCCATTTATGTAGGCACCGGACACTTTCCATCCTTTAATTTGCCCTTTCGTAACTACATCCTCAACAAGACGACTAGCATCATAAGCATAAGAGGCAGATATTTGCCCTGACTCCCATTTCGTTGTCAACCAGCTTGAGGAATAGCTTTTAAAGACCTTCAGTGTTATTTCTGTGAAATTAGTAAT
>Ga0316232_1003595_pt1 | contig 14131 bp, 27 predicted proteins | sample TBHtaG_FD_206006 | JGI IMG/M metagenome (GOLD analysis project Ga0316232, IMG submission 206006) | Freshwater microbial communities from Trout Bog Lake, Wisconsin, USA - TBH18025_13 | ecosystem: Environmental > Aquatic > Freshwater > Lake > Hypolimnion/Profundal zone | place: USA: Wisconsin... | reverse complement strand
AAGTGCTGCGCGTCACACAGGACGGTCAGTTTATTTGGCATCCCGATGCTGACCGCATGATTGAAGAAGGTAACTTTAACTTTAACCCTGCCATGCCTCATATCTTGAGGGCTTTGCGTAAGCGTGAGTGGGTAGGACTGACTAAAGAGGAAATAAATCAAGGTTTACTGCGATCTTTTTATGTTTTGGAGAAAGCTAGAGCGTGGCGAGATGGTGTTACATGGGCAGAAGAAAAACTTAGGAGTAAAAACATATGACTAAAGATGAAGCATTACAACTTGCCTTGGATTCAATGAAAGAAATCATACATTGGTATGCTGATCGTGATAGAAATGATGTTTTATTGAATTTTGTTGACCAAAATCCTGAAATACAAAAAATAATGAAAGCAATTACCGCAGTTGAAAAATTACTAAAGGGAAAAAAACATGAATCCATTACCAAAATATAACGAAAAAGGTGAGTTAGACACTAGGTTAAGAGTAGACCCTGTAACTGGGGATGTAGGCATAGGAACACCACAACGCATATGGGTAGGGCTGACGGATGAGGAGCGAATCGACATTGCATACGATGCAAAGCGCGATGAAGTTGTGGCGGTAAAACTGACCGAAGCCAAATTAAGGAGTAAAAACAGATGAGATACGAACAATCTAAACCGCTTGTTGAAGAATTAATGAATATAGCCGTGCTGTTTCATGCAAGCCCGAGTTTGCTGCGCCAAAAGATTGCTGAAGCTATTGACAAGCACATACCAGACCTCGACCCCGCATGTATGGAGCGCGGCTGCCCTTGCATCGATATGTTTGTAAAAAAGGAGCAATCATGAGCATCACCGCAATGAAACAGGCGCTGGAGGCGTTGGAAGAAGCGTGTGAAATTGTTGGGCCGGCTTGGGCATGGCGCGACGAAAAAGGCAGACCAGCCATCACCACCATCAAAGCCGCACTAGAAGCGAAGGATGAGCCTGTGGCGTGGGAACAGTTCCACGAACACATGGCGGGGCCAAATTATGTCGCACCACAACGCACATGGGTTGGGCTGACTAAAGAGGAAATAAATCAAGGTTTACTGCGATCTTTTTATGTTTTGGAGAAAGCTAGAGCGTGGCGAGATGGTGTTGCATGGGCAGAAGAAATTTTGAAGGAGAAAAACAATGCCGTTTAAACCACATCCAACAGATCCAGACAAGGTGATTTTTGTAAGTCACCGCTACGACTTGCAAAGCCATGCCAACGAATACGAGCGTGGCTTTATTGACGGAATGCAAAAACAAATGCAATCAAGCGTAGACAAGGCAGTCAACTCAATGGGCAAGCGTGAATGGGTAGGACTGACTGATGAGGAAAAAGCGCAATTTGTTGTTGCGTATTACCCATCAAATTGGGACAGAAAAACAGCAGTATCTTTAATGAGCGACTACGAAAAATACCTCAAGGAGAAAAATCATGTTTAAGTTTTGTTGCGAAGATTGTGGCGAATGTTGGTATGTAGGCAATCCAAGAACTTGCAAATGCCCTAATGAAGAACTACAACAACCAAAACAAGAGCAAGTTAAGCCTGTGGCGTGGGGCATGGAAAAAGACGGAGTTATCCTTGATGTAATCTGTCCTGACGAACATGAGCGTGAAGAAGGCGAATACACCATTCCTGTTTACACCCAACCACAACGCACATGGGTAGGACTGACTGATGAGGAGATGCGTGAACTCGAAAAGCAATTTGAGGCAGAGCGTGTCAGCACATCTGACGAAGAATATTTGGTCATCTATCCAGCCGCTTACTGGCAATGGCAACGAGCCATCGAAGCCAAACTAAAGGAGAAGAACACATGAATCCATTACCAAAATATAACGAAAAAGGTGAACTAGACAGAATAACCATAGACCCAGTAACAGGTTATGTTGGGATTGGTACACCACAACGCACATGGGTAGGACTGACAGATGACGAAATAAAAGAAATCGTTGGGCCGTATGGGGATGCGCCCATCAAGGGCTACACCCGCAAATTGTTTGACCAAATTGAAGCCAAACTCAAGGAGAAGAACACATGAGAAAACCAATAGCATGGATGAAAGAACTCGTTCCCCAAAAGGGGCTTGAGTGGCAAGTGGTGTTGACTGCCCATGAAGAGATGGCAAAAGATTGGGAGCAGCCAGTCATACCGCTTTATACAAAACAAGAATGGGTAGGGCTGACTGATGAGGATTGTGATGAAGTTGAGCGTTGGGTAGAGTTCAAAGAAGAAGGTAGTGGTCGCATACCGACTTCCAAACTTATCCAATACATTCAAGCCAAGCTGAAGGAACGCAATACATGAAGCGCAAAGAACTAATATTGCGATTGTCTGCCGGTCGGTACCATTTGAGAACAATGATGGGTTGGTTTGAAATGTTTGAGGACTGGGAAAATTACTTGAAATGTGCCGTCATATTCCATGAATACGATAGGCTGTTGAAAAAAGAACTTAAGGAGCGCAACACATGACTTACATGACAGCAGTTATCGTTGTGTTGGCTCTAGCGATTGCTGTTGTCAATGCATTATTGTTTTTGGTTCTTGGATTTATTTTTTATGGGTTGATGCAAATTGATTAAAGAAAAAGACATAAACGACGCGGTGGATTATCTCTACACACACGGTAGGAAATATGCTGAAGCAAAAGCTCATCGCACTTACCTCGAAGAGTATCGCAAATCGCAAAAGAGCATGCTGATGAAGGCGGCCATGTCAGGAGGCATTAAAACGGTCGCGGCGGCTGAGATTGAAGCCTATTCTGACCCGAGCTACATTGAGCTGTTAAAAGGGCTAGAAGCGGCCGTAGAAGCCGAGGAAACGTATCGGTGGGGGTTGATATCGGCTCAAGCCAGAATCGACGTATGGCGCTCGCAAGAAGCTTCCAACAGGACTATGGATAGGGCGGTGGCATGAACGGCTCTTACACGGCAAAAGAGAAATGTTGGGTTGGCAAGATTAAAGAGCAACCTTGCTCTGTATGCGGACAAGCAGGCCCAAGTGACGCACACCACATCAAGCAAGGCAAACACTTCACTGTGGTGGCTCTATGCAAGTCCTGCCATCAAGGCTCAATGATGGGTTGGCATGGACAGAAACGTGCATGGGCTATAGCTAAGATGGACGAGCTAGACGCCTTGAACATAACAATCAAAAACGTATTTACTAGTTTAACTAGTAGTTAATTTACAACATTAGGGTTTGTCCCTACAAAATAATTTAAATAGTTCTTGCAAGACTCTAACTTTGAGTTATACTTTCCTTACCGCAACAGATAGCGGGTTTAACCAAAAAGGAAATTATCATGATTACAGAAACTCAAGCAACTATCCAAGCTCTCGCAACAGTAGAGTCTTTAGCCAACGACATTGATGCACTCTATGTGCTCGACCAACAAGCCAAAGCATTGGCTGACAAAGTCAAAGAATTAAAAGCTTCCATCGCTAACAAGTACGATGTAGGCACACACAAAGGCGAGTTGCACTCAGTCAACGTCGCTCTCTTTGAAGTCAAGGGTACAGTTGACTATCAAGCTCTCTGTGTTGCATACGGTATCACAGAAGAAGTTCTCAACACCTTCCGCAAAGAAGGCCGTGCTGACATCCGCGTTACCCCCAAGAAGTAAATTTAATGCCCCTTCGGGGGCTATAAGGAGATATTCATGAGCGACTCAGTAAGAATTCAAGCAGATGAAAATCGTGCGGTTTATGTTGGACAATTTGATCAAGACATTTGGTTGTCAATCCAAGTGCATGGCGGTGGCGCTCACTGCGTCATCCCACGCGATGAAGCATACAAGATGCTCAAGACCTTGCACGAGTTGCCTGGACAGATGGAAGAAGCATGAACAAGATCGAATTTGGCGATAACAGAAAGACCATGAAAAGATGGGCTGAGGAGGGTGTCAAGGTTCAAACTTGCATCACCTCTCCTCCTTACTATGGACTCAGGGACTATGGTACTGGGACATGGCTTGGAGGCGATCCAGATTGCTCTCACAAGCGTGATTCCAAGCACTCAGACAAAACCATAACTGGACATGCTAATCCTGACCTCGTGGTTGGTGATGCCATCTACAGGTCAAGTTGCTTGAAGTGCGGAGCAGTCAGAGAGGATTTGCAGCTCGGGCTTGAGGAGACTCCAGAAGAGTACGTTGCCAACATGGTAGACGTTTTCAGGCACGTAAAAGACATACTGGCTGACGATGGCACGCTTTGGTTGAATATAGGTGATAGTTATGCGGGGTATCATGGCAACAAAAATTCCACCTATGAAAATGCGCCAAGCAACAAGAATGGTTATTTTGAAAATCAACGAAAAACATTGGTAAACCATAATTACATCAAGAACAAAGACCTAATTGGTATTCCATGGATGCTTGCATTTGCTCTCAGGGCGGATGGTTGGTATCTCAGACAGGACATTATCTGGCATAAGCCTAATCCTATGCCCGAGTCCGTCCAAGACCGTTGTACCAAGGCACACGAGTACATCTTTTTACTGAGCAAGTCAAAAAAATATTATTTTGACCACGAAGCAATCAAAGAACCCGTTCAAGAGGATTCAATATTAAGGATGCAAAGAGGAGTCAGTGACACGCATAAAAATGTGAACGGAGCGCCTGGTCAAACTCCGCATTCTATGAATAAGCCTAGAAAAAATATGAAAAATTTACAACCTGACGGGCAGTCACCCAACAGTTTTCATAAGAGCAGACAAAATGGCGAGCCTGATGTTATTTATGAAAACAGAAATAAACGGTCAGTATGGACGGTGACTACCAAACCTTATTCAGGAGCGCATTTTGCGGTGTTCCCAAGCGATTTAATTGAGCCATGCATACTTGCAGGTGCACCAAGCGGTGGAATCGTTCTAGACCCGTTTATGGGTTCTGGCACAACTGCACAAGTTGCACAACACTTGGGTAGACAGTACATGGGATGTGAATTAAATTTGGCTTACAAAAAGTTACAGGATCAAAGACTTGCACAGGCATCTTTTATTTTTGAATGAGGAACAAAATGAAAACAGATTACGTATACACACCTGCAGGAACAGATATATCCATTCGTTGGAAGGCGATGGGATGGGTTCCACCCAGTGAGCAAGTCGAGTATCAGAAGAAGTGGAAATACTACCAAGAGTTGCCCATGCGCAAGTTGGACGACCATGCCAAGCAAGAGTATGAAGCGGTTATGCGCAAAGCTAAAGTAGCAAGGATTAAATAATGGGCTTTTCATCCAGAATATCACCCACCAACAGAATCCGCGAACAAATCAATTTAAGGGATTTAATTGATAAGCATGGTTTGGCTCTACCCATTGAGCCGAACTTCGAAGAACCACAAGAGGATATTTCGGAAAGTCCACAATTGGCTATCCATGCAAATCTTTATGTGTTCAGCGGTCACACATTGGCCAACCTAGTGGACGAAATTGTTGAGTTTGCCTACCAAGAGACATTCAACATGATCAAACGGAAAATGCAATTCATGGAGGAAAACGAATAATGGAAAAGAAAGAACTAAGCCCACTGGCCAAGCAATTGTTGGGCGGCGCGGGCCACATTGAAGTATTCACACAAGCTGAGTTTGACGATGCCCTTGCGGTCGCCAAAGCCGAGATCATGATGGTGGCCATAGAAACCACTAAAAAGGCCATACAGATCGAAAGAGACGCTTGTGCTGAACTTGCCCTTGAATGGAGCCAAGAAGAGCTCTCAGTGGCTATACGCAACCGTATGAAACCAAAGGAGACAGAATGAAGAAGTTTATCCAAGACATGCAAGATCGCACAGGCATTCACTGGGGTTTGATGGTTGTCTACATGATGGCCGCCGCAGTGATTCTCATGGACATGATGATTTGGAGGCCCAATTGAGCCAAGAAGACGAAAAGGCATCAGAAATCTACGCACAGCTCAATCCTCACATTCAAAATATATTGAGCAAGATTATGGAGAAGGAGGGCCCAGAGGTCTTCCTGACCATCGTCACCAACATGGCTGTGGAGCTCATGGCTTTGGCTATGATCACAGTCAGAATCAATCCAAACGTGAAGGAAAAGCAATTCAGCTTTGACCACATGATGGGGTTGTTAATCCAAGACATTAGGGCCAGATACGACACAGCCGAATCTTCCTATGAGATGCACGAGAAGATTGAAAAAAGCGGGCCTATGGGCATGGCTGACGAGATGTTTATCTGTAGACCATTAAATTAGGGAAAACACCTAAAAAATAGTTGACACAAACTCTAACTCTGAGTTATACTGTAGTCACTGCAACAGAGCAGGTTTATAACAAGGAGTTAGAAATGTCATACACAGCAGTAATCGAAGCAAGAATCGCAGGTATCCCATGCAAGGTAGGCGTAACACACTTTATGCATCATGCAGGTAGTTACAGCTATCACGCCGCGAGTGATTACGATTATGAAGGCTATACAGAGATTGAGTTCGAGGTGTTAGACCGCAATGGCCGCAAGGCACCTTGGCTAGAGCGCAAAATGTCCGATAAGGACGTTGTTGCAGTTGAAAGCAGTATCATTAAGTATTTCGAAGAAGAGGCAGAGTATGACTATTGAGGACTTTAAACCAATGATCAAGATGGCCGTGGAGGACACGGTCAAATCACGCACATTGATCGCATATTGCGACTACATTGCGTACCAGATTCAAAAGAACCTCAAAGCCTTGGACACACAGAACGACAAGCTGTTGGCCAGTGTAGGCAATATGAAGTTCGACGCAACCGACGACGGCAAGTTCCTATCAACAAAGAAAACCATCATGGTAGAAGACCGCTACGGTAAGAAGTACAAGATCACTGTGGAGGAAGCGTAAAGTGGTTACAAAGAAAAAAACAGAGCCCAAATTTGCAATGCCGCAAGAGGTTAAGGAATGGATTGATCGGGCTCACGCAACCATGAACCACCAGAAGGGTGAGATCGAGCGCTTAAAAGCCGAGAACAAGGAGCTCAAGAGCTATAAGAAGTGGGCTGAGAACCGCATATTGCGCAGTGACCAAGAGGAGTAATACAATGAGACTGCACACGAGCTGTGCATTCTTTGCAGTTGCCTTGGGTAAGGCAATACTTTAGGGAGAGCTAAACACTCTCCCTTTTTTTTGAAAGATGCAAATGAACTACGAATTGAAAGAAATTGAATTGACATTCACATGCAAGCTCGCAACCTTTGAGCTAGACATTATTCTGCAACGCCGAGAACAAATCTTCCAAGCAATGAAAGACGGCTTGGATGAAGAAATCATAGGAATAGCAGTAAGCGCTGAAGAGCAATTAACATTATCAGGAACAAAGTGAAGATATTCACCTAAATCTATGTTTCAGTTACACTCTGCATAATGCGCCTATTTGGTGAATATCGATACTTGTAAGCGCTTACTAACATAGTATCTAAAATAGACAAGTTTAGAGGAGAAGATCATGGCAGAGGGAAAGAAGACAGGCGGTAGGCTAGCTGGAACGCCCAACAAGGCCACCGCAGAGGCTAGACAAGCCATAGGTGCTTTTGTTGATGGAAACGCTCACAGGCTCACTGAGTGGCTCGACAAGGTTGCTGACGGTGTAAAAGGAGAGGTGCAAAATAAAGATGGCGAAATTGTTGAGGTATATGTTGTCCCACCAAATCCAGCCAAAGCATTCGACATGTTTCAAAGTGTGGTTGAGTATCACGTTCCAAAGTTGGGAAGAACAGAAGTATCTGGGAAGTTTGATATGGACGTACAGGCTGATGTTCACATGAACGTGTTTGGCGAGCTCCTCAAGGCTATCAAGATGCAAAGGCAAGCTGAATGAGTGTCGTTGACGCAATACTAGATGACGAACCAACTCTTTTTGAAGAGTTTAAGAAACTCACCCCTGTCAATCAGATAGCCTTCAATTGGCAGATGAAGTGGCTCAAGGCGGCCCACAAGCACCAGATTGAGCCCGCAGGGGATTGGTGGGCCATATGGCTCATGCTTGCAGGCCGTGGAGCAGGCAAGACCCGCGCGGCGGCGGAGACCCTAGCATCATGGGCGTGGAATCAACCCAACACGCGGTGGCTTGTGTCAGCCCCTACCAGTGGCGACGTGAAGGGCACATGCTTTGAAGGCGATTCTGGCCTGCTTTCCATTATCCCCAAGGAGCTCGTGGCCGACTACAACAAAGCCCTTCACGAGATCAAGCTAGTCAATGGCTCATTCATCAAAGGCATCCCTGCATCGGAACCAGAGCGTTTCCGTGGCCCCCAGTTCCACGGCGGATGGTTGGACGAGTTGGCCGCGTGGGAATACCTCCAAGACTCATGGGACATGATCCAATTCGGCATCCGATTGGGTAAGCACACCAAGCTGATTTGCTCCACCACACCTAAGCCCAAGGACTTGATCCTTGATTTGGTTGGGCGCGAAGGCGACGACGTGGTGGTGACCAAAGCTTCCACCTACTCCAACATTGCCAATCTGGCTCCATCGTTCCAGAAGCAGATTCTTCAGTATGAAGGCACCAACCTTGGCCGCCAAGAGATCCACGCCGAGCTCATCGACATGGAGGAGTCTGGCATCGTCAAGCGTACATGGTTCCGACTCTGGCCTGATGGTAAGCCCTTCCCCAAGCTTGAATACATCATTCAGAGCTACGATTGCGCTACATCCGACAAGACATACAACGACCCCACTGGCTCGATCACTATGGGCGTGTTTAAGCCTATGGATGGCGGTATGTCGGTGATGATCCTAGACTGTTGGCAAGAGCACCTCCAATACCCTGACCTGCGTCCCAAAGTGCTCGATGAGTACGAGTCAGTCTTCGGCGAAGGACGGGACAAGAAGCTTGTGGACTTGGTTCTGGTGGAGGACAAGAGCGCAGGCATATCACTCATTCAAGACTTACAGAGGGCGCATCTGCCTGTGCATGCGTATAACCCTGGTAAAGCGGACAAAGTCCAACGCCTATCCATTGTGGCCAATATCATCAAAGCAGGGCGCGTGTGGGTGCCTGAGTCCAGTAAACGCAAAGGCTTCGTCCGTGACTGGGCTGAAGGCATGGTGAGCCAGATCTGCTCCTTCCCTGAGACCGCACACGACGAGTTCGTGGACTGCATCAGCCAAGGGCTCCGATACCTGCGTGATGCAGGATGGATCAGCATCGATGCACCACCTCGTGAAGAGCTCATGCAAGAGGACATCGACGACGCAGAACTCTACAACAGGAAGGGTCGATCAAACCCCTACTCGCAGTGAGGAATACTAGTTTAACTAGTAATCAATTAGTTTTACTAGTTTAACTAGTAATCAATTAGTTTTACTAGTTTAACTAGTAATCAATTTGTATTAAGAGGTGAAAATGAATGGCCGAGATCATCAAGACGATTGTTATAGGAAAGTCCTCCACATTGACGGAACGCGAATCACTTTGTCTGACCATAAGTTTGAGCTGTCAGCGACCCCAAGAAACGAAGTGTGGGAACAGCAAGCAGTGCAAATGTTCAGAGAATGGATCAGATGGCGAAAGAGGCAAGAGGAGTTGCGCGAGCTTGGGCCTATGTCAAGGTGATGCACGTTGCGACGATTGTCCGAGCATAGGATAATGGCGCAATGAAGAAGCCTGAACCCACACTAAACGAGATGCGCCTTGCTCTGACGAGGGGCAAAACCAAACATGAGCACGCTCATGAGAAGGCTCGGCTCAATGCCATCAAGATGCTTGGGTTACATGAAAAGAACACGGCTGAAGATCGAGCGCGGGCTCTTGGTTTTGATTTGAATGAAAATCTCTACCACGGCACAAACAGCGATTTTCCTGCATTTGAAAAGCATCCACGTTATGGCGCAGGTACTTACGCTACAGAAGACCCAGAGATTGCGGACATTTATGCAGAGAGTGAGCGTCGTGAAGGTAATGCTCATCCAAATGTATTACCAATTGTTGCTAGGGGTAAAAAGCTTACGGTATCGGATTTGCACCCTGAAGACCCTCATACAGGTGGTTGGTTCAGAGACAACATGGCTAAAGCGACAGGCATGCCTAAGACTCGTCGCATGGAAGAGCAATTGCCAACACATGGCTATGACCGTCTCCAAATAAATGACATGTCGGATTTGGGCGGGGTGCAGACACAACACATGTTCCCAGATCCAAAAGTGATTAGATCAAGATTTGCTGCCTTTGATCCTCATAGAGTTGAGGAAAACGATTTGCTTGCTGCCAAAGGCGGTGAGGTGCATATGGCTGAAGGTGGATCAGGCGACGATTATCGTGGAAGCCATCAAGCACCAGGCCCACACTTTGGCGCACCCATGCACGATGTCTCTAGCAATGGCATGTACCCCGAAGATTTTTATAGCCCAAAGGGTGCTCATTATTATGGAAACATAAATGACCCAATTGACCGAGAAACACATCGCCAAGTGTTGAACGTCAGGGGAAAACCAGATGCTATGGTTACCATACACAGAGCAATCCCAACTTATGTGCATGAAGCCGCAATGAAGACTGAAGACCCCATAAAGCACATGATCCGTCATGGCGATTGGGTTGCAATTCATAAAGGTTATGCAAAGATTCACGGTGAAGGGCCACTTAAAGGGAAGTACAAGATTGCAAGCATGCGCGTCCCTGCCAAACATGTGTGGACTAATGCTGACTCAATCCATGAATGGGGATATCACCCAGATAAAGTCACTCACAAAGCCGATGGCGGAAAAGTTTTATATCATGGGACACCACACACAAAGAGTGTGATTAAAAGATTCCAACCGAAAGGCAGTGGAGACTTTGGTGCAGGCATATACATGACCACAAGCCCTGAGTCAGCAAGTGAATACTCAAAAGGCATATCTGGACAACATCATGGCGCTGTTTATCCTTTACATGCAAACATTAAAAATCCATTGGTAGTCAAAGACAAATATGAAATGAATCATATTTTTGATAGCAATGACACAAACAAACCAATACATGAGTATCTGCAATCAAAAGGCTACGACGGTATTCATGTAACAAAACCTAAAGAGGATAGCGATGAGCAATACTTTGTGGCATTTCACCCAAAGCAAGTTAAGTCATCAATAACAGGTAAAGCCGATGGCGGCGAAGTAAAAGGAAGACCCATGAATGAACCCACATTAGCCCAAATGCGCCTTGAGGTTGCCCGCCATAGCAACCCCGCAGTGATGAACAACATCGGCGTCAATGAAGCCGTGGACATCGATCCTAAGATTTTTATAAATCCCAATCCCAACTCATCTGGATTGCCTGATGTGGGTGGAGTTAAAACACCAAAGGGCCCTTTGCCTATTGGTGGCGTAGATGTCAACCCAATGATGGCGGGCACACAATTCATGCCCCAACAACCACAGCAACAGCCACCACAAGGCCAACAAAGCCCATTCCCTAGCATGGCCCCTTCTGGCTCTGGTTCTCCTCCTGATCAAAGCAATATCTTGAACCTGACGCCTCAAGGTCAAGCCATGAGCGCCATGAAGCCACCGATGACACCCAATATGGCTGATGGCGGATCGATTAATGATATGGTTCGTCAGCGCATGATTGCAGAGGGAAAAATCAATCTTAATCCAGCACATCCTAAGACTGATAGACGTCCGTTTGAAAATTCCGCACAGCGCAACAAACGCATGCCAAAGAATTCCACTTATCCTGAGTCAACAGACCCTATGGATAAGTTTAAAGAACAGGCCATCATGAGATTGGCTCTTGCACAACGCAATAAGGTTCCACACCTTGCAGAGGGTGGACAACCAATTGAGGGCGAGAAATACTTGACCACTAATAATCCTAAGCGAATCTTGTTCCCTGCGGAAGGTTATGGAGATGTTAAAGGTATTGTTGTTCCGCGCCATATGTGGCATGGCAATAACAAAGTCAATGGCATGAAGGAAATTAACAAAGCTCGTGCTGAAGTTTATGGTTCAGAAAATCGTCAACCATTGAACATTGGACAAATTGGAAGAATCCATAAGCAAGTATTGAAAGATCACTTTGCTAAGCCAATAGATGAACAAACATCGGCTGAGAAAGAAGCCCTAGAAAGATTGCGTAAAGCCAAACACATTGGTAAGAATGCAAACACGTTGGATGAAAGCGAAAAGCTTGACACAGTGCGACATGAGTACGATGACAGGGGTCGTTCGCATGTGGGCTATGCGTCAAAGGGAATTGCAGGCTATGCGCTGTACACATCGGGACATGGTGAGAACGAAAAGCATCACATTTTGAACACCTGCCCTGGCCAAACTACAGGGTGCGGAGGTGGCCACGACGAGAACGGCATTGTGGACACAAGCAAGGGCACCTGCTTTGCACCGAATGCTGAGTCCCAGTATGTGAACGCATCGATTCGTAGGGCAAGCCATGAGCAATCCAAGCACGATCCCGCAATGACTAAAGATTGGATCCTTGCCCACACTGGCTCATTGAGACAAGCATCACAGCAAGCTGACAAGAAAAACCAACGCTTGTTGTTCCGTCCCAACGTGGTGGACGAGACCGACGTATCCTCAAGGCATGTATTGCGTCACTTGAACAAACAGCGTCAAGCTATAGGCAAGCCCCCAATCATTGCTAACAGCTATGCAAAGACCAATGAGTTGCACGATCCTGAAAACGGATACTTTGTGACCCATTCAAATGTTGGCCCCAAGGTCAAGCATGGTCAATCCATCTCTGAAAACATTGCAAAAGACAAGCAACGCATTAGATCGACCGTTGGAGCAACCGACGCCAGTGGCAAGGACTTTGTCAATGACGACGGCAACAAAACGCCTCCAAAGAACTCATACATGGTCACTGACGTTAAGCGTGGCTCACCCATGAGTAAAGTTATGCAAAGAGCTCTGAAGTATGCCAAGTACTGGTCAGCAGGCCGTGAAGACCATGAGATCAGCGACGAGGAAAAGCAAGAGGGCGAAGAGGGTCACTTTGATGGCAAGGGCCGCCCAACTACTGAGGAAAAAGCGCACTTTGGTCACATCACCTTCAATGGCAAGCGTTATGACTACCAAAAGCAACACATCCTTCACCCACGCTTGGTGCAAGTTGGCGTGAACAAGGATGGTACAGCGCACATGATTCCAACTGATTCACGATTCAAGGATAACGAGTTTTTGCCTAAAAATCGGTTCATGACTAAAAACGGCAAAGAGGCGGGAGCCATTTTGATGACTACGCCCACCGAGTCAACAAGCAGAGTTGGTCATCACACCTCATTCACTCACCATGTCAATCCTAAGCACATTGATTATGCTATTCGTAACAATGGTGAATACGAAGTCGATCCTCCTTTGCAACAAGAGATGGCTTTGGGTAAGGAATATGTCGCGCCACAAGAGATTAAGATAATGAAAAAACCCAAGAAATTTGCTATGGGTGGATCTGTAAGTAGTGATGATGATTTGGGTGCAGATGATTTCTTGGCATTCCCAGAACAAAATCATCACGCACAAAGAATCCTAGCAAAACGAATTGGTGTAAAGGATTGCCATCAAGTAGATCCAATCCACTATTACAGAAAAAAGGCTAAATAATGAGCGACGAAAACGACATCAACATTGACGAACAGGAAGACGGATCTGCTGTTGTGGACATGCCAGAGATGAATGTCGATGAACTGCCAGATGGTTCAGCGGTCATACAAATTGATGATGGCCCTGAGTTTAATCCTGACTTCTATGACAACTTGGCTGATTCAATTAGCCCAAGCGTTGTCAGTGATTTAGTTTCCAGATACCGTGATCTACTTGAGTCTGACAAAGAAGCTCGTGAACTGAGGGACAAGCAGTATGAAGAAGGAATCAAGCGCACAGGGATGGGGAATGATGCCCCTGGGGGTGCAACCTTCATGGGCGCATCCAAAGTTGTTCACCCTGCAATGGCAGAGGGCTGTGTTGACTTTGCCGCTCGCGCCATTAAAGAGCTCTTCCCATCCGATGGGCCCGTTAAATCGAAAATCATCGGGAAGCAAGACGACCTGAAGTCGGCCATTGCTGACCGTAAAGTTGACTTCCTTAACTGGCAGATCACCGAGCAAATGGGTGAGTTCAGGGATGAGCTAGAGCAGTTGTTGACTCAGTTGCCTTTGGGTGGCTCACAATACA
>Ga0316232_1003593_pt1 | contig 14135 bp, 8 predicted proteins | sample TBHtaG_FD_206006 | JGI IMG/M metagenome (GOLD analysis project Ga0316232, IMG submission 206006) | Freshwater microbial communities from Trout Bog Lake, Wisconsin, USA - TBH18025_13 | ecosystem: Environmental > Aquatic > Freshwater > Lake > Hypolimnion/Profundal zone | place: USA: Wisconsin... | reverse complement strand
AGGTGAGCGTTCCGCTGGCACCCTGGGCGTTGATGCCCGCTGTAGTGGTGATCATGCTGTCAGACAGGTTCGCGGTGCCGCCTTTGAAGGTCAGGCCGCAGGGGTTGCCGCTGCCGTAGTTGGCGTTGAGCGCCTGCTCGAAAGGGCTGCCCCCGTTGAAAGTAACGGTCCAGGCGTTGTTGCAGCCCGAGCCGGTCCACGGCTTGGCCGCGGTAGCGCCCATGGTTTCGGTGAACACCGCCGTGCTGGTAGCCGCGCTGGCGGCCCAACTCGCGGTCAGTCCAAGCGCCAGGCCCAGGGTGAGGTAACAATGTGCGGTTGATTTCATGATGTGGGGGTCAGGGTGGTTAGGGAACACTGATGCGGTAAAAGGTGTAGGGCGGGGTAACGGTGAACACCCCGTTGCTGCCGGTGACGGCGACTTGCCCGAGGTTTTGCCAATTCAGGGCGGGCAGACTAGTGGCGCCCCAGATGGTCGCCGTCGCCGCCCCGGGTGCGCTAAACGCAAACTGCGGCGGCAGCCCGGCCGCAAGGACGCTGACCGGGATGGCCTTGAGGGTCGGCGCATCCACGATGCTAAACGGCGTGGTGCTGGCGCCATAAACAGCGGCGTTGGTCGAACTGCTGATGCGGATCGAGTAATTGGCCCCAGGCAGGTTGGTCAGGCTGATGGGCCAGACGAAGGCGCCGAGGTTGGGGGCACTGCTGGCAAGGCGACTCACCAGGTTGGCGCTCTGGTACACGTCAATCGCCACATTCTCAGCGAGGTTGGCATTCCACAGGATGAAGCAGGTCTGGCCTCGCTGCCAGGCCTGGCCCCCGGTTGGACTGGTGACCTGGATGGCCGGCGGGGCCGCGACAAAGGAATTGGTGGCCCAATCGCTGACCCCGCCGTAGTTGGAAACGTTCACCCGCCAGTAGTAGGTTGCCCCTGCTTGCGTGCTGGAAAGCGTGTAGGCGAGATTGCTCAGCCCGGCCTGGTCCACCACGAGATTGCTGAAGGCGGAATCGGTCGCCACCTGCAAGTGATAGGCATGAGCAAACCCCCGGGGTGTCCACTGGAAAACGACCGGTTCCTGCCAATCCACTGACGTTTGCGTGGCCTGGCCATAGAGAATGGGCGCGAGGGGGATTTCCGGCAGATCGGGATACGTGAAGATGAACTCTCCCAGTTGGGTAGTGGTGACGTTCAAGGTCTGCGCCACCGGGTCGTAAGTGGTGGCCAGAGGAACAAAAACGCCTTGGCCAATGGTGGCACGCTGATAGATGGTCAGGTTCGTGGGGTTGCTGTACAACGGCGTATCAAAGCTGAAGTTGTTCGCTGGCAGAGCGAAACTCAGGTTGGCGGCCCATGCGGTAATATTGGCCCCGGCCAGGGTCACGCGGGGAACCAACACCTGCGGGGCTTTGCCCGAAAACTGGGGAAATCGAACGGCGTCGTCGTGATGGCTGACCGTCAGTGTATTGGCTGACAAACCGGACAGGCTGGTGACCGTTACGACCACGCCCGAGTTCGTCCCGGCGCACACCTGGCCCGCGCCAATTCCCTGGAACATATCCGAGTGGATCAGGCCCGGGGAGTTCCAGACCTGCTTGGTCAAAATGGTTTGGGACTGGAACCCGGGCGCCGATAGCTCAAACATGACCTGGTTGGAGGCGTTCACCTCGGTCAGCACCGGGCCGGTGCCCTGTTGCGCGGCGGAAACCCAACCGACGTAAGTGTTGCCGTTCGTGAACCGCTTCACGATCCCCTCGGTCGGGGTCAGAATGTCCGGAACGTGACGATATTCCCATACGAGGGTGGCGGTCAGGTTGGTTTCATCGAGGTGGTACTGCACGGCACGGGAGTAGGTTCGGCCGGGCAGATCCCCTTGGCCTTGCAGGCTCCCATTATCGAAGAACAGGATGTCGCCGTTAGCCAAACCATGGATATTGTGTTGGCCGATGAAGTAATACGGGGCATTCTCGGGATGCTCGCCGATGAAGGTAAAGTCATTCGATTTCCCACCGAGGCGCCACATCACGTCACCCGTGCTTCGACTCACCTTGATGATCTGGCAGAACCCGCGCAGCGAGATGAGATAGTTGTTGTCCCGCGGGTCGATGGTGATGGCATTCACATGCGTCCAGTCCACGCTGGCCACATTCATATAATCCAAGGAGTCGGTTATGGCGAGGTGGTCGATCGCCCGCCATTGAAACACGATTTTCTGGTTGGCGTCCATTTCCTGGAAGACCACGCTCCGGAGCACCGCATCCGGCCGTCCGCCGGTGACGATTTGACTCAGATTGGTTGGGATATTGGCGTTTTCCAGAAGGATGGCGTCACCGTTGGGGAGGAGCTTGAAATCGTGGCCGTCGCCGGCGGGGAGCGTATCCACCGCGCCGAACGTTTCGTCCCGGAGCAGCCAGGCGGTATTGTTTTCGGCAATCAGCCCGGAGGGTGTCACCGTACGCCATAGCGCCTTGCAGGGGGTGGTGTACAACGGCGTGCCCGAGTTATCCAGAACCACGTTGAACACGTTGGTCGCGGAGCCCTTCGCACCCAGGGTGCCAATGAAATCCCCCGGCGCGACGGGCCCGTTGCTGGAGACCACCAGGGTCGGAAAACTGGACGGTAGTTGGCCGTTTGATTGCACGATGCAAGCGCTTAATGCTGTCAAGACGGCACTCAGGGTCAAGAACAGGCGTTTAGTCTTCATGGGCCATTCAGTTGGTCGCGCACCGGGCGCATTTTCATTTTCGAGGTCAGGGGGATTCGCCGGATCAATCTCGCTCGGGCCTAAGAACCGGTGGCCGTGGACGCGGCAGCCGACTGAGCGGGCAAGGGCTGCCCCGGCGCTTTGAACAGGAAGTCCGTGTTCGGGATCGCCGGCATCGCGATGGGTTCGGAATAAAGGTAAGCCCCCTTGCAGGTGTATTGGCTGTCCAGGTTGCGCAGCTTCAACAGGGTCTTCTTCTGGCCGACGGTGAGGGCTTCGCGGGCTTCGGCGAAGCGCATCGCGTACCAGTAGGAAATCTCGCCGTCGAGTTCACCATAGCGCTTCGCCAACGCCAGCACCTTGCTTTGGTCCGCCGACTCCTCCTTCATGAAGCGCCGGAGTTCCACCGAAATCGCCCGCCGGACGGACACGATGTCCTGCAAGTCCTTCCGTTGGAGATCCACGAGGCCCGTGACGAGCGCCCGTTGCGGTTCACTCAGGGCGGCCAGGAAAGCCTCGCCGCTGTCCCCGGTCAAGGACGTGCTGATCGAGAAGTTGGCGTTGCCCATGGCGGGAATGTCCTTCATGTAGAAGGAGCCGAAGTAGGTGGCATGGCGTTCCGGGCAGAAATACACGTCGGCGTCCACCGAGCCCGCATACCAACTAAACATCTCGCTGGCGTAGGTCATGACCGCCACATGGACCGCCGGGGGGAAGCTTCGTGTGTCCACCTGGTCCGCCAACTCGGGCCAGGTGGCCGAGTTGTTGAAGGCCATTTTGCTCAGATGGGTCTTTTGCTCGTCAGTCAGCGAGCGGATAATGCCGCCCAGCACCTTGGCCCGTTGGTAGCTCAGGAGTCCATCCACCTCGAAGATGCTCGCCGTGTACTTCATCACCGCCTCGCGGTCCAAGCCCGTCGTCCCGGCGGGGAGGTCGCCCGACAACTGGCGGCAAAAGGCCTTGATCAAGGGAAACCGCTTCTGCGCCAGGTCGGCCAGCAAGCTCTCCTGTCCTTTGGCCAGCGTTATCAGTTGCGCCTTTTGATCGGCGCTCAGCACGTACAGGACGTTGTTGGCGGCTCGCGGCACGAAGGACGTGTTGTGGCCCAGTTGGTTGGCGTCCACGTCGCGCATATACTGGAAGCCAAAGAAATCAGCGGCCTTCCCGGGCGGCAGGAAGGTGCAACTGCCGAGGTCTCCCGTGAGGAAGGCCAAGCCGTCAAAGGCAATGGTGTTCAGTTGCGCGCGATCCGAGATGGCTTGCTCGATGGAATACTGGCCTTGGCCGTTCGACTCCGGCCGCCCCGCCTCCCGTCGGTTGTCCCGGTTGGGTGCGCGGTCAGCGCCGCGAGCCGGCGGAACCTGCTCGCTCCCGCCACCTTGCGCCGGCGGCGCCAGATCCCTCAGTTTATCGGGATCGAAACCCGCGGCCTTTACGGCCTCGTTCATGGACGCGCCGCCGGGGACTCCCGCTTGGCGGAAGGCCGCGTGGATCGCTTTCGCCTGGTCCGCGGTCAGTGTGTTGGCGTCGTACTTGGAGAGGATGCCCTTCACCTGGTTCTTCTGTGCCGCCGTGAGCACTTCGGATTCACCCGGAGCGCCTCCGTTGCGTTCGCCGGCGGGTTCGCCCTCGCGGGGGGGCGGACGCTGTTCGTCGCGGGGTTCGCTTCGGTCTTGGGCGGTGAGCAGACAGGTCGAGGCCCCGAGTGCCAGCGTTATGAGGATCAAATTCTTTTTCATATATTCCAGTGCAAGTTCGTTTTCGTTTTGTTCCAGCGGGCGCTGTCGCCAGTGCCGTGCTATCCAAGGGGTTGAACGGAAAGGAATGGCACCCTCCGACAAGAAAACTCTTAAAATCATTCTTCGACCGCTCAGTAGAAAGTTCCAGTTCGTTCGCGTTTCAATCATATTAATGGCATGAACAGCGAATCCCATGTCGCGATGGAGGACCTGGAGCAGCGCCTGCGGGGCGGTGACCTGCCGGCGTTGGCGGAGCTTTTTTCCCGCGAGCGGGACCGGCTGTGGCGGCTCATTCACTTCCGGTTGGCGGAGCCCCTGCGCGGCAGGATGGGGCCGGATGACGTGTTGCAAGAGGCCTTCCTGGCCGCCACGCAGCGCTTGAAACATTATGCCGACGGTCCCGCCAGTTCGCCTTTCATCTGGTTGCGCATGATCGTGAATCAGACCCTCATCGACCTGCACCGACACCACTTGGGCGCGCAGCGGCGGGACGCCGGCTGCGAAGTGGCCATCGACGGCCTGCCGTATGGGCAGGCGACCTCCGCCTCAGTAGCCCTTCGCCTGGTGGGCCAGTTCACCTCGCCGAGCCGGGCTGCCGCGCAGGCTGATCTGCTCGGTCTGGTGCAGAATGCCATCGAGCAGATGGACCCCATTGACCGCGAGGTGTTGGTCTTGCGCCATTTTGAGGACCTGACGAACAGCGAGGTGGCCGAGGCACTGGGGATCGAACAGGATGCGGCCAGCGTTCGCTATATCCGAGCGTTGCGGCGGCTCAAGTCCATCTTGGCCCAGGTAACTGATCTGGAGAAGGAGGTCCGGTATGGCTGATGCGGAGATGAAACGAGATCCCTTGGAGGTCCTCGCCGCCGAATACATCCGGCGCCTGCGGCAAGGCGACGCGCCTTCCGTCACGGATTACGCCGCGCAGCATCCCGAACTGGCGGAGGAGATCCGGGATCTCCTCCCCACCATTGCCGTGACCGAACGGATCAAGTCCCGGCAGGCCCGCTTTAGCGGCGGGCGAGCGGCTCTCGGGGCCGCGCGGCCTGAGCGATTAGGTGACTTCCGGCTTATCCGCGAGATCGGCCGTGGCGGGATGGGTGTGGTCTTTGAGGCGGAGCAGGAGTCGCTGGCCCGCCGCGTCGCCGTCAAGGTTCTGCCTCGCCAGGTCCTGTTGGATGAAAAGCGCCTGAAACGCTTCCAGGACGAGGCCCGCATCGCGGCCAATCTGCATCACACCAACATTGTCGAAGTATTTGGCGTGGGCGAGCAGGATGGCTTCCACTACTACGTCATGCAGTACATTCGCGGCGTGGGTTTGAACGCCATCATCCCCCTGCTGGCCAAACGAGGCAGCGAACCGCAGGACCTGTCGCCGCCACCGGCCGGGGCGGCCGCAACCCCCGCGGGACCAGACGGTGATATGGCTGAGGCTGCCACCCAGCAACTGCTGGGTGGGAAAGATGGGATACGTCCCGATGGCCGCCTGGGACCCTATTATTGGCAGAGCGTGGCGCGGCTTGGCCGACAAGCCGCCGAGGCGTTGCGCCACGCGCATAGCCAGGGAGTCCTGCATCGGGACATCAAACCGGCCAATCTGCTCCTCGACCCCCACGGCACCCTCTGGCTGGCGGATTTTGGGTTGGCCAAAGCCGCTCAATCCGCGGACCCGTCCCTTTCCAACGATGTAGTCGGGACCGTGCGCTACATGGCCCCGGAACAGTTCGGTGGCCACACCGACCAACGCAGCGACATCTATAGCCTGGGACTCACGTTGTACGAGTTGCTTACCCTGCATTCGGCCTATGAAGAAACCGACCCGAGCCGCCTGATGCAACGAATCACCCAAGGGCCACCGCTGGCGCCGAGCCTGGTTTGCCGGAACATTCCGCGTGACCTGGAGACGATTATTCTCAAGGCCATCAGCCACGATGCCAGCCAGCGCTATCAGAGCGCCGCCCTGCTGGCGGATGACCTCGACCGTTTCCTCGCGGATCGGCCCATCCGTGCCCGACGGGTCGGTCCCGTGGAACGGTTGGGCCGCTGGTGCCGCCGGAACAAGAGCCTGGCCGGCTTGACCGGGGCGACGTTGTTGCTGATCGTGCTGGTCGGCGTCGTAGGCGCCATCGGCTACGTGCGGACAAAAAGCGCTTCCCGAGATAAAGCTATCGAGCGCGCCAAGGCCGAAGCCAACGCCAGCCTGGCCGTCGAAGCCCTCGACCGGATGTTCGAGCGGTTGTCACCGACTCGAATCGGCATCCTCTCGCGACTAGCTGGCGGAGGAACCGAAAGCTCGGGCAATCCCCGTTCCCCAGTGTTATCCAAGGAAGCGGCGGCACTCCTCGAAGAAATGCTGCCCTTCTACGACCGGTTAGCCCGGCAAACCGGCAAAGATGACAAGATCCGGGTGGGGACCGCCGAAGCCAACCGGCGCGTCGGTGCCATCCGGCAGCGTCTGGGCCAAATGGAGGAAGCCGTCAAGGCCTACCAGCGCGCCATCGCGCTTTTTCGAGAACCGGGCACCCACTCGCCAACCAATCCGAACCTCCGGTTGGAAGTGGCGCAAATAGAGAACGAACTGGGCGATCTCTACACCGCGCGGCGGCAGACGGCCGAAGCCCGGCAAGCTCATCTCGCCGCTTTGGCTTTGCTCCAGGGCGGTGCAGCCTCACCCACCGCTCCGGTCGCATGGCGCTTCGAGTTGGCGCGCACGTATTACGCGCTCGGCACCCAGGACCGCCCGCTTCCGGCGGCGGCGCCGCCGGAGGAAGTCGGGCCACTAACACTGCCGGAGGAACAACGATCTGACCTGGCCCAAGCGGTCGCCCTCCTCAACGGATTGGCCGCCGCCGATGCCCATAACCCGGAATACCGGCATTTACTAGCGCTTTGCTACCTGGAAGGGGCGACGGTGGAGGATGGCGGCCCTGCGGAAGGCGGTGACGAACACGCCATTGGCATACTCGAACCCCTGGTGAAAGCCTACCCGGGCATCCCCGACTACGCCTATGATTTGAGCGAGGCTTACGCCCGGATGCACCTGCCACCAGCCCCGATCCCACCCGAGGTCGAGCGGGCGATCACCGACCGCTTGGGTAAATCCCTGGGCCTCCTGGAGAAACTCGCCATCCGCTATCCGGATATCCCCGACTTTATCGCCGCCGAAGCCCGGGTGCAGCACCAGTTTGGGTCGTTTCACCGGCAAATGGACCATTGGGCCGAAGCGGAACGGAGCTTTCGCCAAGCGGTGCTGATCCAGACCTCCCTGGTGAAACAATTCCCGGACACGCCCCAGTTCGGTTGCTGGATGGCCACCTATCGCATCGCGCTGGCGGATGCCTTGATTCGCCAACACCACCCACGCGAGGCCCGTACGGAGCTGGAAGAGACTATTTCTACGTTGTTAAGCCATCTGGAGAAGCGATCCGATATCCAGCCACCCCACAACCTGTTGGCGCTGGGTTATGCCACCCTGGAAGTCGCCCTGCGGGAGGCGGGAGAAGCCAGCCTGGCTGACGAGGCGGCGCACAAGGCGGAACAGCAACAGAGTTCGCTCCGGCCCAGCCGCTGATCACGCCTCGCATCTATGGCGCGACCAAAACGCGATAGAATCGCCGGAGGTAGTTGGAGGCTCCGGGGTCAGACCAAGAGAACGGGGTCATGGAAAGGTTGGTGCTGAAAATATTCGTCCAACTCGTCAGGTCCGTGGAGGCTTGCACGGTATGGAGTTCGCCCGTGGTGCCGTTGATGGAAAAATGCGCCTCGCCGCTGCTCCAACCAACGCCCGTCAAATACGGCTGCGACACGGTTGTCGCCGGGGCGGGTATGGCATAGCGGTAGGACACCATACGGTTGGTAGCACCCGGGCCTTCATCCGTTGGGCGGTAGGAACGCACATATTCCACCCAGGCGTTGGTCGGGGACACCGTGACGCGCAGGTGCCCGGCGCTGCCATAGAAGACGCCGCTTTGATAGTTGTAGCCGATGTTGGTGCCCGTCGCGTAGGCGATGGCGTTATAGGGGTAATGGCTGGGCTGCGGCACTTCCTGGTAGATGAGATCGGGCGAGCCGTTAGAAACGCCGCTCGCGTAGTAGTCCTGCTTCACATAGAGATGGTCATGCCCGTGGAAGAACACTTGCGCCTTGTTCGCGAGCAGCAGATCGCGAATCGGCATCGGCCAACCGGGCCGGTGGGCGGCAAAACCCGGGGTGCCGTTGGTGTTGAGCCCGCCCCATTCAAAATAGGGCGAGTATTCCAGGCCGCCGCGCGCCAGGGTGTCGAAACTGCCGCCAATCAAGTGATGGGCGAACACGAACTTGAATTTCGCCGTGCTGTTTTCGAGGGTGGTTTTCAGCCAATAATATTGGTTCGTGCCTAGCGTCCACGCCCACGGATCGCTGGACTTGCTCACGCCCTGGTCGCTATACCAGAAGGGGTCGAGCATTACCAGGAGCGCGTCGCCCCATTCGAAAGCGTAGTAGCCGTCGCGGGGCTGTTGTTGGTAGAAGTCGATATTGGTCGCGCCGGAATAAAAACCGCCCGCGACCGGGCAGGGATAATAGAGTTGCCGGGCGCGGGCACCCCAGACGGCCGGATTGGCCTGCGGCACGCTGTTGCTGAGCCACCATCCCAACTCCGGGTCATGGTTGCCATCGACCAGGAAGAGGGGCACGGAGTGGCCGGGAATGTTGAAGAACTGCGTGCGCACGGCCGCGCATGCGCTGAGGAGGCCCGCTTGGGTCATGGTGTAGGCATTCGTGGCGGAATAGTACTTCTCGTTCATGAACGTGTCGCCCAAATCGATGAGGAAATCCGGTTGGTCCGCGAGGATATTGGTGAGCGTCTGTTGCCAGACCGAAGGCACGGTGCCAGGCGTATCGTTGTAGTGCGGATCGGCCTCAATATCGAAGGTGAATTGGCTGCCCCGGTTGCGCTGGGTGTGGAAGACATGCTCGGTCCCTGCGGAGAACGGCGCGCCGTTCGCCGAGTAGCGGACGACGTAATAGTACTGCTGGTCCTTGCCGAGCCCGCTCAGCGCGAGCTCGCTCGGAACTCCATTGGTGACAGCATTCGTCGTCGTCTGGCCCGTGTAAACAGCGGATTGCGTCCCATATTCCAGATAGACCGCCAGATTGTTGGTAGCGAGCAGGCTCACGGTCACGGACGTGTCGGTCGGGCATCCCAAAATCAGGTCAAAGGGAAGGTCGGCGAAAAGCTGAGCCCGCCCCAGGAGGAGCAATGGCAGTCCGAGCAGGTGTAGTTTCATAGAACGGGTCTTAGGGGCCGTAGCCGAACCGGTAAAAGCGACGGCTGTAATTCGTTGAACCGAGATCCCTCCACAGCACCGGTGTCGCCGCCAGGTTGGTGGTTAAGATGGTCGTCCATTCGGCCAGGTTGGTCGAGGCCTGCAGGGAATGGTCTTGGAACAGGGTGCCGTTAAGCACGAGTTCAGCTTGGCCGTTGGTGGCGGCAATGGCGCTTATTTGGGGTGAGGCGATAACGTAGCTGTGGCCGATCAACCCGCTAAACTGGCCATTGGTTTCAGCCGTCGGGAGATACATGCGCACATATTCCACCTTCACCTGTGCGGGGGACACGGTGACACGGGTGTAGCCGGAGCTGTTGGTCACGTAACCGGTCAGATAAGCGTCGGCGTTGTATAGCGTATTGGAGGGATCGGCCGGCAAGGGAAGTTCCTGGTAGGTGACTCCGTCCAGTTGCTGGTGCGCAAACAAGTGGTCGTGTCCCTGGAAGAAGATCGTGCAATGGTTGGAGGCCATCAATTGGTGGATGGGCATCGCCCAGAGCGGCCGGTTGGTGGCAAATCCCCAAGTAGTGATATTGGTACCGGTTTGGTTGTTGCCACCGCCGACATTATAACCACCCCATTCGTAATCGAACGCCTCCTCGATGCCGCCGCGGCCTGTGCCCAGGACGTGGTGGGCGAACACGAATTTGTATTTGGCCCGGCTTTGCTCCAGGGTCGTTCTTAGCCACTCATACTGGGCATCCCCATGCGTAACGTCCCAAATATTGGTTCGCTTGGCACTGGAGCTGTGATCATCCCCCAAAACATTATCCACGCAAATGGGACAGCCCCAATACGGATCGAGGGTGACGAACAGCGCGTCCCCCCAGGTCCAGGCGTAGTAGTTCCGCAGTAGTCCGATGAACGGCACCGGATTCGTGTTGCCCGTATAAAAGCCGTCGGGAGTCGGCTCGGAATAATAGCTGTTGCGGGCGTTTTGCGCCCAAACCGCGACATTGTTCGACGTGCCGTTAAGGAGGTAGGCGGCCGCCTGCTCGTGGTTGCCATTCACGAGGAACACGGGCGCCGAAGCACCAATCACCCCCAGATAGGGCCGCTGAACGACGTAACGATAGGTCACGTTACTCGAGTTGAGGCTGTTGGTGGGGATCAGATCCACGCTGAAATCATCGCCGATGGTCAGGTAGAAGTCAGGTTGATCCGCGGCGGCATGGGCCAGGGTGTTGCTGTAGAGCTGGAAATCGAACATCTTCCCGACTCGTTCCGGGTGCGAATCTCCCTGGATGCAGAAGGTGAACGTACTGCCTGGAGGTCGTTGGGTGTGGAACGTGTGCTCGACGTCGGTCTCGAAAGTCGTATACCCGGCGTATTCGAACCGGAGCCGATAATAATAGCGGGTGTTGGGCTGGAGGCCGGTCAACACGACCTCGACCGGCTGGCCGGCGGAAAGATTGGTGATTCCGGTCTGGTTGGAATACACCCCGGTCACCAGGCCGTATTCGACATAAGCTGCCGCATTGGCATCCGATACCGCGTTGATGGCAATGGAAGTCGCTGTCGGCCGGCCCAGTACAAGTGAGCCGCCGAACGAGGCCAGGGCCGACGGCCCAACAACCAGGGACGCGGTGCAAACGAGCCATGCTCCTGCTTTCATACCTAGGAACTTAAACGGAAGCCGCCTCCGTTTTCTACTGCTTTTTTCCCTGGGCAAAACGCGGATTAGTTTGACCTCTGCCGCAGCTCCTTGCGGAGTAAATTGGCTGGAGGGCTCTGCTACCTCATTCAGCCCCTGCTCGGGGCCGGTTACCGCTACCCCAGCTTCAGGGGCACATTCTCTAGCGACAATTCGAAATGGCCTTCCCGCAAAATAAATGTCGCTGTACAGCACATCGCGAGCGCCTACACCAGGGTGGACTTAGCCCCCTTGTGCCCTTCTGCTTTTCCCCGGGGCTCAATCCCACCTCCGTTGGGGCAAGCTCACTCGTCCCGAACACCTTCAGTGAATTCTTCAGTAAACGAGTAGTGGCAAGGCGGAAACGGGTAGTGCCGAGTAGTTGCCGAATAGCCTTGACTTCCGGGGATTTCCTGCGATTTTTCCCTCAGAAAACAGAGCAGAAACCGCTCGATTCCGACCCTCGCCTCCATTCGTAAGTGCTTACGCGCCGCTCCATTAGGAGGAATAGACGAACAACTGCGCCTGCTTGGGGCTGCCATCACAGAGACTGGCTCCGCACAACACGGCGCTAACGGATCAAAACAAAGAGAATCTCGGCTTGCATAATTCCTCAAAAAAGTTGAGGATGTGTGCATGGCGAAGAAAACTGACCCGTTTACCGCCCTCATGAGCATCGCCCAAGACCAGCAGGGCTATTTTACCACGAAGCAGGCCATAGAGGCGGGCTACGCGGACAACACCCATCCCTATCATGTGGGTGCCGGGAATTGGGAACGCGTCTGGCGGGGCATTTATCGGATGGAGCATCTTCCGCCGCCGGAGGATGGCGAGATGATGGTCTGGCTGCTCTGGACACGCGGCCGCGATCAGAAGCCTCTGGCCGCGATGTCGCACCAGACGGCGCTTGCCCTCTTTGAATTGGGCGATTACAACCCGGCCAAGATCCACATGACGGTACCACCTGGGTTTCGGCGTAATACCCGTCCGCCTAAAGTGGTGGTGCTGCACCAGGCCGGGCTTGCACCTGACGAAATCACCCACCTGCGCGGACTCACGGTGTGCCGCCCACTGCGCGCACTACGCGATGTGGCCAGCACCTATCCGGCTGGTCTTGACGATCTCCGCCCGGTCGCTTTGGAAGCGCGCCGACGCGGCCTGATCACCGAGCGGGAGATTTTCATTATGAAAGAGACCGAGTCCACCCGGAAACTCATCGCCACTTTGTTCCCATGAATCGCTATAAAACTCCAGCCGCCCTGCGTCGCGCGCTGGAAGACCGTCTGCTGGCCGCTGTCCGGCGCGAGGGTGGAGACATCCAACGACTGCGCCGCCAAGCGGCGTTCGACCGCCTGCTTTGCCGCCTTTTTCACGAACCCGATGCCCCATGGCTACTCAAAGGTGGCTACGCGATGGAGCTTCGCCTTCGGATCGCCCGGACGACGCGCGACATTGATTTGGCCATCCGCCGTTTACCCCAAGGCGCAAGACAATGGGATGAGGCGGCCATTCGCGGTCTGCTGGAGCGCGCGGCGGGCATTGATTTGCAGGACGGGTTTGAGTTCGCGGTTGGCGAACCAACCATGGACCTGGATGCCGCGCCTTATGGCGGTTCACGTTTTCCCGTGGAAGCGCAAATGGCGGGACGACGATTTGCCAGTTTCCATTTGGATGTGAGCGCGGGCGACGTCCTGAGCGAGCCATTCCAGATTGTGGAAGGCAGAGACTGGCTGGGGTTTGCTGGCATTCCTAGGGCCAGGCTGCTCGCCATTTCGCCAGAGGAACAGTTCGCCGAGAAACTGCATGCCTATACCCTCCCTCGCCCGGGACGTCCGAACACCAGGGTAAAAGACCTCGTGGACATGCTCCTCCTGTTTGCTGCGGGCACAATTGACCCGATCCGGCTCACCGAGAACATCCAGGCGACCTTTCGGCGTCGCGGAACTCACGACGTGCCGTTGTCGCTGCCGCTTCCGCCGTCCAACTGGGAGGAACCCTTTGGTGAAATGGCGGCGGAGTGTGGTTTGGACAAAAGTTTGGCCGAACAGCATCGTCGTCTGTCCGGTCTCCTCCTCGGAATCCTCGGGTAGAACCTAAGGCATCGGGAACGGGGGGATAAGCACTTATCAAACGGAAACGACGAACGCGCCGATGGCTGAAGCGCTCGCTAACCTCGGGACCAATCCCGCACTGGCGGGATTGATGGCGTGAGTTCCAGGGCCTGACGAACCCTGCGAACCCTCCGGCCAAAGGGTGGGCACCAAAACGGGCACCAATCGAGTAGGTTCCGGTAGGCGCCAGCAGTGGCGGATTACGCTTGAATAGCTCGGCAGAATGGCTACTTTTGACCAACGATTGCGGCGAATAACGGCCGATTCCGGCCCTCGCCTCCAAGTAGTGAAGGAGGAATGACCGTGTAGTGATCGAGTAGGGTCGGAGTAGTCCCGTCGTGGCATGGCTCATTCCCGGCCACGGCCGCTACCGGGTATAGGGGAGTCGCACCCGGCGGGACCAAGAGTGCGGCGGAGGGCGCGTTCGTGGCCGCCTGCGGCGGCTCTTCGAGGCGCCAGTCGTGAGGCAGGTCGAGCGTTCACCAGACGGAGCCGTTGAGGTCGGCGTCTTCCACGCCGGGGACATCAGCTTTTAGGAAGCACCAGCCGCGATCGAAGTTGTTTTTGCGCTTTAGTCCCCCGGGCGCCGGGGAGAACGCAGCGAAGGCTTGGGCGGCGATCAGGCGACCGATGGCCGCAGC
>Ga0316232_1003586_pt1 | contig 14167 bp, 13 predicted proteins | sample TBHtaG_FD_206006 | JGI IMG/M metagenome (GOLD analysis project Ga0316232, IMG submission 206006) | Freshwater microbial communities from Trout Bog Lake, Wisconsin, USA - TBH18025_13 | ecosystem: Environmental > Aquatic > Freshwater > Lake > Hypolimnion/Profundal zone | place: USA: Wisconsin... | reverse complement strand
ACCTAATTGTGAGTCGCGCAGGCGGCTCACGGCATCGTACTCATATAAGCCTTGTTGAGCTTTTGTTGTCGATTTAATATGCCACTGAAGGAGTGGCATGCCGAGGGAGGCTGAGACCTCCTCAGCTAACATCGTTTTCCCAGTCCCGGGCTCACCCTTAATAAGGAGGGGGCGACCTAAAGCAATGGCTGCATTGACTGCCAATTTAAGGTCATCGGTTGCCACATAGCTCTTGGAGCCGTCAAAGCGAGGTTTGGTTTTGCTCATAGATTTCACATTCCAAATCGATTAAGTAGGGTCTCAGTATAGGTAAAAGGGCGTCGGTATTCAGTGTTTATACTGATTTTCGGTCTTTGATGAACCAATTGTTTTCTACTCCGCTATACTCTTTTCAAATTGATCTAAATCAAACTCTCCATTGATACTGTCTATGAAAAAACACTTCTTTATTTCCCGATTGGCCGTTTGCGCTGGTTTGGTGTTGGCTGGTATGACTGCGCACGCTGCAGATGTCACAGGCTCAGCAGAGGCGGGTAAGGGCAAGGTTTGGCTATGTATCGGCTGCCACTCTATTCCAGATTACCGTGCCGACTATCCGCTGACTTATCGTGTTCCGATGTTGGGCGGGCAAAATGCAGCCTATATTGCCAATGCTTTGGCTGAGTACAAAAAGGGCGATCGCAAGTTTCCAACAATGCGTTCAGTCGCTGCTAGTCTATCGGATCAAGACATGGCCGATATTGGCGAATACTATGCTGCGCAAACTGCCAGCTCACCAAATAACCCATTGAAGTGATATTTAGAGGCATGTTTATGAAAGTCGCACTAATTACTGCTGTTTTATTGTCCAGCATTGGTTTGGCTAATGCTGCTAGCGTTGAGAATGGTCAGGCTTTAGTAGAGAAGGTGAATTGCGCTTCTTGCCATGGTGCAGGGCTCAATGCGCCAATCATGCCCACCTATCCTAAGCTGGCTGGTCAGTACCCTGACTATATCTATTACGCTTTGAAAGCTTATGAAGCCGGAGATAGCAATCACCTTTACGGGCGCAATAATGCCACGATGTCCTCTTTAATCAAGGCGCAGCAAGTGCCGCTTACCGATGCTGATTTGCGTGATATTGCAGCTTATGTAGCCTCCTTGCCAGGAAGCCTTGTGGTTAAAAAGTAAGTCATTTACTTTAAAATAAAAGGCTTAGACTAATGCTCTAAGCCTTTGTTATTTATAGGTTTTGCTTTTTGTAAACCCCATTGAGGTCTTACTTTGCTGCCTCTAGTCCATGTGCCAAATGCTTTCGCATTGCCGCTTCCGCTGCTATTGGATCTCTTTTCAGGATGGCCTGAAGAATTTGCCGGTGCTCGACTAGGGAATTTTGGAGGCGTCCTGTACGACTTAAGGAGTCTCGTCGCTGTAATTTGAGCACCTTGCGTAAATCGGCGATGGTGTTATTCATCCAGCGATTGCCTGCAATATCCTGAACTAGCTCATGGAATTTGCTATTAATCTCAAAAAATTGCTCCATGTCCCTGTCTGCCGCCGCCTTTTCCAAGCGATGATGCAAATTATCGAGCTGCGTTAATTGATCTTCGCTGGCTTTGCTAGCAGTTTCTTTAGCGGCTTGACCTTCAAGCAGGGAGAGGATGGTGAAGATTTGCTCTAAATCGCGCCGATCTACTTCGGTGACGTAGGCTCCACGACGCATTTTCATGGTTACCAGGCCCTCTGAGGCTAAGACCTTAATGGCTTCCCGCATGGGTGTTCGACTAATCCCAAACTGCAATGCTAGGTTTTGCTCGTCTAGCCAACTTCCTGGGGCTAGTTCATGGGCAAATATTTGGGCACGTAGTCGTTCGGCAACTTCTTCGTATAGAGGCCTATTATTCAATTTTGTATTCATAATTATGTATACAGTATCTAGACAAATTAGAATTTGTCAAGCAAAATAGTCATTCATATTTAGCAACAATGCAATCTAGTTAAACAGGAGTGCTTGATGAGTACCAATGAAAAAAAAGCCGCGTCTACCACTTGGCCCAATGTGCCAGAAAACAATTTAGACGCCTGGAAAAAGTCAGCACAAAAATCAGCCCCCAACGGTGAGGTGGACAATCTTGGCTGGAAGACGCCAGATGGGATTCATCTAAAAGCCCTGTACACCTCGGCAGATACCGAGGGCTTGCAATATACCGATACCTTGCCAGGATTTGAGCCGTTTGTACGTGGCCCGCAAGCCACGATGTATTCAGTTCGCCCATGGACCATTCGTCAATACGCTGGGTTTTCCACTGCGGAAGAGTCCAATGCGTTCTATCGCAAAGCTTTGGCTGCTGGCGGTCAAGGCGTATCAGTGGCCTTTGATTTGGCGACACACCGTGGCTACGACTCCGATCATCCTCGCGTTACGGGTGACGTTGGCAAGGCTGGCGTGGCGATTGATTCAGTAGAAGACATGAAAATCTTGTTTGATGAGATTCCATTGGACAAGGTGTCGGTCTCCATGACCATGAATGGTGCGGTATTGCCGGTACTTGCTGGTTATATTGTCGCGGGTGAAGAGCAGGGCGTTAAGCAGGAGTTGCTTTCAGGCACGATTCAGAATGACATTCTGAAGGAGTTCATGGTGCGCAATACCTATATCTATCCACCAGAGCCTTCCATGAGGATTATTGGCGACATTATTGAGTACACCGCTAAATACATGCCAAAGTTCAACTCGATTTCTATTTCGGGTTATCACATGCAAGAGGCTGGAGCTAATCAGGTATTAGAGCTTGCCTTTACCCTGGCTGATGGCAAGGAGTATGTGAAAACGGCATTGGCAAAGGGCTTGGATGTTGACGGTTTTGCGGGACGTCTTTCATTCTTCTTTGCCATTGGTATGAACTTTTATTTAGAGGTGGCGAAGTTGCGTGCTGCACGCCTCTTATGGTGGCGCATCATGAAGTCTTTTGAACCCAAAAATCCAAAGTCTTTGATGTTGCGTACCCATTGTCAAACGTCAGGCTGGTCGTTAACCGAGCAAGACCCCTACAACAACGTAGTGCGTACTACGGTAGAGGCCATGGCTGCTGTCTTTGGTGGAACGCAGTCGTTGCACACCAACTCATTGGATGAGGCGATTGCACTGCCATCGGAGTTTTCTAGTCGGATTGCTCGAAACACGCAATTAATATTGCAAGAAGAGACGCATATCCCGAGCGTGATTGATCCATGGGCAGGCTCTTACATGATGGAAAATTTGACTCAAGAAATGGCCGACAAAGCTTGGGAAATTATTCAAGAAGTTGACGCAATGGGCGGCATGACCAAGGCGGTAGAGAGTGGTTGGGCCAAATTAAAAATTGAGGCTGCGGCTGCAGAAAAACAAGCCAAAATTGACTCCGGAACCGATGTCATTGTGGGCGTGAATAAATATAAGCTGGGCAAAGAGGATTTGGTTGATGTCTTGATGATTGACAACGACAAGGTTCGAGAAAGCCAAGTTGCGCGCTTGCAAGCAATCAAGGCAAAGCGTGATAGTCAAAAGGTAGCCGCCGCTCTTGAGGCAATTACCAAGGCAGCAGAAGAGGGTACGGGTAATTTGCTCGATTTAGCGGTGCAGGCTATTCGGTTGCGCGCTACAGTAGGCGAAGTGTCTGATGCATTAGAAAAAGTTTACGGGCGCCATCGCGCCGATACTCAAAAGGTGACCGGTGTGTATGCAGCTGCCTATGACTCAGCCGAAGGTTGGGAAAAATTAAAAGTGGAAATTGCTGACTTTGCAACTGAGTTTGGACGTCGTCCGCGTGTAATGATTGCAAAGTTAGGTCAGGATGGTCATGATCGTGGCGCCAAAGTAGTAGCAACCGCTTATGCGGACTTGGGTTTTGATGTGGATATTGGTCCATTGTTTCAAACGCCTGAAGAGTGTGCGCGTCAAGCAATTGAAAATGATGTGCACGCATTGGGAATTTCAACGCTTGCTGCTGGTCATAAAACATTGGTGCCAGCCATCGTTGCAGAGCTGAAGAAGCAGGGCGCTGATGACATTATCGTGTTCGTGGGAGGTGTTATTCCACGTCAAGACTATGACTTCCTGTATGAGGCTGGGGTAAAAGGCATTTATGGACCAGGCACTCCTATTCCGGCTTCTGCCAAGGATGTGTTGGAGCAGATTCGTAAATCCGTTAGCCCCACCTAAGAGCGGACCCTAAGGGATGCTGAATGCAGCTGATCAAAGTTTGGTCAATGATTTGACTGGTGCGCCATCGCCTCAGCAGCGGCGCGCGCTAGCAAAGATCATTACCTTGCTCGAATCAACTCGTCTGGATCACCGTAAACGTGCAGATGAAGTTCTTAACACCTTGTTGCCGAAAACGGGCAAATCTTTTCGCTTGGGAATTTCTGGTGTTCCGGGCGTTGGTAAATCCACGTTGATTGAAACTTTGGGGCTCTATCTCATTGAAAAAGGTCACCGTGTAGCCGTCTTAGCAATTGATCCCTCATCGAGTTTATCGGGCGGGTCAATTTTGGGAGACAAGACGCGGATGGAGCGTCTATCAGTATTGGAAGAGGCCTTTATTCGTCCGAGTCCATCATCGGGAACCTTGGGTGGTGTTGCTGAAAAAACCCGCGAAGCGCTTTTGGTAGCAGAGGCTGCGGGTTTTGATGTGGTGATTGTTGAGACGGTTGGTGTGGGGCAAAGTGAAATAGCTGTGGCCGGGATGACGGATATGTTCTTGCTGTTGCAATTGCCGAATGCTGGCGATGACTTGCAGGCCATCAAAAAAGGCGTGATGGAAATGGCAGATTTAATTGTGATTAATAAGGTCGATATTGATCCCGATGCCGCCATGCGAGCGCAATTATTTATTACCAGCTCATTGCGCTTGCTAGGCTTTCAGGGAAACCCAGATCATGCCTCGCACGACCTTGAATATTGGCACCCAACGGTATTGTGTTTAAGTGCCTTACAGGGCAATGGTGTGCCAGAACTCTGGGAGAAGATTCTTACTTTCCAGAAATTGCAAAAAGCTAACGGCAAATTCGATGCTCGACGCAAACACCAGTCAGGTGCGTGGATGTGGGATCGCATCGATGCTGGCCTCAAGAATGCGTTTCGTAATAATTTCGCAGTACAAGAACTTTTACCCGGCTTAAGTGCCGAAGTAAATCAGGGAACCATGGCTGCATCCGTTGCCGCAAGGCGATTGTTGGAAGCGATGGGGCATGAATTTTTCTAAGGAGTCAGTATGAAGGAAATCATTCAACAGCTTGAATCCAAGCGCGAACTTGCCCGTTTAGGCGGTGGGCAAAAGCGTATTCAAGCGCAACACTCAAAAGGCAAACTCACGGCGCGTGAGCGAATTGAGCTATTGCTCGATGCCGGAACATTTGAAGAGTGGGATATGTTTGTGGAGCACCGTTGCTATGATTTTGGGATGGGCGATCAAACCGTGCCGGGTGATGGTGTCGTGACAGGTTACGGCATGATTAATGGCCGCCTAGTATTTGTGTTTTCACAGGACTTTACTGTTTTAGGGGGCTCACTCTCGGAAGCGCACGCAGAAAAGATTTGCAAAGTCATGGATCAGGCAATGAAAGTAGGCGCCCCGGTAATTGGTTTAAATGACTCCGGTGGTGCACGTATTCAAGAGGGTGTCGCTTCTCTGGGCGGCTATGCCGAAATTTTCCAACGCAATGTGACTGCTTCTGGCGTGATTCCGCAAATTTCTTTGATTATGGGCCCCTCTGCAGGCGGTGCAGTCTATTCACCTGCTTTAACAGACTTCATCTTTATGGTGAAAGACAGTTCATACATGTTTGTTACGGGTCCGGAAGTTGTAAAGACCGTAACGCATGAGGATGTGACAGCAGAAGAATTGGGCGGTGCAGTAACGCACTCTACAGTGTCAGGCGTATGCGACTTAGCATTTGATAATGATGTAGAAGCAATTTCGATGTTGCGTCGTTTCTTCAACTATTTACCTCTATCGAATCGCGAAAAGCCACCACTCATTAAAGGGGCCAATCGTACGGAAGAGCCGGATTTCTCTTTGGATACTTTGGTGCCATCCAATCCAAATCAGCCATATGACATGAAAGAGTTGATTGCCAAAATCGTTGATGATGGCGAGTTTTTTGAATTGCAGCCTGATTACGCTAAAAATATTTTGATTGGGTTTGCTCGCATGGAAGGCCGTTCGATTGGTATTGTTGCCAATCAACCTTTGGTCTTAGCGGGTTGCTTAGATATCAAGGCATCAATTAAAGCGGCGCGTTTTGTTCGTTTCTGTGATGCTTTTAATATTCCGGTTGTGACACTCGTCGATGTACCAGGTTTTATGCCTGGAACGGCACAAGAATACGGCGGCATCATTAAGCATGGCGCAAAATTGCTATATGCCTACGCTGATTGCACTGTACCTAAAGTTACCTTGATTACTCGTAAGGCTTATGGTGGTGCCTATGATGTGATGGCATCCAAGCATTTGCGCGGCGATGTTAACTTTGCTTGGCCATCGGCAGAAATTGCCGTGATGGGCCCCAAAGGCGCGGTGGAAATTATTTTCCGCGAAGAAAAGTCTGATCCCGCAAAAATTGCTGCGCGCGAAGCAGAATACAAGGCCAAGTTCGCCAATCCCTTTGTAGCAGGACGTCGCGGTTACATTGATGATGTGATTCTTCCTCATGAAACTCGCAAACGTATCGCACGCTCCTTGGCAATGTTGAAAGATAAAGATTTGCAGAATCCTGCCCGTAAACACGGCAACATTCCACTGTAAGGCTCACTTAATTATGACTACGAAAATGTTTAAGAAAATTTTGATTGCTAATCGCGGTGAGATTGCTTGCCGTGTGATGAAAACCGCCAAAAAGATGGGCATTAAAACGGTGGCCGTCTATTCTGAGGCAGATAAAGAAGCGCGCCATGTGCAGTTGGCAGATGAAGCGGTATGCATTGGACCAGCGCCCTCACGTGAATCCTATCTCGTGATGGATCGCATTATTCAGGCCTGTAAAGATACAGGTGCTGAGGCAGTGCATCCGGGCTACGGCTTCTTGTCGGAGAACGAGCAGTTTGCAAAGCGCTGCGAAGCGGAGGGCATAGTCTTTATTGGTCCAAAGCATCAGTCAATTGCTGCCATGGGCGATAAGATTGCCTCCAAGAAGTTGGCTCTTGAAGCGAAGGTAAACACAATCCCTGGCTTTAATGAGGCTATTGAGAAGCCTGAAGATGCTGTAAAAATTGCACAAGGTATTGGCTACCCAGTCATGATTAAGGCTTCGGCTGGTGGTGGCGGTAAAGGCTTGCGCGTTGCTTTTAATGATAAAGAGGCATTTGAAGGTTTTGCTGCTTGCCGTACTGAAGCACTTAATAGCTTTGGTGATGATCGTGTCTTTATTGAAAAATTTGTAGAGGGCCCGCGCCATATTGAGATTCAGGTTCTTGGCGATGCACATGGCAATGTGGTGTATTTGGGTGAGCGGGATTGCTCAATTCAACGTCGTCACCAAAAGGTGATTGAAGAGGCGCCATCTCCTTTTATTGATCCTGCCACTCGCAAGGCAATGGGCGAGCAAGCTGTAGCGCTTGCAAAAGCTGTTAATTATCAGTCTGCGGGCACGGTGGAATTCGTAGTCGGTAAAGATAAATCGTTCTACTTCCTGGAGATGAATACTCGTTTGCAGGTGGAGCATCCAGTTACAGAAGGAATCACTGGTTTGGATCTCGTTGAGCAAATGATTCGTGTTGCTGCGGGTGAGAAATTAGCCTTCAAACAAGAGGATGTCAAACTCAATGGCTGGTCAATGGAGTGCCGCATTAATGCGGATGATCCGTTCAGAAACTTTTTGCCTTCTACTGGGCGTTTAGTGAAATATCGCCCACCAGCTGAATCAGATGGGGTGCGTGTTGATACTGGGGTCTATGAAGGTGGCGAGATCCCTATGTATTACGACTCCATGATTGCGAAGTTAATTGTTCATGGCAAGGATCGTACTGAGGCCATCGAAAAAATGCGCGCGGCATTAAACGATTTTGTGATTCGTGGCATTCATTCAAACGTGCCTTTTCAAGCAGCGTTGTTGCAGCATCCCCGTTTTGTATCGGGCGACTTTACTACGGGATTTATTGCTGAAGAGTATCCACAGGGCTTTAAGAAGGATTCTGTTCAGCCGGCCGATCCTAGGCGCCTTGCGGCATTAGCTGCTTATATGCGCTATCGCTACTTAGAACACATCAAAATGATTGATGGCCAATTAGTTGGTCATGAAATGGTGATTGCAAAGCAGTTTGTGGTGGTGACTGGTGCTCGCGTCGGATCCAAGGATGATCCTTATGAAATTCCAATTCGGGTTGAGCTAAAAGAGGGTGTGTATTCCGTCTACATTGATGATGCTGATGGCGTAAGCCGTTATGACATTGTCAGCGATTGGCGTCCAGGCGAGATTTGCTTGCGCGCTACCATTAATGGCACCAACAAGATTACGGCGCAAGTTGAGCGTCGCGGAACAAAGTACATTCTTGTTTTGGATGGCGCGCAATTTGAGTGCATGGTTTTGAGTCCATTGGGTGCCGAGTTGCAACGTCGGATGCCTGTCAAGGTCCCGCCAGATACTTCCAAGTTGGTGATGTCGCCAATGCCAGGTTTATTGACTACCATTTCTGTCAAAGTGGGTGAGGCGGTGACTGCTGGTCAAAAATTAGCAGCGATCGAAGCTATGAAAATGGAAAATACCTTAACCGCCGCCCAAGATGGTGTAGTTGCTGAGATTTGTGCCAAAGAAGGTGAAAGTTTGGCAGTAGATCAATTAATTATTCGATTTGAATAAAGGTAATGATGACAAAGCCATTTACTATCTTAGGTATTCAGCAAATCGCCATCGGCGGTCAGAGTAAAGATCGATTACGGACGCTATGGGTAGATTTGCTCGGGTTTGACTACAAAAGCACCTTTGTTTCTGAACGCGAGAATGTCGATGAAGATATTTGCTCAATCGGATCTGGAGTTCATGAGGTGGAAGTTGACCTCATGCAACCATTCGACATTGAGAAAAAGCCGGCCGTGCATCAGACCCCTTTAAATCACATTGGTTTATGGGTAGATGATTTACCTAGGGCGGTTGAATGGTTGTCGGCAAAGGGTCTTCGCTTTGCTCCTGGCGGCATCCGCAAGGGCGCCGCTGGTTATGACATTACGTTTGTACACCCTAAAGGTAATGATGAATTCCCGATTAGTGGCGAAGGTGTTCTAATCGAGTTAGTACAGGCACCGCCTGAGGTAATTGAGGGGCTAAAGCCTCGGGGATAAGTATTTTCGAGTCGCTTCATTTTTATAGAGAGTTTGATTTGACTGCACTATTGGCGATCGACACCTCCTCTGCATGGTGTTCGGTGGCTTTATCGCTAGGTGATTCCACACCTCTGATTCGTCATCAAGCGGCATCAGCTGGCGCTAGCCAACTGGTATTGCCTTGGGTTGATGAATTGCTAATAGAAGGTCAGCTATCGCTGAAGGATTTGGATGCAATTGCTGTCGATGTTGGGCCTGGCGCATTTACTGGTGTTCGCTTGGGAATCGCAGTGGTCCAGGGTTTGGCGGTAGCGGCGAACTTGCCGGTCTTGCCAGTCTGCAGTCTGGATGCAATTGCTGCGCAATTTTCTCAATCAAATTACTTTAGTGGTGCAGCTCTTAGTGAGCGCACTGAGTTTGTCGTGGCGATTGATGCCCGTATGGGAGAGGTTTATTGGGCGCGCTATCACATTCGATCTGGTGAATTGCCATACCGTATGAGCTCATTGCAACTAACGGCCCCTGAGTCAGTGGATCTTGCTGGGGCGCAGTACGTTATCGGGAGTGCGATTACCGAATTTGGTGAGCGGCTATTTGCCTCGATTGGTGGTGCATTGCCGGATGAGCGACTCTATGCGGATATTGGAGTGAGCGCTCAAGGGGTGTTGCTACAAGGGTGGTCTTTGTGGAATGCCGGTGGTCAGATATCGGTTGATGAGCTTGAGCCTGTTTATGTTCGGAATAAAGTGGCATTGACTACGGCAGAAAGAGGTCGTGAGCGGTCGGTGCATGATGCTAAATAATGGTTGAGCGTCTTCCTGCCAGTTTTGAGTCGCAGCACCAGAATGCTGCGTCTGAGGGCGTCACAGAGCTCTCTTTTATGCCGATGACCGTCGCTGATTTGGATGCGGTATTAGCAATTGAAGGTCAATCGCATCTACATCCGTGGACACGTGGAAATTTCTCAGATTCTTTGGCAGCAGGCCATTGGGCATACTGCATTCGTCCGTTAGCGCAAGATAGTGTTGCTGGTACCTATTTGGATTCTCAGGTGCTTTGGGCTTACTGCGTCCTCTATCCAGCAGTCGATGAACTCCATCTTTTAAATATTACGGTTTCAGCGCCATTGCGTGGTCATGGGCTTGCTACCCGGATGATGGAGGCAATTGAAGGGGTGGCGATAGCCCAAGGCATGCCTCGGATTATTTTAGAGGTGAGGCCATCGAACGACAGCGCAGTGGCTTTGTATCGAAAGATGGGATATGAGCAAATTGGTATTCGCAAGCAATATTATCCAGTCAACCCACAAACTGGCCTGCGTGAGGATGCAATCGTCATGGCTAAATCGATTAAGCTAGAGCCATGAATATCGCCACACGCTCAAGCTTCTTAAAAGAAATGGGAATTACGGAGTGGACTTCCCGTGATGCGCCTGATTTGGTCGAGCCAATTGCGGAGATCTCAGGACGCGAGCGGGCAGCAGCATTGCCTCCAGTGCAGATGGCAGCAGATAATAGTGCCACCCCCAACGGGCGGCCAGGGTTATGGTGGTTCTTTGGAAGCGCACCACAAGGCGATGCGCTGGTGCTCTTTCAGAATATCATTCGGGTGTTGGGTTTATCTAGCCATGAGTGGGTATGGAAGGGTGGCCCAGAGGCTGCATTCACTAGCGATCACGAGCCAGTTTCCACCCCAGTTATTGCTGTGGCTTTTGGTGGCCCGGTCGCACAAAAACTCTCTGGTGAGCGGGATTCGCTTGCGCAGTTGCGGCAAACCGTTTTGGGCTTTCAGGAGGAAAGTTGTGAAGAGATCCCATTAATCGCTTCATTTGACCTCAATCAGTTGCTCTCTAGGCCAAAAGATAAGGCGCTGCTTTGGGAGGATTTGCTACTAGCACGCTCAGTACTCCACAGCCTCTAAATTTAATGCTTGCGTTCGCCAATGAGGTGCATGGAGTCATATTCAGCTTGATTGGCTGCATGGCGCCGAATAACCAGCCACATCAAGAAGCTGACGGTTAGGCCAAAGCCGATGATCACATATTGAACAGGAAGGTCTAGCCAGATCAAGAGTGAGTAAATCATCAGCATAATCAGCACAGAGATGTTTTCATTAAAATTCTGAACCGCAATGGAATGGCCTGCCGACATCAGCACGTGGCCTCGATGTTGTAGCAAAGCATTCATTGGCACCACAAAGTATCCGGCCAGCCAGCCTACCAAAATTAATAAGAAATACGCCGGCAATAAATTGAGGGCGATTTTTAATTGGCCGACTGTAATAAGCGCGGTGTCGGGCAACATATCTGAGTTATAGATAGCCATCACGCACACCACTAAACCCATGACAATCCCATAAGGCAGTACTGAAAGGGATTTGCGGAGTGGTACACGCCAAGCAGCCCAAACGGCGCCAATGGCCACACCAACAGCTGAGATCGCTTGAAGGATCGCCCCTTGGGATAGGTTCATGTGCAGAGCCACCTGAGCCCATTTAATCACAATAAATTGCAGCGTTGCTCCAGCGCCCCAGAATAAGGTAGTCACAGCTAGAGAAATCTGACCCAATCGATCATTCCACAGGGTCTTAAAACAATTAGCAAAGTCTTTAATCAGCTCTATGGGATTAGTCTTTTGCGAAACATAGCGCGCGCCTGTATCAGGGATGCGAAGATTAATGAGAGCTGCCACGACATAAATCATCATGATGATCAGAATGGCTGATTCTGCTGGCGTATCAATGCTGGTGGTAATTAACGGGGCATCAAAGCTCAGCAGACTTTGGGAGACGGTGTTGCTAATGAGCACTCCGCCCAATACAGTTCCGAGAATAATTGAGCTAACCGTCAAGCCTTCAATCCAACCATTGGCAGCAACCAATTTTTCCGGAGGGAGTAATTCTGTGAGAATGCCGTATTTTGCGGGAGAGTACGCGGCAGCCCCCAAGCCAACAATCGCATAGGAAAGTAGGGGGTGGGTGCCAAATAACATCACTACGCAACCCAGGAACTTGACTGTGTTGGTAATGAACATGACATTCCCCTTGGGTCGGGAGTCAGCAAAGGCCCCTACAAAAGCCGCCAACAGGACATAGGACACCACAAAGAATAATTTGAGTAACGGCGTCATCCAGGCCGGAGCGTTGAGCTGGGCCAAAAGTGCAATGGCAGCAATCAATAGCGCATTGTCAGCAAGCGACGAAAAAAATTGCGCCGCCATAATGGTGTAAAAACTGCGGTTCATTCGTACAATCTAGTCATTCGTACAATTAAAGCATGAAAGGAGGGGTGGGTATGGCTGGTTTAGCTAATCGCTTGATTAATCGACCAATTTTGGCTTCTATTCGCACCGAGGCCTTTCGTCATAATTTAAATCGGGTTCGGGAGCTGGCCCCAGAGTCCAAGATTTGGTCTGTCATTAAGGCAAAGGCATATGGCCATGGCTTAGAGGGGGCCTTCAGTGGGCTGGAGTCAAGTGATGGGTTTGCCTTGTTGGATATTGAGGATGCTCAGTGGTTGCGTACTCATGGCTGGCAGGGCCGGATTTTGCTCTTAGAGGGCTTATTTCATGAAGATGAGGTGCCCATTGCCGCTGAATTGAGGTGTGACCTGGTAGTTCATTGTGAGACCCAGTTGCGCTGGCTAGAGGCATTTACCCCCCACTCTGGTCACCCTATGAATGTCTTTTTAAAGCTTAATTCCGGCATGAATCGATTGGGCTTTACACCAGAGCAGTATCGAACTGCATTTCATCGGCTGCATGCTACCGGGTATCGTATGCACCATATGACCCATTTTGCTAATGCAGACCAAGTTGATGGCTTGCCTTCGGTGGGGGCTCAAATGGAATGCTTTATGACAAGCACTGAGGGGCTAGAGGCTCCGTGTTCAATGGGTAACTCTGCAGCGATTTTGTGGCATCGCAATGCCATTGGGGACTGGGCTCGTCCTGGCATCATGTTGTATGGTGCATCTCCTACTGGGCAGCACGCAGACATTGCCCATGCTCAGCTTGAGCCGGTAATGCAACTTTGCAGTGAAATTATCGATATTCAGGACATTAAAAAGGGTGAGCGAGTAGGTTATGGTGGTCGTTATCAAGCCCCCGAAAATATGCGTATTGGGGTGGTTGCGTGCGGCTATGCCGATGGTTATCCGCGCCATGCTCAGGACGGTACACCAGTGTGGGTTCAGGTTGCCGATGGCGCCCTCGGAGTGGTTTGCCCACTGGTAGGTCAGGTCTCGATGGATATGCTGACGATTGATTTACGCGCAGTGCCGGCTGCTACCGTAGGTAGTCGAGTTGAGCTTTGGGGATGTCATGTGCCAGTAGATGATGTGGCGCAAAACAGTGGCACTATCGGCTACGAGCTTTTATGCGCGCTGGCGCCACGTGTACCCGTTCGGATTGAGTAATTTCACGCTCGATTATTTATTCCAGAGCTGCCACCACTTACGCTGCTTTTTAGGTGGTTGACCGGTTACTAAAATTTGACTGTCTGGGAAGTTGAGTTGCAATACCCGCAAAGCATCGTTACTCAATTCGGGCATGTTCAATTTCTCATAAGACTTATAGAGAAGGTAGAGCGCCTCTTCCACAGCCGGTGCGCGATCGTAATCGCGGATTACTAACTGGGCTCGATTGGCAGAAGCTAAGTACGCACCTTGTTGATAGTAGTAACGTGCAATACGTACATCCGACTCCGCTAGCGAGTTGACGATATAGCGCATACGATCCAAGGAGTCTGGAGCATATTTGCTATTAGGGAAGCGCTCGACAACGGTTTTGAATGACTCAAATGCTTCTTTTGCAGCCTTTGGGTCACGCTCACTTAAATCTTGTCCGGTAAATTCTCCTAACCAACCTAGATCATCATTAAATGTAATGAGGCCT
>Ga0316232_1003582_pt1 | contig 14175 bp, 4 predicted proteins | sample TBHtaG_FD_206006 | JGI IMG/M metagenome (GOLD analysis project Ga0316232, IMG submission 206006) | Freshwater microbial communities from Trout Bog Lake, Wisconsin, USA - TBH18025_13 | ecosystem: Environmental > Aquatic > Freshwater > Lake > Hypolimnion/Profundal zone | place: USA: Wisconsin... | reverse complement strand
CGTAGCCCCCCTTTAACTTGTTATCGAAGATAACAAGTAACCTCGGGGGGCAAAGAGGGGCTAATTACTTGGTCTCTATGAGACCAAGTTAATAACAAGTAACCTCGGGGGGCGCTTTAAGTTGCTCTAAAAGAGCAACTAATTCTTCTGCGCAGCGAGAGAGACGCTTTAAGTGGCTTAAATTGTTAACCCCAGAGGGGTTAACAATTAACCTCATAGCCAAAGGCAAAGAGCCACTAATTCTTCAACCCCGTTGGCCAACTAACCTCTCGCTGCGCATTAGCCAAAGGGAAATAAGTCGTTTAAATTGTTAACCCCAGAGGGGTTAACAATTAACCTCGAAGAAGAGCCCCCTTGAGGTTCCCCTAATGCGATGTTACTTGTTATCTTCAATAACAAGTTAAAGCGAGGAGTCTAAATTTGCCGAAGGCAAATTAATGGGCAAAGAGGTTAGTTGGCCTCTTACCCCCTCTGGGGGTAGAAGAAGTGTCGTTTAAGTTGGCCAAAGGCCAACTAACCTCTTTTAGAACGACGCTTCTTTATACCCTCCTCCTCTGGAGGTTTACAACAACGCTTCTTTAGATTTACCGTAGGTAAATCAACCTCAACGACGCTTCTTCAAAAAACGACTAAGGGTTGTCTCAAATTATAATAAATAATTTAAAGTAAGGTAGATTTTTAATTTTCCAAAGAGGGGCTCATATTGAGTTCCGAAATTGTAAGTCGTTGAAGAAGCGTTGGCTATACCCTCCTCCAGAGGAGGAGGCAATTAGTCTCTCTTTTAGAGAGACGCTTCTTCAACCCCTAAGGCCAACTAACCTCGAAGAATTAGTTGCTCTTTGCCTTTGGCTATGAGCAACTTAAAGCGCCCCCGTTCCCCTACGGGGTCGGGGGCAAAGAACGACTAAAACCCTTCTCCTGACTAATTTTAAACTCGTCTATATAAATATCGCGAGCAGATTAAGTTATGGTTATGACCGAGTTTATATTTTAAACTACTTCTAAGCCTCCTCTTTAGAGGTAGTTATCGGTTGATTTTCCTTTAAGAAGGTAACCTTTTTAACTTGTTATCGAAGATAACAAATAACCTCGTAGAGAAGATTAAAAATCAATCTCTCTAAGTTATTTTATCGAGGTTTAAGTCGTTCTTTGCCTTTAGCTATGAGGTTAGTTGGGCATAAGAAGCGCCCGACTTAAAAGACTAATTACTTGCCCTTGGTTAGTTTTTTGCTTGCTTTCGAAGAAAGCAAGTAATTAGTCTCTTTTTGCCCCCCTTTAACTTGTTATCTTCGAGGTTGAAGAAGCGCCCCTCGTAGCCCCCCTTTAACTTGTTATCGAAGATAACAAGTAACCTCGGGGGGCAAAGAGGGGCTAATTACTTGGTCTCTATGAGAGGTTGCCTCCTCCTTTGGAGGAGGGTATAACCAAGTTAATAACAAGTAATTAGTCTCTCTAATAAGTCTCTCTATAAGAGAGACTAATTGCCCCCCTTTAACTTGTTATCTTCGAGGTTGAAGAAGCGCCCCTCTCGCTGCGCATTAGCCCCCCGAGGTTTAAGTCCCTCTAAAAGAGGGACTAATTACTTGTTATCGAAGATAACAAGTTAAAGGGGGGCTATTGCCTTCGGCAGGAGACGCTTTAAGTGGCTCATAGCCAAAGGCAAAGAGCCACTAATTCTTCAACCTCGGGGGGCAAAAAGATTAGTTGCCAAGGTTATATCCTTGTAAGAAATATATAGGGCAATTTAAACGACTTATACCGTTGTTAAATTTATTATAGGGGGTAGATAGAAGGTTAGCAGCATTTACCTACGGTAAATGCTGCGCTTTTTCAAAAGTTATCAAGAAGATTAAAGATCAAAAGAGTCTAATCCACCTTAGATTTCTAATATGACAACTCATAAAAAGAGAAAGTAGCTTCTTTTAAAATCTAAAAAAGCTACTTTTAGGGAGTAGTTATTTGGGTTTTCAAAGAAAACTAAAACAGCTTTAATTAGTCTCTCTTATAGAGAGACTTAAAGTCGTTTAAGTTGTTGAGGTTGATTTACCTACGGTAAATCTAAAGAAGCGTCGTTCTAAAAGAACGACGCTTCTTCTACCCCCAGAGGGGGTAAGAGGCCAACTAACCTCTCGCTGCGCAGAAGAATTAGTTGCTCTTTGCCCTTTGGGCGCTTCTTCGAGCAACTTAAAGCGCCCCCCCGTAGGGGGGGCAAAGAACGACTAATTAAACCAATCTGCCATAATCATTCTTATAAGTTTTTGAATGTAAAAGAGGTAAATGCCTGTAGGGGTAATCTTACTATCTATAATAGTAAGAGGCAAGAACAAAGCCACTAAATAGAATTAAAAGTAAAAAATAAATAGTAGAATCTATAGTTTTTATAGTAAAAAAACCTCTATATCTAAAATAGTTGTTTTTTGTTAAATCTTTATAATATAATATATATTAACATATAATAAATTCTATATAGCTATAAATTAGATTTATATGGGTCGATGCCCGAGTGGTTAATGGGGATGGATTGTAAATTCATTGGTAACACCTACGTTGGTTCGAATCCGACTCGACCCATTAGAAAGTAGTATAAAAGTTTATCTAATTCATATTGAATTACTTAAAATAAACTAGGATAAATCAATTAATATAATATTTGTAATAATATTATTTTAATCTATTTAATTGTGAGGTTTAATTAGTTTAAGTCATTACCCCCTCTGGGGGTATTAGTCGTTCTTTTAGAGGTTAGTTGGCCAAAGGCCAACTTAAACGACGCTTTAAGTGGCTTAAATTGTTAACCCCAGAGGGGTTAACAATTAACCTCTCGCTGCGCATTAGCCAAAGGCAAAGAGCCACTAATTCTTTATACCCTCCTCCTCTGGAGGTTTACAACAACTTAAACTAATTAAACCTGTTCGAAGATAACAAGTTAAATAGAAAATTTTAAAAAAAATGAGTCAAAGAATGATGCTTAATTGCGCTCTATTAAATAATATAAATAATTTAGTTTTTCGTAAATGCTTAGTGTTTCTTATTATCTAAAATCATAAGATATATTTTAAAAATCACTAGGTTAAACTAAAAGTTGATTCAAGAGGCGACGCTTCTTCTAAATCAACTGTTATAATCGATTTAAACTTTTTTAAACTCGTCTAAGTAAAAGTATTCCAAAACTTTTACGCTATGCGCAGCACTAACTTAAAATTTTTATTTTGTTTTAATGGATGAAAAAGAGATATCTATATATGAGCCAATTTTTTATTTCATGTAAAGAGTCTAGAATAGAAAGTAATAAAAGTTTTTATGGGTGCTTTCATTTAGGTCCATTTGAGCCGAGTCAGAGTATTACAATAGCAAATACTCTTCGAAGAACATTATTATCAGAACTTTATGGTTTAGGTATTGTTTCTGTAGAAATAGAAGGTGCTACTCATGAATATTCAAGTCTTCCCGGTATAAAAGAGTCAGTTTTAGATATTTTATTAAATTTAAAAGAAATTGTATTAAAAAAAACAATTAAAAATTTTAAACCACAAATTGGATATTTAAGAGTTAGAGGACCTGGTGTTGTACGTGCTGCACATTTGCGTCTGCCACCTTTTATACAATCTGTAGATCCGGAACAATATATTGCTACTTTAGCAGATGATGGTATTTTAAATATGAAATTTGTAATACAATATGGAAATAAATGGGTGTCTTCAAATACCTTTAATCAGCGTACTGACAATATGGATGAAAATAAAAACACAGTAAAAACTGATGGTAGTATCAATATTTTTAATCTTAATTTAAAAAAACGTCAGTTAATTTTAAAAAAATTAAAACAAATTGGGATAATATCAGCTAATACATATATTAATATGTTTTCAAAAAGTTCAACTCTATGCTTTAAGAAAAAGAGTCTTTCTAAATATGGGATAAATATTTATGCTAAATTTAATAAAAAGTATTCAGGAATTAATTTAAAAATAGCTCCTCAAGCTGCTCATAGAGGAGCTACCCAGGGTCCCCGTAGGGTCAAACAACCATTAAAAAATATAAGCAAATCTATTGAAAAATCCTTATTAGTTAAAAAAAAATATACACCCCCTATGGGGTTAACTAAAACCTCAAAGAGTGAGGTATTTAAAAATGGAGTTTTATTAAAACAAAACTTAGTTACAAAAAATTCAAAGAAACAAAATTTAAAATTTCAGGGAAGTAATAATTTGAACCAACTAAATTCAACAATTAGTATGAATAAAAAAACACTTTTTTTTAATTCGAATCCTTTAAATATTGATGCTGTTTTTAATCCAATTAATAAAGTAAATTATATTATTGACGTAAATGATTTTAAAACAACTGCATCCAAAATTCAATTTTCATCAGAAACTTCAGAACTATATGAAATGTTTAAAAACAACAATTCACTAAAACCCAAATATTTTGATCCTATCAAAAAAAGAGAAACAGATTTAAAAAATTTTATTCAAAAGCAATTGTGCCCTAATCCCCCCTACGGGGGGGTAAACGGGGATAAATCTATTATATCTTCGAGTTCAACTCTTAAATGGGATTCAGAAATATCAGAAGAAATTGAAAATATTTTAGATATAAAAAGTGAAATAAATATTTTAAAAAAAGAAACAACAAAGCATAATATAACATTAGAGATATGGACAAATGGTAGTCTTCATCCACGTGACGCTTTATATCAAAGTTTTAAACATCTCATTAAAATATTTTCAAAATTAAAAAAATTAAATTCATTTGTTGAAACTTGTTTTTTTGATCCAATTACACCTACACAAACACTAAATCAAGAAAATAAAAAGTCGTTATTCGATTTTTATAAATATGCTAGTTATAATAAAACGAGCAGCAATTCTTTTTCTAAAACACGAAACGAACAAAAAGAGATTAAATCCGTATTAAAAAGAATTAAATTGGGTGAAATAAACTCCTCTTTTTTAAAAAATCTATTACCATTAAATGATACTTCATATTTATCTACTTATGTTAATCCAAAATTAAAAGATTATTATTTAAATCCTATAAGTGTTGATAATTTAAAGAAAAAATTATCAAGTAATCAAGATAAAATTTGTTTAGATAAAGAACTAAATTTGGGAATTGCTTTTAGTAGTTCGTGGCCCCCCGTAGGGGGGCAAAGAACGACAAATTACTCTTTAGGGCAAGACCAATCAAATAATTTATTAGATAGTAAGCAAATTGAAATTTTAATTCAAGCCAACATTGGCATACTTAATCTTTCTTTACGCTCATATACTTCTTTAAAACGTTTAGGATTAAATTCAATAGAGGACTTAATTTATTTATCTAAAAATAATTCACTTATTTTAAATTCATCAAAAAAACCGTCTTCCCTATTAATAACAGCTGATGAATTAAAAAAAAAATTAGATTACAATTCTATTAAAGAAATTGAAAATAGTTTTGAAAAAATAGGTTTAATTATAATTTATTAACTCTTGAAAATTTAGCGTTCCTAAATTTATTCAGTAATATTTATTTTTTGTAATACAATCATTATTGTGGTTGTTATAATTTTATTGATAAATTTACAGGAGGAAAAAATTATGAACCCTATCGTTGCTGCTGCATCTGTTGTATCTGCTGGTCTTGCTGTTGGTCTTGCTGCTATTGGTCCAGGTGTAGGTCAAGGTACTGCTGCTGGTTATGCTGTAGAAGGTATTGCACGTCAACCTGAAGCTGAAGGTAAAATCCGTGGTGCTCTTTTATTAAGTTTCGCTTTTATGGAATCTTTAACAATTTATGGACTAGTTGTAGCTTTAGCTCTTTTATTCGCTAACCCATTCGCTGGTTAATTAATTAATTAATTTTCTATAAAAATTAAGTGTCTCCTCCAGTGAATACTACTATAAATAGTAGTATTCACTGGAGGAGACACTTAATTTTTATAGAAAATTAATTCAGTTTATTCTTAATGAAGTAAATCTTGCCTCTGCGAGGCAAAATTTATTTAAATTGTTTTATTATAAAAAGTACTTCTTATGAACAAGTTGAAGCTTGAAGAAGCGTCTCTCTCGCTTTAACTTGTTATCGAAGATAACAAGTAACCTCGCATTAGCCCCCTCTTTAACTTGTTATTAACTTGGTTAGATTTATCAAAGATAAATCAACCTCTCATAGAGACCAAGTAATTAGCCCCTCTTTTAGAGGGGCGCTTCTTCAACCTCGAAGATAACAAGTAACCTCGGGGGGCTACGAGGGACGCTTCTTCAACCTCGGGGGGCTAATGCGCAGCGAGAGGGACGCTTCTTCAACCTCGGAGGGGCAAAGAGAGACTAATTAAAGAAAAAATTAGAATTAAGTTATATATTGCAAAAATTGTTCGTTATTATGATTAGTTATTATTTTTAAAATAACGATTTAATTATAATATTAACATGCATATTAACTTAGAATTCACATACAAATTATACGTTTTTGCAATATATTCCACTTTATTAGTGATGGTTTATGTCTGAGAGCTGTGTACATTATAAAATGTACACAGCTCATAAGGTTAGCTACTCTAATCCACCCCAAAGGGTGGGTAATTCAATCAGATTAACAAAATTCCTGGTCAGAAGGCTAATTATCTCCTTTCATAAAAGTTATGTGAAATTTTAAAAATTATTATTTAAGAGAAATTTATAACCTTGAGGGTATAACCTCTAACACTGTTAACTTATAACTTTACCTCCGGTAAAGTTAAGAGTTAACAGCGTAACTCAAAGAAAAAATATTGACTAAATTAATAGCAAAAGCGATATTGTATATAAAAATACAAGTTCATATGCGTTAACCTTGTAAAGAGGCGTATAAAGTAATTTACTTTCACTTATAGGATAGTATATGAATTATATTCAGATTAATGCATCTATGAAGTGAAATAATTTTGTTTTTGTAATGTATTGCGTGCTATTATTAAGTAACACCTACCCTTTAAGTAGTACAGTCGCTAGTGAAATATTCTCATATGTTCTATAGTGCCTCTATAAACTTATCTATGAGGGTATTCTCTAATCCCCCTCTATAACTTGCCCGTAGGACAAGTAATAAGTCGCTCTTTGCCCTTTGGGCGTTTCTTTATACCCTCCTCCAGAGGAGGAGGGTAAACCTCGAGCGACTAAAACCGCTAAACCTCATAACTTTACCGGAGGTAAAGTACCCACCAAAAAATATTGTTAATAGGGGGTTAGCGATAAAATGGAAGTGTAAATAAGTTAACTTCAGTTCTTTTTCATTTATTAAAGGTTAGTTTTATAACACCTAATACTATTTTGAACAATGCATACCTCTAACCTCTATAATTTGCCTGTAATGGAAATTATAGAGGTTAGATATTTGACCCATAATGGGATTGAATAAGTAATTAGCCGTTCTTTGCCCCCCTACGGGGGGCTAGGAGGTTAATTGTTAACCCCTCTGGGGTTAACAATTTAAACGGCTTTAAGTTGCCCTATAAGGGCAACTAATTAAAGCTTTTTAAATAAAGTAGTCTATCCATCAATAAACTTTACTTCCGGTAAAGTTATGAGGGGTACCTTACCTATGGTAAATCGATATAGCCTTGGGCAAGAGGTTGAAGAAGCGTCTCTCTAAAAGAGAGACTAATTAATTTACCGTAGGTAAATTTATAGCTCTTGCAGGTTTAAGCCCCTATTTGCCCCCCGACCCCTCGCTTTAACTTGTTATCGAAGATAACAAGTAATTAGTCTCTCTTTGCCCCCCTTCGGGGGGCTACGAGAGACGCTTCTTCAACCTCGCATTAGGGGAACGGGGACTATAAGTCGTTTAAGTTGGCCAAAGGCCAACTAACCTCGAAGAATTAGTTGCTCTAAGAAGAAGCGTCTCTCTATAAGAGAGACTAATTGCCTTTGGCTAATGCGCAGCGAGAGGTTAATTGTTAACCCCTCTGGGGTTAACAATTTAAGCAACTTAAAGCGCCCCCTTGAAAAAATGCGATGTTGAGGTTTACCCTCCTCCTCTGGAGGAGGGTATAAAGAAGCGTCCCTCGTAGCCCCCCGAAGGGGGGCAAAGAGGGACTAATACTTGTTATCTTCAATAACAAGTTAAAGCGAGGGGTCTAAATTTGCCGAAGGCAAATTAATGGGCAAAGAGGTTGAGGTTTACCCTCCTCCTCTGGAGGAGGGTATAAAGAAGCGTCTCTCGTAGCCCCCCGGGGTTACTTGTTATCGAAGATAACAAGTTAAAGGGGGGCAAAGAGAGACTAATTGCCTCCTCCTCTGGAGGAGGGTATAAACGACGCTTCTTCGAGGGACTAATTACTTGGTCTCAAAGAGAGGTTGATTTATCTTTTGTAAATCTAACCAAGTTAAAAAGTAATCTCAAGATCTAATGTTTTAATAAATAAAAGTCTTATCACATTCTTCTTGATAATTCTAGTTTTAAAAAGGTTTTTTTCAAAAAATGGAATAAAATACAATTTTTACGATATACTTTAAATAAATGTTTTAAAATATTTTTTAATTAAAGAAATATTTTTTTATAGTAGTTTTTGATATTAACTATCACAAGATAATTAAAAAATTAAAAAACTGAATTATAGACTAGTTTAATGGTGGGAGAAGCGTCGTTGAAGAAGCGTTGGCTATACCCTCCTCCAGAGGAGGAGGCAATTAGTCTCTCTTTTAGAGAGACGCTTCTTCAACCTCTTTGGCCAACTAACCTCTCGCTGCGCAGAAGAAGCGCCCCCCCTTGAGGTTCCCCTACGGGGTCGGGGTCTAAATTTGCCAAAGGCAAATTAATGGGCAAAGAACGACGTAGCCCTATGGGTCCGCCAAAGGCGGAAAAGCATAAAATAGCTTTTTTTTTATACTAGTGTTATGTTTAAATAAAATTAGTATAAAAAAAATAATCAGACTTGTTTTAGTTTAATGAATAATTAGAAAAAATTTCTATGTATAAAAAAAGCAATAAATAATCTATTTAATAATTAAATAAAAATAATAAATAGATTAGTATAATAAATTAATACGGTTTTTTGTAAATAGAAAAATAAAATTAGTCTTTTATTTATTTATTAAATATATTATTTTTTCTCTCTCTGTTACTTTAAATATGACAATTTTTCCAATTGGTCACGGTTTCGGTATTAATACAAATATCTTTGAAACTAATATTATTAACTTAGCTGCTGTTGTTGGTATCGTTGTTTCTTTTGTTGGTAATAATTTAACAGCTATTTTAGAAGACCGTAAAAAAACAATTTTAAATAATTTACAAGAAGCAACACAACGAGCTTTAGAAGCTGAAGAAAAATTAAACCAAGCTCGAACACAATTAGAATTAGCTAAGAAAAAAGCTCAAGAAATTCGTCAAGAAGGCGTTTCTCGTGCAACACAAGAAATTAACACTGTAGTTAATCAACATGACATTAGAGTGGCTAAATTACAAGAATTTAAAGAAGAAACACTTTCTTTCTATCAACAAAAAGCATTTAAAGAAGCTTATTTATATGTTATTTCTCGTATTATGACACGTGTTCGTGAAAGATTAAATTCTGGTTTAGATTCAACATATCATGTTGTAGTTAATAATTTTTATGTTTCTCGTTTTACAGAATATAATCCAAAATAAAAGGCCCGACAAAGTCGGTGTAACGATCTAATTTAATTTTGTTTCCTAAACATTTCTTTAAATTAATTTCTTTTCTCTATAGACTCTAACCTCCCCCTATGGGGAGGTTAGAGGCAAATTTATCTCTGGTAAATATATATATAAATCGGATGAGCAAAAAGAGGACAATTTGCTTTAATTAGTTGAAGGAGCGTCGTTGAGGTTGCCCTCCTCCAGAGGAGGAGGGTATAAAGAAGCGTTGTTCTAAAAGAACGACGCTTCTTCAACAACGCTTCTTCAACGACGCTTCTTCAAAAAACGACGCTTCTTTAGATTTACCTACGGTAAATCAACCTCTTGCCCTTATAAGGCAAATTAAAGTCTCTCTTTTAAAGCGACTAATTTCAACAAATTTATAATAAGTAGCTCTAAAAGAGTTACTTAAACCTTGGGTATATAATGATAATTAAGAAGATAAACTCTTTTAGGTGTAAGTCGTTCTTTTAGAACGACTAAAGGCTTGATTTTCTAAAAAAAATCAAAAAGCCAAAAACTAAAATAAACCTCTGAGTTCTGAATAATAATAAGAAAAACACATTTTTAAAAATCTTAACTTGTTGATTTTTTATACTTTTATTCTGTTATATTCCATTAGTTAATGGAATATAACAGAATAAAAGTATAAAAAATCAATAAAATTGGATAAACATTTCGATTAAATTATTAATAAAAATTTAAACGATTTATAGACAATATATTTAACTAGATTAAATTTAATCTAGTTAAATATATTGATTTATAAATTAACGAGCTAATTATTTAGCGATTAACAAAGATAACAGTTTTTACATATAATTACGTTTTAATTTTGTATTTTATCGATTATAAAAAATTATTTTAAAAAGTTTTAGTTCGCTTTAAGTAGTTCTTTAAAAGGTTAGTTGGCCAAAGGGGTTGATTTACCTTTGGTAAATCTAGCCAACGTAAACGACTAATTACCCTCATAACTTTACCGTAGGTAAAGTAATTAGTCTCTCTCGCTGCGCAGAAGAAGCGCCCCCCGACCCCTCGCTTTAACTTGTTATTAACTTGGTCTCATAGAGACCAAGTAATTAGCCCCTCTTTGCCCCCCTTCGGGGGGCTACGAGGGGCGCTTCTTCAACCTCGAAGATAACAAGTAATTAGTCTCTCTAATAAGTCTCTCTATAAGAGAGACTAATTGCCCCCCTTTAACTTGTTATCGAAGATAACAAGTAATTAGTCCCTCTTTGCCCCCCTTCGGGGGGCTACGAGGGACGCTTCTTCAACCTCGGGGGGCTAATGCGCAGCGAGAGAGACGCTTCTTTAGATTTACCTACGGTAAATCAACCTCAACCTCGCATTAGGGGAACCTCAAGGGGGGCAAAGAGAGACTTTAAGTTGCCCTATAAGGGCAACTAATTAACCCCCCCACCCCTACAGGAGAATAAAGCTGCAAAAAGGCAGCTAATAAATTTCCCTAGAATTTAACATACAGGCAAATAACCTCGAACAAATAACCGGGAAAGCAAGTAACTTATATATGAGGGTTACTTTCGATACTTTAAAGTTAAATGGTAATTCTTTTAGAAGTTTAAAAATCTAAAAATAACCTCTAAGCTCAAAACTAAAATCTAAAAGAAGTCTTTTAGTCGCTCTTTGCCCTTTGGGCGCTTCTTTATACCCTCCTCCAGAGGAGGAGGGTAAACCTCGAGCGACTAATTACTTTTTAAAAGTACTAATAAAAAAAAAATCTATTCTAAATTCGTTCTATAAAAAATAAATTATTTTATAAATAATTTAATAAAAAAACGTATTTTAAATATGGATTTATTTTAATAAATAAAAAAAAATGAGTTTACAAATATCTATTTTAACGCCACAACGTCCATTTTGGAAAGGGCAAGCAGAAGAAATTATTTTACCTACTGAAACAGGTGAAATGGGGGTTTTAAAAAACCACGCTCCAATTATTACTGGTTTAGATGTTGGGGCAATGCTAGTTCGTACTAAAGAAGAATGGAGTTCATTTGCTATTTTAGGTGGTTTTGCTTTAGTAAAGCAAAATCAAATTACAATTTTAGCTAACGAAGCTCAAGCTTCTGAAACTATTGATCCTGAAGAAGCAAAAACTTCTTTTGAAACAGCTAAAGCTAATTTAGAAAAAGCAGAAGGTGTTAAAGAAAAAGTTGAAGCAAATTTTGCTTATAAACGCGCTAAAGCTCGTTTCCAAGTAGTTAAAGCAGTAAAAAAATTTTAAAAAATTATCGTAACTTATTTTTATTAGGTGTCCCTTATTGAGAGTCTCCTCTAGGGAGTTGTCAGTAAGGGACACCTAATAAAACTTTAGCTAAGGCTAAGTTTTTCTAGACAGTAGTCTATCTTTGTTTCTTTAACTCTTATAGATAGTAAAAAACATTGAAAATCCTACTATGGTAATTAACAGCAATTAAAAAACACTAACAAACCTAAACTAAATTAAAAAAAATTATTAACGTTTATTCTTTTTTCAAGGATTTTACGCTTTTTAGTCGCTCTTTGCCCTTTGGGCGCTTTAAGTGGCTCTAAAAGAGCCACTAATTCTTTAGATTTACCGTAGGTAAATCAACCTCGAGCGACTAATTGCTTGATTAATTGCAATACAAGCATTAAATAGCTAATTAATTAAATTAAGACTCGTTGGTTTAGTAATAGTATACTTTTGTAAAAAGTATATTTTTGTAAAAAGTATATTTTTATAATTTTGAGTTACAATTAAAATATTTAAAAACCTGTTTTTTAGAATTTTCTATTTTTATTTGTTTTTAATAAATCTCTTTTTGCCCCCCTTTAACTTGTTATTAACTTGGTTATACCCTCCTCCAAAGGAGGAGGCAATTAGTCTCTCTTTGCCCCCCTTTAACTTGTTATCTTCGATAACAAGTAACCTCGGGGGGCTATTGCCTTCGGCAGGAGACGCTTCTTCAACCTCTCATAGAGACCCAGTAATTAGTCGTTCTTTGCCCCCCCGTAGGGGGGGCTACGAGGTTAGTTGGCCTCTTACCCCCTCTGGGGGTAACAACTTAAACGACTTTAAGTGGCCCTATAAGGGCAATTAGTCGTTCTTTGCCCCCCCGTAGGGGGGGCTAATGCGCAGCGAGAGGTTAGTTGGCCAAAGGCCAACTTAAACGACGCTTCTTCAACTAATTAAACCTCGGGGGGCTGGAGGTTGAAGAAGCGTCTCTCGTAGCCCCCCGAAGGGGGGCAAAGAGAGACTAATTGATTTACCGTAGGTAAATCTAAAGAAGCGTCGTTTAAGTTGTAGAAGAAGCGTCGTTCTTTTAGAACGACGCTTCTTCTACAACTTAAACCTTAAAGAAATTAGTCTCGCTTTGCCTTTGGCTATGAGAGACTTAAAACAAGTAAATATAGATATTTATAAATAAAAATGTGTTTATCAAATACTTGTAAATAGATCTAATAAGATATTTTTTACTTTATAAAGTAAAAATATTAATATAATAAGAATTAAATAAAAGAAATTTTTTAAAATAAAATTAAGTAAATTCTCTTATAAATAACTGAATTTCTTAATAAAGTCGACAAAATAAACATCCACAGAGGCAAAAAGCTGCTCATATTTTCAAGGAACATTACTTTTAGGCCCCATCGAGACACAACAAGCTCTTAACAGTTCTATAAAACATTTAACTATAAGGGCGCTTCTTTGTACTCTTTCTAAATCCCTTTACCGGGGTTGTTTAAAAGAGGTTAAGTTTTCTTTGAAATTTATTTTAGCTTTTAATTTGACTTTTATCGGGATGTTATTAATTAATCGAACTAACTGACAATTAATATGATTTCTTACTGTCATATGATAGTAAGAGACATCTTTTTTAACTGGCCCATAGGACAAGTAATTTGTCTCTCTTTTCCTCCCTTTATAAATTTATTGCTTTGCAATAAATTAACCTCCTTGGGCCGGAGGCTAATGCGCAGCGAGAGATATTTAAACTTCGAGACTTAAAGATTGATTTTACTTAAGAAAAATAAACCTTTTATCCCCTATATAACTCCCTGCGGGGGTTGAACCTCGGGGAGTAAGAAGTTTATTAATCTACGTGGGTTAATTTATCTATAAATTATAAGTTGACCAAAAGTAAACTAACCTCGGTGGTATAACCTTGGTAGGTAATCAGTTTTATAACCCCTTAACTTTACTGAATGTAAAGTTAAGAAGTTATAAAACTGATTTTAGTTAATCTAGGTGTCTTAAAAAAGTATAAGTTGTACCTCTATGGTGCAGAAGAAAACTTAAAAGCTAAATTTATAAAAATATAAACTAAAATTTAGAAGTTTAATAGAGTTTTGTATCCTCGTAGTCCTATAACTTGACCTATATAGCCCCATACGAATAGTTTATTTATAATTTGCTCTTTGGGCAAGAAGAAGCGTCGTTCTTTGCCCATTAATTTGCCTTCGGCAAATTTAGACCCCTCGCTTTAACTTGTTATTAACTTGGTTATACCCTCCTCCAAAGGAGGAGGCAATTAGTCTCTCTTTGCCCCCCTTCGGGGGGCTACGAGA
>Ga0316232_1003570_pt1 | contig 14228 bp, 14 predicted proteins | sample TBHtaG_FD_206006 | JGI IMG/M metagenome (GOLD analysis project Ga0316232, IMG submission 206006) | Freshwater microbial communities from Trout Bog Lake, Wisconsin, USA - TBH18025_13 | ecosystem: Environmental > Aquatic > Freshwater > Lake > Hypolimnion/Profundal zone | place: USA: Wisconsin... | reverse complement strand
CCTGCAATCGTATTGTTTTTGCCACCGCCAGTGAAGCCGTTGCTTGATGTGCTCAGGATGAAATTATTCGATCCGCCTGCCATAAACCCACGGACGCCTGCGTTGGTCCCGGTTTCTCCAAAATAAAAGCCGCCGAAGCCAATACACCCCGAGGTGGGGAGAGCCTGGCCCGACAAGGCATATGCTGACCAGCAGGAGGTACTATCCCCCGAAAACGCCAGTCCTTGCTGAAATCCGTAGTGCGCAGTGATGTGGCTGCCTGGCCCACCGAACGGATCGGAAATGTTGTTCGATTTATCGACATGCAGGACTTTGTTATAAGTCGCTGGTGTGGGTACAGTCACCGTATACGTGTCGCCGGTAACCGCCGTTCCGGTGACGGGAATAATCATGTCTTTGAAGTTGATGGCTCCCCCAGAAACTGCAATGCCACTCTGTGAGTTGCCCCCGGCAGGAGCCGCAATGTTGAAGGTGGTGCTAGTAGCAGCCGTGATAGTGTAAACGCCAGGCGCAGCGGAAGGGTTAATGCCTATACCAAAGGTGCAGGTCTGCCCGCTTGCCACGCCGTTGATGCCGCCAGCATAGATTGGGTTCCGTGCGAGGCTCACTGTCGTAGCCGTCACCGCCGTCACATAAGTCTCGGGATAAATCCCCCCTGAGACACCACCGCAGGACACAGTTTGGCCGATAGTAACGCCGGACACGCTTGCGAAGTTGAGGGCCGAAGTCGTGTAGTCAGATGCAGCGTTTGTCGCCAACGACACCGGATTATAGGCCAACGTGCCCGCGTTGCCTCCAGTCACCACAAAAGTCGCACCCTGCACAAAGCCCTGAGACCACACAGGCGCTCCGGTCAGGCCGATCAGGTTGTCATAGCAGTGGCCGTTCGTCGCCACGCCGGAGGGCGGGGTATATGCTGTATTGGCGCAGACGACCGGGCTTCCCGTTGTCGCAGTTCCATACTTGTAGGCATAAATTTCATCGATCCGGTTGGTGTCATCGTTACCGAGCACCAGACCGTCGCCGGTACCATAAAAAACGCCAATATAATGAAATCGGTTATAGCTGGTATTCCAGGATGATCCCGATCCATTATCCAGGACAAGGCCGCTGGCCGCATAAGATGCATTGATATTTCGCGTGCCGATCCACGCATCATTCTGCTGGTTACCTGGCGCCGGTGTCGCCGTATCCCACAGCACACCCGTCTTGCGAGCTTCACCCTGCGTAAACGCCCATGTGCCATACGATACGGACTGGAGATGTACGCATGTATCCACGAGCGAACCACAGTCGATGCCGATACCAATCAATCCGTTTCCGTACAGGCCCTGCGCGCCCGTGGCCTTGAACTCGATAAACGGGCCGGCCTCGGCAGTCCCATTATACGTGATTTTCGTGACGGTCTGGATGGACGAACTAACCGCGTTGTCGCGGGGGAAGCCGTAGCCTGCACCTTGGATGACAACCCCGCTGGCATTGACTGACAGATTGGTCGCTGCATAATAGCTGCCCGCAGGAACAACCACCACCGCACCGGGGGTGATTGCCGCCTTGGTTGCTGCCGCGTTTATGCAAGGCATGACGTCGTGACTGGTAGAGCCGTCCCAGACACAGCCGTATGTGTTGGCATAGATCTGGATTGGATTCTTATTTGCCGCAGCCAGCCCTTCGGCAATCGGATCCGTCGCTGCCAACGCAGGTGCAGCGAACAGTGCCAAGACTGCGAAAAGTGGTTTGTAAAGCATCACTGGCCTCCCCCGATAAAGCAAGTCCCACCCGTTAATGTAATTTGTACCCACCGATACCCAGGCATGGTGTATACACCAGCAGAACTGATAACTGAAGTCGTGCTGATACTTCCAGAATTGTTCAGAATAAGTGTTTGCACGACGAAATCACTGGCATTATCTGGACTGGCTGCCAGACTACCAGCACTTGGAGCAGTCGTGCAGTTCAGCATTACTACTCCATAATCTCTGAAGTCGATGATCTGCCCACTGACAACAGCCTGCGGATATCTGACTGGGTTATTTGGAAAAACAACTTGCTGAGCTTCCACTTGTATGGGCAGCGCTAGCAGTGACCAACCAAAAAGAATTTTTCTCAGCATATTATCTGCTCCTACTTCGAAGGTGCTTTCGGACAACGATCCTGACAGACACAGGCATATCTCTCGTCGAAGTCCAAAATTTCTTTCTGCGTCTCTTGCGTATCACCCTTCCCGCTAAAGGTCATCGGCTTCGCAATCTGACAAAAATCACTGACCGTTGGTATCGCGGTCGTACTCACTGCGCAGTTGCTGATCAAGGGCAGGATCAGACCCAGGAACAATAGTCTCAGCTTTTTCAACCTCTGCATTGACTTTCTCCTGAACTTTCACTTGTTGCGCGTCAGCTCCAGCTTGCTCCAATTGGCGGTTCTGAAGAAACCCCAGAACCGCCTTTAGAAGATCCAGAGCAGCTGTTAGCCACCCCGGCACTGGTCAGCTCGAAGCCGAAGTCGTGACGCCATTCCGCAAAAACGCTGCCAGAACCGCCGTTGAGATTGGCCCGATGGCTGCCTGCCAGGTCATCTGACCTTCCAGAACAGTCGCGACGACACCGAGAACTGTCAGCCCTGCGGTGATGTAAGTCTTATAACCTGAAAGCATGATCTTTTCCTCTTCAGAGTTTGCCACCGGCTTCGAAGTAACTCAGAGGATGCCCGCCGGTGAATTGGAAGTGAGGCATCTCTTTGAACCGAGGCCAATCAAAGCCCCATTCAAACCCTAGGGACTTGAAGATCCCTGCAATAACATGCCACTCAGGACGAGTGCCAGTGAAATCAGGCTTACCACCAATGACAGGATAGATATCCAGAGCGCAACCGTATTGGTGCATTGATTGTCCTGCTCGGGCATTGGTTATAACCCTTCCTGGCTCTGTCCGACCCTGGGCAAAGAGTTGATTCTGCTCTTCCCCTGTCCGCAGGGTACAAGTTACCAGAACATCAATCCCCTTGGCTTTGCACTCCGCCAGAGCCTGCTCCGCCTTGTCCCGAACTATCGGATGAAGATCGTTCAGATTTCGATCGGCCATTGCTTTGGACCTTTCCAAATTTCATATCAGCCCATCGGCTGAAGATCGTATCAATCCCATACGGACCAAGATAACCCGTGATGATCGCGATAGAAACTGTTGGATTCCAGCCTAAGTTCCACCAGTTACAAAGGCCAAGAGCAATCCAACCCGTTCCTAATGCGATGGGAATATCCCAGAACAGTGCCCATGACAAGGGCTTAACTTGGCCCGCTTGGGCGAGTTTCGCATGGAACATAAGTCGTCCTAACATACCAGCACAGCCTGTAAAGAACCAAGGTGCTACTTCGTCAATCAACTCTTTTTGAGCCATTTTGCACCTTATGTATATGAAAAGACAATTTGGCCAATACCACCTGATCCTCCGGGAGGACTGGAATGCGCAGCGCCTATAGCACCACCAGCACCCCCGCCGCCTGGAGGATTACCAGCAGCCCCAGAAGTTGTTTGAGAGGCTCCGCCATTAGGAGCTGCTGCGCCAGAGCCTCCAAAATTCCCTTGGACGCCGCCATTGCCAGCAGTATTAGTGTCACCACCACTTCCAACAGTAGCTGCTAACCCGGCTGTTCCAACAGCATTTGAACCAGGCCCACCAGCGCCGCCCCCATTGGCTGTGCAAGTCGTCAGACTGAAAGTCCCACTAGAGACAGAACTTCCTGTTCCATTATTTCCTGAAGAAGCTTGCCCAGCAGCTGTATAATTCAGTGTCTTTCCCCAGTTAGCAGATGTAAGCGCAATGGTTTTTTGAAAGTACCCTCCAGAACCACCACCACCCCCATTACAATCTGCATCCAGCACGCCAGAACCACTTCCTCCAGCCCCACCGCCACCCCATCCTTGAATCACAACAGAACTTGCACCAGAAGGTATAACCTCTGTTCCACTAGTACCCTGGTAAGTCCTAGAGGTCGGGGTAAAGCCCCCAAAGAATGTCATAAGAATTCCTGACATTTTAAGTCACCCCACTGCCAGCAATAACCCAAGTCGTAGCTGCCACCTTTAATAGCGTGGCAAGCCCATAGCCAGCTAAAGTTCTTGTACCAGTATTTGAAGTTCCGGCTTGATAAAGAGTATCTGTCGTGATCGAGATCGACTGATTTGAACTACTGTTATTAAAGATTGTAATCGCGGAGCCTATGGGAAAAGCTACTGAACTATTTGCAGGAATCGTCACACCACCAGTCGTGATACTGATATGCTTGCCCATATCACTGAAAGCAAGCGTATAGCCAGAAGTTTGATAGTTCTGCGGAAGTCCTTTATACCCAAAGGTATCCACTACTGCTGGGATTGTGATTGACCCTCCCGAAGTAATCACCAGCACATTTTGCGATGTCGCCTGATTGTATATGTAAAAAGTATCCGCACCTGCTGTTCCAGGATCCGTCCCGATTTCGAACTTCGTTGCCCCATTGGACTGAAAACGAACATTCGCCTTCCAGGAAGTTCCTGTGGTATTATTCAATAGCAGAGCCGGAATTTGCCCAGAAGCTGCTACTGATCTGATCGTGCCATTAACGTCCAGAGGCACTACTGGAGCCGCTATGCCAATCCCAACATAACCTCCAATAGGCTGAAGACACAGATTATAGATCGTTGAAGATCCGCTGGTGGTGAAAGCCGATTGCAGCCATTGAGTATACAGTGAACCTACGTCGAACTGTCCAGAGAGGAGAAAGTTTCCCCCAGTTCCGCCGAGAAAAGCTGCAGAATAGGTTGAAAGATTAGCAGAAGTCAGACTTCCCGCAGCTACTTGCGAAACCCCATAACCGATATTTGATTGTCCAACTGCCTGAAAAGGCATAGTTGGCGAAGCTGTTCCCAATCCAAAGTAACCTGCAGAAGTCAGTACCATAGCACTATTCGTACTGTTAGCTACTGACCAATAATGGCCTGTCGAAGACACATGACGAAGTGCTTGCGCTCTGATATAAATTGAATCGTCCGGTGCCACACCAAAGGTCAGCATTCGAGAATCTGATGAGGTAAAGGTAAGCCCAGAAGTGGCTGTTCCTAGAAGACTAAAGCACTCTCCAGCATCATAACTTGCGGGGGAAGCCGAAACAGCACTGAAAAAAGAGGCTGACTTCTCACCTGAACTCACAACCTGCAAAGGAAGAGTTGGAGTTGTAATACCTACACCAAGATAGCCACTTACAGAGCCATTAGCAGCAATCGCCAGGCTCTGCGCACTCAAAGCATTGACTGCTGAAAGATTCTGGTTATTCCAACCAATTGGACCTGAAGGTTTTCCTTGCCCATCCCTGGTTAAGACCATACTCATCGCTGCAGCCAGATCATTGATGACCTGATTGTAGTAAGAAGATGAAATGTTCGTGTTTGTGATCGCGGGAAACGCTGGGCTTACCGGGGGAGTATAATTCCCTGAACCATCAAAAGGCATTACTTATCTCCGAGTTTATTGGCAATCAGAGCTGCCACGAGCTGAGCCATAACATCCTTAGCAATCGGTGGAGCATTGACAGCATCAGGGGCAATGCCGATACCTTTGGAGAGTAGGGCTCTAGTGACCTGGCGGGCCCCCGGCGCATAGAGCGCAGCCATAGCTGGAACCCCAAGAAGAGTTTCCAAACCCAATGCTGCACCTTGATGACCCGAAGCCTCTGCCCCCGCAGCAAGCAAATGAGGAAGTCCGAGAACCCCAGCTGTTTTCCAGAAGTTTAAAGAACTCGGAGCAGCTTTCTGTCCCATGATCCTCTGGCCAGCCTCAGCATAAGCTTGGTCAAAGGCCCGTCCGGTTGCACTATTTACCTTGTTTGGAGAATTATCCATCTTCCTAATTGAGGCATCATACTGCGTTGGAGAGTTGAGATTATCAGGATTCGAGCCTGCTCGATTGGTGGCATCATAGACAACTTGACTTCGAGCATAAGCCCGATCAAGAGCTTGGAGTTGTGGGCCTTCCACAGGATTCTGTCTCACAATCATGTCTTGAAGATGCTGCTTGATGTCCCCAACATGACCAAGCATTTCACGAGCCTGCTGTGGTGTCATAACTCGATTGTCCATATTCAGGCTCGAATCAGCGAGACTACGAAGCTGATCCTCTACCCCACCGAGTTGTCCGCGGGTTGCCTTGTAGGAAGCTCCGGTATACCCACCATTCTGATCCAGCAGTGTCCCTTCCAGTGGCCGAACATTCTGCACATAGTAGCTAAAAGGCTTCCGACCCATCTGGGCAATATCTTGCTCTTTCCCTACCATTCCGAGCCCAAAAGTATTATCCCTCGTCCCCGAGATATTAGGAAGCAAGTTATCATAAGCCTGATCCAGTCTATCACGCATGATAGCATTTCCAGCCGTTCCAGGCTCTGTCCCTGGAGGCATCGTCGCATCGACTTGTGGGCTAGGAAGCCCCTCATTTGCAAGAGCCAATGTCCGCTCATTATTATTCAGATTATAAGAACCCTCCGCATTTTCCCTGGCTCCCCGGACAATAGGTACATCCAGCAGCATCTCTTCCAGCCGTCCTGCGCCAATCGCTTGAGGCGTCGTCAGATCAACCCCTTTCAATTGCGCTAGATCAGCAAGCTGCTTCTCACCCATGAACCCTTGGGCGCCTCGCACGGCAAATCGCCCGCCAACGGCTCCTAGGGCGCCAATCCCGCCACTAGCGGCGATGTCCCCTAGCGAACCTCCATTATCCGCCGTGGTGAGGCTCCCATGCCCCGCATTCGCCGCTACGTCCGCAATCACCGCCCTCTTAGCCGGATCATAAAGCAGCTTCGGTAGAACAGCCCCTCCAACCTCAGCAGCTTTTCCGAGCCCGGCTGAGATTAGTTTATCCCCTCCGAGAATCCCGGTGATTTGACCTGCCAAACTCCCGGTAGTTGAAGCCGTCGGATTGGCCTCGTTGGCCAGTTGTCCAGCTTCTTTCTGCTTGTCTGTTTCCAGCAGATGGGAAATATCAGCCGTAGCAGAATCAGCATAGTTGCGGAGGAAAGTCGGGAGAGGCTTCGACCCTTCTACAGCCGAATACTGTTCCTGTGGAGTCAGGGTTCTGATTGGATCAGGAATCCGTGTCGTGATGTGATTGGAAGGATCGTTAAACCCTTCCACAAACTTCTGAACCTCAGGATTGCTTGGGTCAAGAGGTTGAGCAGAACCTGGCAGATATTTCTGCTGCAAAGCATTCCGCATATCAACGTACATTTCTGGTGTCAGCTTCCCGCGAGGGATTGAAGCCAGAAACGCTGCGTGTTCCTGTTGAAGCCCATCAGGCCATTTGCCTGCTTGTTCCGTAGTAGAAGTTTGATTATTCGGAGCTTCTGCCTGTCCATTGGGAAGATAATGCTGTTGTGCAAGCGTTGCTGGAATACCTTGAATATTCTTATAATAATCCATAGCCTCTGGTGGAAGCGCGTATTTATCAAACATGAGTTTCCCAGCACCAGATTGCACAATTGCTCTGGAAGCCAGATTATTCCAATTACCAAAGGTATTTCCAATCTCCTTTGGTGTATCTGCAGGAGTTATGCCATAAATCCCAAGATTGACTATACCTTCTTCTGGAGAATATCTTGCACCGGCTACGTGGGCAGCGGCTTCCAGAGCCCCCTTGAAAGATTTATAAGCTTCTAAACGATCTTCGGCTCTTGCAGGCTCATAATGATTCAGGTAGTAAGTTCGGGCAGTCAGTTGCTGCTGGAAAGGGGTTTCACCCGGAGCCAAGGGCCCAAGATGCTGAGCAAAAGCCTCTTCCCCATAGCTGGGCTGTAAAAGTGTTGGATCTTTCTTATAAATATCGTGCATAGTTGAGAGGCTGCGAAGAAGCTGAACAGCCACACCAGCTGCTCTGCGCTCCTCGGCATCAGTAGTGATACCACCTTGTGCACTTCTTGCAAGCGCATCTGACTGCGCCTTTGCGGCTTCTGCTGCTGTTGAGACCTGCTCATGGGCAATGCTTCCGCCCTTTTGGGCGTTACTCAGAGTATAGTCTGGACTATCTGGCAGTACAACATTCGGATTGAAGCCTCCAGGAGGAGATACCACAACAGGTCGCGGGGCTGCTTGCCGGGCCCTTGCCGCAGCCAACACCGCTTGCACATCAGGAGGAAGTTGATCAGCCATCTTAATTCCCCACAGAAATTCCATTTGAAGCCAGCCAGCTATCCGCCGACTGCTTGCCGAGAGTTGATGTCAGATGCTGATACCCCATCGGATCGATGCGACGAGCAGACTTGGCTTGGACCATAATCGACCCAGCCGTATCAAAAGGATCAGCAGCTGCTGCTTGTGGTTGAGCAGTTGGTGCCACAGGCGTCAGAGGGTTACCATTCGGAACACTCTGGATTGGAGCAACTGGTGCAGCAGGAGCAGCTGCCGAGCCAGGAAGCCCACCATTGTTGATAAACCCATTCGCGACTGGATCAGCTTGTTGCGGGCCTCCTGAAGGCGGTGTTGGAAGTCCTGCGCCAGTCCTTCCCGTCCGCATACCATAGATTGCCGGAAGGTTATAAGTCACAGAACCATCAGGATTTCTTGTCGTATTTGCTGATGGATCACTGGGAAGTACAGCACCTGGCTTCAGCAGAGCCGGATCAAGTGCAATACCTCCGATATTTTTCAGATCGTTCGGAGTCGTCAACTGCCCACCAGCGAAACTGTGAACACCACCAGCCTTGTCGAGCCCCATCGTAACCCTCATTGGACCATTAAGCCCTTGAGCGATCAGATCCGTCGGAGAGACCTCTGTCTTATTTTCTTGAAGCTTCTTCGCCCCAGCCTCAAACTGCCCCAAGACTGGCTGCACCCAAGGGTTTTGCCCCCATTTCAGTGTCAGTTGATCCGCGGGCATACCTGCCTGAACATCCTTGGTAAAGTCCTGCATAGCCTGCTGCCGCGTGCCCATCATGGCCTGGGTTAATCCAGCATAGCCAGCATTATTCGCCTTGTCCATCTTCTTCGCCATCAAGGCCTGGACAAGACTGGCAATCGGTTGCAGGTAGGAAGTCTGATTTGGCCCACCGCCTTCTAAAGCCTTCTGACGAAGCTCTTGAGCGATCTGCATCCGCTGCATGAGCTTCTGCTGATCTGCCTCATACCCCGTAGGAAGTACAAGCTTTGGAATCGAGACATCACCGATATCAGCCATCTGAACTATCCTAATTAAGCCATAATGGCGGCAGAACCAATACCGCTCAGACCAGAAAGCATTCCACTATACTGATTCATCTGCATCTGGTACTGTTGCAATGCCGCCGAATACTGACTCTGTGCAGCCTGCATGAGTGGGGCCGATTGAGCTTGTGCTCCTCCAGCCACATTCCCAAATGTCGGGTTTTGAACCTGCCCACCAGTTCTCAGAGCATTCAGTGTATTCAGTGGCTCAGTCTGGAAGTAAGCACCTTCCTGAATTGCCTGCTGTTGTGCCTGGTTTGCAAACTGACTACCAGCAAGACCTTGGTTAAACTCTTGATTCTGAGCCAGGTTCTGCTGATTAGCACTGGAAAGGTTCTGCGCATAATTCTGTTGCTGAGTTTGCAGCGCATCCTGGATCTGGTTCTGAGCTTGTTGCTGGCCAGCAACAACTGCTGCGGCTTTTTGCTGAGCTTGATTTGAAGCAAGTTGTGTATTCGCATAACCAGCAGCTTCTGATCCACCCTCAATACCCTGATTTGCCAGCTGAGCTGCAAGTTGCTCGCTCTGCTGCTGCTGACTTGGAGCCATCTGCGTCAGCATAGCCTGTGTGACAGCATTGGCATTGGCTGTATAATCGGCAGGATTAATAGCTGAGGTCGTCGTCGGAGCGACCGAACCTTGAACTTGCGTCGGAGTTGCAGCCAGTCCCTGTGTCAGTGGATTAAACTGACTCGCATTCAGTGGTGTACTTGCAGCATTTACAACTGCTGGCATAGTCCCTAGAGCTGCTGAGTTCAGTCCCGTCGACAGACTTGTATTCTGGTTAAACAGCTGCTGCTCTGCCGGCGACAGACTCGTCGTGGCAGTTGCTTGGGGAATATAATTCCCATTCTTATCTGTATAACCCTGGCCTGAACCTGGTTGCGAATAGCTATAAGTCAGATTACCATAAGGAGTAATCTGATTATCTTGATTAAGCTGATTGTTCGCAACCGCAGTCTGCGTATTCGCAGATCCCTGCGCAACGGCTGCTGCTGTATAGTCAGGTGCTGCTGGAGCGCTTGGTTTGCCCACGATATTTTTCCCTTAAGGATAGCCATTTGCACTGATCTTTTCCCAGAGTATAGATCAGTAAATCCCCTTTCGGGCTGGCATCCTTGAGGGTAGCCTCAAGCGAGAAACCGATGTTCTCAATAAAATTCCTGGAATCGAAATTCTCTGACTCAACAGGAGAGATTATCTTATTAACTTTCAACTGCTCGAAAGGATAGTAAAAGCAAAACCAGAGAAATTCTCTATTCAGCCAAATTCTACCCTCTCCGACACAATGAAGCATGACACTCGCCCCATTGCAACCTTCAAATAAACAAGCTGCAATAGGCCCGACGCCATCTTGCCAGAGGCCAATAATAGATCCTCTACCAGGATGCCATTCCATATGAAGTCTCTGGGCAATCCAAGGACCATAAAGATCCTCTTGTCCTATGAGAATCCGCTTCACAGAAAGCCAGCTGGTTTAACAAGTAACTGTGTTGCTGTCCAAGCAATATTACCGGTCGAGGAAGTTATCTGCATTCTCAAAGAGTGCATAAATCCAGGTTTGGAGGGAACTGTCATCCACTGAGGGACTACAAAATCCGTGGAGTTAATATCCCCAGTGCTGGACCATTCTGCTTGATCCCAGAGAGATATGTCCCAAGCAGCTGATTGAATTTGATAAGTTTGAAGATTATTAGCCGCAGAAGTTACGAAGTCTGTATCTACCGCATAGCTGATAGCCAGTTGTCCACTGGCCTGAATATAAGGCATTATTGAAGTTATCTGAAGACCAGAATTCGAACCGAAGTTATTATAAGCTTGCGCAATAGTCCCTTGAATTGCAGAACCCGAATCACTAACTCCAGACCAACCTTGGTAAACCACATGCCCAGATGCGAAGAAGAAGTTCCCTTGATATTCTGCCAGACAACTAGCATTCCAACCAGTAAACCTACACCAAGCTTTTGTAATCGTATTCATTACGAACTGATAGCTAACACTATCCGTCGCAACAGGTATATTTACAATCAGAGCACTGGCTGACTTATGCACAACCATATCCCAATCAGGGTTGCTTCCATAAGTCTGGGCTGCGGCTAGAAAAGCCCCATCGATCTGAAAGCTTACATTCAGCGAGTGATCAATCACAACAGATTGCATCAACTTACTAAGAGGAAGAATCCCATTCTGACTAAGATATAAAAGATCACCACCATAATCGCAAAAACACTTATTACCAAGAGGCGGAGGGCAATCAAAAACACCCACCAGAGCCCAAGTCGAACTCGAACTCGGGTCAGTCCCTTGGTAGACAGCAAGCTCTCCCATAGTCGTAACAATGATGAAGAAGTCATCTGGACCAGCTCCTGAATCTAGTGACCAAGTTCCCATAGCGACGAGGGAACCACCCTTCTTGAATAGATGGCCTACGGGAAAGACTGAAGCAGCCCCAGCAATACTCTCTACAGGAAGATACCAAAGATTCATGGTTCCTTCCTGGATCATCCAGAGGCGAACTTTATGAGAGAGAAGCTGCGAGATGTTGGAAGTGTTTACACCTGTAATAGCATAAGGAGTACTTACCCCGGTAACGCTGTAAAATGAAGTTCCATCGTAAATGAACATCGGATCAGTGCCATTGGCTCCAATCAGAAACTGCCCCCCAGGGGTTGCGAAGTTCTGGGCCCGCCATCTCCCATTGGAACAGCTCAGCAGAGAACTACCAAAAGCCCCTGCGTTCGTTGCATCATAAATTCCTGTATTAGTCGCCGCAAAGAGTTTCCCACCAAACTGAGCTTGATAACTCAGCAAACTTCGAATATTCCCTGGTGCACCAGTCCTCCAGGAAGTTGATCCTGGTCGCAGTGTCAATGACTGTACCCCAGGAAAACAATTATCCAGCACATAGGCGTCAAGAGGCTTCATATCTGCTGGATTACCAACAGCATTCCAGCCATTATAAGGACAGGGAAGAGCAATCTTCTGTGCATCGACCTCAGGTTGTACCTGAATCGGTCGAGTACCACCTCGGTTGCCTGTGCGGTTCCGGCCTCTCACCGGACATTCCAGTTACCAGAGGGGACAAAGATGCCTGGGCCGACATCTGTGAGCTTATCTTCGCTGACATTGATCTTCCTGGCGGTTTTGTTTCTCGCCACGAAGTTGTTAAGCATATCGAAGTATCGGGTCTGATCCTCGGTATAGGGTAGACCCTTGATCTGCTTCCACCGATAAGCTAAACCTTTCGCTACGATTGCTTCAGGAAATACAAACAGATCAGTATCATGAAGTGGCGTTGCCTGAGCTGTTCCTGAAACACTGGTCGTAAACCAGCTGCTGATATACTCAAAGGCTATCTGGCTGAAACCGCCTGAAGAGGATGGAACTGGATTGATAAGCAAATTTCCACCACGAATGCGGTACTTATAATTTGGAAGTGAGTTTGGCAGAGCCTTTAACTGCTGCCATTCCACCTCATTCATCGGACCAATCAGGGGCAGCATTCTGGTCCTGTCATAGAATGTGTCATTGACAGCCCACTGATAGCCATTCGGACAAAGCGTCGTCATGGCTCCTTGGCTCTCAGTGCCAGTCAATGTAAATAACGCTTCCTGAGTAAGAACCTGAAACTTAGATTCCTGTACTGTCTCGCTAAGAACATCCAGCAATGCCGCATAGATCTGTTGCACAGTCGTATCCTGACTGTTGATTACAGACGTCGGCACAACCAGACCATGAAGGCGGCAGAAGTTCTGAACAACAGTCAGGATTGACATGACAAATCCTTACTTACGAGTGGAGACGAGTTGGGGTTCTGTCTGGGCAGCCTGCAGAGAAGTCAGGGTCTTTTCCATGACCTCCAATCGAGCTTTGAGTTCGGCGTTGTCGGCTTCGATAGCCTCATTCCGTGTTCTAAGAACATCAAGTTCAGCCGCAGATTTGCCATTTTCTGCCGAGTCCAACCAGGCTTTAGCCTTGGACTTCAGGGCCCGCCCACCCATACCGATCCGGGCAAGCCCTTCTTCTGTCGCTTCAGCAAGCTCTTCCATCGTGCGGATATTGGCTGCCTGGATCATCTTGATCTGAGCAGGCGAGAAGAGTGAGCAGTTGAGAATCGACGTTCCAAATTCGGGAACTTCTTGCCCATCCTTCCACTGTTTGTAAGCCGAGCGATAGGCCTGCAACCACGAGGCCGGGATACGCTCTTGCTTGACGCCTTCTTCCAAGCTCAAGAGCCAATCCGTGACTTCCTTTTCCAGGCGATCTCGCGTTCCTGCTGGTGTCACGAGCACGAAGTCCACATCCTTCGCCACGTAATGACCAGCTTCGACTGTTGCTGCGCGGTCCTCTACAGCCCGGCGTTCGAATACAATATAATTGGGTTTTGGTTCGTCTGCCATGATAATCTCCTGAGCAGGGTTTAAGAAAAAGTCCCAGGGAGGGAGAGTTCCCTGGGACTTCCAACAAGATCAGATTAAGTAATCTGACCCTGAGCCATCGAGCGATTCAGGTGCGCGACGTTGTAGTAGATCGTGCCGTTGTTGTAAGTTCCCGTCACGGAACCCGAAACAGCGGCTGTCGTCGCGGCCGACAAGGTGACCTTGTTCTCACCTGGATCGATGTCCACGACTGTCGTACCGGCGGCGATACCAGTTCCACTGAGATAAATCCCATTGAACCAGCCATCGACATTCGAAACGAACAGATAAGTCGCGTTGCCGGGAGCATAGCAGTTTGCCTTGACAATCGTCGTAGTCGCGGGGGCCACGATCTTTGCATCAAGAATCTGCTTGCCTGAGGACAGTGCACCAGCCTGGCCGGCCGCACCGATACCGAAGGTTGCTGCTGCCGCCACGCTCGCCGTCGAAGAGACCGGAACGATACCCGATACCTGGACCCAGAAGTAGTTGCCGACCGCTGCAGTCACGCAGGCCACACCGACCATGCATCCCAGGTTTGCGGTATTCGCGATCGGTGCTGCGTCATAGCGCCATCCTGCCGACTGAA
>Ga0316232_1003568_pt1 | contig 14232 bp, 11 predicted proteins | sample TBHtaG_FD_206006 | JGI IMG/M metagenome (GOLD analysis project Ga0316232, IMG submission 206006) | Freshwater microbial communities from Trout Bog Lake, Wisconsin, USA - TBH18025_13 | ecosystem: Environmental > Aquatic > Freshwater > Lake > Hypolimnion/Profundal zone | place: USA: Wisconsin... | reverse complement strand
CTAAAACCCTAAACTTACGAGATATACTAATATCGACGCTCTTATCAGCCAAGGAGATGGTCGTATGAAGCACGTATGTCAATCTATTTGCTCAATTCTATTCCTGACTGTCGGCAGCTTGCTTTTCAATGCCGGCGCAGCGTACTCAGGCGGATTCACGTTCGCGACGGTCCATTCCTTTACCGGTGGCGCGGATGGGAAAGATCCGGATAAGGATATGGTGCTGGGAAATGACGGCAGTGTCTACAGCGTGACCGCCCAAGGTGCCTTGGGTTACGGTACTCTTTTCAAAGTCTCCGCGATCGGGACGATTACGACCATCTATTCGTTTACAGGTGGCGCCGATGGTGGAAACGGTCCCAATGGCTTTATTCAGGGTACTGACGGTAATTTTTATGGTACGACAGGCGCGCGCGGTGCATATGGCTACGGAACCGTCGATATGATCACGCCATCCGGAACGGAAACTACTCTCCACGTATTCAATAACGGCGACGGGGCCTATCCGGACAACTTGATGGCTCAAGGCAGCGACGGCAGCTTTTACGGCACCGCCGGATATGGAGGCAGTAACGGCAACGGAGTCATGTTCAAGATCACGTCCGGCAAGACGTTCACTCTGCTGCATTCATTCGGAAGCAAGCCAGATGGCGACTGGCCGCAATCTGGCATCATCTTAGCGAGCGATGGCAACTTCTACGGAACTACGAGATACGGCGGAGCGTACGACGCCGGCACTGTTTACCGCATGACCCCGTCCGGGGATGTGAAAATACTTTACTCGTTCACCAACGGCGCAGACGGCGAGAATCCCCAGAACGGCGTGATGGAAGGGAGGGACGGCAACTTCTACGGCACGACGACCTGGGGCGGTACGCACACCTCCGGCACTGCCTATAAAATGACGCCGACGGGTGATCTCACCACGATATACGAATTTACCGGAGGAGATGACGGGAGCCAGCCAAACAACATTATTCAGGCAAGCGATGGCAATTTGTATGGAACGACAACCCGAAACGGCGCCAACGGCAACTTCGGCACCGTATTTCAACTCACGACGAGCGGCGTGCTTACCACGCTCCATTCATTCGCCAACACAACCACGGACGGTGGCTGCCCCGTAGGCTGCTTGGTTCAAGATCGTAATGGGATTATCTATGGAAGCACGACTATCGGTGGTACATATAGCGAAGGCACGGTCTTTACACTAACGCCACCCGCCGAAAGTAGCTACGTCCTCTGGAACAACTCCGGCCAGGCGGGGCTGTGGAACATCCCCACTACAGGCTCGGCAACCTCCGCTAGCTTTGGCCCCTACCGCGGATGGACTCCCGCCGCTCTCAGTTCGGACACGAGCGGAAACGCGTATATCCTCTGGACATCCACAACCGGTGCGGCGTCGATATGGCAAGTCACATCTTCATTGACGGCGGCGGCGTTTCAAACCTTTGGCCCCTATTCGGGCTGGACGGCCAAATCACTCGCCGTGGGGCCGGACGGCAACGTCCGTGTTCTTTGGAACCACACGTCGGATAATGAGGCGTCGGTCTTCGACATCACGCTTGGTTCTTCGTTCACATCGCAGGCTTACGGCCCATATGCCGGTTGGCAGGCGCAGCAGATTGCGGTGGACGCGAGCAACAACACGCGCATTCTCTGGAGCGACTCTTCGTCCGGCGAAGCCGCTCTCTGGAACATTACCAGCGTCGGAGGCCAATCGAGCCAGAGCTTCGGTCCGTACTCCGGTTGGCAGGCTCGATCCCTGGCGCTGGCGCCGGCGGGTCAACCGAGGATACTCTGGGAGAACACGTCGACCAAGCAAGCGTCGGTATTTACGGTTGCATCGACTGGTTCGTTCACATCGCAACCGTTCGGGCCGTACTCGGGATGGAACCCGATAGATCTGGCAGTCAACAGCGATGGCGATTCGGACATCATGTGGATAAGCGGGTCGAATCAACTCTCGATCTTCGACGTGGGGCCGACTGGTTCGCTCACATCCAGCGCGTTCGGCCCGTACAGCGGGTGGGCAGCTATTGCAATTGCGCCGGGACCGTAGGGGGCGCCTACTCTATCGACGCGGCGTCGTACGCAGGTGTGGCGCCGTGACTGGCGGCGACGAACTCTCCGGTGCGGCAGGCTCGCGCGAGTGTTTCCTGTGCAGGCGCGCCGTGCAGCAGGCCCGACAGAAGAGCGGCCAGGAACGCATCGCCTGCGCCGACTGTGTCCTTGACTTCGACCGGGCGGCCATCCACCCAGTGCCATTCGCCGTCGCGGAGCAGGCCGGCCCCCCGCTCGCCGCATGTTATGCACACTGTATGCAGGTTGTACTTTTTCGACCAGCGCGATGCGTGGCCCACGAGGTCCTTGATTTCGGGCAGCGTGGTCGATGATGTGCCCAGCAGGACTTCCTGATCGTTAAGTTTGAGCACGTCGGCCCGAGACGCCGCAAACTCGATAATATCGGGCTGGACGAATGGCGGGCGCAGGTTGATATCAAGGACGCGCAGGCCCGAGCAAGCTTTCAGCGCCTTGTCCAATGTGTCGCGATTGACCTGAGATCGAAGGGAAAGGGTGCCGAAAACGATCGCAGGCGCTGTTTGCGATGCGCGGCAGAAGGCGTCGCTGAAGGGGATGCGGTCCCACGCGACATTCTCGACAATGGTGTAGATCGGACGGGTGGGGATGGACGCGTCCACCTGCACGACTCCGGTCGGGACGTCGTCGACTACGGCAATCAATTCGGTCGACGCGCCCCATCCCTCGACGCGCCGGATCACTTCCTGACCAAGAAAATCATTTCCTATTGCCGTGGCGATTTTCGTCGGGCATCCATGCCGGCCCAGATGATATCCGACATTTGCGGGCGCGCCGCCCAGAAAAAGGCCTGCCGGGAGGCAGTCCCAGAGGATTTCACCGAAACAGATTAACGAGGACGCGGGTGTTGGGTTCATGGGTTGATTATACTCAGGAAGGGGCGCGGCAATATGGGCCGGCGGATTTATCCGCCGGCCGAATTCTGGCTCAGTAACGATTTACTCCCCCAGCCCCAGCCGCTGATACTGCTCGGTCGGAGCGTCGCACTCCTTCATTAGATCAACTAGAAGGCCGGTCATGCGCTGCTCGACGGCGGGGTCATTGATTGGCGATTCTTGGTGCGGGTCGGTTGCCAGGTCGTAGAGGCGCGTATGGCCCGTTTCGGACTTGCAGCCATCCGGGAGCCTCCGAATCCATGGGGCCGTGGACGAAACAGGTAGGCGCATGGGACGGCAGCCTTTCATGAATGAAAACGGCTCGCCTATCTCGGCGGATGCCAAAGGACCAAGTTGGAACATGCCCGCGTGACATGTGGCCATCAATATGTATTCGCTCAGGGGCAGGTTGCCGTCTACAGGAGCACGCATGTAGACATGTCTGCCGTCGGTCACATTGACCTGTGCGCCGAAGAGGCCGAACATTCCCGCAGTGCGAACAGGGGTATCGTTTGCTATTGCCGGAGTGAGCGATTTGCCCAGCATATCGGGCGCTCTGCTCACACCGAAGTACTCCAGAAGGGTTGGCGCCAGGTCGATCGCCGGCTGAACCAGGGCGCTGCGATGCTCGCCAGCGACCTTTGTGCGCGGGTCCCAGACGAAGAAGGGGGTTCGGGCAAGCTCCTCGTACCACGGCATGACCGCCTTCGCCCACTGATCGTGTTCGCCGAGCAAGAAGCCGTGGTCGGTCCAGATCACAAGCATGGTGTCTTCCCAGAGATTAAGCTCGTCGAACACATCGAGGACGTTGCCCAGGTGCGCGTCGCACATGGAAAGCAGTGCCTTGTATTCGCGGCGGCCATGCTGGATCTGCTCGGGTGTCTCTCTCATGTCGCCGTACATCGGCCAGGTGAACTCAGGGCCGTCGTACTCTTCGGGGTAGATGTCCTTGTACTTGCGGTGGCAGTGGTACGGCTCGTGGGGATCGAATGTCTCGATATGCAGCATCCAGTTGTCCTGGTCGGCGTTCTCTCGCAGAAACTCGATTCCGGCGCGAAAAGTCCCTGCTTGAGGCATGTCTTCCTCGTCCCGCATGCGTGTCCGGTTTGCGAGATGGCGCAGGTGCCCTTCCGAATGATTCTGCATCTGCCCGACAGCTTCCGGCCAATCCAGCGGCGCGACGTGACCCACCCACTGATCGGCCTCCTGACCGCGAAAGAACTCCCACGACGCGTATCGATTGTGATAGGTAGCACCGCCGTCCTCGAAGTAATGGTAGTGATCCGTGACCAGATGCGTATAGACGCCGTTCTTGCGCAGGATCTCCGGCATGGAGTCGTCGTACGGCTCGATAGGTCCCCAGCTTCTGTGCAGGAAGTTTGGGCGGCCGGTGTGAAACTCGCGGCGGGCGGGAATGCACGCCATCGAGCAGATATAGGACGCATCGAATGTGGCCGAATGACGCGCCAGACGAGCAAAGTTGGGCGTGTGGGTTTCGCTACAACCATAGGGCTCAAGCATATGCCGGTTGAGCGAATCGAACATGACGACAACGGCTTTCATTTGCTGCTCCTCGCCGGAAGGCCCAGCCGCGCATACTGCTCGGGGGGGGTGTCGCACTCTTGCATCAGGTCGATCAGCAGGTCGATCATGCGCTGCTCGATGGCAGGGTCTGTTATCGGCGATTCCTGGTGCGGATCGGTTTCCAGGTCGTAGAGTTGAGTGTAGCTGGTTTCCGACCTTACGCCATCCACGGATTTCTGTATCCATCTATTCGTGGCGGGAAGGCGCATGGTCCGGCAGCCCTTCGTAAACGAAAACGGCGGGGCTATTTCGGCATTCGCAAATGCATCGACCGGGAACAGGTCTCGCATTCGCGTGGGCATCAGCGTGTATTCGTAGATCGGCGCGTTATCGTCGGCTGCGCGCATGTAGACATACCGGCCGTCGGTCACATTAACCATCGAGCCGAAGATGCCGAACATGCCCGCAGTGCGGACAGGAATGTCGTTTTCGATGACCGGAGCGAGTGACTTGCCAAGCATGTCAGGTGTTGCGCTGACGCCGAAGTACTCCAGAAGTGTCGGCCCCAGGTCGAGCGCCGGTTGTACAAGTGCGTTGCGGCGTTCGCCCGCGACCTTGGAGCGAGGGTCCCAGACGAAGAAAGGCGTTCTGGCAAGCTCTTCGTACCAGGGCATGACGACCTTAGCCCACCAACCATGTTCGCCAAGCAGAAATCCATGGTCTGTCCAGATGACAAGCATCGTGTCTTTCCAGAGGTCAAGCTCATCGAACACGTCAAGCACATTTCCCAGGTACGCATCGCACATCGAAAGAGAAGCCTTATACTCATGCCGGCAGTGTTCCACCTGCTCTTGAGTTTCATTTACCTTGCGGTATGACGGCCATGTGAACTCGGGGCCTTTGTAATCTTCGGGGTAGAGATCTTTGTACTTGCGGTGGGAGAAATACGGCTCGTGGGGATCGAACGTTTCGATCTGAAGCATCCAGTTGTCCTCGCCGGCGTTTTCGCGCAAGAACTCGACCCCGGCATGAAAGGTTTTGGCCTGCGGCATGTCTTCTTCGTTCTTCATGCGGTCGCGGTTGACCACATGGTGACGGATACCGTCCGATGGCCGCTCCATCGCTCCGAGCGCATCGGGCCAATCTACGGCGCCCACATGACCGACCCACGGATCGATCTCCTGGCCGCGAACGACATCCCAACTCGAGAACCGATTGTGGTAGGTCGCGCCGCCGTCCTCGAAGTAATGGTAGTGGTCGGTAACCATGTGCGTATAAACGCCGTTCTTGCGCAGGATCTCAGGCACGGAATCGTCGAACGGTTCGAGAGGCCCCCAATCCCTGTGCAGAAAATGCGGGCGGCCGGTGTGGAAATCGCGGCGCGCCGGCATGCACGGCATCGAGCAAACATACGACGTGTCGAATGTTATCGAGTGGCGGGCGAGGCGGGAAAAATTGGGAGCATGAACGTCGCCACAACCATAGGGCGGCAACATGCGCCGGTTGAGCGAGTCGAACATGACTATGACAGCTTTCATTGGATGTCCTTAATTGGAATTTCGCGGCGTGTCCGCGACGATCACGATTCGCTTGCCGCCGTTTGAGACGCGAAGAACGCTCTCGATGCTTACATTGGCAGTGGGGATCACATACAGAATTTGATCCTCACGCAGGCCGGCGTAGTATTGTTCGAACGCTTCCGTGGCGCGGTCGTTGAGCTGCACGGCCTTCAATTTTGGCATCTCTCGGAATGTCGGAATATGTTGCTCGCTGGCGCCGCAGAGGTGCATCAAGCAGCCGGTCGGGTAGATATCCATCAAACGGTTGTCATAGGGCGCAATCAGTTTGCGATACGTTGCCGCCGAGAGAAGCTGTGTGGCACAGCCGTCGATCAAGCCGCCGCCCGGCGGCATAAAGCGAATCGATGCCGCTCCAAGCACAGCAAGTTCGGAAGGGATGCGTGAACGAAACAATCGGTGCAGAGAAATAATGGTATCGGTAATGACCCTGGCGTCATGCTCGGCGGCCTCGGGGTCCGAGAGAAGCGCCATGAGGAAACGCTCGCCGTAGAGGTTTATCGCAATATTCAACGTGCAGGACAGCACGCCCAGCGTAATGTACATTTCACCTGTGCGCTGTACGACGCGCACAAGCTCGTCGTACACGGCCAGCATGCGTAGCACTTCGGGGCAGGCCATGACATCCGGCTGCTCAAGAGTTCCGACTTCGGATGTCAGTACTTTCGACCAGCTATTTCCATCCGGTTGCACGGTAACTTCAGCGCCGAACACGCTGTCGACAAAATGCGTGCCATAACCCCATTGCTCGATTGTGAGTGGGCGAAAAGCGTGATCACGCGTGACATGGGAACGCTGCGCCCACAGATCGTCGACGATTCGGGCAACCATCGCCGGGATCTCGTCGGGGCCAATCATGTGTTCTTCGTGACCGACCGCACGGGATATTCCGCACAATTGAAAGGGCTCGGATAGCGCTTCCCCGCCGTGAAGACGTGTGAGACGGTCGATGTGGTGTTTGTTGTGCTCCGAGATTTCCGATATCATCGTGGTGGACACTCCTGGGAGGCGGCAGCTAGAGGGGACGATACCAGCCCGACGGCCGCTTCTTGGCCGGGTCGATTTCGTCGACATCATCGTTGATTAAGCTCGATCCTTTGCGCTTGACGTCTCTCGCCCCTATCTTCAAATGCGATACATCGGCGTGGCCCTGCCGCGCGAGATCCTCGATCTTGAGCAGACTCGCCTTTTCGCGGATCTCGTCGATATTTTCGCCTTCCATTGTCAATGTTGCCATGCCCGAGAAGGTGACCGTGACTGTATACTGCTTTGCCATGCGAATAGTTTACCCGAGGGCAGGCAGGCTGAAGACGGTAATTTTGGCGTATCGACTAATTCGGGAGTGGTATAATCGCCCGTATGACTACGTGCCCAGGAATCGATCTTCACGCGCACACCACGGCATCGGATGGAACTTATTCGCCCACGGAGTTGGTCGACGCGGCTGCGGATCTCGGCCTGGCCGCGCTGGCGGTAACCGATCACGATACCCTGGCTGGGCTGCCCGAGGCTATTGCCGCAGCGAATGCGCGCGGGCTTGAGTTGATCGCCGGTGTCGAACTCAGTGTCGAAGACGAGGACGGCCGGTGTCACCTTCTTGGTTATGGCCTGCCTCCCGACGATGCGCAAATTCAGGAGACGTTGACGGTGGTCCGCGAGAAGCGCAATGCGCGCAACGTCCGCATCATGCAGCGCGTGCGCGATCTTGGCCTGCCAATTACCTGGGACGATGTCCTCAGGCATGCGGGCGATGCCGGCGAGGTTATCGCGCGGCCTCATTTCGCGGCGGCTCTGATGGAATTCGGCGTGGTCGCGTCGATCAAAGAGGGGTTCGATAAGTATCTTGGTACGGGCAAACCTCTTTATTTCCACAAGGACGGCCTGACGACAAGCGCAGCAATCGCCCTTCTTCACAAGGCGGGCGCAGTCGCGGTGGTTGCACACCCCGGCCTGAGTAAATGGTCGGATCCGGCTCTCCTGGAACAGCGATTGGCGCGACTCAAGGAACATGGCCTGGACGGAGTCGAAGCGTACTACAACAAGCACTCGACTCCCCAAACCCATGACTACCTGGCCATCGCCGATCGCCTCAGTCTACTCGTCACAGGTGGATCGGACTTCCACGGCGCCGCCAAAGTCGATGTATTTCTAGGCGACGTATACGAAGGCCTGCCCACTCCCGCCGAAATCCTGATCCCGCTTAAGGCAGCGATCCAGGCGGCTGGGCTGCGCCGCGATTAGTGCTTGCTCGGCACAAGATGCATCTTCAGTATTGCCATGAAGGTGTACGGATCCACGACGACCACATTTCCTAACGTTTCTATGTGTTGGTAGAATTTTGCGTCCTGAGACGGAGACCATAGAATTGTTCGAAAGATATGAAAATGCGGGCCGCTGCCCTGGTCGGCATCGACCTTGCGCTGAACGATCTTGAACGCCTTATCGTCCTTGTCCGGCGCAGGAAGCGTGTCTTCCATCTTGATGCACGGAGTAGTCGAATTCGGGATCAAGCCATATGGCGTGGCGAGCTTATGTACCACGATGCCGTCTGGAGAAAAGCGTGAATACGCGGCCAGGGTCTCGGGCGACGAGGGTGGGGCGTCGCCGTCGATGATAAACCCGGTCATCGAGATGTCGAATTTCTTATAGTCAGCGGCGCAGTGCGCCTCCCACCGCCCAAGACCCGACGGCAGACCGGAGAAGGTCCTGTTGCCGTCAAGGTAGCCCGGGTTGATATAGCCTGCTCCGGAATCGCCGGCGAGGAAATAGTCGCTGGTCGACGCTGTCCGCCGGACCCAATCGAAGCCCAGAGGAAAGCGGTCCGCCAGATTGGGGTTGAATGCCCAGCCGATCGGGATCGTCCCACGCACAGGGTCGGTCCAAAGCGTGGGCAGCTTTTGATAGATCCACGCCGCCGAATCGTAATCACCCGAGTAGAACGTCACAAACGTCCAAGGCAGCACCCTGCCGCTTTTCGTGAGGTATCCCTTCCTAATCCAATCGTCCAGGCCTGGCAATTTTTGCGGATACGTGGTCTTGAGCGGATAGTGAGAGAAGAACGACGCATTGGCCATCGCATTGATTGCCAGCGCGTCGGCGTCCATGTAGCCGTTGAAGCACGAGATTATGGCAGCAAATCGCCACTCCGCGGCGACTCCTCCGTGCGTGCTTCCCTTTGCGATATCGGTGTACTTCCACGCCCATGGAACGAAGCCGCCAACATGGATCATGGGTGGATTGATGTCGCCGCCGAGTTCAGCGTTACGCTCGATCCTCTTGTTCGCCGATTGGAGGATGGTGCGCAATGTGCGGTAATCAACACCCAACGGCTGGTGAGGATCGTCTTGTGGACGCTCGTCGGCCCAGGGCGACAAATCGAAGAAGAATGCGCGGCGTGCAATAAAATAGTCGTGATTGGTCAGCGCGTACCGCTCGTACGGCACGGTGTCGTGCTTTAAGCCCCCGGACAGGCACCAGTAATCGGGATAGAAGGCAAGGAGGGACGGATCGCACTTGCCGGTGTCTAGATATTGCTCCTTCGCCCAGAGGTATGCATCGCATTTTGCGCTGCCGGTCTGAGCGCCGGTAAACATCGAGGAGCCATCTTCGTTGATCAACCGGACTTTGACCGGAAGTTGCGGACCGCCGGCGACCACACGCTCGTAAACAGAGCCGGGGGTTGTGTCGTAGGCAACCGGCAGCAGATTGTCGCATCCGGCGACGGTGGACGCCACGTTGCTGGTCGCAGGGACGTTCAAATCGTAGAGGACGACGCCTTGGAAATCGCTGCGGAACTTCTGGACTAGATCTTCGAGAGACCCAACCGGTTCAAGGGGATTATGGGCGATCCAGCCGTCGCCACTGTGCATCAGGCTCAACCAGAATTGGTCGATATTACCGGGGCTGTCGGCCCGATTTGTTACAAAGGTGACATAGAGTTTGGCCGTTCGCCGATTGACCAGGCCCTGCAGCGCGGCAACGGCATGCAACTCCGCCCAGGCGTTGTTTCGCTGATCTGCCTTCGATGGGTCGTAGTCGCGAACGGGGGTCATATCGTATGTGTAGATGGTTGGAAAAACATTGGGCTTCTGCCTATACGCCACGGCGCCGGCAGAACTGCAAGCAAGCCATAAAGCAACGAAAAAGGCGCTCAGCAGCGAGACGCCGTTTCGGACAAAGGATCGAGCTGTGAAGAAGCTCATGGGTGTGTTGGACCTCGACATTGATTGATTGTTCCGGCAGCGCTACGAGCGGGAGACAGGCGTTAAGTTCGATGCGGCTGTGCGAATGTCCTTCTTCGACCGCCGCGGTTCCTATCGTAGGATGGGCCGCCGTGCCCGTCTGCGCCAAAAAGCTTGCCCTGAGCTTGCCGAACGGGTACCCGTGCCGGCCACGGGGGTGGTTGCGGAGAACTCTGTGGCTGAGGGGCTGGATCTGGTTTTCGGGGAAGGACGACTCTTCAATACGAGTCGAGGAAATCAGTATTCGGAATGTGGGCCAGAACAGATTTCGTATAAGCGGCGACCTGGGCCTCGTAAGCGTCGTACCTTGCCTTAGCCTTAGCTGCCGCTGCATTGTCCGAGTATTTTTCGGCGCATGTTTCGATACATTTGAGTGCGATCGAAGTGATTGCGATGCCAACGAGCGCTCGCATAATCTCTCCGCTTCCGAACTGCGAGTCGGTTGCGGGCCAATTCCCGGTCATTTTGCCGCCGAAACCGGCTGTTGCGCGAATCGCGCGCTGCACCCTGGCATCATCGTGGTTGTAAGCCGAGACTCTTGCGAACCCGGCCGCGCGGCGCGCGACGTCCCGAAGCGGCGCGTAAATGGGAAACGCAGGGTTATAAAGGCTCGTCATCGCGTCCCAATATTGCCACGCTTGTTGCATGACCATTGGAATCGGCATCTGGTATTTGGGAAATTCAAATTCCTTACAGCGGTTGCCAGCTTCTATTTCGGCTAATGCGGCATCGGCGTTTGCCCGGTCGGCTTCCGTGCTTAGGGCGGCTACTTGCTTTGTTAAATCGTCCTTGTTTTCGCCGCTTACCGAATCGTAAATATCTCCATAATGTGTTTTCGTAAAGATCTCATGCGCGTTCTCGTAATGGAGCGCGGCTGATTGAGGCGCTTCTTTAATGCATCGTTGCAGTAGTGATGCGGTTTGTTGCGCATTGTCGTCCTTAGCAAATTTGTAGAGCCGGTACCAAACGGCAGCATTATGAGGTTGCAATGCAAGAGAGCGACGGTAAGCGGTTAGCATGATACCGACGTCATCGGTCGGATTGTTCAGGTCTAGGCTGGGGGCCAGCAGTGATTTCAGGATGTTGCCGTACTTATCATCGAGCCCCATTCCGAGAAAATCTCCTCCGCGATCGAGCCAGATGACATCACCAACGCTCTGCCAATAAACAGCATCGTCCGGAGCAAATTTTGATGCGAGTTTGCAATCGTGAAGTGGTTGCTGGCCCAAGGTTTTCGGAAATAGTGCTAACCCGGCAATCATAGGGTGACCGAGCAAGTCAGCTTGGGATCGACGTAACAGAATCAGGCCCCATCCGGAAATTTCCTCCGCCTCCGCCCGCTGCGCGTTTGAATGCGCCAGTAGTACGGCTTTGGCCCACTGCGCTCTTGCTTCGGTCGCCAAAAGGTTCGCCTCGATACAAGCCGCCTTATCCGATAACAGCAATGGCACGCCGCAGTCCTTCATCAAGAATTGGCGATCATGCGGCTTTGTTGGCTGGTCCTTTCCATAGTCGGGGCTTTTTAGATCTTGTTGGGCGGTTTGCCAGTCTTTCAGGTTCTTTGGATACTCAGCAACCTCCTGTTTGAGCATTTCGCGGTAAAAGAGGGCATAGCTCATCGATGCGGCGTGGTCGGCGTAGGCGCAGCCCAGAAGGTTGTGCAAATGAGAGTTGTTCGGATCGCGCGTCAGGGCGGTTGTCAGCAGCGACTCGGCGGCCGCGTAGTTTCGGCCCGATTTCAGGAACGCTTCGGCCGTCGCGGCCGGGCTTGTGGAGGCGAATGCGGCTTCGCTGCAGGCCAATATTGCCAAAGTGGCGATCAGAGCTACTTGGAAACGCAATCTCATCAACTTACTCCCCTCCGGGTCCGGAACGGCATACAGGAGTTGGTTCGATGTATTCGGGCGAACGTCCTTCTTTGGTGCGCACATTTTCACGCCGACGTGGTATTCAAGATCACAGTTTTCGGCGACGGCGTAATATGGTATTTTTTCTACGGGTAATAGTGATGTGGCCGCTACTTGTTTACGTCGATACCTGTGTATTCGGTGGGGCATTCGATTCGGAGTTCGCCTCTGCAACGGCGGCGTTTTTCGAACAGGTTCGTTTGGGCCGCTTTGGCATTGTTGTATCGGCTCTGGTGCGCGATGAGTTGGATGATGCCCCAGTGCCGGTTCAGGAGTTGTTTGCAGAAATGCTGAACTGGACTACGGTTGTTCTATTTTCAGTCGAGGCCCTCGAACTGCAACAGGCATATCTTGACGCCGGAGTCCTGACGCAGAAATGGGCGGACGATGCATTGCACGTCGCAATGGCTACCGGCCCCTGGCGATTTACTCGCCTCAAGAGGTGATTCACTATGAAGAATAAGGATTTTGATTGCGTTGAGATGAAGTACAAGGCAGCGGAAAAGGTGCAGGCACGCTTAGCGCGGATGACTCGCGATGAACAACTAGCATATTGGGACGAGCGGACGCGTGACCTGCTGGCGTTGCAACAGAAGGCCGCCTCCGGCAACAAAGCCGCTTAACCGCCTACGATCCTAGCTGCTGGCCGCCGCCTCAGGCAGAAGAATGAAAATGTCCGCGAGTCGGCCACGGGGGTGGGGATTGCAACCTATTCGACAGGCGGCGGCCACGGCATGTGCAACTCAGTGGCGTAGTAACGACCTTCGTGAAGAAGGGTTCGGTCCATGTGCCGGTTCGCCGTTTCTTCTAAGCGGACGGTAAAGCAGACAATGATCGCGTAACTAACCGCGAGCACGCATACGAGCGGCAGCGCACTCTTGCGTAGTGCGGACACCACGGCGACCGAACGCGGGCGGCCATGCCTCAAGAACAGGCACGCGCCAAGTGCGACGAACATCGGCGCCGGACACACATAGACAATCGAGATCAACCTATACAATAGAGAAGTCCAATGAATTTCGTCGGCCTCGCAATCCGGGGGAAACATATTCAAGTTCTGTATTGTCAAGATGACCCCGTGGGCTAACCAATGTTTCGTGCCTCCTAGGGCGATCACGATCAAAACGGTCGCCACAATCCTCAAGAACGTTGCTGCGCCTCCGGGCGACAGCCCTGCTCCGGTACGTATCGCCGACGTTCGACCAGCCAGACGCGCTATCAGTCCGAATAATATGGACGCGAACAGGTTCCAGATCAATAAACAGGACGTTAGCCATAATATCGCAACGTATACGAGGCGTTTCATATCAGACTGCGTGAGGGTGGAGCCTCTGTTAGTGATTGATTTCACCTGCAAGCCCGCCTGCCGCTCCGCGTTGAACGCTGCCGCCTCTTCGGGATGACCGATCCCGTGCAAGTAGGCAATGTAAGCCGATGCCTTGCTTTGATCTTTTTGATCGGAAGTCATCTTGTCGTAGCCGGACGGAGTGGCGCCATCAGGCTTCGTTCCACTGGTTCCGGCAATTGCAATTCCTACGAGATTGGCGATGAGTGACGTCGACGAGTATCGCATCAAGCCACCCAGACGCCGGCATGCTCGCCGGATTACAAGTCCATGTTCGAAATTGCCTCGCTGTTCGTCGCGAATGGCCATTGCGACGGAGAGGCGGGCCAGGTCTCGTATCTTGGAAAGATGAGGAAACAAGGTCGAATAATAAATCCACGTTCGAGCAATGCACTCCCGGCCTCCAATCCGAGCCTCGCTCTCCCTTAGTCGTCCAGCGACTTCGCCGGTCCAATACTCCCGATAGACAGGCTTGTTTCCCGCTGTGAGCAACTCGGCAATCGCCTCCTTGTCCCTGTGCTGGGCGAACAGGCCCAAAGACCGGAACGCATAAAAATAGGCGTTGTCAGGAGCCAGACGTTCCCCCGCCAGGCAGTCGGAATCGAATGCCGCGAGAGCTTCCGGCGATGCACTTTTCGGTTTGTTCTCGAAGTATGCTTGGGC